>JAABUQ010013053.1_pt1 | contig 10168 bp, 8 predicted proteins | sample 5560001 | NCBI WGS metagenome assembly JAABUQ01 (sample SAMN10711888, study PRJNA513371) | rock metagenome | isolation source: Antarctica rocks | place: Antarctica: Victoria Land, Finger Mt nord | collected 2015-12-18 | reverse complement strand
TGCGCGGAGTAGTTGCAGATGCCCTTGGCCAACGGACGCCGCGCGCCGGGGTCATCGTGTCGCGGTTCGGCGATGGCGACGGCGTCGCCCGCCTGGAAGCTGCCGAGTACCTCGACGATGCCCACGGGGAGCAGGCTCGTGCCTCCCTCGCGCAGGGCCCGTGCCGCCCCGGCATCGACCAGCAGCGTCCCGTGACTGGGCTTGGCGTACTTCAGCCACAGTTTGAAAGATGAGTAACGAGCGACGCGAGGTGGGAAGTTCGTGCCCTCCTGCTCGCCGGCGAGCACGCCGCTCAGGGCACCTTCACGCAGGCCATTACAGATCACCGTGCGGATGCCCGCCGCCGTGGCCATGTCGGCCGCGACCACCTTGGAGCGCATGCCTCCGGAACCCAGGGGAGACGTGCTGTGGCCGATCTCGAGCTCGCTGAGGGCCTCGAAGTCCGTCACCTCTGACACCAGGCGCGCTTGGGGATGGCGGCGAGGATCCGCGCTGAACAGGCCGTCGGTGTCGGTCAGCAAGATCAGCAGGTCGGCCGAGCTGAGGATGGCGACCTGCGCGGCCAGGAAATCGTTGTCACCGAAGGAGATCTCGTCGGTCGCGGTGGTGTCGTTCTCATTGATCACGGCCACCACGCGCCAGTCGAGCAGCTTGCGCAGCGTCTGCCTCGTGTTCAGGTAGTGCGTCCGCGCGCTCATGTCAAAGAACGTGAGCAGCACCTGCGCGCTGATCACGCCGCGCTCGCGCAACATCTCGTCAAAGACTCGGTAGAGCTTGCCCTGCCCGACCGCGCTGGCGGCCTGCAGCTCCTCGATGGCCCGGGGTCGCACGGGCAGGTCCATCACCCGCATGCCCCGCGCGATCGCGCCACTGGTGACGAGCACCACGTCGCTGCCTTCGCCGTGGAGATGGGCTGCGGCGTCGCACACGCGCGCGAGCGTCGCCGCGCGCAGCTCGCCGCTGTCGGCGGCCACGATGCTCGAGCCGAGCTTGATGACCACGCGGCGGCTCACGCCGGAGCGCTCGGATCCAGCTCGAACACCTGGCCGGAGATCTCGATCTCATCGCCGGAGCGGAAGCCCTGCGCCTCCAGAGCGCGAAGCACTCCGATCCGCCGCAGACGCCCCTCCAGGTGCGCCATCGCCTCTTCGTTGTCGATGTCGTAGCGCATGAGCATCCGCTCGACCCCTGGACCGGCGACGGCGAAGGAGTGCGGCCCGGTGCGCGTGACCTCGAACCCACGCTTGGCCGTAGGGCGAAACACGCGATGGTCGGCCGCCACCTCGGCGTCGACATCACGACCCAGGTCGCCTGCGGGCGTGCGGGCGTCGTGCGCCTGGACTGGCTGGTCGACAAGCCGGAGCATCACGGTGCCCAGCTGCTCGAGGCCCTGTCCGGTGGCCGCCGAGGTGGCCAGCACGGCGACGCTGTCGCCCAGCCGCCGCGACCACTCGCTGAGCGCCTGCTCAACCTCCTGCGCTTCGCACAGATCCGCCTTGGACAGAGCCAGGACGCGTGGGAGCCCGGCCAAGCGCTGGTCGTGGGCGGCCAGCTCGCGCTCAACGACCTCGAAGTTGGCCACCGGGTCGCCGTCGGGAGCGCCGCTGTGCTGCGGGGCAAGCGCCACGACGTGCACGAGCACCTGGGTGCGCTCCACGTGGGCCAGGAACTCGTGTCCCAGACCCACACCGGTGCTCGCGCCCTCGATCAGCCCCGGGATGTCCGCGATGATGAGCTGACGCTCCTCGCGCTGCAGAGTGCCCAGGACGGGCTCCAGGGTGGTGAAGGGGTAGCCGGCGACCTTGGGCGCCGCTCGTGTCATGCGCGCCAGCAGCGAGGACTTGCCGGCGTTGGGCAGGCCAACCAGGCCCACGTCGGCCAGGAGCTTCAGGCGCAGGCTGAGCCACCCCTCCTCACCGGGCAGCCCGCGCTCACAAAAGCGCGGCGCCTGGCGGGTGGCCGTGGCAAAGCGCTTGTTTCCCCGCCCACCGCTACCCCCGTGCGCCACCATCGCGCGCTGCCCTGCTGCCACGAGGTCCCAGCGGCGACCGGCGACCTCACCCTCCTCACCCTCGACCTGGGTGCCGGGGGGAACGCGTACCACCAGCGGCTCCCCGTCGGCACCGTGACGCAGCGCGCCCTCGCCGTGCCCGCCGCGCGCGGCGCGGTAGTGGGCCCGGCGCCTGAAGCTCTGAAGGTCGCGCAGCGAGTCGTCGCACAGGAGCACCACGTCTCCGCCACGGGCACCGTCACCACCGTCGGGCCCGCCCCGCGGGACGTGGGCCTCGCGGCGGAAGCTCAGGCAGCCATCCCCCCCACCGCCGGCCTGAACTTGGATCCTTGCGCGGTCATAGAGCATGTGCCGGGCATCGTGACACGCCACCACGCAACCAAAAGGAGGCCACCGATGACCGACAGCACCCACGCGCCCGCCGAAGGGCACTCCAGTCCCATGAGCTCGTCCACCCACCCGGTACCCCAGCTGCGCAACCGGAAGGGCTGAGTCCCGTCGCCGGAGTGCCAGCCGGAGTGCTAGCCGCGGCGCAGCGCGCGCCAGAGCAGCGCTTCGACCACGGCCGAGCCGCCGGCCACGGCGCCCACCCCCAGGGCACCGGTGCGCGGCAGGTCCCCACGGGCGGCGAGCGTGGCCACCGCGTCGGTGAGGTCGACCGCGCCACAGGTGAGCTGCCAGCGCGGACCGACCTGCGGATGGTCCAGCGTGTGCAGGGCGATCACCCCCATGACCAGGTCGCGCGCGCCCATCGACCGAGCCAGCGCTCCAACCGCGGGGCGACGGCCGAGCGTCGGTCCCACCCACCCTTCCAGGATGCGCTGTGGGCCGACCAATAGCGCCAGCCCAACGGTCACGCGACCGCCGGCCAGCAGCTGGGCGGCTAGCCTCGCGTTCACGGTCAGGCGGACGGGGTGGAGATGATGCTGACCACCCGGCCGCGACGGCCGGTGGCAAAGCGCACCGTGCCCGCTGCGCGGGCGTACAGCGTGTCGTCCTTGCCCATGCCCACGCCCTCGCCTGCCTTGAAGCGGCTGCCGCGCTGGCGCACGATGATCTCTCCGCCGCTCACCACCTGGCCGGCAAACGTCTTGACGCCCAGTCGCTGGGCGGCTGAGTCGCGTCCGTTGCGGCTGGATCCCAGTCCCTTCTTATGAGCCATTGCTTGCTCCCGAGTCGTCGGTTCGCCGGGCGCTCTCACCGGACATCGAGATGTCCGTCACCTCGATGCGGGTGAGGTCCTGGCGGTGGCCGGTGCGCCGGCGGTAGCCGCGCTTGGGCTTGAACTTGAACACGCGCAGCTTGGGGCCGCGTACGTGATCGACGACCCGAGCGCTGACCTGTACGCGGCTGAGGCCGTCGGCGTCAAAGACGGTCTCGCTCGAGCGGTAGAGGATCGGCTCCAGAGCCACGGCGGCACCCTCCTGTTCGGGAAGGCGCTCGACCAGCAGTCGCTGCCCGGGCTGCACCCGGTACTGCTTGCCACCGGTCTTCACGATTGCGTACATGTGAGTCGCTGTCCGTTCGGGGCACTCACGCCTGGCGGTGAGTACCTGGTCATCACTGGTCTTGGGCCTTGGCAGCCGAACGGCGTCGCCCCCCTCTGCGGCCGCGACGCCGAGGCCTTGATTGTAGGTCATCCTCGGAACCTTCCGCCGTCGCCCCCGCGTCGTCGGTTCCTCCGGGCGCCGAGGTCGACCGCTCCGGACCACCCGCAGGCTCGGGCGCGGTGCCCTCCTGCATGACCGCCCCTGAGGACTCGGGGGCGACGGGCGCCTCTGCCTCTGGGGCAGGGACGGGAGCGCCAGCGGCGTCGCCCCCGCGCGCGCCGCGCGGGCGACGCCGCGGAAGACTGACCCGCGACCGCCTGGCGGGGGGGGCGGCGGCCAACGGCGCCTCCGACGCCCGCACCTCACCCTGGCTCGCAGCCCCGGACTCCCCCGGCCCCGCGACCTCGGGCTCATGCTCCGCACCAGGATCGCGTCGCCCCGCGGCGGCGGCCTCACCCTCGGCCGCCGGCTCGCCCTCGGCCGCCTGGGGTGCGCGACCCGTCCGCGGCGACTCCCCGTTCTGCTCGGGCTCACCGCCCGCGGCGGTCTGCACGTCTCCGAGCCCCGCCTCATGGCGGGCCTGGGAGTCCTCGCCGGCGTCGGGGCGCCGGCGCGAACGGGCACGAACGGGGCGTGCGTCAGCGCCGTCGCGACGCGCGCCGGACTCCCTCGCGCTGCGGGCGCGGCCCGGGGCGGGCGGACGTACCACCTCACCCTTCTCGTCGAGGAGCAGCGCGGTGGCCGCGGTCCGTCCCACCTCCTCCACGCGCACCATGCGCTTTTCGCCAACCTGACCGGCGGCGCCCACTACGGAGATGATGTAGCCGTCGATCTTGGCCACCGCGTCGTCGACGTTGTACATATGCGGCTCGACGATCTGGACGAGTACCTCGTCGCCCTCGCGGAAGGGCAGCGCACGTTCCTCGACCTCCTCGCGTGTGCCCTGGAAGGTGATGGCAAAGTGATCCAGGGCCAGCCCCTCCGAGCCCTCGAAGTGGAAGAACAGCCCGGTTTCGGCCTCCAGGGCGTGCAGAGCGCGTGAGTTCTGACCCGTGAACTGCGCGGTGACACGCGGATTGATCTGCACGAGCAGGGCCTGGACGTCGGACGGGGACTGCGCGCCAACGTCACGCAGACGGCGCTCGAACTCGATGGCGATCGTCTCCTCCGAGCGGATGACCCCCTCGCCGTCACACACCGGGCACGGACGGCTCATGATCTCGCGTACGCCCTCGGTGACGTTCTGGCGGGTCATCTCGACCAGCCCGAGCTTGGAGATCTCCGCCGTGAAGGTCTTGGTGCGATCCTCGTCGAGCGCCTGGCGCAGCGTCTTCATGACGGCGTCGCGGTTGCGCGCACGCGCCATGTCGATGAAGTCGATGACGATGATGCCGCCGATGTCACGCAGGCGCAGCTGATTGACCACCTCGTCAGCGGCCTCCAGGTTGGTCCTGGTGATCGTGTCCTCCAGGCGTGCTCCCTTTCCGCGACCGATGAAGCTGCCCGAGTTGACATCGATGACGGTCAAGGCCTCGGCGTAGTCGATCATCAGATAGCCACCGCTGGGAAGGTCGACCCGACGCGACATGACCCCGTCGATCACCTCCTCCACCCCGTAGGCCGCCAGCAGCGGCTCGGGTCCCTCCCACAGCTCGACGCGCTCGACCAGCTCCGGGGCGGTGCGGGTGAAGAAGGAGACCAGCCGATGATGCTGCTGAGGATCGTCGACCACCGCGCGCTCGAAGTCCGCGGAGAAGATGTCCCGCACCACCCGTACGGACAGGTCGGCCTCCTGGAAGACCATGGCCGGCGCCGGCGTGTCGGCCACGCGCTTGACCAGCACCTCGTGAAGCTTGTGCAGATACTCAAGCTCGCGCTCGAAGTCGCCACGCGTGGCGCCGTGCGCTGCGGTGCGCACGATGGCCCCGCCCGCGCCCAGGTCAAGCGCCTTGCTCTCCTTGCGCAGACGCTCGCGCTCGGCGTCATCCAGGCGCCGGGAGACGCCTACGCCCTCCCCGGTGGGGGCATAGACCATGTAGCGCCCGGCGATGGTCAGTTCCATGGACAGCCGGGCCCCCTTGGTCTTCAGGGGGTCCTTGACGACCTGAACGACGATCTCCTGACCGGGCTTGAGCAGCTCGGAGATCTTGCCTGCGCCGCCGCGCCCCCGCTTGGGCGTCTCCACGCCGGGGAGCACGATCTCGTCGACGTGCAAGAAGCCGTTCTTGTCCAGGCCGATGTCGACGAAGGCCGCCTCCAGGCCGGGCAGGACGTTGTCGACCTTTCCCTTGTAGATGTTGCCCACGATGGAGCGCGCGCCACGGCGCTCGAGGTAGAGCTCAGCTATCCGATAGCCGGCTCCGGGACGCGCGCCGGGCGCAGGGCGCGGCGAGGACGAGCGTGAGGCGGACGGAGATCCCGTGGCCTCCAGGAGCGAGACGCGCGTCTCTGCGCGGTCGACGCTTACCAGCACTTGCTTTTTCAATTTGTATCGGTCTTTCGGTATAGGTCGGGCCCGGCGCGCCGTAGCCCGCGACCGTAGGGGTCGGGGCGGCGCACGCTGCGCCATCGTGAGCGAAGGCCGGCGATGGGGCGGGCACGGTCATGGTCAGAAGCGAAGGATGCGGCCCTTCGTCGCGGCGGCGACGCGGGCCTGTAGGTAGATGGACTGCAGGAGCCCGATGGCCAGCATGGTGGTGATCACCGATGAGCCGCCGTAGCTGAGCAGAGGAAGGGTGACACCGGTGATGGGCATGATCCCGACGGTCATGCCCACGTTGACGAACACCTGGAACATGAGCATGGCCACGATGCCCCCCGCGACCAGTGAGCCGAACAGGTTCTTGGCCATGGTGAGGATGCGCAGCGCCCGCCATATGAGCAGCGCGTACAGGGACAGCACCAGGGCGGCGCCCACGAAGCCGTACTGCTCGCCCACGGCGGCGAAGACGAAGTCGGTGCGGTGCTCGGGTAGGAAGTTGTATCTCGTCTGGCTCGCTTGAGAGCCGCGTCCGGTCTTCTGCCCGGACCCTATGGCGATCTTCGACTGGTTCTGCTGATAACCCTGCTTGGCCGCGTTGTTGGTCGGGTGCAAAAAGGCGGTGAGGCGATCGAGCTGATAGGGCTTGAGCACGTGCACTCCGGCCGCGGGAGCCGCCACCAGCACCAGGGTTACCGCGACCGCGCCCAACGCGAGCAGGGCGCTGAAGTGCGTCCAGGAGGTGCCGGCCACGAACAGCGTGGCCAGCGCGATGATTACGTAGACCATGCCCGAGCCCAGATCGGGCTGGGCGATGACCAGCATCGCCGGGCCCAGGGCGAGCAGCATCACGCGGGCGGTGGTGTCGCGCTCTGACAGCCGGCGCGAACGGTCGACCGCGAAGGCGGACAGGGCCAAGATGAGCAGCACCTTGCCGACCTCTGAGCCCTGGAAGCTGAACAGGGGAAGGTTGATCGCCCGCTGGGACCCGCGCGCGGCCTGGCCGAGCCCCAGTACGGCAAGGATGCTGGCCAGCAGCAGCCCGTAGACGCCGTACTTGAATTCCCTCAGGCGCGAGTAGTCAAAGCGAGACAGCCCCAGCATGAGAACCCCACCGGCGATCAGGTAGATCGCCTGGCGGTTGGCGTAGAACATCGGCTGGCCCGGAATGTCGTAGCGGCTCGCGTCGCGCAGGGTGTACACCGAGCACAGGGCGAGTCCGAGGACCGCGAGGGTGAGCAGCGGGTCCAGAGGCAGGATCACCGCGCGACGTGGGGCGACGACGGCTTCGTCGTCGGCGGTCTGCAGGTGATAGGTGCTCATGGGCTCAGCGGGTCCTGGAGTGCCCGACGACGAGCTTGGGCTTGATGTGAAACCAGTTGGACATCATCAGACGGGCGGCCGGAGCCGCGGCCTCGGCACCGAAGCCACCCTGCTCCACGGTGATGGCGATCACGATCGGACGCGCCGGGTCCGGTGAGAAGCACAGATACCACGACTGGTCGTCGGCGTTGAGATGCTGGGCGGTGCCCGTCTTGCCGTAGATGGGATGCTGGCCCTGCGGCCAGCCCGTCCACACGTCCGCCGAGGTGCCGCCCGCCTGGCTGGCCGCGGCGTGCAGGCCGTCCAGCACCACCCCGCGGTCGGCGAAGTTGATGTCGATTCGGCGGGCCGGGGGCCGTGACAGCGTCTGGACCAGGCGCCCGAAGCTGTCGTCCACCTCCATGCCCAGGTGCGGGCGCACGACGCGGCCGCCGTTCTCGATTGCCGAGTAGGCGACGGCCATCTGCAGCGGGGAGGCCAGCAGATCGCCCTGACCCACCGCGAAGTTCACGTTGTCGCCCACCGACCAGGGCCGGTTGGTGCCGTCGGCGATCCCGCACGGATGGTGACGGCGGGCGCGGCACTGCGCCTCGGCCTCGTTCTGACGCGCTCGCCAGGCGGCGTCGGGGACCACCCCGCGGTTCTCGCCGGGCAGGTCGATGCCCGTGCGGCCCCCCAGGCCCAGGCGCCGGGCCATGGTCTGGATCGGCTCGCCGTGGACGCCGTTGGCCTCCTCGCCGAGGGTGTAGAAGTAGGTGTCCGAAGACACCCGCAGGGCGTCGACCATGGGCAGGGCACCGAAGTTGGCGTTGCCCGAGTTGCAGAACTGCTGTCCCGCGCCCCCCACGGTGATGCATGAGCCCGCGCCCAGCGCCGTCCCGGGGGTGACAAGGCCAGTCTGAAGCGACGCCAGCGCGGTGACGGGCTTGAACGTCGACCCCGTCGGATACTGACCGGCGATGGCGCGGTTGAAGAGCGGCCCTGGCGACAGCCCGGACGTGCCCACCAGCTGGTCGTACTGGCGCTGGCTTATGGGGCGCGCGAACACGTTGGGGTCGAAGCTGGGCGCGGACCCCAGCGCCAACACCTCCCCGTTACGCGGGTCCAGCGCCACGAAGGCCCCCCGCGACGCCGGGTGGCCGTTGGCCTGGGCCAGCCCGATGGCCTTGGCCAGGGCCGACTGGCCTTCGCGTTGCAGGCCGAAGTCGATCGACAGCTTGACGTCGTGGCCCTTGGAGGGCTGCGCGGTGCTCAGCGGGCCGACGGGTTGTCCGAGCGAATTGACCTGCACCCGCCTGGCGCCGGGGCGCCCGCGCAGGTAACGGTCATAGGCCAGCTCGACGCCGTCCTGGCCGACCACCGTGTTCGGCTTCACACCGCGGAAGCGCTTGATCTTCTCCTCACCGGGGCTGAGCTGGCCGACGTAGCCCATCACCTGCGCGGCGAGATCCCGGTCGGGGTAGCGGCGCAGGAAGACGATCTGGTTGACCACGCCGGGGAAGCGCGATTGTTGCTCGGAGAGCACGGTCAACGCCCCGGCGCCGGCGTCGGTCTTCACCGTAACCGGGGCGTAGGGCAGCAGCTTCTGCTGGCGTCGGTACTGGGCCACGATCTCGTGCACGCTGGTGCCCAGCAGACCGCTGAGACGCCGGTAGAGACGAATGCGCTTGGGCCCGGCGGGCGGCAGCTCGCTGGGGATGAGCTGCACAGCGTTGGTGGGGCGGTCGGTGGCCAGGGTGACGCCGTTGCGGTCGAGCACATCTCCGCGCGGAGCAGCGATGGCCAGATCACGCACGCGATTGGAGTTGGCCTGCTGCACGTACTGGTCACCGGAGAGGACCTGCAGGTACCACAACCGAAAGAAGACGATCGCGAAGAGCATCAGCGCCAGCGCTCCCATGACCGCCACGCGCAGGGCGAGGGCCGGCGTCGCGGACATGCGCGGCTCAGAGGGTTGGACAGGCTCGATCACGCGCGCGACAGCGGTGACAGGCCGCCCGTGGTGGAGGCGCGCCGGCGTCGACGGCGCGGGTCCTGCGGCATGGCGGGCTCGACCACGCGCCGCACGATCGCGTGCACGGGCAGGGCGATGACGGTGTTCACGAGCACGCCCAACAGGATCTGGCGCAGCAGCTCGAAGCTCACCGGCGCCTCGACGCCCAGTGAGAACTGCATGACCGAGTAGCCGACCAGGGCGGCCGCGCTGGCCGCGGCGCCGGCGGCCAGGGGCGTCAGCGTCGCCTGCGGGTCGTACAGCTCGCGCACGCGCCCAGAGCCGTAGCCCACGACCAGGTACACCAGCGAGGAGACGCCCAGCGTCTGCACAAGCGCGAGGTCGACGAACAGCCCCATGGCGAACCCGACGATCGCGCCCGGCACCGAGCCCACCAGCAGACCCACCGACATGATCACCAGCGGCGTCAGATCGGCGTTCACCCCGAAGATCGGCACCTGGGAGACGGCCACGATCTGCACGACCACCGAGGCCACGGCAAGAACGGCGATGCGGGCCGCGGCCGAAGTCGGCAGCGCCGCGCTCACGGCCCCGCGCCCGGCCCGGTGGAGGCCGTCTGGCCCCCGGCGGCCGTCCCGCCCGCCGCCGGTGGCTCCTTGCCCGGCGCGGGCAGCCCGGTGACCGCGGCGCTCACGTGGCTGGGTGCGTGCACGCCCCGGGTGCCGTTGAGCACCGCCACGGTGTCCAGCCGGCGCAGGGTGGCAAACGGACGTACCTCGATCGCCTTGTTCATGTTCTGGTTGTCGACCTTGGTCACCTTGCCGATGGGGATCAGCGGCGGGAACAGCGAC
>JAABUQ010013052.1_pt1 | contig 10168 bp, 7 predicted proteins | sample 5560001 | NCBI WGS metagenome assembly JAABUQ01 (sample SAMN10711888, study PRJNA513371) | rock metagenome | isolation source: Antarctica rocks | place: Antarctica: Victoria Land, Finger Mt nord | collected 2015-12-18 | reverse complement strand
AGATGGAGCCCCTCGGTGTCTCGTCTTTGTGCGCCGGCAATGACAAAGAGCAACAGTAATGCGATGATGTTGGGAACCAGATTCCCTATAATCTGCCACTGGTTGCCGTAATGGTACCGCGGGCCCATGAGCGTCCAAGCGAGGATAGCAACGATGCATAATACCGTGGCCGCGGGGTGTGCAATGCTGTTACTGACGCCGCGGGAAATTTGAACGAACCAGTCTCTCATGTTGGATTATCCGATCTCTATGTTACTGTTGTTGACAGAGCTCTATGAGGACCCCTGCAGTACTTTTCGGATGTAAGAACGCTATCATGTTGCCGTGTGCTCCAGGGCGCGGCTCCTCGTCGATCAGTCTCACGCCCGCGTCCTTCAGCCGGGTAAGTTCGGCGGGAAGGTCGTGTACGCGAAAAGCCGTGTGATGTAGCTTGCTTTCCGCATCACCCCGGTATGCCGCAATTGCAGATTCTTCCGAGAGCGGCCGGAGTAACTCGATAATCGATTCGCCAGCTTGCAATCCCACCGCTTCGACGTTTTGATCGTGAATCGTTTCCCGGTATGCAACGGTAAATCCCAACACATCGGTGTAGAGGCGGAGCGTTTTTTCCAGGTCCTTGACCACGATAGCCACATGATCGATTTTCATGCCACGACTTCCCCGGGACGATGCAACCCAAACACGCTTCGCAGCACGTTGCAAACCTCACCTAGGGTCGCGCCGGCGTCAACGGCTTCAATGAAATGCGGCATTAAATTTTCGCTCCCGGCAGCCGCTCGGCGCACGTCGTCGAGGCGCCCTCGCACCAGGACGCCGTCTCGTGAGGCCCGGAATCGTTCCAATCGTGTAATCTGTTGCTGTTCGCTGCGCGGGTCGATGCGCTGAAGTGCTATGGGCGGATCGCCGCTCTTTTCCGTAAAGCGGTTTACCCCCACAACGACGGTTTCCTCACGCTCGATACTCTGCTGTGCACGGTAAGCCGAGTCCGATATTCGCCGCTGCATCCAACCGCTTGCAATCGCTGCGACGCTTCCGCCCTGCTCGTCTACTTCAGCCATGAGCGCACGGGCCCGTTCGACGATTTGATCGGTCAGCGTCTCTAGATAGTAGGAGCCGCCCATCGGATCTGCGACGTCGACGACCCCGCTCTCGAAGCCGATGATTTGTTGCGTGCGCAGCGCGAGTCGGGCGGATTGCGCCGTAGGTAAGGCCAACGCTTCGTCCTTTCCATTAGTATGGAGAGACTGTGCTCCGCCTAAAACTGCGGCCAGCGCCTGAAGAGTTACCCGCACCACGTTGTTGTCAGGCTCTTGGGCAGTAAGCGTCGACCCTCCAGTTTGCGCGTGAAAGCGCAGCATCGAAGAGTGGGGATGCTTGCAGTGGAATTCGTCACGCGTGATATGCGCCCACAAGTATCGAGCCGATCGGAACTTTGCGATTTCCTCGAAAAAATCGTTGTGTGCATTCCAGAAAAAAGACATCCGCGGCGCAACGGTATCGGCATGCAATCCTGCGCGCTGCGCCGCTTCCATATACGCTTTTGCGTTGGCGAGTGTGAAAGCGATTTCTTCAACCGCCGTGGACCCGGCTTCGCGGATGTGATATCCGGAAACAGAAATCGTATTCCAGCGGGGAACTTCTCGGGCGCAGTACGCCATGACATCGGTGACGAGCCGCATCGACGGCACAGGGGGATAAATATAAGTGCCGCGAGCGACGTACTCTTTAAGCACATCGTTTTGGATCGTGCCGCCCAATTTCTTAAAGTTGACTCCACGGCGGCGCGCTACTGCCAGCAACATGGCAAGTATGATCGATGCTGGAGCGTTGATAGTCATAGAGACCGTGACTTCGCCCAGCGGAATCTCGGCGAAGAGTGTTTCCATATCGGCAACAGTGTCGATGGCGACTCCCACTTTTCCGACTTCGCCGGACGCTGGCGGCGCATCGGAGTCGTAACCCAACTGGGTGGGCAAATCGAAGGCAACAGAAAGTCCCGTCGTTCCGCGAGTTAACAAATACCGGTAGCGCTGGTTTGATTCTGACGCGCTGCCGAAACCCGCATATTGCCGCATGGTCCACAGTTTTTTGCGGTACATGTCCGCGTGGATGCCGCGCCGGTAGGGAAAATCGCCGGGCTGGCCATGGTCTTGGTAATTACCCACCTCGTCGTACACGGGCAACAGTGGGATGCCGCTACCGTTCACCTCTCGCGCCATTACGCTAAGGTAACCAGCGGCGTTAGCGGTTCCACGGTGTCGCCGGGAGCGACGTGGACCGCTGCGACCGTACCTGCCTTGTGCGCAAGGACTTCATTCATCATTTTCATAGCCTCAATCACGGCTACAACCTGTCCCTCCTTCACAGTGGATCCCGCAGGACACATCAACGCCACTACGATGCCGTGCATCGGCGCCGCGATGGAATTTCCCCCAGCAGCGGCAGAGCGTTTTCCCGTAGTTGCGCGCCGCGGTGCCGTTGCCGCGCTATTTGGTTTATGGCTGTTGGGCGGATCGAGCAGGCGAACTCGAAAAAGTTTGTCGTTGACCTCGACGCGCATGACCCGTTGGTCCTCGTTTACTTCGTTGCGGGCCGGTACGACGTCGTGCTGAACCTCGCCCTTTAAGAAGCGGTGCGAGGTAAAATCTTCAAGCGTCGCGGTTCCGTAGCGCGCGTCGATGATTTCTTGGTCCTCGCTCAGTTGGCGTAGGAGTGCCAGAGTGGTTGGCACGCCTTCGATAACATATTCGTCGATACAGCGCCGCAGCCGCGCTAGGGCTTGCTCTCGCGTCGGAGCCCACACGATCAATTTGGCAATCATAGAATCGTAGTCCGCAGCTACGGAGAACCCGGGGTAAGCGGCGGAATCAACGCGAACGCCGGGGCCTCCCGGTTCGCGATACGCACTAAGGATGCCGGGACTTGGACGAAAATCGTGGGCGGGATCTTCAGCGTTGATACGTCCCTCAATCGCGTGGCCGAAAAACCGTATATCATCCTGTCCGTAACCCAAAGGCTCGCCGGCGGCTACGCGAAGCTGTTCTCGAATCAGATCGATGCCGGTAATCATCTCGGTAACCGTGTGCTCGACTTGAATACGAGTGTTCATCTCAAGGAAGTAGAAGTCGTCGCCGGAGACAAGGCATTCCATAGTGCCAACGCTGTCGTATTCGATGGCTCGCGCCGCTTGTAACCCGGCGTCTCTCAGTTTTCGGCGCACCGCGCTATCGATGCCGGCCGGAGCTTCTTCCCATACTTTTTGATGTCTTCGTTGGAGGGAACAGTCCCGTTCTCCCAAGTGCACGACAGCACCGTGTTTGTCTGCCAGCACTTGCAGTTCGATATGCTTGGGATTATCCAAGTAGCGTTCGGGATACACGGCTGGATTGCGAAAATATGCTTCCGCCTCGCGCGTGGCGTTCGCAAACGCTCCCTCGAGCTCGTCGGGCGAACGCGCGATCTTTAAACCTTTACCGCCGCCTCCGCCCGAGGCTTTGAGAGCCAACGGAAATCCAAAATCTTGCGCAGCTTTGCGGGCCGCCGACAGATCCGCTAATGCTGCGGTCCCGCCCGGAACGATCGGCACACCGGCCGCAACCATCGCTTTGCGCGCACGGACTTTGTCACCCATGATTTCGATCGCTCGCGGATGTGGGCCGACCCACACCAAACCGGCCTCGATGACCGCTCGGGCGAAGGGCGCATTTTCGGCCAGAAAACCGTATCCCGGATGAATGGCTTGCGCTCCGGACTGTAGCGCGACGCTGATGATCCGTTCAACGTTCAGATAACTTGCAGCCGGCGCAGCATCTCCAAGCAGAAAGGCTTCGTCGGCCATACTGACGTGCAAGGCGTCCCGGTCGCGGGCTGAATACCCAGCCACGGTGCGCAAGCCCATTTCTTTTGCGGTTCGCAGTACGCGCACCGCAATCTCGCCACGATTGGCGATCAAAACTTTGCTAAACATGTTTTCGTCCACCCGCCATCGCGCGAACGTCGTCGAGTTCCAGCTCCGACCGGCGCATCGCGAGCTTCCACGGTGCGGGGAGCGGCATGGGAGCGTTCTGGCCTCGAGGCGTGACCGCGAGCACCGCTCGAAGTATCGCTGCGATTTCTTCGCCTTGCACGAAGTTGTCCGGCTTACTGCGCGTTTGGTTCAGGCAACATCCCCATGGCATGGTAACCTGCATCTACGAAGTGTACGTCGCCGGTAACGAGCGCAGAGAGGTCGGAGGCAAGGTAAACGGCGGTCTTTCCAACGTCCTCGGCAGTAATGTTCGTGCGCAACGGAGCCGCCGCGCTGACCCGTTCCAACATTCCTGAAAATCCCTTGACTTGCCGCGAGCTTGCCGTTTTTATCGGCCCGGCGGAGATGGCGTTGACGCGAATTCCGCGGGGCCCCAAATCGAAGGCCAAATATCGCACGATTGACTCGAGCGCTGCCTTCGCAATGCCAGCGACGTTGTAGTTCGGCACGATTGCGGTAGCGCCATAGTACGTCAGCGCCATGATGCTGGCGCCGTCGTTCAGAGTGTCTTTCAGGGCCGACACCAAGGCAATCAGCGAATATGCCGAGATATCAAGGGCCAGGGCGAAACCGCTACGCGACGTGTCGTACACTTTGCCCATGAGATCTTCTTTGTTCACGAATGCAATCGAATGAACGAGCACGTCGATATTGCCGAAATCGTCGTTCAAACGGTTATTCATCGCACGCAGTGCCTCATCCGAGGTCACATCGCACTCAAGGACAGGACCCCCTCCCAACTCGGTGGCGAGTTTCTCCACCTCGTCTCTGACGCGGTCCCCTTGATAAAGAAAAGCCAGACGCGCGCCGTGCTGGTGCATGTGGCGAGCAATCGCCGTTGCGATGCTCCAACGATTGGCCACGCCGGTAATCAGCGCTTTCTTACCCTCGAGCAGTTTCACTCCGCTTACATACCAGCGGACTCGGCTCCGTCCTGCGAAGCCGCCGCTTTCTGCTTATAAAGGAATGTTGCCGTGCTTGCGCTTTGGACGCTCGACGCGCTTATTGGCGAGCATCGCCAGAGACTGAGCGACAACGCGCCGCGTCATACGCGCCTCGATGACGGCATCGACGTAACCACGCTGCGCTGCAATATAAGGATTAGCGAAACGATCGGTATAGTCGGCAATAAGTTCAGCGGTCTTTGAGTGTTCGTCCTTGGCGGCTGAGATTTCCCGGCGAAAGATGGTCTTCACCGCGCCTTCCGCACCCATTACCGCAACTTCGGCCGTAGGCCAAGCAAGGTTGATGTCTGCCCGAATATGTTTTGAGGCCATGACATCGTACGCTCCGCCATATGCCTTGCGCGTGATTATGGTCACTTTCGGAACGGTGGCTTCGGCGAACGCATACAACAGTTTGGCTCCATGTTTAATGATGCCGCCAAACTCCTGGGCGGTGCCCGGCAAAAAACCTGGCACGTCAACGAAGGTTACGAGCGGAATATTGAACGCATCGCAAAAACGCACGAAGCGAGCGGCTTTTATCGAGGAATTGATATCTAAAACGCCGGCAAGCACGTTGGGCTGATTTGCGACGATTCCAATCGTCGAGCCCGCCATGCGTGCAAAGCCGGTGAGTATGTTTTGCGCGAACAAGGGCGCTATCTCGAAAAAGTCGCCGTTGTCGACCACAGCCTCGATAACGTTATGCATGTCGTACGGCTTGTTCGGTGTGTCGGGGATGGCTTCGTCTAGTTCGGATGCGATTCTATTCGGATCGTCAGAGCAGGCGTATGACGGCGGATCTTCCAGGTTGTTCGCCGGGATGTACGACAGCAGTGTTTTGGTGAGATCGACCATCTCTTCTTCGTCCGAGGCACTCAGTTGCGCCACACCGCTTTTGCTCGCGTGCGTGATGGCGCCACCGAGCTCTTCAAAAGTAACGTCTTCCCCGGTGACGGTTTTGATGATCTCGGGTCCCGTAATGAACATTTGCGAGATTTTCTCGGTCATGATGATGAAATCGGTGATCGCCGGGGAGTAAACTGCTCCGCCTGCGCACGGTCCTGCGATGAGGCTTATTTGCGGAATGACGCCGCTGGCTTGAACGTTACGGAAAAAGATCTCCGCGTAACCGCCCAAGCTCACAACCCCCTCTTGGATGCGAGCTCCGCCCGAATCATTTATCCCGATCATCGGCACGCCGGTGCGGACCGCCAAATCCATGACCTTGCAGATTTTCTCCGCGAACACTTCTCCCAGCGAGCCGCCTAGAACCGTGAAGTCCTGCGAAAATAAAAAGACCTGACGGCCGTCGATGGCCGCGCGGCCGGTGACGACTCCGTCGCCCAGAAATTCCTTTTCGTCCATCCCAAATGCGTTGCTGCGATGCACCGCAAACTGATCCAGCTCTACAAACGAGTCGGGGTCGATCAGTGCCTCGATACGTTCACGCGCGGTCCGTTTGCCGCGCGCGTGTTGCTTTTCAATCGACTCCGGACCCGCGGGGGCTTGCGAGGCAGCACGTTTGCGCTGCAGCAACTCGTACTTTTCGCGGTGGGTTTGGGACACTACCAGATACCGAGCATCATCTTTACGTCGTCGTTTGCCATCTCGCGGGGGTCCCACGGTGGGGTAAAGGTAATGTCGACCTTGGCGGTTTTAACGCCCTCGAGTGATTCGACTTTGTCCTGGACCGATTTCTTAAACATCGGCCCAACCGGGCACATGGGGGAAGTCAACGTCATGGTGACCACAACATGTTCGTTGTGTTCGCCGCTCACTTCTATCCCGTAAATGAGTCCGAGGTCGATGATCCCCAGCTGCAGTTCGGGATCCTGAACGTCCTTGAGTGCTTCGCGGACCTCTTCTTGGGTTGGCATAATGTCCTCCAGGCACCACCACTTCGCCGTGGCGTTCCTTTGTTCCGAGCGGCGACGAAACTAAGCTGCCTTGGAATCGGTTATACGTACGCGGAACCGCCGCCGAAACGGGTATCGAGGCCGTGAGACGGAAGGGGTAGCAACCGGGCAATAGGAGTCAACCAAGTATGTCTATGTGGGAACCGTTCACCGAGCGAGCACGACGGAGCATCGTTCTGGCGCAAGAAGAAGCGCAGCGGCTTGGAAACAACTACATTGGAACCGAGCATATCTTGCTCGGCATTATTTCTGAAGGCGAAAGTCTGGCGGCCAAAGTCCTTGAGACGCTCGGTGTAAATCTCGCCAAAGTGCGTCAAGAAGTTGAGGCGATCGTCGGTCGCGGCGGACAAACGGTTCAACAAGAGATGGTTTTCACCCCGCGGGCCAAGCGCGTCATCGAACTCGCCTTTGAGGAGGCGCGCCAGCTCAACCACAACTACATCGGCACCGAGCATTTGCTGCTTGGGCTGATTCGCGAAGGCGAAGGTGTCGCCGCGCGGGTCCTGACCAATCTTGGCGTCGATCCCGCCAAAGTGCGCGTTCAAACCACCTCGCTGCTCGGGGCCGAGGGACAGCCGCCGGCACCAAAGGGTAAATCAAAAACGCCGACCTTGGATGCCTATGGCCGCGATTTGACTATGCTGGCCCGCGAGAACAAGCTCGATCCCGTTATCGGACGCGCGATGGAAATCGAACGAGTTATTCAGATTCTCTCTCGGCGCACCAAAAATAATCCAGCCCTCATCGGCGAACCCGGGGTGGGAAAAACCGCGATTGCAGAGGGTCTGGCACAGCGTGTCATCAAGGCTGAAGTACCTGAGCCGCTGCGCGATCGCCGCGTTATCACACTGGATCTTGCGGGTTTGGTAGCGGGCACCAAGTACCGCGGTGAATTCGAGGAGCGCATGAAGCGCGTGATGGACGAAATCCGCGGCGCTTCGGGTGAGATCATACTCTTCATCGATGAACTCCATACGCTTGTCGGCGCGGGCGCCGCTGAAGGGGCGATCGACGCGAGCAATATTATTAAGCCTGCGCTCGCGCGCGGCGAACTGCAATGCATCGGAGCTACGACGCTCAACGAGTTTCGCAAGCACATCGAAAAAGATTCGGCACTCGAGCGGCGCTTTCAGCCGATCATGGTTGGCGAGCCATCTATCGAAGAGACGATCGAAATTCTTAAAGGACTGCGCGAGCGCTACGAAGCGCATCACAAAGTCAGCATTACGGACGAAGCGCTAGCCGCCGCGGCCAAGCTTGGCGACCGTTACATCTCCGACCGTTTCTTACCAGATAAAGCGGTCGATCTGGTGGATGAGGCCGCCTCGCGCGTGCGCCTCCAGGCAACCCTTCCTCCTCCCGAGGTCCGCGAGATTGAGGTGCAATTGCGCCGCGTGATCGCAGAAAAAGAAGCGGTGGTCAAGACGCAAGACTTCGATCGTGCGGCTGCGGTGCGCGATCGAGAAGAGAAGCTGCGCCTTGAAAAGCAACGCCATGAAACCGAATGGCAAGAGCGGAAAGCGCAAAATTCCGATAAGGTCATCAAGGTCACCGAGGTCGATATCGCAGCAATCGTCTCTTCCTGGACCCACATCCCCGTTTCCAAGCTTGCCGAAGCGGAAACGGCGAAACTGCTCAACATGAAAGACTCGTTGCACAAGCGGGTTATCGGGCAAGATCCGGCGATTGAAGTTATCACGCGAGCAATCCGGCGCTCACGCGCGGGGCTTAAAAATCCCAAACGCCCCATCGGGTCGTTTATCTTTCTCGGCCCGACCGGCGTGGGTAAGACGGAAGTCGCCCGCTCTTTGGCGGAATTTCTCTTCGACGACGCAGAATCGATGATCCGCATCGATATGTCGGAGTACATGGAGAAGTACGCCGTGAGCCGTTTGGTTGGCGCACCACCAGGATACGTTGGCTATGAAGAAGGCGGCCAACTAACCGAAGCCGTTCGCCGCCGCCCCTATTGCGTGGTGCTTTTGGATGAAATCGAAAAAGCGCACCCCGACGTTTTCAATTTGCTCCTGCAAGTGCTCGAAGATGGCCGGTTGACGGACAGCCAAGGGCGTATCGTCGATTTTAAGAACGCGCTCATCATCATGACCTCCAACGTTGGAGCCACCGGAATGACGACGACGAGCGACATCGGCTTCCGTCCCCAAAAGGATCAGGGCCAGAGCGATCTGATTGCGTACGAAAGGATGCGAAACAAAGTCCTGGAGGAGGTCAAGCACACTTTCCGCCCCGAGTTCTTGAATCGCGTCGATGAAGTCGTTGTTTTCCATCAGCTTTCCCGTGAGGAAATCGAACAAATCGTCGGACTTGAACTTGAAAAAGTCATTCGCGAAGTCAAAGCTCAGGAGATGCATCTTGAAGTCACTGAGGAAGCCAAGAAGCTCCTAGCCAAAAAAGGTTGGGATCCGCAATTCGGAGCGCGTCCTTTGCGGCGCGCCATCCAGCGTGAAGTCGAAGATGAACTCGCCGAAGAGATGCTGCGCGGCCGTTTCTCAACCGGTGACCGCATCCTCGCCGAATTGGATCCAGATAACCCCGACAAACTCAAGTTCTCGAAAATCCCGGCAATCGAACCCCCGGCGGCGCCGCACGTGGAACCAGCCGTTAGTTGACGCCGCTTTCCGCGTGGCGAGCGCGGTTACCGAGTTCCATCGGAAATTGGTTCGCACGTGACTTAACGCAAAAAGCGCTCGCGCTCGTCTCCGACGGGCGCGTTGCACTTCGCGGCGTCGACGACATGTCGATTGATGCGGCCGTTCTTGACGGAGAAAAACGCAAGGTCCTGATTGAATGGACCTCCGGTACCGGGCCGCTTGCGCTGCGCAGCGTCTGCAGTTGCGGTGGCAACGGTATCTGTACGCATATTGTTGCCACCCTGGAGACCGTCCGGTCAGAGCCCGAACCGGCGCGCCCTGCAACCGGAACCTATGACTGGTTACCGCAGCCGCGCAGTGTTGCAGCCGCCCGCGCGCGCACCGTATGGCCGGTTATCACCATTGCTGCCGACCGCAGTGTGAGCGCGACGTTCTTCTTAGATTCACCGCGGCTGCGCGGCGCCCAACGTGAAGCGAATGCGATCTTGACGATGATGGAGGGAACGCCGCTCGACGATTGGTCTGCTGAAGATCGCGAACTCTTGCAGGATCAAATCGTTCGAGAGGCTTTCGGAATGCGTGCGAATCCAACAGCGCTCGCTCGGGCGCTTTTTCGCTTAGCGCGTCACCCGCGCTTGCGTTTGAACGCCAACCCTGCGGCGTTCG
>JAABUQ010013051.1_pt1 | contig 10169 bp, 12 predicted proteins | sample 5560001 | NCBI WGS metagenome assembly JAABUQ01 (sample SAMN10711888, study PRJNA513371) | rock metagenome | isolation source: Antarctica rocks | place: Antarctica: Victoria Land, Finger Mt nord | collected 2015-12-18 | reverse complement strand
GCGTGCATGCTGCCGGCAGGCAGCCACTGCACGCGGGCAGCTGCTGGGCGGCAAGAAAGTGAACAAGGTGGTGCTCGCATACTCGGGCGGCCTGGACACGTCCGTCATCCTGAAGTGGCTGCAGGACACGTACGACTGCGAGGTCGTCACCTTCACCGCCGACCTAGGCCAGGTGCACGCGGCCCGCCGCAAGCGCAACGCGCTGCCCTAACGGCCTGCCCTAGCTGCGGCTGATCAGATCGGGGCCGTTCGAGCAGATGCCGCGCGCCAGGTGCCCCGCATGGGTCTGCGTGTGCAGCGGCTGCACAGCACAGCGCCCTTGCAGCGCTGCAGGGACCGCGCAGCAGCAGCCGCTACGTTGCAACAGTGCACGCTTCTATGGAGCAGTGGCTGCAACGTGCGCGGAACAGGGGCCCTGGGGCCAGCCGCGCGTGTGGTCGGCGGCCTGCCTGTCAGGCAAGCTAGCACACCAGCGGCGCTGAGAGGCAGTGCCTGACAGCGCCCGCGCGCCGCGGGCGACAGGGCGAGGAGCTGGAGCCGGCGCGCTCGAAGGCGGAGGCCGCCGGCGTGAAGGAGATCTTCATCGAGGACCTGCGCGAGGAGTTTGTGCGCGACTACGTGTTCCCCATGTTCAGGTGCGCTGCGATTGCGACAATATGCGTGTCAGGTCCGCTGCGGAGGCGGCCTCTCGAGTGGTGTTGCGACAGAGTGAAAGCCTGGCAAGCTTTGTGTCTACATTCTGGCCACATCCTCTACATTGGACGTGAAGGAGCAGCTGGGCATGCCTGTCTTATGTGAGAGGGCGGGTGCTTGGTCAAGGCCACAAAGGAAGCTGCTATGCGCTCGTCTAGCAGCACGCTTTGACATGAGCACAAGCGCCGCTGCTTTGGGTATTGACGGTTATAATCTTTGCGTTCCGCGCATGGAGTGAGGAACGACCTGGGAGGCACCGCTTGTTTGCTCCAGCCTGCACACACCTCCTCGCTTTGCTCGCGCCACTGGAGCAGGACAGCGCTCAGCCCGAGCAGCCCTGGTCGTCGAGCAGGCGCTGGTGATCTCTCACGATCCCTGTCGCTCACCCGGGAGGTTGTTTCCGAGCCTGCGCGTCGGGCCGCAGGGCGAACGCGCTGTACGAGGGCGTGTACCTGCTGGGCACGTCGATCGCGCGGCCGCTGATCGCCAAGAAGCAGATCGAGATCGCGACCGCGGTCGGCGCGGACGCCGTGTCGCACGGCGCCACGGGCAAGGGCAACGACCAGGTCCGCTTCGAGCTGGGGTGCGCGCCCTCCGTGCCGCCCGCGAGGATGCGCAGGCACAGGGACCACTTGCGAGTGCCAGTGTGATCAGTAGTAGATATGCTTTGCAGAGATGGGTGGACGTGTGCAGCTGAGCCGCAGCTGTGCTTCGTCCGGCGGCGCCGGTGCCGTCCAGCGCTGTTTCCTGGGCACCTTGTGTGCGCCCGGTGTGCCGCCTGCAGCAGGCAGGTCAAGGCCAGCCTCTGTCCGCTCATGTGGCCTGTCCTGCGGGGCGGCGGCCAGCTCCTGACGGCCCGGCCGCGGCGCTCGCGGCGCCAGGTACTACGGCCTGAAGCCCGACATCAAGGTCATCTCGCCCTGGCGCGAGTGGGACCTGAACAGCCGCAGCAAGCTCATCTCGTACGCGGAGACGCACGGCATCGCCGTGCCCAGCCACAAGCGCGGCGAGCCGCCCTTCTCCATGGACGCCAACCTGCTGCACATCTCCTACGAGGGGTGCGCAAGGGTAGGGTTAAGCCCTGCCCTACTCGAGCGCCTGCGGTGTGCGCGCGGCTGGCGCCAAGCGTTTCGCTGAATGGGTCATCAGTGGTTGCGTGCGGGGCATGCGTTGCCCAGTGAGCCTGACTATTGACAAGTGAGTGGTAAATTGACACTACCTGAAATCGTACCGACGAGCGTGTTCGAGACTGCGAGGCTGGGCGCACAGAGCACGGTGTTGGACTGGCGGCCTCAGACAGTGTTGAACACTGGCAGAAAACACTCTGCAGTAAGTAAGACGCCCGAGCGTCATGATGCTGTGCGCCAGGAATGCGCTGGAGGACCCGTGGGTGGAGGCGCGCGAGGACATGTTCACGCGCAGCGTGTCCCCGGAGCAGGCGCCCGACCAGGCGACCTACCTGAACCTCGAGTTCGAGCGGGGGGACCCCGTCGCCCTGGACGGCGTCTCCATGACGCCCGCCAACCTGCTCGCCGCGCTCAACAAGGCGCGGCCCGCCGCTGCCCCGCCTGCTGCATGCATAGCCAATGCATGGAGCATAGGTGCCGTATGTGCCACACTGCTACATGCTGTCCAATGTACTCCCATGGGGCAGCCTTAATGCACCCTAGCTGCAGATATTGAGCCTGCGCAGACGGCTTTGTCCGCTCTGCACCTTGGCGAAGGGAACAGCGGCTGCGGGTGCGGCGCAGGTCGCGGGCGACAACGGCATTGGGCGCGTGGACATCGTGGAGAGCCGCTTTGTGGGCATGAAGTCGCGCGGCGTGTATGAGACGCCTGGCGGCACGGTGCGCGCTCGCGGTGCTTGTAGTTTCTGCACTGCATAGCCCTCCTGCGCATGCTGTGCAGCTGCTTGGGGACCCTGCGCCTAGAGCCGCGGTGTCGCCGGCCTAGCATGAGCTGGCGATGCAGGCGAGTGCACAGCAGGGTTGCGGCAGAATGCGCGCGGCGGACGAGCTCCTGCGCGCATCGGGCCGCTCTGCTAGGGCAGCCGGGACCCGGCCGGCCCGGCGCCCGCACAGCGCCTGCAGGCTGACCAGGCGGCGGGGGCGGCCAGGTGCTGATGACGGCGCGGCGCGCAATGGAGTCCATCACGCTGGACCGCGGCGAGATGCACATGAAGGACGACTTCTCGCCGCGGTACGCCGAGATGGTCTACAACGGCCTCTGGTTCAGCCCGGAGCGCTACGCGCTGCAGGCCGCGGTCGACGCGACGCAGAACTTTGTCACTGGCGTCGTGCGCGTCAAGCTGTACAAGGTGCGGCCGGCCCGGGGATCGGGGCTCGTTGGGCCGGTGGCGGGCGGGCGCGCGCGTCGAGCTGCGCGTGCGTGGCTGCCGGAGCAGGGCTGCCGCACTGCAGCTGGCCGCCAGAACAGGAGATTGCCGGCAGCGCCTGCCTGCCGCGCTATGTCGCCAGCGCTGTGCACGTCCTCCGTCCGGCAGCCGGCCTGGCTAACCAGAGCGGCGGCGGCGCAGGGCAATGTAATCGTGGTCGGCAGGAAGTCGCCGTACAGCCTGTACGATGAGAAGATCGCGTCGTTCGAGGACGACGGCGGCCTGTACGACCAGAAGGACGCCGAGGGCTTCATCAAGCTGCAGGCGCGGCAGGGCGCCTGCACATGCCGCCCTGCGCGCTGCTGCGTGCAGTCCCGCTGCTTCTCTATCCTCAGCATGGCGTGCTCGTGCGTAAGGCTGCGGCGGTGTTGTGCATACAAGGAGTGAGGCGCTTTGCACTGCTAATCATGACAAGTGCATGTGCATGTGCACCTTGCAAGCCTAAAATTGCCTTATATGGACATGGACCCGTGACATGGACCCAAGCATTGGCATTGTAATGCGAGATTACAGGGTTGGGGTGCACCGCTTGATGTGCACTGCCAGACAAATACATGCTTGCTTATACGCGTATCAACCGCGCAGGCGCTGCGGCTGCGGACGCTGGGCGCCAACCGCAGCACGTCCAACATCAACCAGCAGCGGCGCCGCGACCTGCTCACCTACTGAGCGCGTGCGCTGGGGAGGGCGCTGGGCGTGGTGCTGGCGCGCCCGCTCGTGCAGCGGCGCGCGCTCTGAGCGAGTGCGCATGCTCGCACACCGTGCGTGCGTGCAAGGAGCTGGGTCACGGCGCATGCTAGTGTTCTCCCGCGAGGAGCGCGCGCCAGTTTGGCGAATAGTAGGGGCTTGGCAGTCCTTGCTTGCCGCGATGCGAGCAAGTGTGCGTGCCAAGCGTGCACCATCTGCCGCTTGCAGGCCTGCATGCAGCATGCGGCTGCGCGCAACCTTCAGTGTCACTACATTGGGGGCGGCAAGCGCGTGCCAGTCGTGAAGGGCTGAGTGTGCACCACGCATGTGCCTGGTGACTAGTGCCTCTGTGGTGCATGTCCGCTTTATCCATCGGCGCGGGAGAGGCGCAGGAAGTGCATGCAAGGGTGTGAGCTGTGCAGAGGCAGCCGTCGTCCCATATCGTTTGGCCAGGCTTATGGTGTCAAAAGGCATGCAACTGGTGTGGTTTGGAGGAGCTGTGCGTCTTGTGTGTGCAGGTGGTGGCCCTTTTGGGGATAGGCGAGTGCGGGCAGCCGTGACAATGATGCTGTCATGCGCGGCAATGCACACTTGAACTGCGTCACCTGAGGACCAAAAGGGGATGCGTCTAGCTATGGTTTTTGGAACTCAGAGTGCTGGTTTATGACCCGTGTGCTCTAGAATATGCGTTTGCATGGCCTTGCAGCATTGACCTGGTGGAGAGGTGACAGTACTTTGGGAGGAATGCATGATTCGCTTTGCGGTGCTGTGCTGTTGACACGGTGTTCCTGCAGGATGTAATCTGTGTCCTCGCCCTGGCACCACTCTTGCATGACCTAGAAGCGAGATGGTTTGCTGCACTCGCTGCGAGCCTGAGAGCAGTCCACATACAGTGCACAACTGACTTGCTTGAACATGCATGCCGATACCGTACCTACGGACATGCGGGGTGCCATGCATCGTCTCATGCAGGGCACTGCCTTCATGGCGCATAAAAAACAGGCTGTGTCCCAGCATACGAAAGTGTAATCGTAGGCATTGCCGACACAGTGCCTGCCTGGTAATCATACCCACCTCTTGCGCAGTAAGCAAAGTTTACCAGCAGTGGGTGCGATGCATCACGTACAACACAGCAGCCTAGGCTGTCACCAGACCTGTGAGCTCGTGTGAGTGGAGCGGAGCAGCACGCCAGTATGGAAGTTGATGACGGCGGTGATGGTGCGCTCGCCTTGTGTCAAGTGCTTGCATTCAACCACCCGAACTACTAGTGGCTCAACAAGCCAGTGAAGCGTATCCGCAAGTTGCATACGCAGGTGACACGCTCTTCAGCAACCCGCTCTATGGCAGCGCGCCTGGGGCTATGCGGCGCCGTGCCGGGTACAGCCCAGAGTCCAATGGTATGGAAACGCAGTATGGTGACAACAGGCAACCGCAATATGGCGACGACAGCGGGCAGCTGATGCTGCTGCCACCGCCGCCATCAGAGCAGCTGCCACTACCTGCACCACATATGGGTGAGCAGCCTACACTGCTGGCTGCTGACACTGGCAAATACCGCTGGCGTGCTGCACCTGCCCCTGAGCAGCCGCAAGCAAGCCGTAGCGGCGTGCTTGCAGTGCGGCTTGAAGTGTTTCGATGTTGAATAAGACAGCTGGGAGGCAGGCAGGCCTGTCATTTTTCGAGGCGTGCACTTGCTGGGGCGGCGTGCTGGCGGGGCCAGCTCGAGCGGGCTTGTCAAGGGGCAGCTTGCTGCGCTCGAGGCGTCCCTGGCGGCCCAGGCACTCCTGACGACGCAACAGTGAGGAGGCCGCGCGGGGACGTGGTGACATGGTGTGGGTGTGCGACAGGCAGCGCCACGCAGCCGGAGGAGGAGGCGTTCGGGGAGGTGGTGGCGCAGCTGATGCAGGGCCACCTGAGCGCGCCGCAGGCCGTGCGCGCCTTCGGCGCTGTGTGCCAGAACCGCGCCGACCAGCTGCGGTGCGCCGCCTGCCGCGACGGGCGCCCAGACAGCGGCCCGGCCGCCTTACACGCATGCCGTGCACGCCTGGCTTGCACAGCTCTGCTGCGCTGCCGAGCAGAAGCGCGCTGTGCCGGCACCCGCCGGCGCCGCTGCTCGGCAGCAGCGCCGGCAGCCCTGGCGAGACAGCGCGCCCGCCTGCCCGGCCAGGGCGGAGGCGGCCGCGCAGCAGCACCGCCCGGCGCGCGCGCTGGCGCTGCGCGCGCGCGCGGACGCGCTGGAGGCGGAGGCTGCCACCTGGTCGCTGCTGGCGCACCTGCATGCGGACCGCCGGCCCGGCTTCCCCGGCGGCGCCGGCGGCCCGCGCCTGGCCGGCTGCGCCGCCGCGCCGACCGCGCCGCAGCGCGTCGCGCGCCTGCTGGCGACCGCGCCCGACCTGAACTGGTGCGGCGCTCGCATGCCCGGGCGGACCCCCACCCTGTCCCCCCGCTTCCCTGTCAGCCTCATGAGTAGGTTGCAACAATGGGACAGGCTCAGCCCGGCCTCGACATGCAGGCTTGGGCATGCTGGCCTTCATGGTGTACGCTGCCTTGTGCAGATCCCTGCTCCGTTTGCAGCACCCTGGCATGCGCACCTGCGCGGCAGGGGAGCCCTGCAGGGCAAATCTGCAGATTTGCAGCGGCTGCGCGGTCGCAGGCTGGCGCGCGTGGTGGCTTGGCTGGAGCACCGCGCCGGAGAAGCGCTGGACCGCGCGGAGGCGGCCGCGCAGCGCTCGGGCGGCAGCGGCGCGCGGTTCGCGCGCGACGAGGGCGTGCCGCTGAGCACGCTGCGCGCACTGGGGCGCCCCGGCGCGGCCGGCCTGGTCAGCGAGCTCGACCCCGATGCGCCCACCCGGTGCGCAGCGAGCGCATGACTGGCCGAAAAGAGGGGGCACGCCTCAAGGCGGCTGGTGTGCCGGCGCCTGGTGCAGCGGCCCAGACTGCGGACTCACCAACCCCACGTGTTGGGAGTTGACGGGGTGCTGGGTGCCGGCACTGTGCCAGCAGAGTCACCGCCTCCAAGACATCAGTCTGGCACAGCCGCTGGTGGCAGCAGCGTAGAAAGCTTGCCAGGGGCCGGCGCGGCGCGCGCGCAGGCAGGGCCGCGCGTGGGCGCCGCAGGACGCGCGCGACGGCGAGCGCCTGCTGGGCCGCCTGCTGCAGCTGCTGCGCGCGGGGCGGCCGGCGGCCGCCGCGCAGCTCTGCCGCGACGTCGGGCAGCCCTGGCGCGCCGCGTGCCTCGCCGGCGCCGGCGCGGGTCTGGGGCCCGTGCCGGTGGGCGCCGCGGCGGCGGCTGCCGACGCAGCCGGCGCAGGTCCGGGCCTTGACGCGCTGGCGGAGGAGGTGGAGGCGGGCGCGGGCGCGCTGCGCGCGCTGTGGCGCTGGGCGTGCTACCAGGCGCGCGCCCCGCCGGCTCGACGGGCCGGCCGGGGCGGCCGCCAGCGCGCCGCCCCTGCCTCCCCGGCTGCGACCGCCGGGCGTGCCCCCGGGCGCGCCGCCGTCGAGCGGGCGGCGTGCGCGCCAGGCTGGCGGCATGGCTCGCTCACAGGCTGGACGCCCGCCCAGCCTGGGCGGCCGGCCTGGCTGGTCCTGCCTTCCGGGTACGCGGGCGAGGCGCACAGAGCCACAGCGCCTGCGCAGCCCGCGTGCAGCGCTGGCGCAGGGCGCCCCGGGCAGGTTACAGCCACGTCGTCTGAACGCTCGCCCGTGCTCACGCTGCGTCTCGGGGCGGTGCGCAGGCGTCGGAGCGCATCGCCGCGGCGCCGGGCCAGGCGGGCGGCGCGGGCGCCGTGCAGAAGGAGGCCGCCCTGTACGCGGCCCTGGCCGGCCACGTGCAGCGCCTGCTGCCCGTCTGCTCGCACTGGGAGGAGGCTGTCTGGGCGCTTGCCCGGTGCGCCTTCCGGGCCGCAGCCTGCCCCGGTCAGACCCGACGCAGGTGCTCTTCGGCGACGAGCGAAGCAAAGATGTGAGCTCGGCTGGGCTGATGAGCCGCGCGCGGGGTGCTGAAACGCATGAAGCCGATGCCGCGCTGGGGGTCTCTTGCCAGTGCGGTGGGAACCTTTGTGGCAGTCCTAGCCTGCGGCGCGCAATGCCTGTGCGTTTCGGCCAAGCACGCCTGCTCTGGTAGCGTCCTGGATGCACGCACTCCACAGCCGTCGCAGTGCGGTGCAGGCGCCCAGCGGCGGACCTGCCCCGGCAGCATCCGGGCCGTTCACAATGCACTGCCGTGCAGGTGCTGGCTGGAGGTGGCCGTGGACGAGCGGCTCGGCGATGCGCCGGATGGCGAGGGGCTCAGCCCGGAGCCGATGCATGCCGGGGCGGCTGCTTCCGCGGGCCCGCCTGCCAACGGCAAGGGCGGCGCTGCGGTGGGCGAGGGCGCGGCGGCGGCCGAGCCCTGGCCGCCCGCCAAGTGCGCGCTGCAGACCTGCCAGAGTTTCGCCTGGAGGGCTGCGGCCCTTGCGCAGCGTGCCTCGGGTGGCCACAGGGCATGTGCAAGAGGCAGACTGGGCGCTTGAGCGCCATTCGCTTGAGCGCCATTGGTCGCCCGCGGTGCCCGGTGCCTCGCGCGCGCGCTAGCGGTGGCAGTGGTGGCACACATCGCCCAGAGCGCGCTCACTGCATGGCAGGGACGCGACCTGCAAAGCCGGCGATGCAGGCAAGCTAGGGAGGGGAACAAAACTCCCTCCCGTTTTCTCCCTGTTGAGCAGACTTTGCATGCATCATAAACTCACACATACGCACGCACTCGCCCAGCAGCATGCCGCGGCCGTGGTGCACCCACACTGGAGCAGCACAAACTATTCAAGGCATGCGGCGTGGCTGCGCATGCATCAGCGCCTGCCTTCTGGCGGGCCGGCAGGGTCGCGGCGGCGGTGCCGCGCTCGCTCGAGGCGCTGTTCCGCGAGGCCGCGGCGCACGCCGGCGGCGCGGCCGGCGGCGCCGGCGGCGGCGCGGCGCGGGGGGGCCTGCTGGGCATGCAGCGCGCCGCACAGGTGGACCTGGCCTCCGGGCCGCCCGCGCTGCCGCGGCTGCTCGCGCGCCTGACCGCGGGCCCGGACGCGTTCGCGCGCGCGGTGCGGGCGCGGCTTTCGCATGCGCCCCGCAATCATGCGCGCCCACACTCATGCGCTGCCCACACTCGTGCGTGCTTCCCTACCGCACTGCGGGGCACTGTTGGGAGCAGCTGCGTCGCCTCTGGCGCATGTGCCTGCCTGAGTGTCAGCATGGCGCTCGTGCAATAGGGGGGTACGGCCTGGCTTCCAGCGGGAGACGTGGCGGACAGGCGCCTCCGAAGAGAGAGCTAGGGGTCGCTGCGAGCGAGCGCGCGCTGCCTGTGCTGCTGCACCCCCCGCCAGGCCGGCAGCGCCGGGCGCCCCTGAGCGCGGGCCTGCCGGGCCGCCAGGCGGGCGGGGCGGGCGACGGCGAGCCCGCGCCGCCGCGGCCGGAGCTGCTGCGCTTTGGCGCGCACCTCGCGCTCACACTCGTCGCCCTAGAGCTCATCCCGGCGCCGCACGACGCGCGCGCGGCGCCGGATCAGGCCCCCCTGCAGGCGCGCGCCCGCGCGCGCAGCAGGGGCGCGCGCGCGGCAGGCGCGACGCCGCGTGTATGGGCCAAGGGGAGCCTGGAGGCCAGGCAGAGAACCAAAGCAGCGCGCTGTGCCTGGCCGCGCCGAGCCCAGAGCGCTTGATTCCGCGCTCAGGAGGCCGGAGCAGGTATATTGTGGTGTGCTCCTGTCACGGCGGGGCGCCCCCCTCTGCATGCTGCGCTGCCGGGTGCGAGCGCGGGCGGCCGCGACGCAGGGCTGCGCCAACGAGCTGCTGCAGCTGTACGCGGTGCACCTGCTGGACAGCGGGCAGCCGGCGCTGCTGCCGCCGTACGCGTGTCACCTGCGCGCGGGCGCGCGCGCCGATGTGTTTGCGCTGCACCTGCGCCTGCTCAATGCGGCCGCCGCGCCGGACGCCTGCCTGGCCGCGTTCGAGGAGGCCTCGGCCTGGTTTGGCGCCTGGGGTGCGGCCGGGCGCGGCGACGTCGCGCCGAACGAGATGGCGCTCTTGGTGGAGCAGGCGCGCGCGCAACTCCCACCCTTGCTGCGCCTGCGGCCCCAGCCCGCAGAGCCGCCCGCGCACCACTACCGCATGCGCTGCTGACAGTACGCAACACGCGCAAGCGCGCGCCCCGCGAAGGGGCGCGTGGGGCGCGTTGCTGTGCTCAGCTTCAGACAGGGTTAGGTCGGCGCCGGGTGTTGCCGCGCGGCGCAGCGCTGGCCCGCTCGCGCAGGCGGCGGAGCGCTCGCGGCGGGAGCTGGAGGGCGGCCCGGCCGCGCGCGCGGTCGCGGCGCGCTGGCTGCTGATGTCGCCCGACACGCTCGCGCCCGCGCTGCTGCACCTCAACACGCTGC
>JAABUQ010013050.1_pt1 | contig 10170 bp, 8 predicted proteins | sample 5560001 | NCBI WGS metagenome assembly JAABUQ01 (sample SAMN10711888, study PRJNA513371) | rock metagenome | isolation source: Antarctica rocks | place: Antarctica: Victoria Land, Finger Mt nord | collected 2015-12-18 | reverse complement strand
CAACCAGCCGACCCTGCACCAGCGGATCCAGGAGGCCTCGGCCACCACGACCGCAATCGGGTCAGCTCATAGCCACGACAAGGGCCGCAACCGCGACGAACGCCGCACCGTCACCGTCTTCGATCCCGCAGACAAGCTGGCCGACACCGACTGGCATCTGCATGTCGCCGCCATCATCCGGGTTGAGCGCCACGTCTACACCCGCAACGCCAAGACCGGGCTGCTTCGCTGCTCCGCCGAGACCGCCTTCTACATCTCAAACACGCCGGTCACCGCCGCCCGTGCCGCCGAGGCCATCCGCGCGCACTGGAAGATCGAGAACACCTCGCACTACACCCGCGATGTCACCTTGGGCGAAGACCGCTCGCGCATCCGCACCAATCCCGGCGTGTTCGCCCGCCTGCGCAGCTTTGCCTTCAACATCCTCAAGGCCAACCAGACAGACACGCTCAGCCAGGACCGCTACCGCGCCGGTCTCGCAGGCATCAAAAACCTGCTCTCACTCACCGTCATTCAAAAGCGTTGAACAGCCCTGGGGCGTAGCGGGTCCGGCACAGCAAGGTCCGATCAGCGCCTGTTGGCGCCGTATAATGTTGACGCGGGCGCAGTATCCCGCAAACATGGGCGTCATACAACAGAAACAGGCAATATCGGGCATGTTCGCGGTCGAGCGCCACCGTTTCATCACCGAACGCCTGCACCAGCACGGACGGATCAGCGTCCTGGGGCTTGCCGCCGAACTCGGCCTTTCGCCCGAAACCATCCGGCGCGACCTGGCCCAGCTTGAGGGCGACGGCATCCTCAGCCGGGTCCATGGTGGCGCCGTCGGCCGTTCCCGCATCGCCGCATCGGAACCTACGATGGCCCAGCGCGCCGTGACCCGGATGCCTGAGAAGCACGCCATCGCACGCGCGGCCCTGGACCTGCTCCCCGCCAGCGGATCGATCTTCCTGGAGGCCGCCTCGACCTCGCTCGTGCTGGCCGGCATGATACCCCCGTCACCCGGGCTGACCATCGTCACGAACGGCCTGCCGGTCGCGCAAGTGCTCGCCGAACGGGACGACGTGACTGTGCTGATGGTCGGCGGCCGGGTGCGCCGCAGCAGCATGGCGACGCAGGACGACTGGGCCCTGCACGCGCTCGACGGGCTGCACGTCAATGCTGCGTTCCTCGGCACGATGGCCTTCTCGTTGAAGGCTGGGCTGACCACCCTCGACCAGGCCGACGCAGCCACCAAACGGCGCGCGTTGAAGGTGGCGGACCGCACGATCCTGCTGGCCGAGTCCGCGAAGTTCGAGGCGGTTTCCGTGTTCAACTACGGCGGCATCGCGGACCTGGACACGGTGGTGACCGATGACTGCCTCCCCAACGAGGGCGCGGACGCCATGCAGCGGGCAGGCGTCGAGGTCATCCGGGCCGCCGTGGAACAGGCGCAGACGCTCGGGCAAGGGATGATCCCAAGATAGCTAGCCTGATGACGAACAACGAATGAAAAAGACAGGGATGAGACGATGATGGATAGTAGTACTACGACAATCTTTGCACCAGCGCAGATGGTCCGGCGCGCAGCCCTCGCAGGCTTCCTCGGATCATTGATGGAGTGGTACGACTTCTACCTGTTCGGTACCGCCGCGGCCTTGGTGTTCGGGCGGCTGTTCTTCTCGTCGTCGTCGCCGGCCGCCGGCACCTTGGCCGCCTTCGCCGCCTTCGCCGTAGGGTTCATCTCCCGGCCCATCGGCGCCGTGATCTTCGGGCACGTCGGCGACCGCATCGGCCGCAAGTACGCCCTGCTCGCGACCGCGGCGCTGATGGGTGTGGGGACGTTCATGATCGGGGTACTCCCGACCTATGAAACCATCGGCGTCTGGGCCCCTATCCTCCTCGTGGTCCTTCGCATCCTGCAAGGTCTGGGCATCGGGGGCGAGTGGGGCGGCGCCGCCCTAATCGCGCTCGAGCATGCGCCGTCCGGGCGCCGTGGCCTGGTGGGCAGCTTCCCGCAGATGGGAACGCCCGCCGGGCTGCTCATCTCCACCGGCGCCTTCGCCCTCGCCACCCTGCTGCCCGGCGACACCTTCCTTGCCTGGGGCTGGCGCCTGCCCTTCCTGCTCAGCGTCGTGTTCCTGGTGCCCGCACTCTACATCCGCTCCCGCGTCGAGGAGACGCCAGCCTTCCGCGCCATGAGGGAGGCCGATGCCCCTGCCACCGTTCCAGTGCTGGATCTGTTCCGGCACAGCCGCCGCCACATGCTGCTAGCCACGGGCGCGCGCCTGGCTGATGCCGCCACCTTCAACGTCATCAACGTCTTCGGCATCGCCTACGCCGCCGCACAGCTCGGTGTGTCGCGCAGCCTGATGCTGACCGGGTTCGTCATCGCCGCCGCCGTCGAGATACCGGCCGTGCCATTGATCGGCATGCTGTCCGATCGGATCGGGCGCCGCCCGGTCTACCTCGCCGGCATCACGTTCTCGGGCCTGTTCATCTTCGCTTACTTCCCGCTGCTGCAGCACAACACTCCAACCTCCGTGTATTTTGCCATCGTGCTTGCCCTCGCGGTCGGCACCAGCCTGATGTACGCGATCCAAAGCTCCTTCTTCTCCGAGCTGTTCGGCCCCAGCGTCCGCTACACGGGCATCTCCGTCGCCTACCAGTTCTCCGCGCTCGTTGGAGGCGCCCCCACGCCTCTGATCGCGGCGGCGCTGGTGGGCTGGGCTGGGGGCGCATGGTGGCCCGTGGCCCTCTACCTCCTCGCAGTCTGCGGCGTCAGCTTCGTCTGCGTCTGCATGCTGGCTGAAACCAGCCGGGGCGACCTGCCCGGCGCATCGCACACCTAAACCAGGACCCCGACCTCCATGCCTGACCTCATAACCCTGCCGAGTCCGAACATCGTATTCATCATCACCGACCAGCAACGCTTCGATACCCTGGCCGTCGCCGGGTTCGACCACATGATTACCCCAAATCTGGACCGCCTGGCCCGCGAGGGCGTGCTGTTCACCAGCATGTACGTGACGGCCCCCTCCTGCGCCCCCTCCCGCGCCAGCCTGTTCACCGGCCTTTACCCGCACACCACCGGCGTCTTCCGCAATGACGAGCGCTGGACCCACACCTGGGTGCAGCAATTGGCCGATGCCGGCTACCACACCGTCAACGTCGGCAAGATGCATACCTCCCCATTCGAAGCGCCCTACGGCTTCCACGAACGCCACGTCACCGAGAACAAGGACCGCGCCCACCCGGCATTGCCCTACTTCCTGGACAACTGGGACAAAGCGATCTGGTCGCGCGGCTATGAGAAGCCCAGCCGCGTCACCTACCGCCGGCGCGACGACTACCGGACCAGCCTCGGCGCCTTCGTGTGGGACCTCCCGGCAGACCTGCATTCCGACAACTTCGTGCCCAACCTCGCCGCGCACTGGCTCGACACTTGGCGGGGCGACGCGCCGTTCTTCCTGCAGGTCGGCTTCCCCGGCCCCCATCCACCCTACGACCCGACACAGGACTCGCTCGACCTCTACGCCGGGCGGCCCGTTCCGATGCCGGTCGTGGACCGTGCCAGCATCGATGCGGAGCCGGCGTCCCTGAAGCGCCTGCGCCAGCAACACTTGGACACTGACCACGACGCCGTCGTCCACCTCGACGACGCGACCGAGGCGCAGCAGCGCCGCCAGCGGCAGCACTACTACGCCAACGTCACCATGATCGACGCGCAGGTCGGCAACCTCATCGACGCGCTGGACCGCCGCGGCGTTCTGGCCGACACCGTCATCATATTTACGTCCGACCACGGGGACTGCCTGGGCGACCACGGCCACAGCCAGAAGTGGACGATGTACGAGGAAAGCGTCCACGTGCCCGCCATCGTGTGGTCGCCGGGCCGGGTCGCGGCAGGACGCACGGTCGACGATTTGGTGTCCCTGTTCGACCTCGGTCCCACTGTGCTGGAATTGGCAGGCCTCCAACCGCCCCGCTGTATGGAGGCACGGTCGCTGCTCCCTTATTTCACCGACGCCGCCGCCGACCCGCGCCGCTACGTCTTCGCCGAGCACGCGAATGACATGATCCTGCAAGGCACCGAGTTCATGACCATGATCCGCGACACCAAGTGGAAGCTGGTGCATTTCGTGGACAGCAGTGAGGGCCAGTTGTTCGACCTGCACGCCGACCCCGGGGAGCTGCGCACCCTGTGGGATGACCCGGCGCATGAGGCGGTGAAGCGCGCCCTGGTCGATGAGATCCTGAAATGGCGAATCCGCAGCGACCTTCACACCCAAGGCTGGACCGAGGCGGTCCGGGCAACCGGCGGCCTGTGACAGGCGTGATCGACGGCCGGGCCGAAGTGACGGCCCAGGGAGGCAGCCCGGATAACGCGTCCGATGGCATGGTCTGGATCCCCGGCGGCCAGTTCCTAATGGGTTCCAGCCGCCACTACCAGGAAGAAGCGCCGCCCCGCACGGCTACCGTCGAAGGTTTCTGGATGGACCGCGCGCCCGTCACCAACCGCGAGTTCGCGGCTTTCGTGTCGGCCACGGGCTATAGCACCCTCGCCGAGTGCCCACCCGACCCTGTGCAGTACCCCGGTGCCGCCCCTGGAGCGCTGCAACCAGGCTCTATCGTGTTCCGGCCACCCTCAAGTTTGGGTGGAATGCGGTTCTGGGGCGACTGGTGGGCCTTTGTGCCTGGCGCGCACTGGCGCACCCCAAACGGCACGGCGCCCCAGCCAGGGCCGGACCATCCCGTGGTCCACGTCGCCTACCAGGACGCGGCAGCCTACGCTGCCTGGGCCGGCAAGGCGCTGCCGTCCGAGGCCGAGTGGGAACGCGCAGCATGGGGCGGCCAGGGCGGCACCGAGTTCGCCTGGGGCGACAACCTAGCCCCTGGCGGCACGGCGATGGCGAACACCTGGCAGGGCCGCTTCCCATCCGAGGACCTGGCTCCGGGCGGCGCCAGCACATCGGCCGTCGGCAGCTACCCGCCGAACGCCTACGGCCTGGTAGACATGATCGGCAACATCTGGGAGTGGACAGCCGACACCTCGTCCCACCACCCGGGCAGCGAACACCGCGCTTGCTGCGCGACCAGCCAGCTCCGTTCAGGGTCGTCGATTCCACGTCACGTCATCAAGGGCGGGTCGTACTTGTGTGCACCGAACTACTGCCGCCGCTACCGCCCCCCGCCCGCCAGTTTCAGGCGGTGGACAGCGGCACAGCGCATATCGGCTTCCGCTGCGTCCGTCGAACCCGTGCGCCCTAGTCTTACTGTGTCATAAATTCAGCATGCAGGTTGATCCGTTGGCAGCATGGGCAGCGGTCGAGTTTGCGGGCCATGTGCCGAGCGATGGCGATCCGCACGGTGGTGATCGAGTTTGCGACGTGTCGTTCGGGACGGATCGGCAGACCCGCGGGGTCGAAAGCCCTGGGGTATTTCAGGTGCTTCGAAGGTTGTGGCGCGTGGGTCGGCTGAGGGGGGAATGGCGCTCCGCTCGGCGATGAGGAAGCCGTAAGCTGCGATGCACAGCGCGGCGTGGTGATGAAAGCCGGGTTCTCCCGCACTTCCCGTGCTGTCATTTCCTTTTCCAAGGCACATAGCGTTGATTTTGCTAGGATTTGTGACCCTCTACGCCCTTCGTGTCAGGGACTGCCTACCGCACAATGCAAGCCTCGGTTTTTCCAAGCACTTTCAGACGTATACGTGACGCACAACCGAAATGACAGCACGGGAAGTGCGGGAGAACCGAAAGCCGCGCCACCCTCGTCCTTCATAGTGGCCAAGGCCGATTTCCTGCTTGAGTTCTTGATAGTCCCGTTCGATCCGCCAACGCCGCTTGGCGTGTGCGACGAGTTCGGCGACCGGCGTTTCAGGAGCGAGTGTGGAGAACCAGTATTTGGCGGGCGCGTCCTCTGCCTCGGGCCATTCGATCATGAACCACTCCTCGGGGCGGGGCGTGCTGCGCTTGACGTCGCGGTGGGCCGGACGCACGCGGACGGCAGCAAAGCGCCCGGACAGCGTCGTATTGCCGCCCTCGCGCCAAGTCACCGTTTGCCAGGCCTGCTCAGGCAGCGCATGCGCCAGCGCCGTGGCCGACACGGGTTTATGCTCGGCGGTGTGGCGCACGCGCGTGGAGGGGCGGCCACGGCCACCCCGGGGCTTGATGGGCAGCGGCTGCTCGCCGGGCGGCCACAGGCTGGTGGAGGACTGGATGCCGACGACATAGGGCAGTCCCAGTGCGGTGACGCCGTCGCGGAATTCGGTGTCAATGCCGTATCCCGCGTCGGTCAGCACGCAAGCAGGGGGCACGCCGGCAGTCTGCGCTGCCTGGAGCTGCCCCAGCGCGATCTGCGGCTTGGTCTGGAACTGCACGTCATCGGGCACGCCTGCGCGGACTCGCTGGGCAGGATCGTTCGCCCACGGCTCGGGCAGATACAGCTGGTAGTCGATGGGGAGGCTTGCCTGATCGGTGGCCACCGACAGCGTGACCGTATCCTTCCGGCGAGGGCCGCGGATGCTGGTTAGGTTCATCAATGGGCTGATCAGGGTTCCTTTTCGGCAGTCTGCGTGTTGACCGCATCTTATTGGCTGGCAATACGCCCAAGAGCAGCTTTGAGGGAGACTTCGTCGATCACCTTTGGGTCGTAGTGATTGAACCACTGCGTGATCTCGGCATGGCTCGGGTGTTCGGGGTCAGCCCTGGCGTCAAGTATGCTGTAGAAGCCTGGTATCCCGCCGCTGTCTTCGGGTGGTCCGGCCCATTCGCCGCCGATGTAGCGCGGGTATGGGACGCCGGGCTCGCCTTGGCGGATATCGGTGACGGTGAGGCGATGCGCCCAGTCGTCACCGAAGTCGTAAAGGTAGTCGATCATTGTCTTGCGCGGCTTCAGCACGTCGCGCAAACAGACCCCGTTGGCCTCGATACACGGGACTGCGCCCCAGTCCTCATCCATCGGCAAACCGTATCTTTGCTTGCCGATCTTGAACTCCCAGAAGTGCCGGTCGAGCCACCCCATGGCGATCTGGATGACGTCGTGCAGCACGTCGAGCGTAATCGAGGTCGGCACCTCGACCTGGCGCCAGATCAGGGGATCGCTGTCACGCAGCTCAATTCGGATCGTGCAGATCTGGCTGACGCTGTTTGACGCCGACGTTGTGCTGCCCAGGGTCTTGGTCTTGCGGGTTCTGCTGGCCTGGCTCATGCCGCCAGTTTGGCAGCCTGCTTTCCCCAGTTCCAGGGTAGCAGTTCGTGCAGCCGTGACGCGGAATGGTCGGCGATCCGACGCAGGACGTCGGCAAGCCAGGCGCGGGTCGACGTCGTTCAACTTGGCCGTGATGATGAGCGAGTACATGGCCGCAGCCCGGTCGCCGCCGCGATCGCTTCCCGCGAACAGCCATGCCTTGCGCCCGAGGGCGACACCACGCAGCGCGCGTTCGGCGGCGTTGTTGCTCAGGCAGATACGTCCGTCGCCGAGGAACCGGCTGAACGTGTCCCAGCGCTTGAGCATGTAGTCCATCGCCTTGGCGACCTCGGCGTGGCGCGACATCTTGCCGCGGGCCGCGCGCATCCAGGTCTCGAGCTCGGCCACGAGCGGTGCGACGTGCGTCTGCCGCAGGGCAACGCGCTGCTCTGCGGGCAGGCCGTTGATGCTGCGCTCGACGTCGAAGATGGCGTCGATCCGCCGCACCGCCTCGGCCGCAAGCGGGGCGCGCGCGACCTTGGCCAAGTCAAACAGCTTGCGACGCCCATGGGCCCAGCATCCTGCCTCGGTGAGAGGACCGGGCTTGCGCCCTGGATGGTAGAGGTCGTTGAACCCGGCATAAGCGTCCGCCTGCAGGATACCGGCGTAGCCCGCCAGGTGCTTGTTCGGATGCTCGCCCCTGCGGTCGCGTGAGTAGTAGAATATGGCGGCAGGCGGTTCTGGTCCGCCAAACGGCTGGTCGTCGCGCACATAGGTCCACAGGCGGCCGGTGACCGTCTTGCCTTTCGCCAGCACGGGCACGGTGGTGTCGTCGCCATGGATGCGCTCTGCCGACATCACGTGCGCCTCGATCAGAGCGGTCAGCGGCGCAAGTGTCGCCGTGCACGCGCCGACCCAGTCCGCCATCGTCGAGACGTCGATCTCGACCCCCTCGCGGGCATAGGTTTCGCTTTGCCGATTGAGCGGCAAATGCTGCCCGAACTTCGCCTCCAGGATCATGGCCAGCAGCTCGGGCCCGGCGCGGCCGCGTGCGATGGGGTGAAACGGCGCCGGCGGCTGCGTGATACTCTCGCACGCGCGGCAGGTGAACCGCTCCCGCACTGTCTGGATCACCTTCCAGTGCCGGGGCACCACCTCCAAGGTCTCGGTCAGGCACCGTCAACTTGGCTGCTGACCGGTTTGCGAGGTGGAGCCGATCTCGGTAGGCGGACGCGATGACAACCCCCGCTGCTCCCAGCTACGCTGGCTACCGTTTTCCGGCTGAGGTCATCAGCCACGCCGTTTGGCTCTACTTCCGCTTCCCGCTCAGCCTGCGCATGGTGGATGAGTTGCTGGCTGCACGCGGCATCATCGTCAGCCATGAGACCGTGCGGCAGTGGGCGCTGAAGTTTGGGCAGGGCTTCGCCAGTCAGATCCGCCGCAGGCTGCCTGCGGCCGGCGACAAGTGGCACATGGACGAGGTCGTGATCACGATCTCTGGGGCAAAGCACTGGCTGTGGCGCGCGGTGGACCAGAACGGGATGGTGCTGGACATCCTGGTGCAGAGCCGGCGCGACACGCAGGCCGCCAAACGCCTGCTGTGCAAGCTGATGAGGCGGCAATGCCGGGTGCCGCGTGTCGTAATCACCGACAAGCTGGCGAGCTACGGGGCGGCCAAGCGCGAGGTGATGCCCTCGGTCGAGCACCGGAAGCACAAGGGCCTGAACAACAGGGCGGAGAACTCGCACCAGCCCACGCAACGACGAGAGCGGCAGATGAAGCGCTTCAAGTCAGCCGGCCAGGCGCAGCGTTTCCTCTCCGCCCACGACGGGATCAACAACCTCTTCCTGCTCCGCCGCCATCAAGTGCCCGCCACCCAGTATCGAGCCGCCCGGACCCAGGCCTTTCAGGTTCGGGCCGAGGTCAGCGGCGTCGCCGCCGCGGCGTAGCTGCGAGCACGCCGCCCTATCGCGCCCCTTCGCAACCTTGGCCCGATAAGTTGACAGTGCCCTGAAGGCCTAATCAGTTCCGTTACCAAGTCTTCTCGGATTGGCGCTGCGCATGCCGAACCGCACGACGCCAAGCCATGGCGTGGAAGGCCGCAGGTGCCACGAACACAGGAGTCCAGTGAACCGCTCCGGCAAACCCGGAGCGGTTCACTCCCGGAACGGCGTCGGTGCTGAAGGCCGCAGAGCGTGCGCAAAGTTCGGACATACCACATCGCCGGTTTCTTTGTGCGTGAACTTCTTCCGCCTGCAACCGAACTCCGTACACCCTTGCAGGCCCTTCAGGCCGCAATGAGCTTCTGCCGGCGCGGAGGTGGTGACGGCCGAAGGACGATGCCGTGTTCAGTCAGCGTAAAACTGGCAGCAGGGTAAACAGACCGGGCAAGTTCCAGGTTCTCGGCGAATGGCCGTTTGAAAAACCGCATAATCCCTATCCCGTGCCCAAACTGCCGATGAAGGGCACCCCAAGAAATCGGGGTTTCGCGTTCAAGTACGGGAAGGCGATAACTCAGCCACAGGTAAACGTCGAGGGCCACTGGGCTGTTCCGGATTCTTTGCACGGCGGAGCGGTCTATAGCTACCGGATGCCGTCGCAGTCCCTCAAAGAATGCCCTGCTGAGCCGAACCCGCCTGATGAACGTTTTGCCCACCGTAGCGTATTCGAAAGCCTCCACCAGACGCTCGTTGATTTGAAGGCCTCTCAGATCCGAGCCGATCCGGAAGCTCACATGGCACCGAGCCAACTTCTCGATTTGAGCCAGCGCCGAATCCGCTACCTTGCCACCATCTGGCAGGCCTAAGCGCTTCAAAGCATCGTAAGCCGTCTCGCCGAGTTCAATGTCGCGGCTGTTCTGTTCAAGAGCCTCGGATTGGTATTTGCTCACCCCCCTGTTCGGATGAGCGATGGGCAGGATGGCTGAACACCGCCGACGAGGGTTTGCGGGAGCGGGTTGCGATGTTGTGTTGACCTGAGGACGGGGTCGTGATTCTACGGCTTG
>JAABUQ010013049.1_pt1 | contig 10170 bp, 9 predicted proteins | sample 5560001 | NCBI WGS metagenome assembly JAABUQ01 (sample SAMN10711888, study PRJNA513371) | rock metagenome | isolation source: Antarctica rocks | place: Antarctica: Victoria Land, Finger Mt nord | collected 2015-12-18 | reverse complement strand
TGGGCCTGGGACCGCTTCAGCCCCAGCGCGCTTGACGCGGGGAGGCTGGCCGCCTCCCGCATAGTATCCACCCTGCCAGTCGCAATCCGACCCTCACAGGCCGGCGGTTTCCACGCGCCTCGTGTAACCCAAAAAGGGCGGATTCTGAACCACGCCACCCACACCCGCAGCGTCTGGTGATGACCGGCCAGCACTGTGCCGGTCAGGTCATCGAACCGCCCTGAACACGCCTTGCACCGGTAGCGCTGGTGACAGGGCAGTGCGTCGTCGTGGCCGTCCCGGATGACGGCGCCGCCGCGACATACGGGACAGCGCGCACCTTCCGGCCAGCGGTGCTGGCGCACCAGCGCGAAGCATTTGGCATCATCTAGCAGCGCCGAGAGGTTGACCAGGTCGAATGCGGCCATGACACAAGCTGCTCGCACGAGCCGGCCACCTACTCCCGCTCTTGCTCATGCACCAGAGCCCCCCAACCCCGTTCTCCGGTACCGGCCTCAACACCCCGGAACCCAATAAGAGCCAAGGGCGATTACCGTCGGATGTGGAGAGTCTTGAGGGCAGCCATGATAGTGCTCATAGGTTTCCGGGCTTCTGTCCCCTCAGCAAACCTGCTCGCGCCTCGTCAAGGCAGGCCAGTAGCGCGAGGCTGAGCAGGATTAGAGGACATACGACCGCCGATCGATGAAAACGGGTCGTGACGATCCCTCCGAGGATCGCAGAAACCGCATAGACGGAGCAGATCACCGCGAATACACGAGCCTCGGCCTTGTAGGCTGGATCATGGTTCGGGAACACGCCGAGGAACATCGCTTTGCCGAGCGTGCGCAGGTTGCCCGTAGTCACGACGGAAGTGTAGGACCACCGCCCGACGTTGGCGAAACACGAGCTTTGCAGGGCGGCGACGAACGCGATCGCGAACGTGACGAGCATGTCCGGCACGCGATGCGGCAATAGGGCGATAGCGACGATAGCCGCGATCTCGACGCAAAGGGCGGCGACTGCCGCGTGGAACTCTCCCTTTGGCGCGCTCCGCTGCCGCAGCCACTGCGCGGCGTAGATGCCGGGGAAGAACGCGACCAAGGGCGGAAGGTGGCGCAGGGCTTGCGTCCAGTCGCCATTGGCCGCGCTGACGCCGATGAGAATGATGTTGCCGGTCTGCGCATTGGTGAAGACGTGGCCATAGGCGAGCCAGGCGAAGGTGTCGATGAAGCCACCGGCCGCGCTGAGCAGCGAAGGAATCAGCAAGACGACACGTGTCGCCGAATTCTGATCGTGCGATGACTCAGGCATTGGATGACGCTAAGGACCAGAGACGTTCGACCACGGAACTTTGTCGTGCGGCGGGCCGGATGAGGCACACGCGGATGTCTATGCCGGGTTGATCACTGGCCAGCACCAACTTACCCGTCTCCAGGTCCTCGCGAACCAGGCTCATCGGCACCCAGGCCAGCCCGCGGCCGGCGCGAGCCAGGCTCGCCAGGGTCAAAGCGGCGTGGGAATGGAACACCGGTTCGAGCTGTCCAGGCAGCCCATCCAGCGTGCCGGACAGGCGGAGTATCCTGCCCAAGCCGGATTCCTGACGGTAGGCCAGGTAGGCGGTCGATTGACCGGCCACCGCTGGCAGCCCATAGCGCGGCTGTCCGTTACCGTTAGGCGTGCTGACCGGGACGAGGCAGTCGGCACCGAGAAAAGTCGTGATGAAGGCACGGCGGTCCAGTTCCGCCGGGGCTGCGTCGTGGTGATGACAGAGCAGCAGGCGCATCGTGCCGCTGCGCATCAGGCGCTCGCACGCCTCCATGTTGTCCACGAGCAGCTGAAACGAAGACTTGCCTGGAAGCCCGGGCTCAATGCCGGCGAGCCAGGTGCCGAAGAACGTTGCGGCCAGCATGTGGGTGCACGCCAACCCGATGCTGCCGGATGCGACACGTGCGGCGTCCTGCGCTTGGTCTCGGCCCTCCAGCAGACGCCGCCGCACCTCCTCGGCGGCCGGCCGGAACGCCAGGCCGGAGGCGGTGAGGCTGATCTGGTGGCTGGACCGGTCCACCAACTGCGTCCCGGCCCAGTGCTCCAGGGAACGGATGCGGCGGCTGAACGCCGGCTGTGTCATCTGGCGCCGCGCGGCTGCCCGGCCGAAGCTGCCGGTTTCCGCCAGCGCCAGAAAGTCATCGAGCCACGTGGAGTCCATGCCAAACCTGCATAAATTGTTCTCTGATCGGCATCAAACCACCATCGTGCGCCAGCGATAGAGCATCCGAAAGGGATATGCCATGGCTGCCCAGCGATGCACGGCGCAAAGGAGCGTCTTGATGTTTGAACTGTCTCGGCGAGCTTGCTTCGGAACCATGCTCTGCGCCTGTGTTGCTGCTGAGGGCTTGTCCTCCGCGTCTGCCGTGGCACTGCCGTCAAACTACATGTCGGCGACCAAGCTCCCGGAGCCGGGCAAGGCGCCGGGATTGCGAGTGCGGATGATTGCTGGCGAGGGTGGTGGCCCACGCAGCTGGGCTCTGATCTTCGCCAAGGGCGACAAGGTCATGTCGGGGCTGCTCGGCTGGGCAGAGCGTGAGAAGATAGCAGGGGTCCATCCGACCGCGACCGGTGCCCTCTCCTCGGCGCTGTTTGGACGGTTCGACGTGCAGCAACGCGCCTACCGCAATATCCGGATTGATGACCAAGTCGAGTGTATCTCCCTGATCGGTGACATCGGCCTCGTGAACGACAAGCCGGCCTTGCACGTCCATGGCTGCGTCGGCCTGCCCGACGGTGCCGTGAAGGGCGGCCACCTGCTGCACGCGACGACATTCCCGGCCTTGGAGATGTTCGCTACCGAAGCGGCGGTTCCGCTGCCCAAGCAGGAAAACCCCGAGACGTCGTTGGAGTTGTTCGGTCTTTGACCTCATGGCGCGCCGGCGTCCCGTATCCGGCCAGGAGTCCGCAGATATGATCAGCCAATCTTACGCCAGAGATGACCAACCCCACCTGCGCCGGCGCCTGATGCTTGGTGTAAGCCTTGCTGCCACTGCCATCGCGGGAGCGACGGTTGGGGCTGCAGCGCAGGGAATGGGCGCACAGCCTGCCGGGTCTAACAACTATGGCGCAAATGATCCCCTGCCGGCCGCAGCGGCCGCAGCGAACCAGCAGTTCTTCCCCGGCTTTCGCCAAAGCTTCATCAAGACGGAGGGCGTCGAAGTCCGTGGCAAGATGGCCAGCGGCGCCGTGATCAACACCCTGGTCGGCGGCAAAGGGCCGCCACTGCTGCTGATCCACGGTCATCCGGAAACCCACGTCACCTGGCACAAGGTCGCAACCAAGCTCGCCGAGCGGTTCACCGTGGTGCTGACCGACCTGCGCGGCTACGGCGACAGCAGCAAGCCGAAGGGCGGGCCGGACCATATCGACTACTCGAAGCGCGCCATGGGTGCCGACCAGGTGCAGGTCATGCACGCGCTCGGCTTCGACAAGTTCCAGGTCGTCGGCCACGACCGCGGCGGGCGCGTGGTGCATTTCATGCTGATGGACCATCCCGAGGCCGTGACCCGGGGCGTCACGCTCGACGTCGCGCCGACCGACTTGATGTACGCGCAAACCGACAAGGCGTTCGCGACCAAATACTTCTGGTGGTTCCTGCAAATCCAGCCCGCCCCGTTCCCCGAGGAGATGATGGGCGCCAAGCCCGGCTTCTACCTGACGGATCACCTTACGGTGCAAAGCAAGACGCCTGGCGCCGTGACGCCGGCCGCCTATGCCGAATACCTGCGCTGCTTCAGCGAACCGGCCTGCCTGCACGGCATTTGCGAGGACTACCGTGCGGCCGCAGGCATCGACAGCGAGCTGCTGGAAGCCGACCGTAAGGCTGGCAAGAAGTTCACGCAGCCGATCATGGCGATCTGGGGCGAGAAGGGGACGGTCGGCCAGATGTTCGACGTCATCGGGCTGTGGAAGCAGGAAGCGGCCGACGTGTCCGGCCATGGCCTGCCTTGCGGCCACCTCATCCCTGAGGAGGATCCGGAAGGCTTGTTGCAGGCGGTCAGCCCGTTCCTGGTTGCGACCTGATGCGGCTGCAACCGGCAGCGATGTCAGATGATGCAGAAGGCGCGCATTGCCACACCTGATGTGTTCCCCGCCGGTGTGGAGCGGCGGGGGCGGGCATAGGGCGGATCAGCATGGCGACGCGTGACGAGTTGGCGGCGGCGGCGGCGGGCCGGCATGCCCAGGCGAGCCGCCTGGAGCGGGGCCGCATCCTGGACGAGTCGTCCACCCCGTCGCGATGTCGGTCAGGGTCAGCGTTTGCACGAAGTTGCCCTTCGCCGTCGGCCCGCTGTGCACCACCATGTCCGCCTCCACGAACCCCGGCGCCGGGTCGTCCCAGCCCTCAAACGTCCGCATCGGCACGCTCCGCCGCACCGCAGCCGAGGGCGCCGCGCGCCGCCGTGTCCTGCCTCCCGTTTGCCCCCTGGCCTCCCGAAGGGACCGGTCCATCGTCGCAGCACTCATCGCCAGCAGCCCCGTGCGCACCTCCGGCGCAAGCTGGACATGTCCGTGCCGCTCCATCGCCTCGGCCAGGGTGGGCACCAACGGTCGCAGCCGCTTGCCGTAGATCCGGTCCGACGCCTCCCAGATCACGATCAGCGCCTCGCGCACGGCATCGTCGTAAACCCTCCGGCCCGGGCGCGGACCGGATTGCTGGCTCGCTTGCCCGCCGCGCAACAGCCGCATCGCATGCTTGCGGTGCAGGCCCGTCACCGCCACGAACTCGTCCAGGATGTGGCCCCGCTCCAGGCGGCTCGCACGGGCATACCAGCCCGCCACCAACACCACCAACTCGTCACGCGCCGCAATGCTGATCCGCCCCATGCCCGCCCCTGCCGTTCCACACCAGCAGGGAAAAAATCAGGTGAGGCAACAGACCGCCAGCCGACCACATCCCAGGTGAGACAATGCGGATGACGACGTGATCGGCGGTGGACACGACCTTCACGACGGCGAGGCCGGCAGGGATCAGGGGCAAGACGCGCGTGGGCAAGGAAGACCTTCAACAAGGGGCTGCAGTGTCCCCCTTACTTGCTCATCCAACCCCGAAACGACAGCACGGCAAGTGCAGGAGAACCGGGCTCAACCCCTGCCGGTGCAGTTCCATGATCATGACGAGTTCCCCAAGTCGAACCACCGAATCGCTCCCGCCAGCCTGGAGAGCAGCATCGGCGAAAACGGGTCTGGTGCCTGGCCGGGCTAGCCCGGCCAGGCACCAGACCGGCAACGAAGCGGGGAATATCCGCAGCCCACTCCCTTCGCAGCCCACTTCCAGGGAGAATTCACCGACCACCGACACCGTGGAGAGGGATGAGTGGGCAAGGACTTTTTGACCGCGCACTTTCATCGTTGGAGCCCAAGATGCTGAACATGCGTGAACTTCGCGTCATCGTCGCCTTGGCAGAGGAGGGTGGCTTCACTCGCGCCGCCGCGCGCCTTGGCGTCTCGCAGCCGGCGGTCAGCCAGCAGGTGAGGCGGATCGAGCACCTCCTCGGCCGGCCACTGTTCCATCGGACCACCCAGACGCTGGCATTGACGCCCGACGGCCTGGTGCTCCTAGAGCATGCCCGTGCCATGCTCGAAATCGCAGCGCGGGCGACATCCCATTTCACAGCCATTCCCTCTTTCCGCCCGTTGCGCATAGGCTTGACCGGTGAGCTCACGCTCGACCGCGCCAAAACTCTCCTGCAAGAGGCGCGCGCGCGGGCGCCGCAGGTCCGCATAGCAATCAGCACCGAGCGGAGCCGCGCATTGTTCGCGGCGCTTGATGCCGGCCGGCTCGACATGGTAGTGGCGACCCGGCCGCCGGGCACAAAACGCGGCACGGTGCTTTGCAGGCATAGACTGACCTGGGTGGGCCTGCCTGGCACCCTATCCGCAGCCAAGTGTGGTCCGGTGCCGCTTGCATTCTACTCGGAGGATGCCGTGTCGCACGGGCTGATGACGACCGCCCTCGCCGCCGTCGGCCGGACTTGGACCGTGGCGTTCGAGAGCACCAGCACCACGGGCCTGCGCGCTGCGGTGAGGGCTGGCCTCGGCCTGTCCGCCTTCGAGCGGGGACTGTGCCTAGAGGATGTGCCCTGGCTTGCTGCGGAGGCAGGGCTGCCGCCCCTCGGGACGCTTGAGACCGTGGTCGAGCAGGCGCCGCGTTGCAGCCCGGCGGTGGCCAGGGTTGCCGCCATCGTCCGCGAAGCTGCCGTAGCAGCGTTCAGCGCCACGCCTACGGGGGAAGCCCTGCCCAGGCCGGCCTGAGCCAGACTCCTCACCTTGCATCCGATTGACCGGCGCGCGCCCTGTCCGCCACTGCCATCACGGCGGCCTCCCGTAGAAGTTCAGCCACGGCGTCGGCCAGCTCGCCGATGCCCGGCCGCCGCTCCAGCACATATTCGACAGGCCCCAGAGCCGGCAGCCTGTCGCCATGGTCCAAAAGCGCCAAGCCCTCAGGCAGAAGATCGCGTCCAAAGGCGGACAGGCCGACCCCAGCCTGCACGGCGGCACGGAGGCTGGCGATGCTCGCGCTCTCGAAAACGACCGTCCATGCCTGCCCCGCATTGCGCAACACCTTTTCAACGAGGCTGCGCGAGGCAGTGCCGGGCGGATAAAGCACGAGCGGCAACGCCCTTCCCTGCGCTGCATCCAGCACATCCGGCAAGCCGACCCAGGCCAAACCTTCCCGCCAGAGCGGCACCCCACGGCTGCTGCCCAGCGGCCGCTTGGCCAGCACCACATCAAGCAGGCCGGCATCAAGGGCCCCGAATAGGTCGTCGCACATGCCCACCTGGGTGAAGAGCTGCAACTGCGGATATTGCCGCCACAGGGCGGCCAGGATGCTGGTCAGGCCGACCAGCGCGAAGTCCTCAACCAGGCCGAAGCGCACAGGCCTTGCCGGCGCTGGGCCGGCGAAATGGGCCTGGGTGCGCGCAGCGACGTCCAGCATCGCACGCGCATAGGCCAGCATGGCTTCGCCGTCCGCGGTCGGGACGGCGCCTGCCGCGGTGCGGCGAAACAGCGTGCGGCCCAGCCTGTCCTCCAAGCGACGGACCTGCTGGCTGACGGCGGACTGGGTCAGGCCGAGCCGCACTGCAGCGCTGCCAAACCCGCCCTCCTCGCCCACTGCCACCAGCGCGCGCAACTCGCCGATGTCGAACAAGCCTTCGTCACTCATTAAGCTGACCCCTGGTTCATTAGGCCGCATTATGAAAGTTCCGTACGTGCATTATGAAACGATCAACTGCTTAGCGGCGTCACACACCGTCATGGACCGTTAGATCACGGTCCGCCGTTCGTGTGAAACAAAGGAAGCCAGTATGCCAGATGATGTCGATGCCTCGGGTAGCCTGCGCGGCGTCGCTCTTCTGAACGACCCCGAGCGCAACCGGGGAACCGCGTTCACACAGGACGAGCGCAAGCGGCTGGGCCTGGAAGGCCTGCTGCCGCACTCCGTCGAGACCCTGGACCGGCAGTTCGAACGCGCGATGCTACAGCTTGGGCTGCAGGACAACGACCTGCAGCGCTACCTGTACCTGATCGGCCTGCAGGATCGGAACGAGACCTTGTTCTTCCGGGTGGTGATGAGCGACCCCAAGCGGTTTCTGCCCATCGTCTATGACCCGACCGTGGCCGATGCCTGCCTGCAGTACGGCCATATTTACCGCCGGGCGCGGGGCATGTACCTCAGCATCGAGATGCGCGGGCGCGTGGCCGAGGTGCTGCGCAACTGGCCGGTGCGGGACGTGCGCTTCATCTGCGCCTCCTCCGGCGGGCGCATCCTGGGCCTGGGCGACATTGGCACCAACGGCGCGCCGCTGCCGGTGGGTAAGCTGCAGCTCTACACCGCCTGCGCCGCCGTGCCGCCCGAGGGCATGCTGCCGATCCTGGTGGACATCGGCACCACCAACACCCCCTACCGCGCCGATGCGCTCTACCTCGGCCTGCGGCAGGAGCCGCCCTCGTCCGCCGACCTCGACAGCTTCATGGACGAGTTCGTGGGCACCGTGCAGGAAGTGTTCCCCGGCTGCTGCATTCACTTCGAGGACTGGAAGGGCACCGACGCGCTGCGGATGCTGGACCGCTACAAGGACAAGGTGCTCTGCTACAACGACGACATCCAGGGCACGGCGGGCATCACTTTGGCCGGGCTGACGACGGCGCTGCAGATCAAGGGCGAGAAGCTGGCGGACCAGCGCGTGCTGTTCCTAGGCGCCGGGTCGGCGGCCATCGGCATCGGCGGCCTGATCGCCAAGGCCATGCACAACGATGGCATGAGCCAGGAGGATGCACTGGGCCGCGTGTCGATGTTCGACGTCAATGGGCTGGCCGAGCCGTCGCGGGGAGACCTGAACCCCTGGCAGAAGCCCTACGCGCACAAGGCGGAGCCGTCCAAGGACTTGGTCAAGACCATCGAGGCGCTGAAGCCCACGATCCTTATCGGCGTCAGCACCACCTTCGGCGCCTTCACGCAGCAGGTGGTGGAGGCAATGTGCAAGCTGAACAATCAGCCTATCATCTTCGCGCTGAGCAACCCGACCGACAAGTGCGAATGCACGGCCGAGCAGGCCTATACTTGGTCGGACGGCAAGGTGCTGTTCGCGGCCGGTATCCAGTTCCCGGACGTGACCTACAAGGGCCGCGAGTTCCATCCGGGCCAGGCGAACAACTTCTACATCTTCCCCGCCATCGGCCTGGCCACCTACTGCGCCAAGCCGAAGCGCCTGACCGACGAGTGCTTCATCGTTGCGGCGCAGGCCAGCGCCGACCAGGTCGGCGACGACCTGCGGCAGAAGGGGATGCTGTTCCCGAGCCAGTCCAACGTGCTGGAGACGGAGATCACCACGGCGGTCCGCATTGTGGAGTTCATATTCAACCAGGGCTTGGCGACCGTCGAGCGCCCCAAGGACCTCCGCGCCTTCGTCGAGGGGCAGATCTACACGCCGCATTACTGACCCAACGATCCGGCTGGGGCCTGCGGCGGTGACAGCCGACGCAGGTGCACGCTCCTGTCATCAAGGTATCTAAATCCTATGCTGTACGCCATCGCGAGCGCCCTGCTCCCGATCCTGTTCGTCGTATTCCTAGGCTGGCTGGCCGCACGCACCAAGATCATACCAAGCAGCGCCGCCGGGACGCTGGCTGCATTCGTTGTGAACTTCGCCTTGCCACTCTCGCTGTTCCTGGCTGCGGCGGATGCGAAGACGTCTGACTTGGCGGACTGGCGCTACGTCCTTGCGCTCATCATCGGGATTGCAGGCGCGTTCGTTGTCGGCCTGGTGCTGAGCAAGCTGGTCTTCAAGCACGACCTGCGGGCCGCCGCGATCCAGGCGCAGTCCTGCAGCTTTCCCAACATGGCATATTGCGGCCCGCCTGTCCTGGGCGCCGTGATCGGTCCGGCTGGCATCCTGGCCGTGCTGATCGGCAACCTCGTCACCTCGCTCAACACCCTTCCCACCACCCTGGTGCTGCTGAGGGCAGGTGAGGGAGGCAGTGGGGACGGGGCTGGCCGCAACAGCCCGCGGCCCGGCCTGGCCACGCTGGTCGGGACCAGCCTGCTCGGGGCCGCCAAGGCGCCGCTGGTCTGGCTGCCGGTGGCGGGCATCGTCCTGGCCCTGTTCGGCGTGAAGCTGCCGCAACTGGTCACGTCCATGACGAACGAGATCGGCTCGGCCTCAGGCAGCGTTGCGCTGTTCACCCTGGGGCTGATGCTGGAGAGCCTGGTGGTCAAGCTGGACCGGGAGGTTGTGATCAACGTCACAGTCAAGAACCTGCTGCAGCCGGCCCTGCTCCTGGGCGCCGCGTTCGTCCTGGGGCTGCACGGTCCGCTGGGCAAGGAGGTGTTCCTGATCGGCGTCCTGCCATCCGGCACGATCGTCCCCTCGCTCGCACACAACAACAAGACCTACGAGACCCAGGCCTCCCTGACCGCGATGGCCAGCACCTTGTTCTCGATCATCACGATCACCGTGGGGATCGTGATCGCCAAGGCGCTGCCGTGATGCGCCCACAAGCTTTCGGTGCAGCAGGGTTGACCGCCTGCGTGGCCGTCCTGAGCGCCGGGGCCGCCCGCGCCCAGGAGCCGGGAAGCCCGCAGACGCCGGAAGGGCGTTCCGTGGGCGACCCGCAAGCACTATCCGTCGGCGTGCCAGACCG
>JAABUQ010013048.1_pt1 | contig 10171 bp, 8 predicted proteins | sample 5560001 | NCBI WGS metagenome assembly JAABUQ01 (sample SAMN10711888, study PRJNA513371) | rock metagenome | isolation source: Antarctica rocks | place: Antarctica: Victoria Land, Finger Mt nord | collected 2015-12-18 | reverse complement strand
GGGGGGCCTCGTGTCCCTCGGCTCTCCCTACGTATTGATTTGAGAAAACGTTGGAGGGGCTCATTCCCCGGGGCGGGGATTGTCGGCGGTCCAGAGGTGGAGGAGGTCGACCGTGGCGTGGTCCCAGCAGGCGGGGGCTTCGCGGGCGAGGGCGGCGGCGAGGGCGAGTCGGGCGGCGTTCTTGGGGTGGTGGAAAGCGAGGTCGGGGGCGTCGGGCAGCCCTTCGAGGAGCCGGACGGCGAGGGCCGGGTCGAGCAGCGCCGCGGCGGCGAGCACCGGCGCGAGGTCGCCGTCGAGGATCGCGGCGGGGTGGGCGGCCAGGGGCTCGAAGAGGGCCAGGGCCGCCGCCCGGTCGTAGCGGGCGAGCAACAGCGCGAGCACGGCGTCGGAGCGGGGGGCGGCGGCGAGCTTCCGGGCGCGGAACGAGACGGCCCGCCAGGTCAGCTCGGGGACCATCGCCGGGTCGACCCGCTCGGCCACCGGCAACAGGGCGGCGGCGACGGCGGCCGGGTCCAGCTCGTGGGCGGGGGGCGGCCCGGCGTCGGCCACGGCTTCGAGGCGGTCGAAGGCCTCGCGGAGCCAGGCGGTCGCGGCCGGGGGGTCGGTGGGGGCGACGGCCAGGGCCATCATCCCCAGGGCGTAGGGGGGCAGGCACGGGGCGTCGCCGCGGCCCTCGGCGAGCAAGGCCCGGGCGGCGGCGCGGTCGACCGGGGCCAGGGCGTGGCAGAGCGCCGGCAACCCCCTGGCCAGCGCGTCGGGGTCGCGGAGGGTGGCGACGAGCCGGGCGGCGGCGGCCGGGTCGCGATGGGCCACGGCCAGGGCGATCTCCAGGCGGCAGGCGTCGGTGACCGAGGGGTCGACGAGGTCGCGGATCAGGGCCAAGGCCCGGTCCGGGTCGACCCGGGCCAGGCAGCAGGCGAATTCCCCCCGGGCCCGGCCATCGAGGCCGACCCGGCCCAACCCTTCGGCGTCGGGCCGGATCTCTTCGAGGAGCCAGGCCGCGCGGTCGACCTGGCCCAGGTCGATCAGCCGGTCGGCGACGCCGGCCACGGTGGCGACCCGGTCGGCCGGGTCGGCGATCGCCCGGGCGTCGCGGAGGGCCCGGTCGATCCATCCCAATTTGGCGGCCCGGTCGGCCTTGGGCAGGGCGTCGGCGGCGTCGAGGGCCGCCAGCGCCCGCTGGTGGTCGTCGCGGATCGCCTCGACGACCGCGGCGACTTCCTCGGGGCTCGACCCGGCCAGCCGGCGGGCGGCGAGCCGACGGAGGTGGTCGGCGAGCCAGGCGTCTTCCCGGTTGCCGGTGGCGATCCAGGCGAGGACCCGCCCCGGCTCGACTCGGGCCAGCAGCTCCAGGGTCCGCGCCCGGGTCGCGTGGTCCCCCCCGCCGAGGACCCGATCCGCGTAAGGGGCCAGGACCGCCCGGGCCAGCCCGGCGCCCGCCGCCGCCGCCGCGACCGGCCGGGCGGGGCCCGGCGGCTCGGGGGCCTCGTCGAGGGCGGTCAGGGTCACGTCGGCGCCGGCGACGGCCCCGCGCGACGGGTCGACGACCCGCCCGGCGAAGCGGTAGCCGTGGCGGCTCGCGAACAGGAACGACCGGCCGGCGGCCAGCCCTTCGAGCCGGAACGTCCCATCGGCCGGCGTGGTCGCCGGGATCGCCGCCGGGCCCTGGGCCGAGGCCCAGACCGCCGCGCCGGCGACCGGCCGCCCGCGCCGATCCAGGACGCGGCCGGACAGGGCGACCGGCCCCGCGTCCCGGGCCAGGACGAGGTCGGGGAAGGCCAGGACGGCGCCGATCGGGGTCGGCCAGGGGCGGGACCGGGCCGAGGCGTGCCCGTCGGCGACGGCCGCCGCCCGATATTCCCGCCCCCGGCGGAGCTTCCGAGGGCCTTGGAACCGGCCGTCGGCGTCGGTCGCGAGCCCGTCGAGGTCGAGCCGCTCGCCTCCCGCGATCGAGCCCGCCGGGGAGCGGTCGAGGGCGTCGATCCGCACGGTCGCCCCGGCCATCGGCCGCCCGTCGGCGTCGACCACCCGGCCGCTCGGGGCCACGGCGTCGACCTCGACGACCGTCAACCGGGCCGCCCGGCGGTCCGAGGCCCGCGCCGGGGTCGGGGCGACGGTCGAGGCGTCGCCGGCCGAGGCGGTCAGGGCCAGCTCGGCCTCGGGGGCGACCGCCCCGACGACGAACGAGCCGTCGGGGGCGGCGGTCGCCACCGCCTTCCTCGGGACCCGGGACCGGCCGTCGATCATGGTCCAGGTCGCCTCGACCCGGGCCCCGGGCGCGGGGCGGCCCGCCGCGTCGACCACCAGGCCCCGGACCTCGGCCCCCCGGGTCAGCTCGATCGGGGGCAGCTCGAACCCGGCGATGGCGGCGGGGACCACGACCGGCCGGGGGCCGAGGAACTCCGGGGGGGCGAGGTACGGCTCGGGGACCCGCAAGACCCGGTGCGTCGCCTGCCCGGCCGGGACGAACGCCTCGAATCGTCCCGAAGCGTCGCTCGCCACGGCGATCGGCCCCACCGGCCCCGACGAGACCACCGCGACCCGGGCGCCGGCGACCGGCCGGCCGTCGCCCCGGTCGCGGACCCTCCCGAAGACCCGGACCCCGCGCCGGAGCGGGATCTCGACCCGGGCGACCTGGCCGGGGTCCAGCCGCCGCCGGGCCACCCGGGCCGGCAGGTCGGGCGACCCGGCGCGGGTTTCGACCCGGGCCGCGACCGTCCCGGACGCGATCGCCTCGACCGCGAACCGGCCGGCGTCGTCGGTCCGGGCCGTCGCCAGGCCCACCGTCATCCCGTCGGCCATCGAGGCGACCCGGACCGTCAAGCCCGCGACCGGCCCCGCCCCCGTCCCGTCGGCGGCCGTCACCCGCCCCTCGACCCGCCCGACCGCCCGCAAGTGGACGGCCTTGGTCCCGACCCCCGCCAGCCCGTCCGGGCCCCGGAAGTCCCGGACCTGCGCCCCGAACCCGGGCGCCTCGACCCGGACCTCGACCAGCTCCTCGGGCTGGAACCCCTCGACCACCGCCCGCCCGCCGCCGTCGGTCACGGCCGACGCCAGCCGGGCCATCGGCTCGGGCAAGCTGGACCCCTCGCGGGCCAGCCGGACCGGGACGACCCGGGCCCCGGCGATCGGCTTGCCGTCGGGGCCGGCCACCAGGACCGCCCCCCGGCCCGGCGCGGCCAGGACCAGCCGGACCCCCGACGCCGCCCCCGCGTCCCGGTCGATCGCCCGCCTCGCGACCAGCGACCCGGCCCGGCCCGCCCACAACCCCGGCCGGTCGCTCTCGAACACCCCGGCCGCGAGCGTCAGGGTGAACCGCCCCTCGGAATCCGCCGTGGCCCGCCCGAAGACCTGGGGCCCCTCGTTCGTCCAATCGCCGCCCGTCGCCAGGATCTCCGCGCCCCCCGCCGGCCGCCCCGCGGCATCGACGACCACCCCCACCACCGGCCCGGGTTTTTCTAGGAAATCTTCAATCGTCCCCACCATCGCCAACACGAGGACGAAGACCATGACGACCTCCCGGGGAGTCCTCCGCTCGATCCGTCGACCAACGGGGCGAAAGGCTGGACCCGGCAATTTGGGTGATGTAAGAATATGGGGCAGACAGGGGGGTTTGACGCGAGGCCGAACGCGCGAATCGGCGCAACCGACCTCCATCGGAAGGTATTACGCCCGATCGGCTCGAGGTTGTGAAGAAATTTGAAGTCGCGAGGAAATTTGGTCTTTGAGCGGGCGAAGAGCGTCGATGAGTGGAAATCCGGGAGGGCGGCACGTCGTTTGCGTGAATGCGATGGCGATTTAAACCCGGAGGTGGTGGCCTTCGGATCGCGTCTTCAATTGAGGCACGTCGATGCCCGACGAAACGAACCCAACGCCCGACCCTGGGCCCATCCCCACGGACTCCGATCCGTCGCGACCCGGCCCGTCCGGCGTGGGCCTGGACTCGAACGAGGCGCCCGACGTGGACCCGCCGGCCTGGGAGGGGCCCGACCCCAGCCTCGACGACGCCACGACGGGCCTGGTCGACCCCCGGCCCGAGATCCCCGGCCCGGCCGGACTCTGATCCGAGGCCCCGGGCCGGCCGATCGGGAACCCGACGGGTCAGTCCCTGACGACCGGGATCGGCCGGACGGTCTGGGTGAACGCGCGGGCCTCGCGGCGAGCGTCCTCGTCGCCGATCACGTTCGAGGCCCAGAGGATCAGGAAGAACTCGATCAAGGCCCCGACGCCAAACCGGGCCGTCACGATCGCCAGCCCGAACAAGATCGCCGCCGGGATCGCCTGGAGCCACTTTCCACAGGCCACGAGGGCCATCGGGGGGCAGAGCACGGCGAAGATGTAACGCATGGTCGCACCTCCTTGGTGGTTGGACGAAAGAATATTCGTCCCGGGCCCAGCGTTGTTGACACCGACCCGCCATCGGACGTTCTCTCCTCCCTTTAATTCGTCGCCCGACCCGGTAAGGGTCTTTCCCCACCCTGGCGAAACGAGCCATCATGAGGCTTCGTCTCACCGCGCCCAATGAAAAGGTCTGGGGCCAGGTCGTGCATGATTGCAGTCGTGTGGCCTCTATTTCATACCAACCCATCGATCGGCGACCTCGGGCATCGATCCGAAGCTCGATCGATGGGCTTGCCGGGATCGCATCGCGGTCGAGTCCCCGGGCCCGCCCCGCCGGCCGGCCGCTCTTCGCTGAGGGCGATGCCCGGGCTCGGGGCCTGCCGGAGATAGATTCCCCGCCGCGACCGGCCGGGGTAGCACACTCTTTCGAGGATGCCGAGCGATCCGAGCGACGTCGGGCAAGCCCGGGGGCGGGATCGGTCTTCCTGGTCGGGCCTGGGCGTTGCTCCGTTCATGCGCAAGATGCGGGCATTCTTGCTTGATCCGTGGGCGGAGAACGTCTCGTCCCAGAATTCGCTTGTGGTTAAGTTCGTCTCCGCTTACCTTTAGCATTCAAGGGCGGCTCCGGTGCGCGGTTTGCACCGGGGCCTCCGGTGAATCCGAGACGAGGGCGGGGGCTCACGGCCCCTCGCTCGACGCTGATGGGGCCTTCATGGTGTCGACGCATCCCGGGCCCGTTGATCGCCTCTACGACGGCTATGCCTTGAACGGCTACGACGAGATGTTCGCCGGCCCGGGCAAGCCTCGCGCCCACTATGCGGCCCTCCATCATCGGCTGGGGTTGCTCGGGGCCGAGGAGTTGGAACACCGCCACCGCGCGGCCGACCTGATGATGCGGCATCAGGGGATCACGTTCACGGTCTATGGACGCGACCAGGGGGTCGAGCGGATCATCCCATTCGACCCGGTCCCCCGGCTGGTGGCAGCCGAGGAGTGGGCCACGATCGAGCGCGGGCTCAAGCAGCGGGTCCGGGCGCTCAACCTGTTCATCCACGACGTTTACCACGATCGGGCGATCCTCCGCGACCGGGTGGTCCCCCCCGAACTGGTCCTGGAGGCCTCGGGGTATCGCCGCGAATGCGTCGGGCTCCGGGTCCCCAAGGATATCTACCTGCACATCTCGGGGATCGACCTGATCCGCGACGGTTCGGGCAGGTACCTGGTCCTGGAAGACAACGGCCGGACCCCTTCCGGCGTCAGCTACGTCCTCAAGAACCGGCAGGTGATGAAGCAGGCGTTCCCCGCCCTGTTCGAGCAGTACGACGTCCGGTCGGTCGACGACTATGCCTCGAACCTCCTGGCCATGCTCCGCCACATCGCGCCGGCGGGGTCGGACGACCCGAGGGTCGTGGTCCTGACGCCCGGGGTTTACAACTCGGCGTACTACGAGCACAGCTTCCTCGCCCGCCAGATGGGCGTCGAGCTGGTCGAGGGCCGCGACCTGTTCTTCGACGCCGGCCAGGTCTTCATGAGGACGACGCAGGGGCCGATGCGGGTCGACGTCATCTATCGGAGGGTCGACGACGACTACCTCGACCCCCTGACCTTCCGCCGCGACAGCCAGCTCGGCGTGGCCGGGCTGATCGCTTCGTACCGATCGGGACAGATCGGCCTGGCCAACGCCCTCGGGACGGGGGTGGCCGACGACAAGGGGATCTACCCGTTCGTCCCCGACATCATCAAATATTACCTGGGCGAAGACCCGATCCTGGGCAACGTCGAGACCTTCCGCGCCTCGATCCCGGCGCAGCGGCGGCACATCCTGGCCAACCTGGCCAAGCTGGTCGTCAAGACGGTCGACGGCTCGGGCGGGTACGGGATGCTGATCGGCCCGGCCTCGACGGCCGAGCAGCGCGACGAGTTCGCCCGCAAGATCGAGGCGAACCCCGGCCACTACATCGCCCAGCCGACGATCGCCCTGAGCCAGCATCCGACCTACGTCGACGGCCACCTCGAAGGCCGGCACGTCGACCTCCGGCCGTTCATCCTCTACGGCGAGGAGATCAAGGTCCTCGCCGGCGGCCTGACCCGGGTGGCCCTCCCCCGGGGGAGCCTGGTCGTGAACAGCTCGCAAGGCGGCGGGACCAAGGATACCTGGGTCCTCCGGGGGGCCGCGCCGAAGCCGATGGCCGCGCCCTCCCCCCACTCGACGCCCGGGGGAAATCCCTGAGATGCTCAGTCGAGTCGCCGAAAATCTCTACTGGATCTCGCGATACGTCGAGCGGGCCGAGAACGTGGCCCGGCTCCTCGACGTCGGGTTCCACCTCGAACTCGACGCCTCGGGCCTGTCCGGCGACGCCGGCGGCCAGGGGCCGATCGAGAGCGTCCTGACGATCCTCGCCTGCCGCGAGGCGTTCGAGGCGGCCAACGGCCCGGGCCCCAAGGACCGCGAGGCGGTCCTCCGGTTCCTGACCTTCGAGCGCAAGAACCCGCACTCGATCCTCGCCATGCTCGCCCGGGCCCGCGAGAACGCGCGGGGGACCCAGGAAACCTTGAGCGGCGAGGCCTGGAGCCAGGTCAACAAGTTCTACCTGTACCTGTCCAGCCCCCGCGCCGAGCGCCGGTTCGCCGCCAGCCCGTCGCGGTTCTTCGACGGGATCAAGCGGGCGTGCATCCTGTTCGACGGCCTGGTCGACGGGACCCTGCCCCGGACCGAGGTGTTCCACTTCCTCCAGCTCGGCCGGTACTTGGAGCGGGTCAACCAGGTGAGCCGGATCTTGAACGTCCGGATTCACGGGCTCCGCGACGGCGGGCCGATCGACGAGTTCTCGATGCGGATCGTCCACTGGTCGAGCCTCTTGCGGAGCTGCTCGGCCTACGAGGCGTACCTCCGCGAGCATCACGACAAGATCGACCCCGAGGGGGTCGTCCGCTACCTGGTCCTCGACGCCGACTTTCCCCGGGCCATGCGGTTCTGCGTCGCCCGCTGCCTGGAGTCGCTCCGCGAGATCGCCGGCGGCGACGAGGACGAGGACCGCTCCGAGGCCGAGCGCCACCTCGGCCGGCTCGACAGCGAACTCCGCTACATCGACATCGAGGAAATCTTCGCCCGCGGCCTCAGTTCGTTCCTCACCGGCATCCAGGATGCTTGCAACCGGGTGGGCGACGAGATCCACCAGGCCTACTTCCTGACCTGAACCGCCGAAGGTTGCCAATGCTCTTGCGCATCAGCCACGAGACCCGGCTCTCGTACACGGCCCCGGTCTCCGAGACGGTCTTCGAGGTCAGGATGGCCCCCCCGACCGACGACGATCAGACGGCGCTGGGGTATCACCTCAAGACGACCCCGCAGTCGCCGGTGACTTCGTACCGCGACGGCCTGGGGAACCGGGTCGACCTGTTCAACATCGCCAAGCCCTATGCGGAGCTGGTGATCGCGGCGACGAGCTACGTCCGGACCCACCGACGCCCCGGCCCGGCGCGACTGGACGCGGCGGCGCGGCCCCTGGTCGCGGGCGAGGTGGCGGTCGAGGCGCTGGAGTACCTCCAGCCCAGCCCGTTGGTGGATCGGTCGGAGGCGCTCGACGGCTTCGTCGCGGGCCTGCCGCCGCAATCGGCGACGATGTCCGGGTCGGAGTACGTCAACAGCCTGATCGACGCCGTCGCCGGCCGGCTCAAGTTCGAGGCCCGGGTGACCAAGTCGCGGACGCCGGTGAGCGAGGCATTGGCCCTGGGCCGGGGCGTCTGCCAGGACTTCGCGCACCTGTTCATCGGGGTCTGCCGGGGCTTGGGGCTGCCGGCCCGCTACGTCAGCGGCTACGTCAACCACCCGGGCGAGATCGCCACCCACGCCTGGGTCCAGGTCTGGGGCGGCGAGGCGGTCGGCTGGGTCGACGTCGACCCCACCGCTCGGAAGTTCGTGGCCGACGACTACGTCGCCATCGCCTTCGGCCGCGACTACTCCGACGTCCCCCCCAACCGCGGCCTCTGGAAAGGCCGGGCGGAGGAGACCATCGCCGTCACCGTCAAGGTCGAGCCCGTCGACCGCGTGCCGATGGAGTGGAACGAATGGTCCATGTCTCCCGGCCGCTCCGGGGGAGGGATGTTCCAGTCCCAGCGGATCGGCGGCATGACCCAACGCCAGGGCCGCCCCCCCTACCCCAACCAGCGCGGCAACCACTCGGGCTTGGTCCAGCAACAGGGCGAACAGCAGTGAAAGAGTGGGCGGTGGTCAGTGGGTGATGGGCGGTAGTCAGTGAATGGTGGGCGGTCAGTGGATAGTGGGTAGTTCTACAGCAGCAGGAACTTGACCCTCTCGTGCTTGCCATGCCCGGCCTTGTCATGTGAAACCTTGGCGATCCTGTTCCGCCTGACGTGGTAATCGACCAGAGCGATGGCCGTCTCCAGCGACAGCTCCCGGGCCACGAACGCCGATCGCAGCAGCCTCACCGTCCGATCCAGCGTCAGCTCCTCCGGCTTTTCTTCAGGCGCACGCGAGTCAGCGTGATGAACAGGTGGGCCAATGCCACCAGGGCCATGTGGTGGTGCCAGCCGGCATACGACCGCGTCTCGTACTGGGCCATCCCCAGGTAGCTCTTGCAGGGCTCGAAGAACTCCTCGACACGGAAGCCGGCGCAGGCTACCAATGCCAGCACACCCAAGGGCGTCTCGGCATCGCCGTTGGAGATGTCGTACTTGACCTCCGGCGTCGCCTCCAGCGACCGCCGGATCAGCACCCACACCGGCGGCCCCGGCTTCTGGTCGCGCATCGCCCAGGCCCGCACCGCGGCGAACTCGAAGACCAGCGGGCCGCACGCCCCCTGGCGCACCTTCAGCGCCTGCCACGCCCCGGCGGGCAGGCCCGCGGCCACTGCGGCCACCGAGAGCACGCCGGCCCGGGTCAGGGCCGTCGGCCTCCGGCCCTTGCCCGAGTACTCCGGGACACAGCCGGCCGGATCCTCGGTCCAGACCGTGGTCGAGGTCGGCACCTCGAGGACGTACTTCTGCCCCAGCTCGTCCATCGCGTCGTGGAAGTGACCGGCCTTGCCGTATTCCTCGTCGGCGACGACCCAGTCCAGGTGGGCCTGGCCCAGCACCGCGACCCCCCGGACCAGCTCGGCGGCGATCCGGGCCTTGGGAGCGAAGGCGACGTCCTCGGGGATGTGCGCCTTCTCGCGCCTCGCGAGGGCCTCCGGCGTCTCCTCGCACCAGGGCCCGGGCAGGTAGAGACGGTGGTCCACCAACGCCGAGCCGGCCGGGGTGACGCCGATGAGGAAGACGCCGACCTGGCAGTTGTCCTCCTTGCCCAGCCGGCCGTTGTGCTGCCTGGCCACGCCGGCGGAATGGACGCCCTTCTTGGCGAAGGCGGACTCGTCGATGACGCCGACGGTGCCGATCGGCGTGCCGGCGGCCGAGGGGGCCAGCTCGTCGGCGAAGGCGGCCTGGACCTCGTCGGATTGCCAGGGTGCGGAGTTGATGAACTTCTGGAGCCCGGAGACGTCGCCGTGGCCGACGAGGAGTGCGATCGGCTCGATGCTCTTGCGGTCGGGGCAGCTCATCAGACCCATGACGTAGTCAGAGGCGTGAACCTGGGCCTGCTCCTTGCCGAATATCGGAGCGAATCGCTCGTGGAAGTGGACCAGTCGGTCGGCCGCGGCGCGCACGTCGTCCGGGGTCATGCAGTGGGCCTCCTGACTTGGGGGTCAGGGCTACCGCACTATAGGTGCGTCGATGCCTTGCAAGACCTGTAGCAAGTAGCCTTCATCCCAGCCGGCCTTGAGGCGTTTCGTGATCCCGCTCCCTTTGCCCGGGGCCCGATTCAGCAGCGAGG
>JAABUQ010013047.1_pt1 | contig 10173 bp, 10 predicted proteins | sample 5560001 | NCBI WGS metagenome assembly JAABUQ01 (sample SAMN10711888, study PRJNA513371) | rock metagenome | isolation source: Antarctica rocks | place: Antarctica: Victoria Land, Finger Mt nord | collected 2015-12-18 | reverse complement strand
CGACGCGGGGCGGATCGTCAATCTGACCAGTAGCCTCGGGTCGCTCGCCCTTAACAGCGACCCCGCGTTCAAGTTCGCCCACCTCAAGCACCTGGCCTACAACTCGTCGAAGGCGGCCCTCAACGCACTCACTATCCAGCTTGCCTACGATTTGAGGGGCACGCTGATCAAGATCAATGCTGCCGATCCAGGCTACACCGCGACCGCGTTCAACGATTACCAGGGGACGCGCACGGTGCAGCAGGGCGCCGCCGTCGCCGTGCGCTACGCCACCCTGCCCGCCGACGGCCCCTCGGGTGGATTCTTCAACGAGGCTGGGCCTGTGCCGTGGTAGCGGTAGGAGGGACGAACGATGGAAACTGCCGAGATGGACGGCCGGTGATGAACTGGGCCTGGATCACCCTGGTCATCGCCGGCCTGATCGAAGTTGCGTGGTCGCAGAGCATCAAGCCGACTGAGAACTTCACGCGGCTCTGGCCGACCGCGCTGTGCGGCGTTCTCGGCCTCGCGTCCATCTATCTGCTCAGCCGGGCGATGCGCGACCTCCCGGTGGGCACGGCCTACGCGGTGTTCACCGGGATCGGTTCGGTGGGAGCCGTGACCCTGGGCATCGTTTTCTCCAGGGATCCGCTCACCCTCGGCCGCCTGGCAGCCATAAGTCTGATCGTATCCGGCATTCTGGCCGCGCGCGTGTTCGGCGCCTCGTGACCGCCTAACCGATCCTTACCCTTTCGTCCGCTTGGCCTGGAGCGAACGTCAGGTTCTAAGCTTGAGTCATGGCGAACCGCCCATGCCGGCGATCTGGAGGCAGAGCCTTGATGAATTGTCAGACCGTGACCGGCCGCGCCTCGCGGCTAGAAAGGAAGCTGCCATGGAGGTGGAGATCACCCTGCAGGTCAATGGGACGCCACATCAGGTTTCCATCGACACCCGGACCACGCTCCTGGATGCGCTGCGCGAGCGGCTGGGCCTGACTGGACCCAAGAAGGGATGCGACCACGGGCAGTGCGGCGCCTGCACTGTCCTGCTAGATGGGCGACGCGCCAACAGCTGTCTGGCGCTGGCTGTTGCCCACCGGGACGCCGATATCGTGACCATCGAGGGGCGGGCCGGCGAGGAGCTTCATCCGCTGCAGCGCTCGTTCATCGAGCACGACGCCTTCCAGTGCGGCTACTGTACCCCCGGACAGATCTGCTCGGCGGTGGGAATGTTGTGTGAGGTCGAGGCCGGCTGGCCGAGCGCGGTGACCGCCGATCTCGGCGCCAACCAGATCACGCTGGACGACGATGAGATTCGGGAGCGGATGAGCGGGAACCTCTGCCGCTGTGGGGCGTATGCGAACATCGTCCAGGCCATCCGAGAGCAGGCCAGTCTGGCCCAGGGCGTGGCGCGATGAACTCCTTTCGTTTCGAACGCGCCTATGATGCGCCGGCCGCCGTGGCCGCGCTGGCCGGGGCGCCAAACGGCGCGTTCCTGGGCGGGGGAACCAACCTGGTCGACCTGATGAAGCTGGGAGTGGCGACGCCAGATGTGCTGGTCGACGTGAGCCGGCTCCCCTACGACCGGATCGAGTCGCTGCCCGACGGTGGCGTCAGGATCGGCGCCGCGGTGCGGAACAGCGACCTCGCCGCCGATCTGACGATTCGGACTCGGTATCCGGTCCTGGCCCAGGCGCTGCTGGCGGGCGCCTCGGGGCAGCTGCGTAACCTCGCCACCACTGGCGGTAACCTGCTGCAGCGCACCCGCTGCGTCTACTTCCAGGATATTTCGAAGCCCTGCAACAAGCGAGAACCCGGAACCGGCTGCTCGGCGCGCACCGGCTATCACCGCAACCTCGCCATCCTGGGCGCCTCCGAGGCCTGCATTGCCACCCATCCGTCGGACATGGCGGTAGCCATGATCGCGCTGGATGCCGTGGTGCGAGTACATGGAGCGAGCGGCGAGCGCACCATCCCGCTCGCCGGCTTCTACCGGCTGCCCGGCGATACGCCACAGCGAGACACGGTGCTGGAGCACGGCGACCTGATCACGGCCATCGACCTGCCCCCGCTGGCCTTCGCCACGCGGTCGCGCTACCGTAAGGTCCGCGATCGCGCGTCCTACGCTTTTGCACTGGTCTCGGTGGCGGCTGCGATCGACGTGGCCGGCGGCAAGGTCCAGGCGGTGCGCCTGGCCTTTGGCGGAGTCGCACCCGCGCCCTGGCGGGCGACCAGGGCAGAGGCCGCGCTGCGCGGCGCTCCAGCCACGGAGGAGGAGTTCCGCCGTGCTGCCGATGCCGAGCTAGCCGGCGCCCAGCCGTTGCGGGACAACGCTTTCAAGATCCCACTCGTGCGCAACGTTGTGGTGCGCACCTTACTCGACCCGCGGGGGAGGAACAGCGATGACGACTCACGCACAGCCCGTAATCGGCAGGCCGCTCGACCGCGTCGACGGACCTCTGAAGGTCACCGGCGCCGCCACCTACGCCTTCGAGTACCAGCTGGACGGCGCCATCTACGCCTACCCGGTCCAGAGCACTATCGCCAGGGGACGCATCGTGTCGGTCGATGCCGGCGCCGCGCGCGCCCTCCCCGGTGTCCTCGCCGTGCTGTGGCACGAGAACGCGCCCCACCTGGAGCACATCGACAACAGTGAACTCGCGGTGCTCCAGTCCGACACGGTGGCGTATCATGGCCAGATCATCGCCGTCGTGGTGGCGGAGACACTGGAGATCGCTCGCCATGCCGCCGGTCTGGTCGCCGTTCAGTATGACGAGCAGCCACACCAGGTCACGCTCCGTGCCGACGACCCCGACCTCTATAAACCGGCGACGGTCAATCCCGGCTTCGACACCGATACGGAGGACGGTGATGTCGATGCGGCTCTGGCAGAGTCCGCTGTGTCCATCGACCACACCTACAGGACAGCGTACTACCACAACAATCCGCTCGAACCACACACCACCGTCGCCGTGTGGGAGGGAGACGCCGTCACCCTGTACGACTCAAATCAGGGTTCACAGAGAATTCAGGCCGACGTTGCTCAATTGTTCGGGATCCCAGGTGATCGCGTCCATATTATCTCGCCGTACGTGGGTGGCGGCTTCGGCTCCAAGGCGTTCACGCACCCGCACATCGTCCTCACCGCGCTGGCGGCTCGTGTGGTGGGACCAGGCGTGCCGGTGAAGCTGGCGCTGACCCGGCAGCAGATGTTCGCGCTGGTCGGCTACCGCACGCCGACCATCCAACGCCTGCGGCTGGGCGCGGGAAGTGACGGCCGGCTCACCGCCGTCGCGCATGAGGTGGTCGAGCAGACCGCGACCATCCAGGAGTTCGCCGAGCAGACGGCGGTCGCCACGCGGATGAGGTACGCCGCTCCAAACCGGCTCACCACCCACCGGCTCGCCCGACTCGACATGCCCGTTCCAACCATCATGCGCGCTCCCGGAGAATGCCCCGGAATGTTCGGACTCGAGTCGGCCATGGATGAGATGGCCATTGCCTGCGGTCTCGACCCGATCGAGTTCCGCATCCGCAACGAACCCGAGGTCGATCCCGAGACCGGTCACCCGTTCAGCAGCCGGGGCCAGGTCGCCTGTCTCGAGCAAGGCGCCCGGCAATTCGACTGGGAGCAGCGCGACCCACAACCGGGGCTCCGCCGGCAGGGCCGCTGGCTGGTCGGTACTGGCGTCGCCGCTTCGACCTATCCCGCGCGCCGAAGTCCGTCGGCCGCGATCGCAAAGGTCGATCGCGCGGGATGCTACCGCGTTCTGATTGATGCTCGGGACATCGGTACCGGGGCCTGGACGGTGTTGACCCAGATCGCGGCGGATGCTCTCGAGGTTCAACCCGAGTACGTCGAGCTCCAGATCGGCGACAGCGCGCTACCACCGGCGATGGGCGCCGGTGGCTCGATGGGAACCGCGTCCTGGGGGTCGGCGATCTTCGAGGCGGCGGCAAAGCTGCGCGCGCTTATGCATGAGCACGATGGCGTCATTCCGGCACAGGGGCTTGAAGCGAGAGGCGAGGTTAAGGAGAATCCCGAGGCGGAGCGGTATGCGATGCACGCCTTCGGCGCCCAGTTTGCGGAGGCGCACGTCAACCTCGATACCGGCGAGGTCCGCATCCCGCGCTTGCTGGGCGTCTTCGCCGCCGGCCGGATCATGAACGCGAAGTTGGCGCGCTCGCAGTTCCTCGGCGGTATGACCATGGGGCTATCGATGGCGCTGCACGAGGAGAGCGTGCTCGACGAACGTTTCGGCGACTTCGCCAACCACGACTTTGCAGACTATCTCATCGCCACCAACGCGGACGTTGGTACGGTGGACGTGGCATGGATCGATGAAGACGATCCGCACCTCAACCCCATGGGCGCCAAGGGGATTGGCGAGATCGGGATCGTCGGCACCGCCGCTGCCGTCGCCAACGCGGTCTACCACGCCACGGGCGTCCGAATCCGCGACCTTCCGATCACGTTGGACAAGCTTCTGATGCATCCAGCCTGGAGCGCTGCTCACAGCGGCTGAGCCAGGTGAAGGGCGGGTGCGCACATCAATGCGGTACCATATGGAAACACGTAGTAGTACCGATGATATGAGTAATGGTATGAACGCCATGCCATCGGCGCGAGAGCATTCAGAGCGTGTTACGATCAGCCTCTCGGGCGACCTACTTCGTCAGATAGAGCAGGAACGGATGCGGCTCGGCCTTGGTAGGAGCGAATTCCTTGCGACTGTGGCGCGAATATATATCGCGGAACAGGAAAAGCAGCGCCGGATTCAGAGATACCGGGAGGCATACAAGGCGCAGCCGCTTTCCGCGGAGGAGGCGGCTCTCGCCGATCACACAGCTGAGCTGCTGCTCGATAGCGCCGAGTAGTGGAGCGAGGAGAGGTGTGGTGGATGGAGTATCCAACATCGCTGGCGTCGGACCGTGGACCTCACCCGCCTGAACGGCACGACACACCCGCTCCTCACCTCAGCGACAGCCGGAAGAAGTACCGGTGCTCGATTGCAGTGCGAGGTTCTTCACGATCGCCTCACTGTCTTCGGGGCTCCATCCGCCCCTGCTTCGGTCACTGACTCCTATCACCCCTGTTGGCCACAGCGTCACCCCGGCTTGAGTCAATGACCAGAAAGTACTGCACGGGTTCGTCGCCCGGATTGTGAAAGGTGTGGCCAACATCCGCCGGAAAGGAGACTGAGTCGCCAGCCGCGAGATCAATACTCTTCTCGCCCAGGCAGCATGCCAGGGAACCCGTCATGACGGTCACGTGCTCGTACACGCCCCGTCGATGCGGGGGGAACGTGCCGGTCGAACTGCCGGCTGGAATGGTGTACCGGAGGATCTCGATGCCGTGCTGAACAAAGGCTGGCGCCAGTAGACGCCGTTCCGAGCCTGTCTGCGGATCGATGAGCACCGCCTGCTCTCCCTCGCGCACAACCTCGACCATGTCCGGCACGTCATGCTCCGGTTCCCCCAGCAACGCGGACACGGTACAGCCCAGCGCCTCCGCGATCTGGCATACTACCTTGATCGTCGGGTTCTTGGCGCCCCGCTCCACAGCCGAGAGCATGGCGCGGCTGATACCAGAGCGGCCTGCCAGCGCCTCCAGACTCAAGCCGAGACCGGCGCGCCGCACCCGAATCGAGCTTCCCAGATCGGCGCCTGGATGCTCCATTCGCTCACCCCTTATGAATCCACTATAGTAGAAATACCTGGAAAATTGCTTCGATAGTAGAATGTGCTCGTTGTAAGCGGAGGAGTGTTATCCGTGCGACTATCTCAGCAACGAGAAGCTCTTCTCCTTGGCGCGCTTGGCGTGCTGTGCTTTAGTTTCACACTTCCGGCCACGCGCGTCGCGGTGCCGGTGTTCGGCGGCACGGTGGTTGGACTGGGGCGTGCACTGGTGGCCGCCGTCCTGGCCGGGGCGCTTCTGACCGTGAGGCACGAGCCGCTTCCCGACCGTCGGTACTGGAAAAGGCTGGCGCTGGTTGCCGCTGGGGTGGTCGTCGGCTTCCCCTTGTTCACCTCCCTGGCGCTGCATCACCTGACGGCGGTCCATAGCGCGGTCATCGTGGGGATGCTGCCCGCTGCCACCGCTGTCCTGTCCGTGCTGCGAGGCGGTGAGCGGCCGTCTCTCGGTTTCTGGCTGGCCTCCCTCTTCGGGCTCATCGCGGTGCTCGCTTTCGCGGCCGTGCAGGGCGCCGGACGTCCACAACCCGCTGACGCACTGGTGCTGATTGCGGTGCTGCTGGGGGCGCTTGGCTATGCCGAGGGTGGAGCGCTGGCGCGCGACATCGGGGGCTGGCGGGTGATCTCGTGGGCCTTGGTTCTCGCCGCCCCGTTCCTTCTACCCGTCGTTGCGTTCTCTCTGCTCCAGCATCCGGTGCGCCCGACGCCTGGCGCCTGGCTTGGGTTCGGGTACGTGGCAGTGGTCAGCATGTTCCTGGGATTCCTGCCCTGGTACCGGGCACTGGCACTGGGCGGCGTGGCGCGGATCAGCCAGCTACAGCTAGCTCAACCGATCCTCACCCTGCTCTGGTCCGCACTGCTCCTGGGCGAGCACCTCGACCTCATCACCATCCTGGCGGCGGTTCTCGTGCTGCTGAGCGTCGCGGTCAGTCAGCGGATGCGAGTCCATCACATGGCCGCGCCTGGGGAGATCTCGAATGACCGGCGGGCAACGGACCGTGAGCCGGTGGTCTCTCCCCCATAAATGATCCTCCTCTATTGTCCTCTCACTCTTCCCAATTGCGGTACTGAGCCGGCGCTTTGCCGTGGACCTCTGTAATACGCGGGTAGGTGGTGGTGCTCTCCGGCTTGAAAGGGCCGAGGTATTGGATATCGTGCTCGAGATTATCTCCGAAGTCGAAGAGATAGAGGAGCTTCTGTCCGCGCTTCAATTCCAGGTGGGCCAGTGCCACTTCCCGGCTGAACGGTGATCCGTGCCCTCCGAAACTGGAGTACGCACCCACCTCGGTCAGGGTGTCGTTGCGCTTGCCACTGAGGTAAAAGGCATGGAGATGGTCGTTATCCCAGCCGAATGCGTGCTGGATGATGGAGTGCAGATCCCACAGGGTGTGGTCGCCGCGTATCTCTACCTCCCGCCACACCGTGGGCTTCCAGCGAAGCCCCACGCGGAGCCGATGCCCCTGTTGCTCGGCGCCAGCGGGGAGCGGTAGCGGTTCCGGCCGGGGTCCCGCCTCATCGCCCCATTCGTCCACCTCATCGCCGAGTTCTTCTAGCTCATCGTCGTCAGCGCCTCCGGAGACCATAGTGCGATCCATGCGCATCAAGGCCCGCCCCTCCGCGAGTCCGGCGGCCAGTCTGTGCCGGAACAGGCGCTGCATAGGCGGCGTGATGTCGGGCCGGTAGGCGATCCCGTGGAATCCCCAGATAAATGGGCTCCCTGGTTGGAACAGCACGTCCACGAGGGGACCGGGCGCCGGGCCATGGTGGTAGATCCCCCGAGCGAGCAGACGGCGGGCCAGCCCCGCGATCTTGATGGTACGGGTTCGATGCATGATCGCGGCGGCCGCCTTCCTGATCTCGGTGTCGCGCGCGACTGCTTCTTCCCGCTGCGCTTCATCCTCGATCAAGGCGCGGGCGGTGAATTTTCCGGCCTCACCATCGACACAGCAGAGGAGGAGCGCCCCGACCTCCGGCTGCTCCGCCCACCAGCGCCAGAACTCCTCCGGCACGCGCGCAAACGTCTGCAGCTGATCGGGCCCGCGATATTTGCTCTTCACCCGGATCGTTGGTCCACCTTCCAGCGAGAGTTTCGGAGTTTTTCCACGGGCGCCATAGGAATCCTCCGGCCAGAGCAGCGCGGACGCCTCCGGAGGAATGGCCAGCAACCCGTCGTTGGGCCGGGCGCGGTCCATCGGCACGCGAACGCAGGCTCCGGCAATGAAGCGCGGGAAGTACACGTAGCTCGTGTCGGCGCCGGGTTCGATCATTGGCTGGTACAACAGCGCGGTGCGGACCGTCTGTTTGGGCTTATTGCTGACGACCGTGCCCTGCTCCACGGTCAGTGCGACCAATTCGTCGAGAGTCAGTGGCCCGCGGTCGTGCAGCAGGTCGCGTACCGCGCTTGCCACGCTCATGCGAGGTACATTCCCGCCGAGACCTCAAACGCATCCTCGGGCGTGCCAAAAAAGCCGCCGGTGGGGACCCCCCTGATCTTCACGCCGCCGCTATCTGGATCGAACACCCACTGTTTCTGGACCGGCATCAGTGCCTCCTGACCCGTGATCTCTCCCACTCTACCGCGTTGGGTAGACCATAGCCAGTCTTCTCGCGACCGACATCTCGATCATGAGGGAACACCGCGCCGGACCCTGGGATCCTGGAGCCTTCTTTCCGATATCCCGCGTACACTCAGTGATGGGCCCATTGGCGATGGCGTTCGTGACGAACGACTGAGGGGAGCGCGGGATGTTCTCGAGCACCGATCGAATCTACGACCTTGAACAGGTGCGCTCGGCGGATGCACCCTATATGGCGGTCCACGCGGTAGGGTATACGTATACCCTACACCGACATCACCACGCCCGTCCTGAAGATCCGCGCTCCGGCGCCTCGGGCGTCCTGATTGCCGGCGACCACAACGGGACCCACATCGACGCTCTGTGTCATCAAGCCGAGAGCATGGCCCTGCACGGCGGCGTCCAGGTCGACGGGTGCGTGCAAACCTCGACCGGATTCGCCTCGATGGGCGCGGAGACGATTGAACCTATTCTCGGACGCGGTGTTTTGCTGGATGTCGCCGGGCACCGAGGCGTTCCCTTCCTACCGCTCGAGACCACTGTGTCTCGAGATGACCTGGAAGCGGTGGCTGCGGCGCAGGGGACGTCCATCCACAGCGGCGATGTCGTGCTGGTACGCACCGGGGCTGGGGCGATCTGGGATACTCCCACCGATTACATCCGCGCGGCCGGGATGGCCGCCAGCGCATCAGCCTGGCTGGCAGACCTCGGGGTCCGGGCGGTCGGCGCGGACAATATCGCCTGGGACCTCGATTCCTCGAAGATCGACCCGACGACGGAGACCTCGATGCCCGGCCACATCATCCTGCTCGTCCGTCACGGTATCCATATCATCGAGAACCTCTATCTGGAAGAACTCGCGCATGATCGTGTCCATGCGTTCACTTTCATCTGCTTACCACCCAAGCTCAAGGGGGCAACCGGCGCTCCAGTGCGTCCGGTCGCCTTGGTACGCAGCGACTAACGCAAAGAAGATAGAGCCGAATGCAGGTCTGGAGCAGCCGCTGGAGACGAGAGCCGAAGTGAAACCGATACGACGGACCTTTCTCGATACGCTCGCTGCTATCCGGCCGATCGTTGCCTCTCCCCAGGTCGTGGCACGATGGGACGAGCCGAGCGCGCTGCCGGAGTTTTCCGTCCGAGGGCTGGTCGGTCACCTGGCTCGGGCCGCCCTCACCGTCGATACCTACCTTGACCGCCCTCAGCCGGCAGGCGGTGTGCCGATTTCCCCGGCCGCGTACTATGCGAACCTCACCTCCGATATCGCCTCGCCTCTCAATCGTGGGATTCGTCAGCGCGGCGAGGAGCTGGCTGCCGCCGGGCATGACCGGCTCGCCGCCGAGATCGACCGACTTGCCGCACGGCTTGACGAGCGGCTGGCCCACGAGCCGGACGACCGGCTGCTGATGGTTGCCGGCAATGACCTCATGCGCCTCGATGACTACCTCGTCACCCGCATCGTCGAACTGACCGTGCACGCGGATGACCTGGCCCTGAGCGTTGGTCTGGACGCTCCGGCCCTTCCACCGGAAGCGCTCGATACCACCATCGATGCTCTCGTGGCCATCGCACGCGACCGCCATGGCGATCTAGCAGTCCTGCGCGCTCTCTCCCGGCGTGAGCGCGACACGGTCAACACGCTTCGCGTCTTCTAACGCGAGCGGAGGTACGGAAGTATCCTGACCGGCATCCTCTCGACCTACCTGCATGTCAGTCCGCCGGTGGGATGTTGTAGTTGAGACGGAACATGTTAGTCGGGTCGTAGACGGCTTTGAGTTCTGTCAGTCGCTGGTAGTCAGCGGGGTCGTAGGCGGCCCGCACCTGCTCGGCGGTGGCGTTTTCGCCATACCTAAAGTTCAGGTACTGACCGGTGATCCATGGAGCCAGGGCCTCATAGAGGCGGTGGTGGACGGGCCGGACCGAGT
>JAABUQ010013046.1_pt1 | contig 10173 bp, 20 predicted proteins | sample 5560001 | NCBI WGS metagenome assembly JAABUQ01 (sample SAMN10711888, study PRJNA513371) | rock metagenome | isolation source: Antarctica rocks | place: Antarctica: Victoria Land, Finger Mt nord | collected 2015-12-18 | reverse complement strand
TAGCCAGCGCGCCGCAGGCCAGCATCGCAACTGGTAGCAGCCCCCGAGACCTTGCAGCGCTGAATTGCCACAAGCACATCACGCGGTTCTCGTTGCTGGCACGCCAGACACCTTCCGCGTGGTCTCCGGCGTCGCGCATGCTGGTCCGGCAACCCTGCGCCGCCCCGTTTGGCCGGGGACAGCACGCACTGGCAGCTCGGACAGCTCCTCATGTTCTAGACCTCAACCCTGGCCCTACCCTAGCATCGTCCTGCCTGCCCAGGCGCAGCGCGCACCAGCGGCTCGGACAGCTCCTCATGTTCTTGACCTCAATCCTCACCCTACCCTAGCATCGTCCTGCCTGCCCAGGCGCAGCGCGCACCGGCAGCTCGGACAGCTTCTGCGTGTTCTTGACCTTCATGCGGCGCATGTCCAGGATCTCGACGCCGTCAAAGTCCAGCGCGCCCAGGTCGCGGAAGTCGCGCGTGGCGTCCGGCGCCAGGTCCGCGCTCACCGAGAACCAGACCGCCTGCGCCCGGCAGGTGACCCGGCGCTCAGGTGGCCAGGCTCCTCTCTTTTATTGAACGACAACCTGTACAATATAACAGTCACCTCAGGCATGTACGAAAATTACCAACATGCCTTATGGGGTTAGTCAAGCAGTTGCAAGCAGTAAAGCAGTGCAAGAGTTTGACACCAATCCATGATACTGTTTAGGGCAGCGCATGCATGAGAGCGCAGGCCTGCGGCGAGGAGGCAGGGGGGTGCGATGCAGTGGCAGCGGGCGCACCTTGGGCCGCCGGCGCAGAATGTTCTCGAAGACGACCGAGGCGATGATGCGCCCCTTGCCCACCTGCGCACGGTGAATCACTTTCGGGGTCATGCAAGGGTCTGCGGCAAGCTGCACACCAGTGAGGAGAGCGCAAGCAAGTTGGTGCGCACCCCGGGTCCGTCGCCCAGGTAAAAGCCGGCTCGCTCGCCCGTCGGCAGCATCTGCGTGTGCTTCTCGCACGCGAGCAGGGCCGACTGGTACTGCAGCGCGCTCAGGCCGTCTGCGCGCAGCAGCCGCAGGTCAGCGGCAGGGCCGCAATCCTGCACTTCAGGCAAGCCGCAAACGAGGCGCACTGATGGCCACGGACGGCGGGATCCCCATCCGGTACGACACGCGCGGCAGCGCGATGGCCGCGAGCGAGGCCGCCTCCGCGCAGGCGTCGGGGTGCGGCCGCAGCCCCTGCGCCTCCAGGCTCGCGTACGAGCACCGCTCAAAGTGTAGCGCCTCGCACCCGTCGCCGACCTCCTGCTTGGGACAGCGCAAATATCAGGTACGCCGTGCAGGCCTGGCGCGTGGGGTGCGGCAGGCGGCGCTGTGCCACGGCGCTTTGTGCAACTTGGGGAAGCACGGTGACGGTGAGTGGGGTGGTCGCCGGCGCGCCTCGTCGTCCTCGTCATCCCTTGGCGGCGCAGGCGCGCCCGTCGCAGCAGCCTTCTTGGCCTGCGGTGCTGCCTTTGCTTTCCGCGCCGCCTTCAGGGCCTTTCTGGCGCGGTTGCGCTCGTGATACTCCTCCATGAACTTCTGCTGCAGCATTGCTGCCTGGAGAGCGGGCGGAACGCTTTCATAGCCAGCCATCTGGCCGTGCGCCTGACGACACGCTGCGCTGCTGCAGGCGCTGCTCACATCAGGCGTTGACGCATCACATGGATGCCAGCGTCGCTGTGAGGAAAAATCCACCACTTGCTCGTTCTGCGCGCCCCGTGAGCCAGGGCGTGCGGTGGCTGCACCTGTGACACAGGATGAGACCAGCTGTTGCTAGTTGTGGCAAATCATTTCAAAGGCGGACCTAAAAGGCAAGTTTTCAATGAAAGGGGGCGATCGAACGATGCGGGCCAGTTGCAGATCGGTAAGGCAGAAAGCCCCGGCCACTGTGGCTGCCTGTGTTGCACGCCGCAAAGTGCGCGCGCCCCTTGTGTGGCCTGCCACGGGCTTGGTGCGCGATGCGCGGTCAAACCATCCAGGCCTTTGACTGCCAGCACACGTGCCGGCGGCAGAAGCAGGCGCTTTGCCCTGAGCGGTGGGGGCCGCGCTGCACTGCGCGAAGCGCGCATCGGCTCCCCGTTGTGTGCAGGCGCAGCAGCGGCGGGCGCAGCAGCGGCGGGGGCGGCAGCGGGGGCGAGAACCGCAACAAGTGGGACACGCTCTGAGCCTCCCTGCGTGTGCCAAGCAAGTATGTGTGCCAAGCCCGTATTTACGCGTGCTGCTACGCATGGTTGTCAGGCTGACGCCGGGTGCCTGGGGGCTGCAGCCCGCGCAGCCGGAAGGGGCAGAGCTACGAGAACAAGAACAGGCGCCGAGGCCGGCCGGCCTGGACGCGCAGCCCCGATGACTCCCCACTGCGCGACGGCAACAGGTGCACTTTTCTGCCCTGACGCGTGCTTGGCGTTCGCTGCCCTACGTCTTGAAAGTTACTGGGCCAGGGAGAGCTGTTTTATTGTGCCAAGGCTTGTCCTCGACTGTGCGGTGAGCCTGCCGTGGGCTTGTAGTGCTCAAGCAGCCCACGTCACCCACCGATAGCAGCACGTTAGTTTTGCACTGTTCCGCAAAGCTGGAGGGCATGACAGCACCTACTGTTCAACGCAAAACTGACCTGCTTCTTGTGAGGCTGCGCCCAGGGACGCCGAACGGCGGGCTGCCGCGAGCGCCCGGCGAGCTGCTGCAGCGCCTGCGGCAGCCCCTGCGGCTGGCAGGCTCAAGCGCTGAGCTGTAAGTTGGGGCGCCAGGGACCGGGTGGTGGGGCTGCTGACAGAGCGCTCGGCGCGCACGCTGCTGTACTACCTGCAGGAGACCAACCTGAACGTCTTCTACTGGCTGCAGGCCTACATGCAGGCCTACCCCATTCCCAGGGCGCGCCCCCGCCCTGTTTTCGGGGAAGAGCCCTGGCGCATGTCGTTTGGGGACCCTGGCTGTCTGCCTACATGCAGGCCTACCCCAACCCCAGGGCGCGCCCCGCCCTGTTTGCGGGGTTGAGCTCTGGCGCCTGTCGTTGGGGACCCTACCCGATGCCAGCGGAAGTGACAGGAGGGGTCCAGAGGCGCCCCTTCTGTGGTTTGAAGCCATGGACCATCATACAGACGCTCGCACCTTGTTGCTGCTTTCACATGTGCACTCACAGTGAGCCGCGCGTATCCCGCATGCCACATCCGCGCAGGGCGTTGCATGCGGCATGAGTCTGGGGAGATCGTCGCAGACCCTGCAGTGACCCGCTAGCTGGCCCATGTGACGTGTGCAAAGGATGCGCATGGGGTGTGTAGTCAAGTGGATGTTTGCAGCCTGATTTGACACCCGTCAGCCTGTCCATGAGGTCGTGCCCAATGTGAACAATGTGCAGGACGGCGTGTGGGACGACGTCTCGGGGGAGACCTTCCTGCGCACGCTGCTGTCCATGCCGACGCAGGGCGCCAAGTTCGACGTGGTGAGCGCCGCGCCTGACCAAGCGGGGGTGTTTTTCCTAATACAGATTGTATGTGCTCACAGCCTAGAGTGTCGAGCGTGGCGCGACTCTGCTGTGCTCAAATACCAGCTCCGGGGGCTGACATGCAGAAAGGACTACTACAGGTCCGCTTGATCGCTGTGGTGTGCATGCGCCGTGATGCATGGTGAAGGGCTGGTGCACGCGCAAGCTTGCCGCGGTTCTGCCCTTGGCCCTCCTGGGCGCCGCAACTTGCCCATAGCCGCAGCGCACAAGCACCAGCACTTCTATAATTTCTTTCTGTCTTCTGGTTGCTTTCCCTGCTCTGAGCACACGGACAGGCACCCGGTGTTGTCTGCTTGTCGCTCCCCCTGTCCCTGCGCTGAGCGCGCGGGCAGGCGCTGGGCCCTGCCTTCTTGTCTATCTCCCTGTCCCCGCGCTGAGCGCGTGGGCAGGCGCCGGGCGCGCAGGGGCGCGAGGCGATGTACGACTGTGTGACCGGCTGCGGCGTGGACCCACGCGCCCTGGCCGGCCGCATTATGGACATCCGCAGCCAGCTGGCCTCCGAATTCGTGCAGGACCTGAAGAACGTGGCCGAGGCGCGCGCCCGCGGGCTGCGCGGGCGGACATCTGGGATGTTGCAAGCTTTACCTCAGTCCGAGCTTGTCATGCATGCACGGCGTGCACCTTGTGGTTTGCTCAGCGCGAGTCCAGCTGCACGCCGGGCGCCTCTTGTGGCGCCGGGGTACTGGGACACAAGTGTTTCCAGAAATACTTCTACGAGTGTACTGCATGCGTGCCCTGACAAGCGAGGGAGTGCGCCAGGAGTGCGGTGCTCACTAGTGTGATGTTGTGTTTTGGAGCTTAGGCCGCTGTGCGCGGCGTGGACGGGCGCGCCGCCGCTGAAGTGTTCTGCTGGTGGCCCCTGTGCAGGAGAACGCGCTGCTGATGCGCGAGACGATCCAGTTCTCCTTCTCGCTGGACAATGTGGTGGACCACCCGCTAACGCGCGGCGCTGCGCCCGCGGGCGACGCCGCCGAGGACAAGGCATGAGGCGCCGGGGCTGCGGAGCGCGCGCACAGAGCATGGGTCTGCTCGAGCTGCGCATTGCTCATGACTTTTACAGAAGTATGACTAGCCCAGAATCATTGGACGCGAGGCGGGCCGGCTGCGCACAACGCGAGTGCTTGCACATGCGCCGTGCACGCGATGTGTGCACAGCGAGCGCTCTGTGCTGGGCGACTGCAGAATCAGGTGAGGCTGTAGGAGCGTCAGGGCACAGAGGGCGTAAGGGTGGTGAGGTGGGGATAATTAATTCGTCATCATTCTTTGATGCCAGGCAAGCATTGATTAGTAGTTTCATTCATTGGCGGTGAGTCTCAATTGCTTAGCAGGGGTGCCTGCTGTGGTGTCACACTGACGTGATGGTGGCTATGGCGTGCAAAGGCGTGTGTGTCTAGGCACTGCAGGCGCAGTAGTGTGTCCAGGGTGCGGCTCAGGTGTGGGCTCATGTGCACACAGCCGTGGCTGCTGACATGCAGACGTGTACAATATGTTAAGTGCGGTGCGTCAGAGTGTTAGGGCGCACATCAGGAGTGACAGCAGTGAGGACGTGCCCAGCATTTGAGCCTGTGTAAAACATGACGCGTCTGTATCAGCACACTGAGTTACAGCAAGGACACACCGAAGCATGAAACTAGACAACACCTGTCACTGGACAAGTACAGGAAGATACAGCCAGGGCCCACACACGCTCATTCACACCCCAATCCAGGCGTCAGGCCTGCCACAGTCTGCTGGCGCGCAGGGCCAGTCGCACTGCCAGCCCTGCCCGCCTGAACAGACAGCTGCCGGCGTCGAGCGCTACACAGAAGCTGCGCGACGCGCCCGCAAATGCTTGTGTGCCGCCCAGGATGTGCTTGTAGTCGCCAAAGTGCCGCAGGCGGTACACGCCTGCGCGCGGACCGGGCGTTGGAGGTGCAAGGACACAGTCCAGAGCCGCGGCTCACAGTCGCATGAAAGGCTCGCTTCACTGGTCGATGCCCATGCACTCATAAACCAGTGCGAGGCGCTGTCCCCTTGCGCACCTGGGTGCGCGAGTGGGACGCCACATGATTGATGCATGGGCATGCATGGAAGCACACTCACTCAAGGTCGGCCCCTGGAGCAAGCCATGCTAACGGCATCACACGAGAGTGCCGTGCCCAGGCACGCTCGCAGCAGGGTGAGTGGCGGCGCGTGCGCACCGGGCTGCACGCCGGGCGGGATCTCCCAGCTGATGGCCGCGGTGGACTCGGACGACAGCGTGTGCGGCCGCGCCCACGCGAAGCGCGTGCTCAAGTGGTCGTCCGTCAGCACCTGCGCGCGCGCGCCTGGCTCACGCCGTGCCAGACCCGTCGCTGCCGTCACTGCGCTGTCATTGTTAAGTGCTGCTGTCACTGCGCTGTCGTGTTTGTTGCTGCTGTCACTGTGCTGTCATACGCAGCGAGCTCAGAAACGGGCGGGAAGCACGTCGTCAAGGGGTTCGGTTGCGAAGTGGCGCAGCAACAGGCCCTGTGTGCACACGGCGGAGTGCAGCAGCGCCGGGCGCACAACCAGCCCTGCTCAGGGGCCCGAGCCAGCCGGGCCCGATTCCGGCCCGCGGGCAAAATCTAGGCACCGTGCGCCTTGTCCCAGCGCTCCACTTCTATAAGGGCCCGCCGCGGCGCACATCACCCTGCTTAGGGTCCCAAGCCCATCCAAGGGCAAAATCCCACGCACCGTGCGCCACGCGCCGTCCGCCTCGTCCCGGCGCTCCACCGCCAAGAAGGTGCCGCCGCGGCGCACGTCGTTGCGCGGGCAGGCCGAGTGGAACACCGCGCGCGCGGTGTCATTTGCGGCGTACGCTGGCGCGGCGTCGCTGACCACGCCGCCGAACTGGGCGCCTGCGCGGGGTGCGGGCTTGGCAGGTGACAGGAGCTTCTTCAAAATTCCACGACAGACTTGGCCGAAGCTACATGCAGCAAAGTTAGGCATACATATTCATTCGAGGGTTAAACATGCATGCGCGGCTCTGTCGACCCTCTCGCCCTCTCGCGCATGTCGAACAAAGTCACCAGTCAAACAGAACGACCGATAATCAGAGCCAGGGCCGCAGTAGAGCGCGAGGCGCGCCGTGCGGCACGGTGTCCAGCACGACCGGCCCCAGGAAGGACCACTGGCGCGGCAGCAGGTCAGGCGGCGGCGGCCCCGGCGGCGTCGGCTGCCCTGCTACCAGGTCGTCCGCCAGCCGCAGGAACTCCTGCGCACGGGGTCCACCGCATAGAACCATTTTTCCAGTAATGTAGACAATGAGGGCCGCGCGGGCTCGCCAGCCACTGCATGGGCCAACAGGCGAGTGGCGCAGTCGGCGCCCGCCGGCCCGACCGGGCCGCCCTAAGAGACAGCCGGGCCGCGCTATCACACACAAGGGATGCAGCGAGTCCTCATGCGCCAGGTGCTGCGGGCGGACGCCATACGCTCTTGGCTGCAATGCGCGCTCGCTTGCGCTGCACAGCCGGGTCAAAAGCGACGGGCGCAAGGCACCAGCAGTGCTTCCCATGGACATGGGTGCAGGCAGCAACCCGCCGCGCAAATAGCGATAGAGTTGCAGAGGTCGAGTAGGTAGGACTAGGGCTAGGGCTAGGGCTAGGGTAGCCGGCCTACCTGGATGTATGCGTCCAGCGTGTGCGGCCCGAAGATGGTGGACGCGCCCTCGTAGCGCTGCGCGCCATACTCCTCAAACGTGGTCACGTAGCTCGCGTAGGTGTTGGCCAGGCCCGCGATGACCACCCGGACGTCCGCGCCCCACGTGTCCCGCACCTGCCCCATCACCACCTCCAGTCAGTATCTTGCAGGGAACGCCACCTGGATGCCGCCTCCAGGGCGTGCGCTGAGCAGCTTCACACAGACGGCGCGCTTGTGCTCGCCCAGGCGAGCCTCGCACCTGGGCCCCCGCGTGGCCGCCCGCAGCACAGCAGCTGCTCACGCAGGCAGCAGCTGCCCCGCGCGGCAGGCAGCCCTGGCCTGCAAGCCTGTGCTGACAGGGTGCAGGTTCCAGCCACCCAGGAGGGGCGAGAACGACCAGTGGCGGCTGTTCGGCTTGCTGGCGCACCTTGACTGCTACAGGGTCTATAAATACACGCCAAACATCAATACGCTAAAAGTCGTGCAGACATGGATGTCAACTACCCTCTCACCGCGCTTCCATCCTCCTCCCCTTGCTTTCTGAAATAATGATCTCGGTCAAACAACCGGCGGCGGCAGCCGCAAGCATTACATGACTGAGCAGGCCCGAGCGCGCGCGCGCCCGCGCGTGCACAGCCTCGCGCAGCCGCCGCCCGGCCATCGTCGTCAGCTCCGCCGGCACGCACAGCAGCACCAGCTGGCCCGCGCGCAGGATCTGCACGTCCACGACCGACGGCTGCCTGCGCGCGCCGGGCGCTCTCTGCGCTGCTCACGCATGCAAGGCGCACTGTGCGCTTCGAGAAGCCTCGGCATGCCGCGCGGGGCGCCGCCAAGTAGGGGTCATGCGCCGATAGGGCAGCTGCGATGTGGGCAGGCATGGCGGGCGCTCGGCCTTGCGCGTCTTGGGCAGGGCACGGTCTCGCTGCAGGTCTGAGGCTATGACTGCCGCTCGTCTACAGCGTTGGAAGCAGAAAAAAGCCCCGAGGGCTGGACCCTGTGCGGCTGGAGCGCAGGCGCGCGCCAGGCATAGGGGACAGCCAGGCTGCCCGTGTCCACCAGGATCGGCAGGCAAAGCCACAAGGGCTGGACCAGGGTGCAGGGGCGCGGGCGCGCGCCAGGCGTAGGGGATGGCCAGGCTGCCCGTGTCTAGCAGGATGGGCTTGGGCGCATGGCACGCGGCCTGCGCCGGCGTCGGCTCGTGGATGAAGTGGCGGACCAGGCGCCAGAACGCGGTGCCGTTGGTGTCGCTCTGCTGGAAGTCGAACGCGCCCGGGCCTGCGAGGCGCGTGCGGCTGTTTTAAGACACGCGCGTGGCAGCCCGCGCCGGGAACGGAGCTGGCCTCATGCCTTGGCGCCACGGCTGCTGCGGCTGAAGGGCAACCAGCATCTCAAGGTACGCGGCGTGGCCGCCAGGGCACAGAGCTAATCCAGGACAATAATTCACTGACACTGCCCGCGCCCATGCAACCCCGCCCGACCGCGCATTGCAGATCAACACAACCAAACGCTCACACGCTTACCCCGGCGCTGCTGGTCTACCCATGTTGCAGCGGCGCGACGACGGTGCAGCGGCACGCCGCCGTGCAGCTCAGCGTGAGGCGCGCCGTCGGTGGTTCCGGCGGCGAAGCTGAAGCCCATGGCCGGCGGGCATGTGCGGCCGGCGCGCGTCCAGTTGCCGGCGGCCACGCGCACGCGGCTCATGTCCACGTACGCGTGCGCCGCCTGCACCGGGCCTGCCGCGCGACGTACGGGTTTGTGATGGGGCTCGGGCGCGCACGGAGTGCACTCCGTGCACTCCTGCAACCGACCCAAGGCGCTCCAGCAGGGGCCAGCACACGGGCCGTGCGGCCGAGGGCGCGAGCGGCTGTTGGCGACCCGCCTCGCGCCTGGCCGCAGCCAAGCCGCAGCGACTTGCAACAGGTGTCTGAGCAGTCGCGCTGCGCTGCCGTGCACTGGACTCACTTTTCCAAGGGCTACCATCAGCGGTGCAAGCGGCCAGACGCTTGGGCTGCTGATGCACTCGGGCTGAGCTGACGACCCTCCGCGCCCTCTGCGCAGCCAGACGCTGACAGCCAGCGCTGACAGCCAGCGCCCGCCCCTATGGCGCTGCGCTCGGCGGGCGCGCGCCCGACACGTTGGCGAGCCCGCCGCCGCCGCCGCCGCCGCCGCCGCCGAGCCAGAGCCGCGCCGCCGTCTCGGCCTGGCGCGCCGCAATGACCGCGTTGCTGCGGAAGCCAAAGTCGTCCGCCGCGAACTCGGGGCCGCGCCCGATGCAGAGCTCGTTTCGGCCGCCGCACGTGCTGTGCTGCGCCTCGCAGGGCTCGCCTGCGTGCGCGCAGGCGCGCGGTCGCGCGCGGCGTCGGCCCCGGAAAGTGGCCCATGACAATGCCAACGCATGAGATCGCACCACCCCCCTTCCACACCCCTCCTGCGTGCAGAGTCGGGTTGTGCGGTAACAACCTAGGGACCCTAGACCCGTCATTTCAAGTGCCCCGCGCGTCCTGACGCACGCGAGCATGAATGCATGTGTGCGGGCGCCTGCTCCTGATGCGTTCAGGAGCAGCAGACACTGCGGGGCACACAGCAGCCTGGCTGCAATGCAGCTCCGTGTGTTGGGACGGGGCCAAGGCGCAGGGCGGGAGTCCTGCACAGGAACGCGCCCGTGTCGGCGCAGAAGGCGCCCAGGACGTTGGGCGACGTGTCGCCCACGTTGGCCTGCGCAAAGGCGGCCACAAAGCCGGGCGCCGCGTCGGGCCGGGCCAGGCCGGGCAGGGGCTCCGGCTCGGGGCTCTGGGCGCCCGGGCCGGCGGCCCAGGCCTCCAGCAGCTGCGCTGCGGCGCCCTTGTTGTCGCCCGAGATGAGCGAGTTGGTGTTGTTGATGGACGTGCAGTGCACCGGGAACCAGGCCACCGCGCCGCGGCCCCTGCGCGCCCCAGGGCGCGCGTCATGCGTCATGCAGCGGACAGCCTTTATACATTTCGTCGCATGTTGCGTGCCGGGAGGCATATTCAGTCAGTCACATTCT
>JAABUQ010013044.1_pt1 | contig 10174 bp, 15 predicted proteins | sample 5560001 | NCBI WGS metagenome assembly JAABUQ01 (sample SAMN10711888, study PRJNA513371) | rock metagenome | isolation source: Antarctica rocks | place: Antarctica: Victoria Land, Finger Mt nord | collected 2015-12-18 | reverse complement strand
TTTATTATCTAGTGCCGATGGATGATAAAAGGTTTAAGCTAAAAATGGAAAAGATGAAATCAAGGACCACAAAGCAAATAAGCAAAAAGCGTACACCTTGACCCTTTATATAGCACAGATACGCGCTTTCATTTCATCATGATGATTTACTCAGGTGGTAGTAGCAAGTCCTTTAACTCTAATTGCCTTTTATAATCCTCGCTTTCTCGCGTCAACTCATCAGGCAGTGTCAATGCCGTAAAAGGTCTATTGCACGTCCGACAATAATACAGGGGATAACCAAATTCAAGCATAGGCAATGTTTCATCAATATCCATGATAGTTACCCCACCATTGCCACACCGAGGGCAAATACTACTATCACCTGGGCGTATGTCTGCCATAGTCACATCTCCTATTCCCATTGCATGAACACTGTCAACGGGATAGAATCACCGTGCAGTGTTCTCTTGTAGGGTGCTGCTAAGGTGGATCGTGGTCACTTGTCAGGGTGCGGCACGATCCACCGAGACGCAATAAGAGCATTGCGCCGCTCCTACCGTACCCCACAGCAAGGAAACAGGCAATGCTCTTATTGAGCCTACTCTCCACTACTACCTCTTTTCATCATGATAGAATAGAGGTCAAAAAGGATGTTCGTCTAAATCTCCAAGTGGCTCATCGTCCCTATCATTCCACTCATCATAGGCAGTCTTCAACGCCATAGAGTCATATGCAGCCACCCTACGCACGACATCAAGAGGACTTACACCCTCGATACTGCAAAGAGCATCTACAACCATGTTGGCAAGCTCAGGCACTAAGCGTTGCATATCTTCTTCACTTGGCACCTCTTGTTGCTTCAATCGATCCTCATAGTATTCCGCTTCTTCCCTGACCTTATCAGCAACATCGAGTAAGGCCAATACATCACGAAATGCTGTGTAGTATGCGCCATTCTCGATGAGATGACGCTTCAATCGTGTCAATTCCATTGCCTTTTCCTTTCCAATTTCATCATGATTATTTTATGTCTATTCAAGGAACGCACTACAGACCTACTCATCGAATGGATTATCTTCATAGAAGCCATCATCAGAGGCTCCAGCAGCTATCGCCACTTGCCCACGTCCCTCTAATGGCGTGATCGTGATACTCGGCTCCGAACAAAGATGATCGACTAAGCCCTCTGGAAAATAGAGGTGTACAAGGTCTAAGAAATCCACTTCATCATCTGAATTGAGGATTGAAAACGCATCTAACGCACTCAAGTACACCGTGAATTGCCGTTCCTCACATGGTCCCTCACTAATGAATACCTCGACATTCACATCAATCTGAAAGCCGCCACCAGGAGGGTCATACCGGAGCGGACCTATCGACTCAGCTAATGCTCGAAAAGCATCGGTATATTTTCCTGCATATTCACCATAATCACCTTTTTCATGGCGTTGAATGGCTCGTAGCGTATTATTGCGTGGGTCTTTGAGTTCTTTCTCTTGCACAACCAGGCCGTACAAGGCATCAGCAAGGCGCGGTTTCCACTTACTGCCATACTGTGCTTGAAATTGCTCTTTGATATCCTCATAGGTCGGATAGACAGGTGTCGAGTTGGCGAGCAATTCGTCCTTGAACTCTTCTTCTGTCATGATGCTATCTCCCATATGCTTGTCGATGAAACCGTAGGTAAAGCCGGATAGACGCGACCAAATTGCTTGAATACTTCGTTAAACCGCACCACGTTGGCTCCAAAGTACACAAACGCCGAGCCATGCGTTGCGCCACTCTCCTTCCCTTGTGGACTACGGAAGTTAATACGCCCCCTCACAAGACAAAGAGAATAACTACAAAGCCGTTGAAACCAAGTAGTTTCTGTATTGGCATTGACCAGGAGAATAGCCTCGCCCACGTTGCCAGCTTCATATTCCGCTATGAGCTTGCAACTCCAAATTTCTTGATTACTTCTATGCCCAGTTCGCCCGTATGGGGGATTTATATAGAGCGTCTCTGCCTGCCATAAATGAGCAAGGCCGTTTTGCTGGAGCGTATAGATGCGCTCGGCTTGCACTACCAAGTTACCAAGTTCACATGATGCCGGATCAAGCTCTATGTTCCCTAGAACCTTGCGAACGGCACGTATATATTTTTCAGGTGTGTAATATTCGACATTGCCAGAGTCTTGTATCTTTGCTAATGCAGAGTCACCATTCCAGGTTCCTTCATTCATAGCATCACCTTCTCTGGTTTCGTTTGACGTGCATCTTTGTGACAACCCGTACACCGCCACAGTTTCACCGAACTTGACCAGTACCAGCCTTTGTAGCTATCTCGACAATTACACTTCCAAGCAGGTTTATAGTCGGGTGTTTCTCGCATCTCAAAAGAAACAGTCTCGACAGAGGCAACAACAGGAATTTCATCATGATGATTTTCAGATGGATGAGTACATGTACATTTTTGAGGTTCACACGGTGTTACTGATGAAGTTTCATCAGTCAATGAAAGAGAAGCACTTTCAACCGCTTCGTTGAGCATGAATAAAGCATCTGCATCCGATTGTTCTAAGCCAGCACTTTCTTCATTGACCATGTGTACTGTCAACTCAAGAGTGTGTTTACAGTTGAGGCAACTGGTATGGGTGGCACGTTGAACTTTATCACTCTTACAAACAGGACAAATTTTCTTCTCGCGTGGCCCACCTTGACGTGGAGCACCATCTGGTAGTGATATCATTTGTGGCTGATCGACCAGGGGAAGTAAAGCCAATTTCGTGTCACTGACAAAAAGGCTCTTGCCTCCTTTGTCCTTGCCAGCAAAAACCTTCTCTGTCTTATATTCGACGGTGTTAAATACATCGTCTAAACGCTTGAGTTTCTTGCCAACCGTCTCATTCGTCAGGCCCGTTTGTTGGGCTATCGTGTTTAAGTGGAAGTCAGTCAGTGAGGTATCATCATCGGCACGTAGCTCACGCACTACGCCCCGGCTTGCCAGTAATACAAGTTTCTCCGATGACGATAAATCAGGATTCGCAAAAAGAGTATGACGATATATCTCTTCCTGTATGTGAGCATTAATAACAGTGTCTTGCCCTGCTAACTGTTCGCACAGGTCTTTGTTATAATCTCGCTGTGTGTCGAGGTCTTCATCTCGGTCAACCACCATTCCTACAAGGATTGTGGTGAGTCCAACGGCAAGCTCGAAGAGCGTTCGAGGCGATCCTTGATTTCGGGGAATTCCTGTTTGAGTAGATTCAGCAGTACCTCGTAAGCTTCTATCAGTTGTTCGTACTTGTTGATCTGCTGTTCTTGCTTGCTTGTCTGCTCTTTGTAGATGCTGACTATCTCTTGATACTTCTCGATTTGCCTCTGATTGGACTTGTCGAATTCGTCCTGAATCCTCATTCGTTCCTTCTGTGCTTCTGTCAGTTTTTCCGCACTCTCCAGCATCTTCTTGAGGTGTTGATAGCTCGGTTGCTTCTGCATGGTAGACAAGTCCTTTTTGTGCTATGAAACGCTCTAATTGAGCAATATACTGCCTATCTGCACTTACAACAAGCCAGTGGTCATACTCTTTCTTTTCAGACGCCTCGCGCTGCTCACGAATAATCACCTTCGCATCTTCCAGCGTAGTAGGACTATTCTCTATAGCATCTTGTCTTTTTGTAGGACTGTCTGGTATACTACCCATGACGACATCCATTCTAGTCTAATCAATTTCTTAAGATTTGGTTGATTAGACCCAACGCCTCACTCAACTGCCAGGAAGAGTGAGGCACTTTTTTTATTTAGAAGAAACTGCCTCTAAAACAGGCTCCGTACTTGTATTGTTCTCGGTACGCTTTGCCCTTTTCAGCGCTCGTAAACTGGAAACCAATACACGGTTTTTATCGCTTGGATGCCGCTTAATTTCCCCATCAGATATCTTTCTTTTCAACGTCTCAACCGCATATCCTGTGAGCAAAGCCGCATCATCTATTGAAACGTAACGTGGGCGAATTGGACGTTGAACAGTACTTTTATCTATCAATTCTTCATCCGTATTTTGTACATCCACAATCCGTAAATTGTCCGTTGCTTCACCCGAACGCTCGTCGAACAATCGTCGAATATTCATCGAGGAAACATCCGATAATTTCCCTAATTCGTCCATTGCATCATCGAAACTTTTCCCATCATCTATCACACTTTCATCCTGCAAAGTATCATTCGTTCCGTCGTCAGATTGTCGCGCCTCATCCGATATTTCATCATGAGTATGTGCAGACTCTTGTGCAAGAACTTGTCCGGCCTTTATGCGCCAGAACCGCGCTATGGCTGGACGCTTGACATGCAAGACTTCCATAATTGCGGTCTCCGCAAGTTCTGCATTTTCGTCAGAAAGTAGCTCCGGTGTGCTACGGAATAGCTGTAGTACTTTGTCCAATTTCTCTACTTCTGGATCGCGCTTTTCTCCCACAAACCCTTGTGCTTCTGTCCGTACACGCTTCGCAAGAGTGAAGACATTTCCAAGAGGATCGCGCTTATCTTTTTGCTCATTTTGCGCCTCACGAATACGCTTTTCTGCTTTCGCTCGTTCCTCTGCTTCGTTCGCTTCTGTTTGTAAATCAGTAAGACTTTTTGCAGCAGCAACTTTCATTGCATTGACTTTTCCCAGGATAAATGTGTACGCGATAATGAACACAGGCAATGCAGAAATGACGACAGGTGTGAGTTGTCCAACCGTGAGAGAAGGAACAAACCACATCTGATTGGTGAGCACAAAACTCCACACATCCGGCGTCTTCTTCGAGGGGTCATGTGCCATGCTAAACACCCAATTGAAGTACCAGGACATAATAACCAGGACCACAATAAAGCCCCATATAAAGCCCTGATCTGCTTTTGTGGTTCCCTCGCTCTTAATGTGAGAGAGCCAGCCAATTACTCCGTCTATCGCAATCGCAAAGCCATATGCTAACACCCACCACACAAAGCCAGCTATCCCTTGATCTTGTGGCTCGTATTGTCTGAACACCCAGGCAACGTGCGGAATGGAAACCATGAGGAAGACACCAAATGCACCCCAGAATAAGACCTTTGTCATCGCTTGCTGCTTTGATTGTTGCATATCCTACCTCTTCATCACAGGAATAACTACATTTTTACCCTTTAGTCATGTTTCTTACGATTGAGCCATCTTTCCAATACCGCTTATCACCATGTCTGTCTGTCTGTCTTGTGTCTGAGAGAGGCTACTACCCCTCTTTTGTGCTCAAATTCCCCCTATTCCTACGACATCAGACACAAGACAGACAGACAGACACCCCTATACCCGCTCACTCTTCATTTGCTCGATGAGTTTGCCAGCTTTATCTTTCCCGATAGCAACACCTTCTAACTCTTGTATTTTTTGTGCCAAAGCGCGAAAACTCATCCCCTCCTCATAATGCTCTTTTACCAATTCAAGGTCAGTAGGAAGTGCTACTGGAGCTACTACTTTTTTCTCCGGTAGATCAGGTAGCCTACTCGATTGAGGTACAGCATCCGCAGGTTTCACATAAGGTTGTACCGATGGACGAACTACACGCTGTTCTATCAGGGGCTTGCGTAGACGCGCCACATTGGGAGTATTGGACACATGATGTGATAGACGCTTATCAAACTTGACGATCTGCTGAGTAGGGGTGAAACCAATAACCACACCAACGCCTTCAGGCATTGTCTTTATCTGCTCACGAGTGGCAACGTCTTCATCAACTTCTTCCTCACATCTATCCAGGTCGTTTTTCTCTACGTGAATACCCACAACCTTACGCTGACAATTCCTGATAGCCCACTTTTGCAAGTTTGCTATCGACTGAGTAAAAAGGCACACGGTATAGCCAAGCGAACGGCCCATGTTGCACATCTGAAAAAATGCAGCCTGTAACGTGTTAATTGTCTCTGCACTCAAGGTAGACAGTTGTACATTTTGAGGAAGGAACATTTGCGCCTCATCGAGCATCATAAGACATGGAATGCAATTATCTTCCCCTTGTGCCTTTGCCCAAGCTAGGAAGCTATTGAGGACCGCTGTAATCACCTTTGCAGCTTCCGTCAGAGTGCCATAAGAAGGTAAGTCAATGATAGCCTGATGCTTGCCAGTCATGACAAAGTGTGCGAACTCATCAGCATTTTCGACTGACAAGACAAAGTAGCCAGAAAGAGAACCTGCCAGCGATGCATGGCCTGCTCGTATGGCGTTAGGTGCTACATCGACTATCGTATGAAACTCTCTTTTCAGGTCAAACATGACCGCAGGCATATCACAACGAGACGCACTTTCTAGCACGAGTGCAGCTATGTTGCTCTTACCCATCCCTGGTACGCCTGCCACTATCAAGCCCTTCCCAAGCAACATATCCATATGCGGGTCAAAACGTGCCAGCTTCCCAACTTTTGCAAGATAGCCAAGTGAGAGACGCTCATCCTGTGAATAGTGCGGGAAAACAGGGTGCTGACTCTGCTTTTGCTCTACTACAGCATCCCTTGCGTCTGTATTCTCTTGCTGCATTCCATTCTTTGGTGCAGGGTCAAGACGTGGCGGATCAATGCCGACAAGACGTTTGAGCTTTGAAAAAACAGCTTGGTCATCGTCTTCTTCATGCATGGGCGAAATTGCATCAACCACACGCTCCGTTGCGCTTGCCACACGTGCAACGTCAGAACCAGGAACAAGGTAGTGCAGAATGTCTTGACTATGCCGCGCAACTGCTAGCGTGATGAAACCGCCAAGAAGCAAGCCGCCAAAGTTAAAGTGAGATGCTACCTCTAACACACCCGTTGCCACAATCGGTACACCCGTAAGTAACATTTGTGTTTTCGTCATCGAAAGAGGAGAGGACAGCAACGGGTGTTGCGGTCCCTCCTGGTCCTCACGTTCGTGATACTGTTCTTCCATTGCTCAAACTCCCGTAGTTACGCCCGACGCCAAGCCGCCCGAACGAGGTACACCCCAATGGTTCCGAAAAAGCCAACGATGAACGAGGTGGCTGCCGCAAATCCAACATGCCCCCAAAATCCGCCGCCGAACGTGCCATAGGTGTAATCCGTCCACAAATTGAAGATCACGATACCCCAGGCACCTGTGACAAAAATTCGTGCCATGACTTGCCCTGATGCCGATACTGCATCTTCGAGAAGGCCATACCCAACGATAAACCCTAAGTAAATGAGCTCAATCCCATACCCGAATATCGTTGACGCCGCTTCCCCTGCGCTCAGGTTTCCCATCACAAGATTCGGAAGTTGCATCAGAATAGCCCAATTCGGTTTGTACACCGCAATGCTACCGGATTGCTGGACAAAAGCTTCATTTGTCTGTATCTGTGTCATGAAACCAACAGTAAAAAGAACAAGAAAACCTACGCCTACCACAAAAACTACCATTGGATGATGTCCACTACTCCCCCTACGTCCAGCACTCATCATCCCTACGGACCCATTGACGGTATGTCTCTCTCGCATCGGTTAGCCCTCCCAATCACGGGTGTAAACGGAAAAATCGTCGATGAAATCTTCATGTTCGAGAAAAGCAATGAAAAGTGGGTCAATCGCGTATCCTTCCCACTCCATCACGACAAAACCTAAGCCGCTTCCAGTTGTGCCATGATCTACAAGGCACACCTCATCACGCTTTGCAAACCAACGACGCACCTTTTCAAGAAGTGAGTAGAAGCTTTCAATGTCAACGAGCGTAAAATGGATGACCTGACACTTCCCTGGCAATGGCTCCACATTGGCAGGTAAAGGAACCATATCCGTATTCATCGAGTAAGGTACTAGTTGCTGTTGTGCCATGTGCTACACTCTCCCGATTAGGAACACTAGCAATTTCATCATGATTGAAAAGGGAACGAATGCGATACTGTACGCAAGAGAATCACGTTGCACCATGATAAGGACCAGACCATGCACATGTGTCACCTCTCCCCCAACGCTGGCACATCGGGGGAAGAAGTAGTCACGAACGAGCGTGATACACAGGCATAGCATGAGCAACCATGACGGAACGAAGAAGCACTCAGCTACAAGGACGGTGTATACATCAAGCACTATGCTACCTGCTTTCGTACTACATGCTGATTAAAAAGGTCACGCATTACATAGAGGCACCGAACGGTATCACCATAGAATGACTCAAATTCTGTACGAGCCTCACCTGGATCGCGGAAATGCCCTGCAACACCGCTATACACCATCACCTCTTGCCGACTCCGTGACAACCACAGAACAGGGTACCCAGGTGTGTGTTCATCGACGGTGTAGAGGACCGATGCTGGCACATCAGGTTTTCCTCGTCCAACCGCAGGAAGATGAACAACACGCAGACCAGGAAACCGCCGCTCCGCTTCGTCTGAAACCGTTAAACGATGACAGCCATCAGGCCATGTGCAAGCACACATGATACAGGCTCGTCCGTAGGTACTAAGAATGTGCGAAAGTGCATTGATACCTGCATCAAGATTGTGGATACGGATATCCCCGTTTTGATGCCCATGAAGATCATTGCCCAGGTCAGGCAACCATATGTAGGTAAGACCTTGCTCTTGTACCAGCATGTCCTGGTTCCACTCAATCCGCTCCGATTGCGGATGTTTGCGAATATCAACAAGCGGTGTTTTGAGTGCTACCAGTTCGGTTAAGATACGAGATGAACAAGAATGAAGGTAGCCAAGCGTATAGAGTGTAGGAGCCTTTGTCATGCTGCACCTCGCAGCACACGCTCCGCTATCTGACGTTCTACACAGAGGCCACCCGTGTTGTAACCAGCTGGTGCAATGCTATAGAAGTCAGCACGATACGAACGAAGAGCTAGAGCATAGTCAGAGGTCGTGTCGCCTTGCTCATCCTCATCGTCATAGCAAGGGCAATTAGGATCGGGGTATGCCGGATCGTGGATGATATTGTCATCATCATCTAAGTGATGGAGAAGATCATCCTCATAGGGAATTTCAATAACATTAGCGCGTGTACGGTTGATAGGTTGACGCGTTGTCTGTAGCCCGTTAGTCATGGCGGTATCCCTTCTCAGAACACCGTTTGTCACTCTATGTTAGAATAGACAAAGCGGTATCCCGCTTTCTTGGGTGATGCAAAGTTTGGCGACAGAGTTGAAACCCAAGAGTATTTTTATTTGCTATAAAAAGACACTATACTTTTACAATAAGTCCATCAATATCACGAACCAGAATTTTACGACCCAACGCATTACTAAAAGCCGATGTAAGTGCCAAAGCTGTTTGACTAGAGACTTCTTCACCATTTTCCGCTTTACGAACAGTGTTGGGGTTGAGCTTAGCTTGTCTTGAGAGTTCGGCCTGTGACCAACCTAACTCTGTTCGATATTCTTCTATTGTCATGCTTATAACCCTCAACTAACAACCGTATAAGGTATATATATCATGAGAATAGCTTAAAGTCAACTTAATTACAGCTTATTTACCATGTATAGTACTTTTGTATTCAGCCTCACAAAAGCCGATAGTACTTTGGTTCTCTGACGATTGTAAGTTTCTTACTATCGTTATCAGTTAGGGCAATCATATATTCTGAGAACACGCTACTATAAGCTACCTGTAAACCATCATGCCCTTACAAAACTTACGCACCCTCTTGACTTGATACTTATGCGCGTCTTTCCCATCTTGACCTGCTAGAACAATCACACATCCAGGCTGTGAAGTACTCTCCCACACCTCATGACTCCCACCATTGCGACGAGCCGTGAAACCAGACCGACGCAACACCGCTCGTAGATCACGTAGCTTCATCGTCTCCCCCTACGTGACTGTCTCCCTCGCGGTTGTTGAAGGTAAGCACGTTCCTGATCTAGTGCAACTGTTTTTTGATAATGCTGCTCGAACTGCTTCAACCGCTTACGCTCATCACCCGATGCAATCCAATGAGTGATGAAGCCAAGCAGGAACATTACAACAGATGTCCCTGCGAAAATGAGTGTGGTATCCATAAGCACCTCTCTACCTACCGAAAATCACCGCGATACACACTATGAGCAGCGAACATGCGAAAAGACACAATCATGCCAAGAATGAACGCCGTAAGCAACAATGCCAGGAGAAACCAGAAATTAATGCCAGGAAGGACGATATCCATGATGTTCATCTTAGACCTCCATAATGTCTTGAGTTGATGTTTCTCAATTGACTGTGTACACT
>JAABUQ010013040.1_pt1 | contig 10178 bp, 9 predicted proteins | sample 5560001 | NCBI WGS metagenome assembly JAABUQ01 (sample SAMN10711888, study PRJNA513371) | rock metagenome | isolation source: Antarctica rocks | place: Antarctica: Victoria Land, Finger Mt nord | collected 2015-12-18 | reverse complement strand
TCGTACGTAGGGTTCGCGCATGGGGAGGAGGCCCGCATAGGTATTGAAATCACAGTAGTGGCAGCGGGTATGGCAGAAGGGAATGTGCAGGTAGAGCGAGGTCGTCTCCAGCAATTCCTCGATAGTCTCCGATTGTTGTAAAAGCGACTGTGGTAGATGAGTTGTATCGAGTGCGATAGCGGTCATAAGGGATGCCTGGTTTCTTGTATATGCCTACCCACAGGAGCATTTCTATAAGCATAGCCCACAGAAATGCTCCTGTAGCTTCCAGTGATTATGGTTGTGCAGCTCCTCCAGCGGAAGAACCAGCGGGAGCAGGGAGACCTTGCTGCGGTTGGCCCGGCTGGCCCTGCTGCTGACCAGGGAGACCCTGCTGCGGTTGGCCCGGCTGGCCCTGCTGCTGACCAGGGAGACCTTGCTGCGGTTGGCCCGGCTGGCCCTGCTGCTGGTTTGGCGGCGCGGTCGGAATATTCTGTGGCATATTCAGCGGATCAAGCAGCATATTCTGATCGGCCGGCGTAATTTTCGTACCGGGCAGTGCTTTCTGATCCAGCATCCACGCGATCAGGGCGTTATCCTTGAGGGATGAGAGCACAGTCTTATCGACCGCGCGCGACTGATCAATCGCCTCAAGCTGGACAATATGGTACGTGCCGTTATCGGTCAGGACCGGGCTCAGATCCTTCGCCTTGCGACTGAGATCAAAAAGCCAGTTGTCGATTGTGCCACCATTAAGATTCGAGCCATAGTCCTTGATGTATTGACCCTGAACAAGCCAACCCAGATCGCCGCCTTTCGACTTGGTGGCGTTATCGACGGACTTCTGCTTCGCCAGGGTAGCGAAATCAGCGCCACCATTGAGCTGGTTCAGGATAGCGTTCGCATCTTTTGTCGTGCTTAAGGTCATAGCGCGTGCCTGCACCTGTCGTGCCGGCGAAGTGATCTGCGAGGCCAGGTAGGTCTGCATATTGTCACGGCGCAGCTTAAGCGCCATCATCGCATGCATATCAGAATCGCTCACACCGTATTTGCTCAGGAACTGATTGTAGTTGTTCGATCTGGGCATCTGTGCGCTGAAATCATTAATAGCGCGGGCGATGGCAGCATCTGATGGATTGATCTTAGCCTGGAGGTCGCTGCCCCCTTTTGCGAGCCAGCCGCGAATGAGCAGGTCTTCCTGAAGCCATTGCACGCTTTCATTGCCAATCTGCGACTGTACATAGAGTCCCTGTTCGTTGGGGATGGTATTCTGGGTCAATGTCTGATACTGCGCGCTGAGTGCCGTCCCCTGTGTCTGTATATCTTTAAGAGTTGCCTGCGCGGTGTGCAGTTGTCCCTCAAGATCGGTACGCTGTGCACTTGGACCGGCAGGAAGGGCCTTGATTTTTTTGTTTAAATCAGTATACTGCTTTCCTGTATCAGTGTAGCGCTTTTGCAAAGCAGTGAGAGTCTTCGTCAGAGCATCGCGCTGCGCGATGAGACCATGTGGGCCCTGAAGGGTGTTGGACGCAAGCTGCGCCTTAAAAACGACAAGCTTGTGATAGTCGGATTGCGGGATAGTCTGACCGTTGACAGAAGTGATTGGCTTGTTGGGCACAGTGATGTTGATGTTTACCCAGAAGGCGATTAGAACTGCGATGATAGCGACAGTGATCAAGATAGTCAGGGTCCAGACAGCCCGGCGTTGGATGATTGTTTTCTCATTACGTGAGAGATGGCCGCCCCAGCCAAAAATAAGAGGTTTGCCATCGCGGCGTGCCTCGACACGCGCCGTCTGTCTCGTAAACTTATTGGGGTTGGCAGAGCGCGTGGCTCGCTGCTCAGCTGGCCGCCGCGCCGTTTGGCTTTTCATAAAACCTCCAAGGTGGATACCCCTGGCTTACGCCATAAGAGGAACCAACGCTCTCAGGCATAGGGGATGCAGGCTTGCCGTGCTTGTTCCTCTGCCAGAGACTGGCATCCTATGCTACGTCCTGTAATTCAATGTGTGGTTAGATGTGGTTTGTAATATCTACAGTATACACTAATGCAGTATCCTCAGACAGAGCGAACGAATGACACACGTAGTATTGCGCCCCCATGCCTGCTGACTGAGTCAGTCTATCAGAACGAATCCGCAGAGGTCAAGTAATTTTACACCAGGATGGTACACACCCCTGACGAAATACGGCAGGAGTGTGTAGACCAGCAATTACATACCGCGCATATGTGCCGCAGTATAGGGGAGCAGAGCCATGAAACGGGCCTGCTTGATAGCAGTACTGAGGCCACGCTGATGCTTGGCGCATGTCCCCGTTTTGCGGCGGGGTTCGATCTTGCCGCGATCGGAGATGTAGCGCTTCATAAAGCGGTTGGCATCTTTGTAGTCGATCTCGCGCACGTGATCGTGGCAGAACTGACAGATTTTACGGCGCGATGAGCGCTCACCGCGCCCACCCTCACGCCGTTCGCGACGTGGTCCAGAGGAGCCACCTTCGCTGCGTCTTTGCACAGACTTTCTCCTTCACACTAGAAGGGATGGTCATCCAAATCTCCGAGACTATCGTCGTTGCTCAGGAAGTTATCCCCACCTGAACTGGAGCCGCTGGACTGCTGACTTTTGGGTGTCAGCATCTCCATATCGTTGATGATGACATCAATCGCAGTCCGTTCAGCACCGTTTTTATCGGTGTAACGGCGCTGCTCCAGACGGCCCTCAACAAAGACTTTCTGTCCCTTTTTCAGGTAGGTGTTACACGTCTCCGCCAGTTGATTCCAGGCGACGATGTTGAACCAATCGGTATCCTCTTTACGCTCGCCACTTGCCGATTTTCCGAGGCGACGGCGAACGGCCAATGTGAACTTTGTGACAGCGGTACCGCTGGTTGTGTAGCTCATATCGGGATCTTTCCCAAGATTGCCGATAAGCATGATTTTGTTCAAGGCTTCAGTCCTTTCGACGTGCTATCCCACCCCGGCTCTATGATAGAGAGATTGAATGAACGTACCCAGACATATTTCAATTACGCTTCGACAGTTTCTGTCGTTTCTGTGTCCTCTTCGATGGCGGGAGGCACACTTTCCATCTCTTCAGCAGACAAGACCGGAATCTCAGCCGGAGCCTCGATTGCCGGAGCCTCGATTGCCGGAGCCTCGATTGCCGGTTCTTCGGTAACCCCTTCGCCCGCTGGCACAGCTTCGCCCTGGGCTTCAGCCGCAGCGGCAGCAGCGGCGGCACGAGCTTCGCGTTCCTCACGCTCCTCGCGCTCCTTCTGCACAGCCTTGGCATCACGCTTTTTGAGCATGTGGCGCATGACAACTTCAGAAACCTTGAGTGTACGTTCGAGTTCGATCACTGTCTCGGGAGTCAGAATCATATCAATGAACACATACAATCCATCGCGGTGGCGCTCGATGGGGTAGGCCAGACGGCGACGCCCCCATTGATTTACCTTGACAATCTGGCCGCCCTGACCGGCGACGATCTGCTCGATACGGTCCAGAATGGAGCGTGTCTCCTCTTCGCTGACTTCGGGATTGAGAATATACGCTAGTTCGTAATCTCGCGTCACGAAGCCACCTCCTTCCTTTGGGTATGCTGCTGGTCAGCGTAGAAACGCTGCCAGAGCAGGTGGAGCACCAACACGGCGTTGATGCTACTTGTATGCAGATGCCGCGTACAGGTGATGCGGCCTCGGCAAAAAATTGTCCCACGATAAGACGTGGGGTCTGGTGACGCTCCACGTCTGCCACAGGCGCCTCCAGCCGCTTCTAAAGCCGGACAACGCCAGGTGTGTTTCTATGGAAGCCATCAGTGCCACGCTATTATAGCATTGTTCACTATGTCTGACAATAGAACCAGGGTGTACAAACTTTCAATGGTCTATTCTTTTTATACCGTAGAAAAACGGAAAAGCGGAAATACAATCGTACTTTTCTCTCTGGCACGTACCCTTTGCGCTGTCGCCTCTGCTTTATTGACAGTTCTGGCTCCATAGCTCATACTAGAGTCGAGAAGTACGCCAGCGCGTAAACACACTTCCGGTACGTGGAGAGGCCATGCGGCGAAGCCCGAAAAATCGAGCAGCAGGTCCTGTGAGGACGCGGAGAACAGCAGGAGTCCCGGCGCGGTCTTCCTCGGCTCCGACAGGAGAGATGGCCCCTGTTGTTGTCCTCTCAACTTCTTCAGAGCCCGCTCTACCTCTCTTTGTATCTGACCACACGGGTTTCCACGCAAGGCGTACGCTGTTCGCCCTGATAGGTCCTGGTCTTATTTTGTGGTTCCTCTACCTGGCATGCTATCCATTGCTGGCCGCTAGCTTTACGAATGGCGATCCTGTTCTGCGTTCCTGGAATGATGTGTTCCCCCTGCTGCCGCTGTTACGCTGGCTGGCCGCGCTCTTTGCTCAGGTGCTGGCGCGTGTTGCGTGGTTAAGTCCGGCGAGTGCGGGTGGCAATGCGAACCTGTTGCTCTTGCTCCTGGCCCTGGCCCTGCTCGTTGTGCTACTGGCATCTCTCGTGGGACGAAGGGCAACGCGGGTAGAGCTCGCACCCAGAGATGCTGCCGCGCTGTTCAGGACGATATTCTCTTTTACCGTCCTGTTTTCTATCACCATGTTCTGCTCCCCCACCGGGGCTGGTGTGTTCTCGCGCGATATGCTGCTTTCTGGGCTGTATGGTCGCATGGTCGTAATCTATCATGTCAACCCGTACACGGTTGCGCCCGCTAACTTTCCACATGACATCATGCAGGTGCTGCTAGCAAGCATTCCTGGCAATGGGGCGAAGCTGCCCATACCGACCTCTGGTCCTGTCTGGATAGATATAAGTATCCTGGTCTCGCTCGTGGCCCATGATACTATTGCGGGTATGGTAATCGGTTTTCGTTTGATCGGGGTGCTCGCACACCTGGGAAATGCGCTGCTGATCTGGAGCATTCTGGCGAAGCTAAAGCCGGAGACACGCGTCGCGGCTACGTTGCTGTACGCGTGGAATCCGCTGGTGCTTTTACTTGCTATCTCTCAGGTTCACCAGGAGGTGGTGCTGATCTTTTTTGTGCTGCTGGCGATCCATTTCCTGGGACGTGATGGACTGCTGCTGGCCTGGTTCTTTGTGTTACTGGCTGCGCTTGTCAATCTCTCCTGCCTGCTTCTCTTGCCCCTGTTCCTCCGGCTACTGCTCCACCGAACGCGCTTTATGCGTTGGGGCTGGTATACCTTATGGTGGCTGGGCCTGATCACGCTCTCTCTGCTGGTCATTGTCCTGGCCTATATCCCTTACTGGCAGGATGGCGGCGGCAGTGGGCTGTTGAGCGCTCTGGTGCAGACCTTCTGGCAGGATAGCGCTCTCAATTCGTTAAATGCTGCCATTCTTACATTGCCATTCCGGTCTGTGACGGCTCTGTCATGGCTGCTCTCTCCCTCGCACTGGTCGGTTTTTATGCTGCTGGTGCTGGCCCTCTTTATGCTCTTTGCCCTCTGGCTGGTCGATACGCTAGAATATCTCCTGTTCTGCTGCTGCTGGATGCTCCTCCTGTTCGTCGCGCTTCAGCCCATCTATTGGCCCTGGTACGTTCTGCCGCCACTGGCTCTGGCCCTCTGCTGCGCGCACAGGAAGATAATCATGCTCGCCATCCTCCTGCTGTGCGGGGCGCTGGCAGGCTACTACTACTGGCTCTGGCACCCCGCGTGGCAGGGACAGGGGCTGGTTACGATTGGTATTCCGTTCCTGCTCTGGGGCTGGCTCCTGTTCTTTACCTCGACATGGCGCATGACACGGCCGGAGGAGGCGGACGAGGCAGTGAATCAGCCCCCGCGCCGTCCACGGCCGCCCTGGCTCTCACGGCCATCCTGGCCATCACGCCCCGGCAGGTCTAACCGCGGCAGGTGATGGAGTAAAGAAGAACAGAGCCGTAGAAACTCTTGCATGCGGAAAGCGGGTATGCTATAATCGCCAGAGTCAGCGGGGACAGCTCGTGAAAAAGGCTTCTCTGCGCCTTTGATTGAGCGTTTGCAGGTGAAATTTTGACATTTCGCTCACCTCAATAGTGCCTCTCTCCTGTTAGCGTCATATCCCGCAGTAGAGCAACAGATAGCTGTGCAATGTGAACATGGTGAGAAAGAAAGACCCGCTCAAGGATAGAAAGAAAGAGCTATGAAGCAGAAATTAAAGACACACAAAGCAATGGCCAAGCGCGTCAAAGTGACGGGCTCTGGTAAGTTTCTGCGCCGTAAAGTGGCCTTGAACCACTTGCGCCGCAACAAATCACCTGAGGCAGTTCGTTCTATGGATAAAACGTTTCAGTTGGCGACCGCTGATACGCGTCGCTTGAAACGCTTGCTCCCTTATGCTTTCTAACACGTATGTGATTTTGATGGAGGATTAGAGAAGAACTATGCCAAGGGTAAAACGCGGAGTACCCGCGCACAAGAAACATAAAAAGTTATTACAGATGGCCGAGGGCCATCGTGGTACACGTAAGCGTCTCTTTCGTCCCGCGCATGAGTCTGTCATGCGCTCAATGGCGTATATGTACCGCGACCGCCGCAACCGCAAGCGCGATATGCGCAGTTTGTGGATTACCCGCATCAATGCTGCTGCGCGCATGTATGGTGTAAGCTACAGTCAGTTGATGCATGCCATCCATGTCGCTAACATCGAAGTGGACCGCAAAATTCTGGCTGAGATGGCGGTACATGATGCGGAGGCATTTGGGACGCTCGTTAAACTGGCGCTGGACGCGGTAAAGGCGTAAACCCTGCTCCGCTGCTCGGCTGTACCTTTGCGCTGGATAAGCCGAACGCCAAATAACTATATGCATGCTGTAGGGACTCGATACATCCTCTTGCCTGGTACGTCGAGTCTCTACTTTCTTTTTTCGCTAGTGGTATTACCATGCCATTGATCACCAGCCCGTCCAATCCACGTATCAGTAAACTTCACGCTTTACATACCACCCGGGGACGTAAGAAAAGCGGCCTTTTTTTGCTGGAAGGTCCGCATCTCCTTGAGGCGCTGCTCGCCGCCGATTTACTCCCGCACGAGGTCTATTATCAGCCAGCATTGTTACAACGTACAACCAGGGGTACCCTGCTCCTTGATCGTCTGCTGAACACAGCGGGCCTTTCCCATGATCGCCTGCAAGAGGTGAGTGAGCGGGTCATCGAGACGCTTGGGGAGGTGCAGACATCGCAGGGGATCGTCTGTGTGCTGCCGCTTTCTTTGCTCGATCCTGAACTACTGCAAAAACGACGCGCACCGGCGACACGCCCCATCCTGCTCATTCTGGATGATCTGGCCGATCCAGGAAATATGGGAACGATCCTGCGTACCGCACTTGCCGCTAACGTTGAGCGGGTGCTGCTTACTCCTGACTGCGTGGATTATTATAGTCCGAAGGTGGTACGTTCAGCGGCGGGCGCACATATCGCCCTGCCTGTGGAGACCGACCTAGCGTGGTCGGGTATTGCCGAACGTGTTGTCGCGCATTGCGCCGGTACACCGCGCGTGCTGCTGGCGGAGGCTGGAAGTGAGCACCTGTACTACGATCAGGATCTGACGCAGCCTTGCGCGCTGATCATCGGCAATGAAGCTCATGGACCATCACAGGAGGCACGCGCACTGGCGACCCGTTCAGTCAGCATTCCATTGGCCAATGGCGTTGAGTCGTTGAATGCAGCCATGGCCGCTGGCATTATGTTGTATGAAGCTGTTCGCCAGCTAAGAAGCTCAGGCAGGCAAAACACGTAACCTTTCAGTCCCAACCTCCATGAGAGCGCTGATTGGCATGAGAGTTATAGTACACAAAATTTCTTTCGCGCGTTTCTGGCATAGGTGTGTTCGCGGTTAGAGGGACGACGGAAGGGCTCCCCGCCGCGAATGCTGAGAGGCGCAAGGGCCGTGATATTGTGCTGACGGTGCGGAAAACACCGCTTACCGTTAACGGGCTCTCAGGCTCTTCCTCTGTGGGAATGGTCGTGCCGGTGTTGGGGATAGTATAACCCTGGTTCTCACGTAGTTTGAAAGCCTCTACCGAGGCGCGTAGTTGTTCCACCAGGAGAGCCAGGCGTTCCATCTGTTGTGAGGCATCCTGTGTATTGGCGCTGCTCTGCTGGGTCGATTCTGATACACCATACATGATCTCTACAACCGTACTTGAGGAGTGCAATTGCTGAATTGCTCCCCGATTAATGTGCTCAATCTCACGTGCCTGGTGTTCAACTGCGGCGAAGATCGACTCCAGGGCTATACCTGCTTCTTGCGTCAGGTGCGTATCACCAATGGTTTCACGCTGAGTATCTTCCATAGACGCTGCGACGGCTCCGATATCCTCGCTTACCCCACGCACAATACGGCCAATGATGCTGGCCTGATCTTTGGTGCGTCCTGCCAGGCGACGAATATCAGCGGCTACCGCGCCGAAGCCTTTACCGTGCTCGCCCGCCATCGCGGCCTGAATCGCGGCATCTAACGCCAGGCGGTTCGTCTGGTGTGCGATACCAGAGATAACCTCTACGATCTCATTGATCTCGCGCGAACGCTCTCCTAGATCCTGGACCTTACTCGCGGTCGTCTGTACATTCCCATTGATGCGTCCCATACCCGCGATCGCCTGCTGGAGCGCGGCGCGTCCGACCTGGGCATCATGGCGGGCCACACGAGCTATATCGTGCAGAAATTGAGCTCGTTCCGCTACCTGGCGACTTGCCGCGCTCATCTGTTCTATTTCGCTGCTCGCCTCTGCGATCTGTGTAATCTGCCTGTTGCCCGTCTCCACCAGTTGGGTCATACGATCCAGGACCGCGCTTGTCGTGCGTCCTACCTCGCTGGCGACCAGCTTTACACGTACGACCAGGCTGCCAAGCTCTTCAATCATATAGTTAAAGGAATCGGCCAGCACACCCAGAGCGTCGCCGGTTACCTCCGCCTGTATACGCAGATCGCCTTCACCGACCCCGCTAACCTCGCTCACCAGTTTCTCGACCTGTGCCTGCAAGGCATCGCGCTGTGATTGGGTCTCTTGAATGAGGTGCACAATGTTATCCAGCATGGTATTCATGGAGTTTGCTACCAGATAGATTTCGTCGTTCCCGCTGATAAAAGCGCGGGCACTGGTTTCACCTTTCGCGATACGCCTGGTAAGCAGAGCGAGCTGGTGCAGGGGGCGAGTAATGGTGAGGTAGACGATATAACCGATCGCTGTGACGATGATGATGGCACTTAAAAAGGCAATGACCGTAGCCAGAAGCATTGTATTGATCTGTGCTGCTCCGATCTCGGCTACCCTGTCGCTCACCTGTTCAGCGATGGTTGTCACCCGATCCCACTGCGTTTTCAGTACTGCATACCTGTCGCTTGCCTGTTGGAGGAGTGCGGCAATCTGCTCTTTCGTGGCTTCTTTTCTGGCGAGTGCGGCCAGGACCTTATTTTGCGCCTGTCTATAGTCAGGCCAGAGGGTGTTCTGTATCCCGACGAGCGTGTCCTGCTGCTGAGCCGGTAAACGCGTGTGAGGGTCATCGGCCAGCAGGATCGCGCGCGTCGTTCTCATCTGCGTTGAGGAGTTGATCTCGTCATTTTGTTTGTACTGCCTGATCGTTTGGTCAAAGAGGTTTTCAACTGTGCGTAGCTGGCTCACAGTGCTCTGTGTTGACGCCGCCTGTTTGCTGTCATATTGATTTTGATATGTTATCTTGAGCAGTTCAATAAGTCTGGGAAGGTATGATCCAGCGGTGGTGGTTGTCTTGAATGCATTGATGTTTCTTGCAACCGCCTGGCCGCGCACCCTCTGACTGTTGATAAATGTAAAGCCCAGTATGGAGATGATAATGCCTGGAATCACTGCCGCAAGAAAGAATGCGAACAAGAGACGGCGGGAGATCTGGATATTGGTTATAAATTTGAGCATGTACTTCGGCTCCTCCTCAAACGCTTGCAATCACCACAACGTATCCATGCGAAGTTATGTGTGCTACGGGTATTACTATTGCGTTAATAAACTGTGTAGACAATCACTATCAGTGTACGCATCTTTCTCCCATAGACGAAATATGCCAGGCTACTATAGCCTGAAATTCCCAGGTGCCTTTGTAACTTCAGCGCGGCAACAATTTTTTCGTTTTGTAACTCTTCACCTCCCCTGGCCGCCAGAGGCGGCCTCCCTCTTTTTTAAAGCTGGTAGTGGACCAGTTTTAGGGCGGTTG
>JAABUQ010013039.1_pt1 | contig 10179 bp, 10 predicted proteins | sample 5560001 | NCBI WGS metagenome assembly JAABUQ01 (sample SAMN10711888, study PRJNA513371) | rock metagenome | isolation source: Antarctica rocks | place: Antarctica: Victoria Land, Finger Mt nord | collected 2015-12-18 | reverse complement strand
CCATTTGTGCAAATCATTTGGTGTGGTTAAGTATCTATTTAAGTTTGTAACTCATCATCAAGTCTTTAATTTTCCCAAGCTTTTTACCTATGGCTCTTTCTCATAAATCATTTAGGATTGCTATATAAAAATCATTTAACTTTGCTTCTGCTTTACTTACAACAGCAATTATACTGAGAATTATAATCCAGTTGACTATTACTGTCGAATGACTCTGGTGAATATACAAGTTTAATTACTGAAAGCTGTGCCAGTCAAACCTAGAACGCCTCACTTGAAAATAATTTCAATTGTACCGCTCTCCCAAAGAACAGGAAAGCTATTTGAGACTTCAAGCGTCACAGTACTCATATTAGTGCCACAAGCAACCAGTTGACCATTGGGAGCTTCTATAAGACTTGTTCCATACAAATCCGTATTTTCACTGCCTTTAACTATTGGCTTAACTGAAGACGGCATAAAAGGTCCTGTAACATTGTCTGAAACATACCAGTACAGAGAGGAATTTGTAATACGCTCTCGACCTACTTGCTCGATCCATTTTGGATTCATGTACATTGGTGCCGCCGAAAAGAATAGATGGTACTTTCCCTCTCGATATATTATCTGTGGTCGTTCCATTTCATAATGAATCCCTTCCTCTGTTCCAGGGACCATAGGATAAGCAACTGGAGGTAATACAGTATAAGGACCATCAATCTGGTTGGAGATAGCTAAGCCAATACATCCTTTATAAATGGGATGTTCCCCTTGGCAACTAGTAGTAATAAACAAATAATACTTTTGAGTAACAGGGTCCTTGAAAATGTAAGGATCTCGCCAACCATAATGTTGTTCTTTCCCTTCTCGAAGACTAGAGCAGTAAAATCGAGAGTCCAGTTTGATAAATTGGTCAGAGGAGTGTTGCCATGATATACCATCTGTAGAAGTTGCCAAGCCTATACTTTCATCAAAAGTTAGTGGCTTTGGAGGAGAGGCTGAGTAAAAGCAATAATAGCTCCCATTTTCTTGATAAAAACTCCCAGCAAGTATTCTGCCACTCTGCCATTCACAGGTCGGATCGGGTTCAAGTACAACCCCAAGATATTCCCATGTTTTCATATCATATGAGATAGCAGCCCCTAATTTACCTACACTCCAAAAAGGGTTAGCACTACTATCACCCATCAGGTAATAAAGGCGATATAAGTTGTTATCCTTGAATATAATTGCATCCCAAATATTGTATCCTTGCCTGACTATTGGGGCATAACCAGTCTGCTCGCATCTAGTAACATAGTCGATTGCTCTGATTGCCTTGCTATAGTCTGGCTTGAGCGCGATCGCTTCTTGGAACTTACTTATTGCTTGCTCAATCTTACCCTGACTACGAAGACAAAATCCCATCGTGCAGTGAGCTTCAGCAAAATTTGGTTTGAGTTCAATGACTTTCTCTAAGTACTTGACGGCTCGATCCGCCTGACCTCTATCGCTGATGCAAGTTGCTAGATTGTAGTAAGCTTCAGCAAAATTTGGTTTGAGTTCAATGGCTTTCTCTAAGTACTTAATTGCTTGTTCAATTTCGCCATGAAACCGATCTCTAATTAAAGCGCCCAAAGCAGAATATGCCTCAGCAAAATCAGGCTTAATTTCTATCGCCTTTTTTAAAAAATTTATTGCCTGCTCGACCTCATCTCTTCGTCGTACACAAATCGCTAAGTAACAGTAAATTTCCGGACTTGGCTCTAATTCCAAAGCCTGAAGGCAAATCTTCTCTGCTAATTGAAAATTATTGCACTGTATGTACCTGACAATTGCCTCTTTCAACAATTGAAGCAATTCTGCCAGCCACTCGTCATTTTCTTCCGGGTTTCCCTGCATGAAAACTGACAGCCAGATAGATTGGGCGGTGATTTCATCTCCTTGCAAGAATGTTGCCAGCCCTAGCTGCCAATAGTTAGTTAAATAAGTCGGCTCAGCCTCAATACATTTTTCGTAAATAGCTATGGCTTCAGTGTATTTACCCTGCTCCAGGCTCTTATCTGCTTGTTGTTGGAGTTCAGCTAGATTTATGGTAGTCATAATCAGATTCTCACGAGTGACGATCGCTCTTCCCTACCTGTTGTTTTACCTGAGCTAACAGCATCTTGTAGTCTTGACGCTCGGAGTGCAGCTTCACCAGTTTCTCTAAAGGAGCGATCGCACCCCGCTCATCCTTCAATTGCAACCGTGCATTTGCCAACCCATCTAGTGCTACCTGGTTTTCCGGCTCCCTTTGTAAAACCATTTCGTAGCCTTTCGCCTGGGCAAGCCATTGTGATTCTTTAGACGTTACTGTCGGGGCATTTGTTTTAGGTTGTTGAACCGCACCATTCAGCGCACCTATAGCGCCATAAGCCGTACTGCCAAAGAAAGCGACGAACGATACCAAAGCAAAAATCTGCTGTAACTGCTTGCGAGACATAAGGTTTTTTAGCCCCTAGAATTACTTCTAGGCTTGAGGAAGGAGCTAGTTTTAAGTTACCCACTTTCTTTGAGATAGCGATCGCTCTAACTCAAGTTTTTTGGCGATTGCCACTGGCGGCAAACAGAGGAACCTAAAGATAGGAATTTCCGAACCTGAGACATTTATCATTGCCCCTTACTGGCTATTCTTGGGGAGCTACACTGCTTGAGCTAAAACTCACTCAACAAAATTCCTTGCAAATTCAACATAAACCCTGGCAACACACCTTCTCCTGACAATGTTGTGGGCGACTGTAGTAACTCCACATCTTGCCCTTGGCGGTAAATCTCAACTCTTTGGTTCTGAGGATCGATCAGCCAGCCTAAACGGACATGATTATCGCGGTATTCCTTCATCTTGTCCCGCAGTTTTTCAAGACTATCACTCTGCGAGCGTAACTCAACTACAAAGTCAGGAGCTAAAGGCAGAAATTTATCTGGATCGATCAAAGCATCTAGTCGCTCTCGTCTTACCCAGGCACCATCAGGCGATCGCTCTGCTCCATTAGGAAGGCTGAAACCAGTAGAGGAATCGAAAGCCAGTCCAGTCCCATTAGCATCTGCCCAATTAAACAAACGTTGAGTCAGCCTACCGTTACGATTTCCTGTACCCCATCCAGTCGGTGGCATAACAACCAATTCCCCATCAGCATTGCACTCAAGTCTGAGATCTGGATTCGCCTGACAAAGCTGGTAGAACTGCTCTGATGTTCGATAGGCAATTGAATTTAAGTTCAAATCAAATTTCATCCGGGTTAATCCCCATAGCTCGTAGACGCTCTGCCAGCCTTTCCTTCTGCTGCCTTTCCTGTTCTACCAAGTGCCGTTGCTGCTCTAGCAGGTGATGTTCCTGTTCTAGTAAGGACTCAACTTGTTCGGCTCGTTCAGCTCCAGTGGGAATCACCTTCCCCGCGCGATCGCACCACCGCAGCCAAGTTCCTGCCAGCATCTCAAACACGCCCTCCCACAACATCAGCCCTAAACCGACATTCTCTAGCCACGGTTGTGCCAACTCAGTGTATTTTCCTTGCGTCAATCCATACACCCGTAGTAGAAAGCCATTCATCTGTTCTGGCTCGTGTATCCGTTGTAGAGGATCGAAGACGGCATAGTAAGCTACCCCGATCTGAGCATACAGATCTTTCTTACTACTGAGTTCGTTACCTTTTCTATTAGAAACGACTTCAATCGCTACTTCTGGAGCCTTACCAAACTCCCAATACAAGTAGGTACGGTTTCGTTTTTGGCTCCAGTCCTCCGGCATCTGCACGTTCAAACTGAGAAACACATCCGGGACAATTGGATCTTTTTTTATGGCATAAAATAGCCCGACATTAGCTGCTGCAATGAATGGAACACCGGATGACCAACTACTGTAAAGAGGTTCAGTTAGCAAGCGTTGTTGTTTTTCTGACTTAAAGTTATCCACTGGAGTGTCGTCTTCAATTACCAGTTCACTAATGTCAGGGATGGCAACTTCATCATCAAGGAATGTTTGTGACATAGGAAGCTGTAGTCAAATTCCGTTTATTTATTGACTCAGTAGTAACAATTCTAACTTATATTCTTAAAAGTGTGCATATAACTCAACAACCAGTTAGCCACCGTAGCTCGACGAGTCTGCCGAGGACCAAACTCACCCACTTTGTAGCCTTTAAAGCCCAGTTCTTTCAACAACTGTTTGTGTTCAAGGGGAATCGAACGAGTTAACTTTACCGTTGCCGGACGACTATCAATAAAATTCGGCGGTTCGGGATACTCCTCTTGCCATTCTGGTATCATCTCTGCCGTACTCCAACCGCCTTGTTCATCGTAGCGATAGCCCAAGCAGTGCCAAACTAGATGATTAACTGTAGCATCATCAATTTCATCGTTTATAATCGCCCAGATTGTGTCTGTATTAAGTGGCGGCAGGTAAGGCATAATAATATAAATGGTGTGGATTTGGTAATGTTAATCCTAAAAGCTCCAGCCATAGCCAAAATGTTACTCGCACGCACAAGATCTAATCATTAGTAATAATATCATGCACATATTTAATACATTGGGAGTAACGATTTTGTCTCTTACTTGGGGGATAAATCAAAGTTTTGCGGTTCAATTACAAGACGGAACAGTCTACTTTGCTCAGCCTCCCGTCTTAGTTAAAGCTATAACTACGTATAAAGAACCTCAAACTCCATCTACCTACTATTTCACCCTCGGCTTGTCGCAACAGGCGGGCGAACCTTTACAACAAGTAACCTTTAATCAGTACAGAGGATTAGAAAATATTAGATTCGACTTGAAGCGCACCTCTGCTGAAGCCCGAACTGGCTCAAATTCCTGGCAGAGACTGAATTTAACTGAGGTAACAAGAGATCCTAAAACCAAGACTGTCTCAGTTACATTTAACCCGCCAGTACCACCAAACAGCACGATCAAAATTGGGTTGCATTCGCTCAGAAATCCCCTATCAGGCGGGATCTATCTGTTTGGAGTCACAGCCTATCCTGCCGGAGAGAAATCTCACGGACAATTTATTGGTTATGGAAGGCTTCAGTTTATTAGCCCTGGTGGTAGATTCTAGTAGGTTCTGAGCCGCCAAAGTAAACCAACCATGACACGCACAAATCACGATCAGTTCGCCAAGCGATTTCTGACTGAGTTGTTAACTCCTCTTGGCTCAGCCAGTCTTGGATACGAAATTGCTAGTGAGGTGCGGCAAGCTGATATTTGGTTTGTCCCAAGCGAAGTAGCAGCAGATCAGTCACTTGGGCTTCTAGGACAAATGGCAACATCAAGCCCCTGCCTGCTTGAACCTTTTCGCAACTCCCCTAGCCGAATGGAAATTCGCACCTGCTTACTCAAACTATTTGAGTTACAAAACGAATTCTGGCGACAGTCTCGGCGCGAACAAGCTGCTTCAACAATAAGTGCTAGATTAAAAGATGACGACTTGCCCCGTTTGTGGATTCTATCGCCTTCAGCCTCGCCCGCTCTTTTAGTTGCATTTGGAGCCACACCAAATTTAAGTAGCTGGAGTGCTGGAGTCTACTTTCTAGCGTCTGGTTTACGTGCCGCATTGGTAGCGATTAATCAGCTTCCACGAACACAAGAAACGCTCTGGCTAAGGATTTTAGCTTAAGCCGACAGAAGCCCCGCATCCTATCGCTTCGATGGATGTCGGGATGAATGGTGTGTGAGTTGAGGTGCGTGGTCTGACCAATGCCCCAAGGCGAGGAAAGACCACAGCGCCGAAACGAGCCATCAACCTATAGGCGTGGTTTAGGGAGCTTGAGTTTTTTCCTAAAAGGTGAGATAGTAAATATATGCTTAACATCACCTACGAGTACAGAATCTATCCCAACACACAGCAAGCCCAGTTAATGACCCAGTGGCTAACAACCTGCCGCAAGGTGTACAACTATGCTCTGGCTGAGCGACGTGATTGGATTAAGTCTCGGAAGTGTGATGTTAATGTTTGCAGCTTAAACAGTGAGTACATCATTCCCGTAGATACACCAAAGCCCACATACTATCTGCAAAAGCGAAATTTGACCGCAGCCCGTAAGGCCATTCCAACTATAGGGGCTGTACATTCTCAGGTTTTGCAAGACGTGATGGGAAGGTTGGAGAAAGCGTTTAATGCCTTATGGAACTCCGGTCACGGCTTCCCTAGATTTAAGAAACGCTTCCGTAGTTTTACGTTCCCGCAGTTGGGCAAGAATTCAGTTGGTGAGAGAACGATAAAGCTGCCTTCTATTGGGGAGGTGAAGGCTACTCGGCATCGCCCTATTCCCGATGGGTTTGAAGCAAAGCAAGCAAGGGTAATCCGCCGTCCTTCTGGGTGGTATGTGCAGCTGATTTTGGCAGCCAATATTGATGTCCCTGATGTGATGGCTGAGGGTCATGCAATCGGGATTGATGTCGGACTTAATAGTTTTGTGGCAACATCTGATGCTGAGTTAATTGCTCGACCCCGATTCTTTGTTGAGGCTCAACACAGGCTTAAAGTGCTGAACCGAGCCGTATCAAGAAAGAAGAAAGGGTCTAAGAACCAGCAAAAAGCTTGTCAGAAAGTTGCACGTTTCTACGTTTGCGAAGCATGGGCGAAGCGCATACGGATTGCGAATCGTCGGAAAGACTTTCACCGTAAAACAGCACATCACTTATGCGACCAAGCGGGAATGGTTTTTGCTGAAGACTTGAACCTTAAGGGACTAGCAAGAGGCATACTAGGCAAGCATTGTCTAGATGCCGGATGGGGTGCTTTTCTGGATACTTTGGCTTGGGTTTCATGGAAGCGTGGGGTTTATTTCTCTAAGGTTCCAGCATCCGGCACCAGTCAAGAATGTCCGGTTTGTGGTGCTTCGGTTAAGAAAGATTTATCTATTCGTGTCCATAGCTGTCCTGAGTGTGGTTACGAGGCAGACAGAGATATTGCTAGTGGTCAAGTAATTCGCAATCGAGGATTAAAAGCGGTGGGACACATCGCTTATGCCTGTCGAGCCGATCTGGTAGCAGAGGCTGTGAAGCAGGAAAACTTAAGGAGTAATTCTTAAGAAGCCAGCGCTGTACCGTAAGGTCAGCGTCTGGAGATGTCACGAAAGGGACAAACTCAGCGGCAGGCTATTAATGAGCTTCTAGAATTGCCGCCAGAGCATCCACTGAACAAAAGTGTGCTGGATTTATTGTTCAACTGGCGAATCACTCTTGAAACAAAACAAACTTTAGATCGAGACGATGAGGAGTTATTTATGAATTTATCCCCCGCTTATCTACGTAGGCGTGAAGAAATATTGCAGGAAGGGAAGCAGGAGGAAAGACGGGAAGTTGTTGAGAATTTACTTAAAGTCCGGTTTGGTGTCCTAGACAACGAACTCTCCAATATTGTTGAGCTATTGTTACGATTTCCGCCAGAAGAATTTACTCCTTTGCTGCTCAACCTAGAGCGTTCAGAACTCTTAAACAGATTTGGTGGGCAGAATTCTTAAACTGTAGGAATTAAAGCAAGTTATGTCCAAGAGATCCCTACAAACGCGGATCGACAGGCTCGCTCTCCAATGCCAAAATCCCAAACACACACTCATGAACGCGGCGCAATGGTTCTAAGCGGACGAAACGTTCTAGCGCTTCGATGCCCAAAACAAACTCTCGCAGTGCTAAAGAGCGTTTAGCTGATAAACCACGCGATCGCAACCGTTCTAAATTCTCTGGTGCTGTATACTCCAAGCCATAAATCAACCTCAGGTATTCTTGCCCCCGACACTTCACTGCTGGCTGCACTAGTCCTCGTTGCCCTTGAACAAGGAATTGAAACGGCTTGACAACCATGCCCTCGCCACCGCAATTGGTGAGTTCCTGCCACCATTCGATCCCAGCAGCCCAATTCGGTGCAGTCACATCTACTATTTTGTAAGAGGTAGCCAGTAACAACTCCCGATCGGCATGACAGATTCTAGCTATTGTATCCATGTGCCACTGATGATCTTGGTTGGTATGTACCGCATTTTCTGTCGCCAGGATATGGAAAGGAGCCAGTTTCAAATCGTCAAGTGAATCAACCTGCCAACAATAGCGACGGTAGGTATCGACGTACTGATTTGCCATCGTTGCTCGTTGCTGGTAATGAGACAAACAATTGTCCACATCAACTCCCCGCAGATTTGCTTGTGCCAACACTGCCACTGCCTCACTCAATGCCGCTTGAGAAGCAGCCCCTACCGCCGCATACTGCCGTTGTAGCAATTCTTGGGCTTTAGTTGACCACGGCATTAACTCGCAGTCTAAACACACCCAATCGGTGTTAAACTCTTCCCAAAAGCCTACTGCTTCCAGTGCCGCTTGCAGTCTAGAAATCATCTGAGTTTCAAGTTCAGGCTGATTGAAGAAACGTCTTCCGGTGCGCGTATAACAGATACCGCTACCTTCATCAAAGATCCCAAAGCGTTTTTGAGCCGCCGTCTCATTGCGACAAACGATCGCCACAGCCCGCGAACCCATATGTTTTTCTTCGCAAACAACCTGAGAAACACCTTGGTTGCGGTAGTAGGTAAAAGCGGTATCCGGATGTTCCAACAATCCTGGTTGCTGTGAAGTTTCACAAGGCGACATCGTGGGCGGCAGATAGATTAACCACTTGGGATTAGCAGCAAACCGACTCATCACTTCCAAAGCCGCGATCGCATTCTCGGCTCGGATCGTGACATTTTTGTACAGTCGGGTGGTAATGATGCGCTTACCTAAGACATCTTCTAAATCCAACACATCATCTAGTTGTTGCTGAGCAGTGAGTGCCAAGGTAGCAGTTGCGTCAGGCAAAAAGGGCTTAACTGGTTCGTAGTAAGTCTGCTTTGCCGATACACTAACTAGTTCCCTTTCCGGATAGCGCAACGCTGTCAGCTTGCCACCGAAGACACAGCCAGTATCAATATTAATTGTGCCGTTGAGCCATTCTGGTTCGGGAACAGGTGTATGTCCATAAACTACCGTCGCCTTGCCACGATATGCCGTTGCCCAGTTGTAGCGTACTGGCAAGCCAAACTCGTCTATTTCTCCTGTAGTTTCGCCATACAAAGCAAACTCGCGCACTTGACGAGAGCCACGCCCTTGCATCGCTTCCTTCATCCCGGCATGAGACACAACTAATTGCCCCGCATCAAGGACGTAATGACTAACTAAAGAATCAATAAAATCAGCGACTTCTTTAGAAAATGGTTTCCGCAAGTCTTCTGGTAGAGCCTCGATCTCGGCGATGCTGTTTTCTAATCCGTGATTAACTTTGACATTATTGCCCCGCAACTGACGCATCAGCTTGACATCGTGGTTGCCAGGAACACAGAATGCAGTACCAGCCTCCACCATATTATGTACCAGCTTCAGCGTATCCAGAATGCGCGGACCCCGATCTACTAAATCGCCTAAAAAGACTGCCTTTCTACCTTCGGGATGACTATAAACAGCACCCTGCCAAACATCACTGGGAATTTCTGCGGTGATTTCATACCCTAGTTGCTGTAAAAGTGCTTCGAGTTCATCGCCGCAACCGTGAATATCACCAATAATATCAAATGGTCCTTTTTCGTGTTTTAAATTATTCCATAGAGGTTGACGTTCAATACTAACAGCTTCAACTTCCTCTGGAGAATTGAAGGTATAGACATAGCGGAAGCCCTCACGTTGCAGACTGCGGAGCGATCGCCGTAGTGCTTGGCTTTGCCGTTGCACCACATGGGGACCAAAATTGCGATCGCTGCGTTGCTGATTTCTCTCGTGACAAATGCGCTCTGGCAGATTGAGTGCGATCGCCACTGGCAAACAGTGATACTCCCGCGCCAATGCTAAAAGGGATTTCCGATCTTCTGCCTGAACGTTTGTCGCATCAATTACGACTAATTTCCCTGCCGCCAATCGCTTCGCAGCAACGTAGTGCAATACCTCAAAGGCATCTTTAGTTGCCGATTGATCGTTTTCGTTATCTGAGACTAGTCCTCGACAAAAATCTGACGACAGCACTTCAGTCAGTTTAAAGTGTTTCCGGGCAAAGCTAGACTTGCCGGAGCCAGAAGCACCGATTAATACAATGAGTGAAAGTTCAGGAATAGTTATTCTCATTTACAGCATATTTCAGGCACATGAGGTACAATCATATGAGTAAATTGACGGGTTAAATGAAGGCTTACTCAATTGACTTGCGAGAAAAAATAGTTAAGG
>JAABUQ010013037.1_pt1 | contig 10180 bp, 8 predicted proteins | sample 5560001 | NCBI WGS metagenome assembly JAABUQ01 (sample SAMN10711888, study PRJNA513371) | rock metagenome | isolation source: Antarctica rocks | place: Antarctica: Victoria Land, Finger Mt nord | collected 2015-12-18 | reverse complement strand
TATTTCCCGACGCCTGTCATGATGCGGGGTGTAGCGAATCAAGTAAGTAAGGTCATGGCCGAACCTGCGCCAACAGTGGTCAAACCCGAGAACCTGGATGTGCGCGCTAACGTCACCATCGTCTATGAGATGGGACCCGGTTAGGCAGCTTAGCGAAACCCGCCTCCGCTTTAAGGGTATCAGGGGTCACATGACGACTCTTTGTGAGACCTGTCAGCAACGCCCCGCGGTCGTTCGCGATGCGTTCTTTCGCGGAGGGCGGTGGATCGAATCCAACGTCTGCGAACAATGCGCTCAAAAACGAAAAACTTCCACCGCTTTGCCGTACGTGGGTGCCGCGCTCGGCGCAGCTGCGCTGGTGGCAGGCGGAGCGATGCTGGTCGACCGGATTAACCGAGAACAGAAAGAGGCCCCAACCGGCAAAAGCGCCCTAGAAGATTGGACGCGCCGGTTGCGGAGCGGGACTCCGACGCTCGCCGCGTATTCGCGGGATTTAACGGAAGCCGCCCGCAACGGCAAGCTGGACCCAGTGATCGGGCGTGACGTTGAAGTGGATCGCGTTGTGTCGATTCTGGCTCGACGCAGCAAGAATAATCCGGTGCTGGTAGGCGAACCTGGCGTCGGTAAGACGGCGATTGTGGAAGGTCTAGCGCAACGCATTGTAGCCGGAAACGTTCCTGGGATTCTCCGCAACAAGAAATTGCTCGCGCTGTCGCTCGGTCCGCTGGTTGCAGGCACCAAGTATCGCGGCGAGTTTGAAAGTCGCGTTAAAAAGATTTTAGACGAAGTGCGACGTGCATCGCGCGATGTTATCCTCTTCATCGATGAACTGCACACGCTCGTTGGGGCGGGGGCAGCGGAAGGCTCGCTCGACATGTCGTCGATGATCAAGCCGGAGTTGGCTCGCGGCGACCTTCAATGTATCGGCGCAACGACATTTGACGAATATCGCAAGTACGTTGAATCCGATGCAGCCTTGGAACGCCGCTTTCAGCCGGTGATGGTCGAGGAGCCCACCATCGAGCAGACGATGGCAATCTTACGCGGTTTGCGTTCCGGATATGCCAAGCATCACAATGTCGAAATCACCGAAGCTGCCGTAGAGGCCGCGGCCACACTGTCGGCGCGCTATATTGCCGATCGATTCTTGCCGGACAAAGCCATCGATTTGATGGACGAGGCTGCGGCCTCCGTGGCCCTCACCAACAAGGGTGAAAGTCCTCATCCGCGCGTTGGGGCAGACGACGTTGCGGCGGTAGTCACCAAGTGGACCGGTATCCCCCAGGACAATATGAGCGAATCCCAAGCGAACAATTTGCTTGCCATGGAAAGCGCTCTCGAGAAGCGCGTCATCGGTCAAGACCAGGCCATTGCGATGGTGTGCGAGGCGATCCGCCGTGCCCGAGCCGGGCTCAAAGATCCGGCCAAACCAGTGGGCAGTTTCTTATTCTTGGGGCCCAGCGGGGTCGGCAAAACGGAACTGGCAAAAGCGCTCGCGGGGTTGATGTTTGGCACCGAAGCCGCGCTGGTGCGCATCGATCTTTCGGAATTCACCGAATCGCATACCGTCTCGCGCCTGCTTGGCGCACCGCCTGGATATCAGGGTCACGACGAGGCCGGACAACTCACCGAACCGGTTCGCCGGCGCCCGTATTGCGTGGTACTCTTCGACGAGCTCGAAAAAGCGCACGCCGACGTTGCGGCAATCTTGCTGCAAATATTGGACGATGGCCGCGTGACCGACGCCAAAGGACGCACCATCGACTTCCGGCACGCGCTCATCATCATGACGAGCAACGTTGAAGACGATCAAATCGGCGACGCACTTCGACCCGAGTTACTCAACCGCATCGACGAACTCGTGCAATTCCGCGACCTTGGCTTACCAGAGATCGAACAAATCGTTACCATCCACGTCAACGACCTGGCAGATCGCTTAGGAGCCAGGAACGTGCAACTGAGACTAAATGATGACGCCAAACGCTATCTAGCAAAAGAAAGCACGGCTGCCGGCAGTGGAGCACGCTTCGTCCAGCGTACCGTCGCCCGCTATGTCAGCACCCCGCTGTCAACCGCAATCCTGCGTGGCGAAATCAAGTCCGGCAGTGCAGCGGAAATAACCATGCAAGGCAAACAACTCAACGTCCGAGCCGCATAGCGGCTGAGCTACAAGATCGATTTGATAGCCACTTCGATTTCGGATTTGTTCATTTCGCCCATGCGGTAGAGTTTGATGTTGCCGCGGCGGTCGATGAAAACGTGCACGGGCAGGGCGTTGATCCCGTAGGCATCCCTAATTTGTCCTTGGGCGTCGGGCACGGCTTTATAGCTCAGATTGAACTTATGCACGAACTCGTTGGCCTTGCCGGCGTTTTCCAGTGCATCGATGCCTAGGACCACGAGGCCCTTATTTCTGTATTTCTTCTGCAATGCATTGACGTCGGGCGCTTCTTCATTACACGGGGGGCACCAGGTGGCGAAAAAATTCAGATAAACGCCCTTGCCGCGAAACTGAGCTAGGTGCACCGATCCGCCGGTTGAGTAGGTCGCATCGATCCGTGGAGCCGGCTGACCGGCGCGCGGAGGCGCCGCAGCAAGCGCTAATCCGCCGCAAAGGATCGACAAAAGCAAGGTTATGGCAATTCGCCGCATCACAGATTCCTTCAAGACTGAGCGTTCCTGGTTATAACGTCGCAAGCTCACAACAAGTTCAAACAAATGACGGGTATGGTACCTCTAGTACGTCTCGTTGCATCTGCCTCACCAATTCGGCCACATCGTCAAACTTGCGTTGCTCTCGAATGAACCGCCAATCGCGGACGGCAAGCTCTTCGCCGTAGATCGGGCTATGGAAGTCCCGCAGCCAAACTTCCACGGTCCTCGCCTGACCGTTAAAGGTTGGGTTCGTGCCGACCGAGATTAATGCCGCGTAATCGCGGCCGTCGTGGCGGGCGTTTGCTGCGTACACGCCGTCCCTCGGCAGCAACTTGCGCGGCGCGACCTTGAGATTCGCAGTCGGAAAGCCCAGCTCTTGACCGCGGCCCAAACCGATGACAACGCTTCCACGCAGGGTATAACTCCCCACCAGCAGCCGGTCGGCACGATCGACGTCGCCGCGTTCGATCAACGCGCGAATCCGGCTGCTGGAGATGCGCTCTCCGTCATCGATTTCATTGGGAATGCTGCGGAAATCCACGGATCGCAATGCTAGCCGGCTGCGCGCGAATTCCACGTCGCCCGCACGTTCCGCACCAAAGCGAAAATTTTCTCCCACGATCACGGCACGCACCCGTAACTGTCCAACAAGCACCTCGTCGATGAAATCTTGTGGCGAAAGCCGTGCAAAGCCGCCATCAAACGGAATGAAAAAACATTCTTCGACTCCAGCGGCGGCGAGTAAATTTACGCGTTCTTCCGAAGTCGTGATCAGGGCGGGCTGCATCTGCGGACGTAAAAGGGAGGCGGGGTGATTTGAAAACGTCAGCACGGCGCAGCGGAAGCCGGGCCGTCGTAAAAGCAGGGTTTGGCGGATAATCGCTTGATGACCGCGATGGAAGCCATCGAAGAAACCAATCGCCACCACGAGCGGTCGCTCATCTCTGCGAGTGAGCGTATGAAGAAGTCTCATACAAAGACCTTGCGCGGTGCGAGCAGTGCTCCGATCGGTTCGCCGACTCCGACCAGTGTGCGCGACGCATCTCGCACGAACACATGTTTTGCCGCAGCTCCTGCCGGAAGCGGTACCATTCTGCCGGCGCGAAAATCAGCAGAGCACCGCAAATCTAGGACAACGGTGGGAAACGGAATAACGTTTTCCGGTGCGATCATAGCGGCGCGAGGATCGTGCGCGATCTCTTCCATAGTCAGGCTTTCGTAGAGCACGAACGGACCGGAAGCTTCGCGCAAGAGCGCGCCCATGTGCGCCGGCAGATCCATCGCCGATCCCAGATCCTCGCAAAGCGTGCGCACGTACGTCCCTTCGCTGCAGGTGATGCGTAGCCGGGCAACACCGCTTTCAACCCCGAGTACGGTAAGCGCATAAATTGTGGTGCGGCGTTTTTTTCGTTCGACGGTTTTGCCCTCGCGAGCCAATTGGTACAGCCGCTTCCCATTGTGGTGTACCGCGCTGAACATCGGCGGAACCTGTTCTATGGCCCCAACGAAACGAGGAATCGCTTCTCGCAATCGGCTCAGCCAGTTTTCCGGCACCGTTCGGCTCTCCAGCGTCGTTCCGGTTGCGTCAGCCGTTGTAGTCGAGCGGCCGAGAACTAACGTGCACACGTAGGCTTTGCGATGGTCGGCCAAAAGTGGAATAAGCCGTGTTGCCTTACCGACTGCAACGGGAAGAACGCCAGCCGCCTGTGGATCCAACGTTCCCAGATGGCCAACCGCCAACGTGCGGTCGCGTTTGTAGAACGTGTAAATTCGCCGGACGCGCGCAACGGTTTGCGCCGACGTCGCTCCAGCAGGTTTAAAGACGTTGATGAAGCCGAGCACTGCCGCCACCCCTTGCGGGAGGCTGCGCTACAAACCTTCGGCGACTAACGCTTCGGCGACGGCCTCTTTTGCTTGCTCGAGAGGACCGCCATACGTAAGACCCGATGCCCGGAAGTGTCCGCCACCGCCCAGACGCGCGGCAGCTTCCTGTACGTTGATCCGCCCATTACTGCGTAAACTCACGCGAATGTCGCCGTCAAAGGCCTTGAACAACGCCGCCACTTCCACGCCTTCAATGGAGCGCAAATGCCCGATGATTTCTTCCGTGTCCTCGCCGTCCGCATGCGCCGCTTGCAACATTGCATCATTAACGTACGACCAGCAGTAGCGACCGTCATTTGCCAGCGTCGCGTTCTCGAGCGCCATTCCCAACAACTTTTGCGCTGCAAAGCGCTTAGTGGCAAAAATCTCTTCGGTGATCTGCTCTTTGTCGGCCCCGGCTCGCATGAGCTCGGCCGAAAGTTGCAACACCTCCCAGGTGGTGTTGCTGTGCATAAACCCACCGGTGTCAGTCATGATGGTCGTGAGTAAGCAGGTGGCGATGTCACGGGTGATTGGAACGTTCATTTCGCGCAGTAAACGCATGACGCAGGTGCCGGTCGAACACTCCGAATCAAGCACATAATTTAAAGCGCCGAAGCGGGAGTTCCCCAAGTGATGATCGATGTTCAAGATGTTGTCTTGCGCGATCTCAGGTAAGAACTCGCCAGCGCGCGAGGTGTCGCTCATGTCGCCGAACACCCACAAGGTATCAGAAGGCAAGTCCGCCGGCAGCTCTCGCGACACGCGCTCGCTATCCGGTAAGAAACGCAGATTGCGAGGCACGGGATCTTGCTGAAAATAGTTCACCCGCTTTCCAAGCGGTCGCAAAGCTAACCCCAATGCCAGGCCAGCCCCTAGGGTGTCGCCGTCGGGCTTGACGTGGCTGACCATCACGAAAGCGGGACGGCGGCGCAGCTCAGCCACGACTTCCTGCGTTGTTGCGCTGCGCGCCTTACTTTCAATCATCGATGTTTTCCGTCACTTTCGTACCCGTGTGTGTTGAATCAATCACTTTAGCGAGTGCGATGGCCCGCTCGGTGTTGCGATCTTCAACGAAGGACAATTCAGGGGTATGCCGCAGCACAACCGCTCGGCCTAGTTCGCCGCGCAAAAACCGAGACGCCGACTTGAGCGCGTCCATGGTAAGACGCGCTGCATGGCGGTCACCGATGATCGAAACCCGAACGCGTGCGTGTTGCAAATCGGCAGTTACCTCCACGCCGGTCACCGTCGTAAAGGCCATGCGCGGGTCTTCCATCTGCTCGGAAATAATTTTGCTAAGCGCCCGCTGCAACTCAGTATCGATCCGCCCCAATCGTTGCTTGTTCATTTTGAAGGCGCTCCGAGCCGAGCTCTGCGCGCCCCCCGCCCTTCGACAAGCTCAGGGTGACAACGCTGGGGCGCCCCGTTCTTGGAGCGCGTCAACACTAGCGTGCTGTCCGGATTTCCCCGAGGCGCTCCAAACGACCGCAGCACCTTCGCGCGCTCGTTAGAATTGCAGGAGGCTTCACTCCCCGAGGGCGCGCGTAACAACCTGAAACTCATGCGGGGACCGGTTCGGGGGCGACGAGTTCGGAGGCAAAGGCTTCGATGACGTCGCCGGTTTTTAGATCCGCGAAACGTGCGATTTGAACGCCGCACTCGAAGTTTTCTTGAACTTCACGCACATCGTCTTTGAAGCGCCGTAGGGATTCGAGCTCACCTTCGAATACGACCGCAGCATCACGCAGCACGCGAACCTTCGCGTTGCGCGCAAGCTTGCCGCTTTGCACGTAACAGCCGGCGATGGTGCCCACTTTGCTGACCTTGAAAACCTCCCGCACTTCGGCCCGACCCAGGGTGATCTCGCGGAACTTCGGTTCGAGCATTCCGACCATCGCTTTTTTCAAGTCGTTTTCGATGTCGTAGATGACTTGGTAGAACCGCAGGTCGACTTGCTCGTTGTCCGCGAGGCGCTTCACCGTTTCATCCGGGCGGATGTTGAAACCGATGAGAACCGCGTTTGAGGCACTGGCAAGGTTAACGTCGTTGGGCGTGATGGCACCGACGCCGGCGAAGATGACGCGTATGTCCACTTCAGCGGTAGACAGACCTTCCATGCGAGTACGAAGTGCTTGCACGGACCCCTGCCCATCTGCCTTGATGATAAGGTTGAGCGTTTTTTGCCCGCCTTCAGCCGGCATGGACATAAAGCTTTCCAGCGACACACGCTGCGAGCTCGAAGCCGCGATGCGGGTATCCCGGCGCTTGGTGCTACGTTTGGCTGCCGCTTCACGCGCGACGCGTTCGTCGCTGACCACCATCAGCGTGTCGCCCGCCGCCGGAACATCGGAAAGCCCCATGACTTCTACTGGAATGGACGGCCCGGCTTTCTTAACTTGTTTGCCTTTGTCGTCCACGAGCGCGCGGATCTTGCCGAATGCTCCACCGACCACTACGATGTCGCCCACTCGCAAAGTCCCGTTTTGCACCAAGACTGTTGCGACCGCACCGCGCCCGCGATCGAGCGCGGACTCGATGACGACCCCGCTGGCGCGGCGATTTTTATTTGCTTTCAGATCGCGGATGTCGGCTTCCAACAAGACCGTTTCGAGCAATGAATCGATGCCCTCGCCGCTGCGCGCGCTCACCGGAACCATCTCCGTTTTACCGCCCCAATCGACGGGCTGCAAACCCTCTTCGGTCAGTTGCTGTTTAACCCGATCCGGCTGCGCATTTTCCTTGTCGATTTTGTTGATGGCAACGACGATTGGAACGTCGGCAGCTCTGATATGGCTGATGGCTTCTTTGGTTTGGGGCATCACGCCATCGTCGGCCGCGACTACCAGAACCGCTACGTCCGCGACGGTGGAGCCGCGCGCGCGCATCGCCGTGAAGGCTTCGTGGCCCGGTGTATCAATGAAGGTTATCTTACGGTCGTTGAGCTCGATGGTGTAAGCACCGATACGCTGCGTGATGCCGCCGGCCTCACCAGAAGCTACCTTGGCTGAACGGATACGATCCAGTAGCGAAGTCTTACCGTGATCCACATGCCCGAGGACGGTAACCACGGGAGGACGTACCGCGAGCATTCCAGGTTGATCCTCTTCCTGCTCCACGGTAACTTCTTCGCCCGCTTCTTTGACAACCGCGTTGAAGCCAAACTTCTTCGCAACTTGGATGGCAACGTTACTTGGAATGTTCTGGTTGATCGTCGCCATGGTTCCGATTTTGATGAGCTCTTTAATGACGTCGCCCGCCGGCACAATCATCGACGTCGCAAGTTCTTGCACCGTCAGGAGGTCGGGTATCTCGATGGTCTCCAACACCGTCGGCGGTGTAGCCGGGGCGGCGTCAAGCGAACCGCGTTTCTTACGATTGCGCTCCTTCTCGAGCAGAAGGTCTTTCTCGCGGTCTTTCTTCGAGAGGCCGTCCTGGCGGTCGCGACTGCGGTCGCCGGTGCGGCCGCCCTTTTCGCCTGAGCTGGGGGTTGGGGATTGACCCGGAAGCGGCACTTGAGGCGGTCCGGACCGCGGGGAGAAAGGACGATTGGCCGGCGGAGTCAACGGCCGGAACGGACCGTTGGTCGTCGGGCGATTGGGACGCGCGGGCGTCCCGGGCGGCCGTGGGCCGGGCTGGTTCAGCGGGACCCCCTGCCGCGGCTGATAGCCTTGGCCGGGAAGACCTGGCATGCCGGGACGGGGTGAAACCCCGGGACGTCCGGGGATGCCTACGCTGGGCCCTGGCGCGGCAGAGGCCGGGGTCGAAGGTGGCGGCGGCGGATCGGCGCGGCGCGGCGGCGCAACTGACGACTGACCGCGCGGTACTGGACGCAATTGCGGAATCGGGGTTTCCGGCGCCGACGGTTCTACAGGCGGGGGGGGCTTCGCGGCAGGTTTGACTACCGCTCTGGGCGGTGCGACCGTCGGTTCAGGTTCCACAACGGGCGGTTGCGCCTCAGCGGCCGGCTGCTCCGCAACTGGCCTGGACGCCGGCGATCCGTTGGTTGCGGAAGGCGCGGGCGCAGCAGCGCGCCGGGCCGCACCGGTAACTGGTTTCAGGATCGGGATGGGCTCATCGCTTGGAGTGCTGGCTTTGCGGGGGGCGGGCGATTTACGAGCTGGCGGAGGTGCGCTTTTTTCAACCTTGGGCGCGGCGGGCGGAGGAGCGGTCTTGGCAGCCTGGGCACTGCCCAAAACGCCTCTCACTAAGTCGGCAATCTGGTCAGGAACGATGCTTAGTTGGTTTTTTGCTTCGAAGACTCCACCGAGCCGCTCGTTGAAAAGAGTGATCAACTCTTTAGAAGAGAGTCCAACTTCTTTTGCCAGCTCGAAAATTCGTACTTTAACCGTTGCCATCTTTTCTTTCTGAAAGGCGCGACGGGCCGAAGCCCTCTGCGCCCCCCGCCCAGCGGGGCCCCCAAGAGCAGGGGCGCTCATTTATTATCTCATTTCAACATGCCCCGAGGGCGCCAACCCACTCCCCGTGGGCGCTCCTAAATATCATTGTGGTTATTCATACTTGTTCGTCATCAGATTCTTTTCGTTCATCAAAGCTCAATCCAGTTTAAACACGTTGTCTGCGGCTGCGGATGCGAGTCCCGGATAGCGTTTATTCTTCGTCACGCGCTTCGCACATTGTTGGGAACACAGATATGCGCCGCGGCCATCCAATTTTTTCCGCTCGGCGTTGCTTATCCACGTTTCCTCGCGGCGGACGAATCGTACCATGGTGCGCTGGCTCTTCCGTTCCCGGCAGCCGACGCAGGTGCGAACGACTATCCTGCGCCTCCTTGACGGGACGGGTCAAGCATTTCGCGTTTGAACTCTTCCAGCTTGCGAATGAGGTCTGCGTCGATGTCCGGCTGTTGGGCTTCTTCTTCATCGACGGGTTCGGCTTTTTGTTCAAGCGGGACCGCGGGAACACCCACCCCCAGGCCGGCGCGCTCTTGACGTTCCGCTAAATACCGTTCGCGCGTTTCTTGCGCCTCCGCTTCGCTGGTGATGTCCAACCGCCAACCGGTCAGACGCGCCGCAAGCCGTACATTTTGTCCCTCTCGTCCGATCGCCAAGGAGAGCTGGTAATCCGGTACGGTAACTAAAGCCACACCTTCATCCTCAAACGGTTCCACTTGGATCACTTTTGCGGGGGCTAAGGCGTTATTGATAAAGGTCACGGCATCCGGTGCCCAGCGGATCACGTCGATTTTTTCACCACGCAGTTCGTCCGAAACGTTGGCGATGCGACTCGATTTGGGCCCTAAACAAGCACCGACTTCATCGACCTCTGGCCGAGTCGAGTGCACTGCCACCTTGGAGCGGCTTCCCGCCTCGCGAGCGATTGCCATGATCTCAACGATGCCGTCTTCAATTTCCGGAACTTCAAACTCGAGCAGACGTTGAATCAGGCCTTCGGCGGCGCGGGAAAGGACGACGGTCGGTCCCTTCGGCGACTTGCGTACGTCAAGTACGTAGGCACGGATGCGATCGTTGATGCGATAGTTCTCGCGCGGCACCTGTTCTGAGAGCGGCAGCAGCGCTTCATTTTTCCCGTCGAGCAGCACGTACATGTTGCGTTGCTCGTAGCGCTGAACCAAGCCGTGCACGATGTCGTTGACCTTGGCACTGTATTGATTGTAAACGGTGTCCCGTTCGGCTTCACG
>JAABUQ010013036.1_pt1 | contig 10181 bp, 9 predicted proteins | sample 5560001 | NCBI WGS metagenome assembly JAABUQ01 (sample SAMN10711888, study PRJNA513371) | rock metagenome | isolation source: Antarctica rocks | place: Antarctica: Victoria Land, Finger Mt nord | collected 2015-12-18 | reverse complement strand
GCAGAAGACGCTTGGGCACGGGACCACATGAACTCCACAGTGTTCATGCTATGTGCGATCGGGCGCTCTCCATTGCGATGACCTGCACCGAAGTTGCGGATGAGCCAATCTTCCACGCCGATCTACAGTCAAGACGATCAATCGATGACTGCTTGAGGCAGACGGTCCGAGGTGGACGGTCGTTGTGACCTCGGTCACCCCCTGGGCCATTCAGCAGTTTCCGGGACGCGCCGTTAAGCTAAGTTGAACGTCACTGCTGCACGGACCGGCGTCGCCGTTCGTTCGTCAGCGCGCGTCAGGGAGAGGCTTTGCATGGCAACGTTCAATTGGTTCGGCGGCTACGGCCATTTTGCAGCGGCCCGGTTCTGGGACCCGCGCGGCGTGCCGGGCGCGGGCGACACGGCGGTGGTGGACGCGGGCGAGGTGGTCGTGGCGGGCCGCCAGGTCGGCGCGACGGTGCTGCTGGGCGGGCCGGACAGCGAAGGGCAGCCGGTGCTCGACCTGCGGAACGCGTCGCTGGCCGGGCTTTCCATGCCGAACGCCCTGCCGCCCCCGTCGTACGAGACCGTGACCTCGCCGACGCAGTATGGGACGGTCAACGTGCACGGGCACGGCAGCATCGGCAGCCTGGAGATCGGCAACTTCTCCAATACGTCGCGGGGGCCGGTCGGGGTCGGGCACGGCCCGCTCACAGCGCCCGACGTCCTCACGGTCAACCTGGGAGGACGGGCGACGCTCGACGCCCGCTTCGACGTGAAGGACGGCTCGACGCTCACGGTGAACGGCGGCGACCGGTCGAGCCTCGACGCGGGCGATTCGATGATCGAGGGCGGCGCCGTGGTGATCAACGCGCCGCTGAACGGGCAGGGCACGATCCTCATGGTGAACGGGCTGGGCGACCTCAGCGGCTTCGGCCATGCGGGGAGCCTGGAGCTGGGCGGCCCGGTCGGCACGGGGGAAACCATCGGCATCAAAGTGGGAAATGTGGTGATCGACCGTCCGATGGAGTTCGCTGGCACCCTCGACTTCCAGCCCGACGTCGGGAGCTTCAAATCCTATTACACCGCGACGCAGGGCCTGCTGCTCAAGGGCCTGACCGCCTCCTCCTACGCGTTCGACAACGCGGCGCACACGCTGACGCTGTTCAACGGCGACGCGGTCCTGGACACGATCCGGTTCAGCCAGGGCACCACGTCGGACTCGTTCCATATGGGGCAGTTCGCGTCCATCGACGTGCTGCAAACAGGAAGCGACGTGTACTTGCGGGGGAGCTACAACTTCGCCCAGGAGACGGAGATCCCGCTGCACGCGGCGCTTGTGGCGGCCTGACGCCGGGCCGCTTCGGGGCGCCGGTCAAGTATTGCCCGCGCCGGGCCGGCGCCCCGTCCCTTTGCGGGCGTCCTGGCCGGTGCTGACTTGCCCGTTCAGCCTGGCGGCGTCGGGAGGACGCAACGGGGCCAGGACCGTGCTCGGCAGGGTGCAGTCTCCCCCGCATAGCGGGACAGCCAGACAGCCCCGATGCCGACCCGGCGCGCAACGCCGGGCCACGCGCGAGCTACGATCGTCCGACGGTGCCCATGATGTGCTCGGCCGCCTCGTCCTGCGTGCCGATGAACGTCCGGCCTTCCTCGTTCTGCACCGCGATGTATTCGCCCGTCAGCAGCGCCTCGCGCAGGTGCGCGATGACTTTCCGAGCCAGGGCATCGTCGTCCGGGCTGGCGGGATCGCACTCGAAGCGCAAATGCGGAATGAGGGCAGCCGGATCGAGGGGCATCCATGGCATCGTCGGTCTCCTCCTAGCCGGTTCCCGGCGACCCGCCCGGGAACGCCCCGGGACACGCCGGCAATGGAAAACGTGGTGCCGCGCTGCGGGCGGGGAACCCCAGGGCTCCCCGCCCGTCTTGTCGGACCGGCTCGTCCTTGCGCTCGCGCCGGCGGGCGTCCAGCGTGTCCCTCAGCTCGAGCAGGAGCATGCCGTTCTCCTCGCCCATCCTGCGCCGCCACGGCTCGCCGCTCTCGTGGCAGTCGAGCGCCTCTTTGGTGCCCCGTGCCGCGTCCGCCGCCGCCCGGGCAGTAAGCGCACAGGCCGTCCACACCGAGCGGCTGCACCGCACCTGCTCGGGCAGCTCGCCCAGCAGCCCGTCGTAGCCTGCCGCCCTGGCGTTCCTCAGCTGCAACTCGGCCTGCTCGGCGGCCGCCTCGGCGTCCCGGTATGCCCAACCCAGCGTGCAGGCCCGCTCGACCTGCACCTGGTTCATCGCCCGCAGATGCGCCAGCGCCGCATCCGTTCCCATGCTGAACTCCAGCGCCTCGGCCAGCATGGTGAACGCATCGACCGCCTGGACCACGGTGTCGGGACGCCCCTCGCCGCCCGCCCGCTCGTCCGCCACCGCGTCCGCAAGGTCCGACCGCGGTGCCAGCTCCTCGGCCAGCATCGGCGTCGGCTTGGCCCGGCGTTCCACCGGAAAGCGCACGACGCCATCCGTCCTGGGAAGATGATCTATGTCCATCGTGGCCCTCCGTTGTCTCCAACGGAGTTGTAGGACTGTCCGGGAGCGATTGCAAGCTAATACATTGTTATTGCTATACATTATTTTCCCAGCACGGTGCTGCCGGGCATCCGGGACCGGCGCGGGTGTCGGTTTCCGCCAATGGCCGGTCCGTTGAATCCTGGACTCGAAGTTCACCCCGGCGCTGCTCGGCGCCGCCTTCGCCGCGTTCCTCGCCCGCGTCCTGGTGCTCTACGGTGCCGGGCAGCTTGCCGTGCACATCTTCGACGCCGGAATGTTCGTCGCCTCGATCGCAACCCTCTACAGGCTCTACCTGCGGCACGCGACAAGCCCCGGCACACCCGACGCGCGCCGGAGTTCCGGGAGCTGCATGGGCCTGCGGCTGGCCATGCTGGCCGTCCTGCATCTCCAGGTCCTGCAGGCCGCGGTCCTGGGGTCGCCCCCCGCCGACAGAGCCTGCCTGCTCCTGGCCGAGGCGCTCGTCGTCGCAGGACGCTCCATCGGAGCCTGCGATCCGACGCCGCCGCGCCGCCGGGTCCCGCAGCCTGCCCAGGTGCCCGTCTGGTTCACGGAATGAGCGCCGGACACCCTTCGACAGCAGAGGGCCTCATGGCGCATCGGACGTTGGGTGCCGCACGCCGTCACGCCCCCTGCGCCGCGCCACCCTCCGTCAGCCACGCCGCCGTCTCCGCCGCGTCATAGGGCGTCCATGTCTCGCCCCGCCGCGCCAGTCCCACCGCACGCGCCACCCCGTGCGCCTCCCGGCATCGCTGGTGCGCCGCCAACAGCAGCGTGCCCGCCTCCAGCGCCAGCGTCGCCGCGCGCTCCTCTAGCGGGTCCATCCAGTGCCCGCCTTCCTGGCGTGCCTGCTCGACCTCTCGGAGCGCCCCCGCACACCGCCCCGCCGCCCGCGCCGCCTCCGCGCCCGCCCGCAGCGCCGCTGCGGCCACCGGCGCCAGCAGGCCATCCAGCGCCAGGCGCTGCTCAGCCGGGGCCAGCGGAAGCACCTGCTCGGCAATGTGCCGCGCCGTCTCCTCGTCCACCCGATCCCGCAGGTCCGCCGCCGGCATGCCGAGACCCAGGCTGTCCGCCACGAACAGCACCTCCCGCACGTCCGGCTCTACGTCGCAGACGCGCTCCATCCAAGGCCGCGCAGCCCGCTCGGACGGGAACCGCACCACGTTCGTAAACCCCTCGAACACCTCGTCATCCACGATGCCGCCCCCCTTGCTGCCGCAGGCAGTGTACGCAGCCGGACTCCCAGGATGCAACCGCCAGGACGCCGCTGGTCCATCCGCAGGAGGGGCAGCGGTGCCGATCCGCCCGTTCGAAGGTCGCACGTATTCGGCAGGGTGCCGCAATCCCACTGCCAGGCACAGCACAGCGAGCAAGGCTGGGCGCGTCCTGCGGACCGGCGGGCCCTATCGCCGCGAGGCTTGCAGGCTTACGCCCTGCTTGCCGCCGCTCACGGGGCCATCGACGCCTACGTCTGCGGGCAGGACTGGAAACCCTACGAGGGCAGCCAGACCACGGGCCGCACCATCAGCCGCCAGGCCATCACCGCCCAGGTCGGCGCCTTCAACCGCGAGTAGCAGGCCCATCGGCGGGGGCAGACAGCCCCCCGCCACTTGCTCCCGATACGACAAACACCGCCCGGTCAGAAAGGCGAGAGCCAAACAGGAGACCGACATGGCAGACTTTTGCCACCAATGCGCACTCGACACCTTCGGCGAGGACATCGGCGACCTCGCCGGCATCAGCACGCCAGCCGACACCGAGGCCAGCTTGTTCCCCATCGTCCTCTGCGAAGGATGCGGACCCGTGCAGGTCGGTCACACGGGCCGGCGCGTCCACGAACCCGCATGGACCGACTGAAGAACCCCTCGACGGCCCCGGCGGACCCAACCCCGCCGGGTGCCTGCTCGTCCCACCCAGCCCGCGCCAAACCGCCAGCGTGGCCCGGCCCCGCCGCGCCTCAAGACCGCCCCAAGAGGCGCCGCGCACGCGCGGCTCCGGCACGCCCCCGGCAGCAGAGCAGGGTCGCCCCGGACACAGGCCCCAAGCAGCCCGTGCCCGGCGCAACCCAGCCCCGCACAGGCGCACGCCTCCGGTCTTGACCCACGACGAGGCCGGGAAGAAAGCAAGGCCGTCAGGAAGCAAGAAGGCCGCGGCCACCCAGCCTCAGTCGGACCGCCCGGTCACTGGATCACCCCGCGCTCCGTGCGCACGATCCAGGCCCGGCCACGCTGCACGATGGCCGTCACGCGGCCCGCACCCGGCAACTGGTCGCCCACCATCACCAGAAACCGCGCCGCCCGCTCCGGGCCGGCGCCCACGTCGGACAGCACCGCAGCACCCGGCGAACCCGCCTGCACACGGTAGCCGCGCAATACCTGCGGCATGGCCGCCGCACGCAGCCCGCCGCCGTCGCCGGCATCCGCCCCGGCCCCCGCGGCGCTGCGCGCCTCGGCCAGCTTCAGCCGCTCCTCAAGGCTCAACGCTTTCGCCTGCACGGCACCGGTCAGCGCCGTCACCTCCGTGCGGTAGCGCAGGCTCTCGCCGTGCATGTCGTGCATCAGCAGCGACATCTGCTGCACCAGCTCCATCGTGCTCACCACCTGCTGCGCATCCACCCCAGGCGGCACCACCTTCGCCATCTCGGCCGGAAGGGCAGCCGGCGCCGTCGGCGGCGCGGCAGCTTCGGGCAAGCTGGCCAGCTCGGGTGCGGCTGCCGCCGTCCACTCGGGGGCCGGCGGCAGCCGGATCGTCATAGCCGCGATGGACGGCACCGGCGGCGCCGCGTCGGGAGCGGACGGCTGGGCCGGTGGGACCGCCTGGGCCGTCGCCTGCTCGACGGTCACTGCCACTCTGTCCGCCGCGTCAGGCTCGGACGGCTTGGCCGATGGAGCAAGCCCCGCCGCCGCCCGCTCGGGCGCCGGCACGGCCTCTGCCGCCACGGTTGGAGGGCTGGACGCCGGTGACGGCGGGCCGGACAAAGCCGGCTTATCCGTCGAGGGCGTTGCGAGCGCCAAGCGGTCCGGAACGACGGGCAGCGGCGGCGGGGCCATGGGCTGCGACGCCGGCCGCGGCGCCGCCACGTCCGCCGCGGCATCCTTCCCTGGCGCCGGGGACGGGGCGGGGTCCGGCACCGCTCGCGTCACCGCCTTGGCGGCGAAGTCCGCGAGGGGCTGGACTAGAGCAGAGACGCCGGAGCCCTTTGAGGCCGTGCCGCCCGGCGCAGGGGCGCCCGGCACGGCGCCGGACCACACGAGATAACCGATGCCGCCTAGCACCCCCAGGAGCAGCACCGCCGTGGTGCCGAGCAGCGCGTCGTGCAGCGTGCGCCGCGGAGGCGCAGCCACGCCGGACGCCGAGGCGTCGCCGCGTGCCGCCGGGTCGGGCGGATCGCCCGCTCCCCCGCCAGGCGGGTCCAGCTCCGCCGCCGCGCGCCACTTGTCGAACGTGCTCTCCGGCGTGGGAAAGCCGGGCCTGGTGATCGGCTTCGGCGGCTCGTGCCTGTAGCTGATGTTGAAGTTGCTGGCATACCGCCGCTGCGTCCGCGCCATCCGGGCCGCGACCGGGCGGGCCGTGGAACTTTGCGCGTCGTCCGGGGGCGGGTCGCGGAGGAGAGGGGGAATCATGACCATGGGTTGGTCTCCTGCGCCTAGATGAAGTGGATGGCCGAGGGGCTGACGGTGGCGTGGTTGATCAGGTCGATGCTGCCCTGCTTGGCCCCGAAGGCGAGCAGCGTGCCCCCGTGGCCGTCCGACGCCTGGACCAGCGCGCCCTGGAGCGCCTGGTCGACCGTCAGCGTGTCGCCCTTGCCGGGGTCGAAGTCCTCCACCGTGAGCGATCCGCCGCCCGCGTGCAGCACATAGGCCGCGGCACCCGGGCCGCCGGTCACGTCGAGCGAGCCGGAGCCGGCGACGAACCGGTTGGCGCCGTTGTCCGCCGTCACCGTGTCCGCGCCCGACCCGCCGGTGAGCACCATGGCCCGCGGGTTCACCAGCACCAGCTTGCGCGTGCCGGCACCAAGGGTGAGGGCCTCGCCCTTCACGCTTCCCGAACTGGTGATCGTGTCGGTGCCGCTGCTCGCCGCCTGTTGCACCGTGCTCGCCCCGCTGGGATGGTCAGTCTGCGGCCCCGACGCGACCAGCGGCACGACCGCGCTGCTCCCGTCATTGTCCGTCACCGTCAGCGTGTCGGTCGGCGTGAGGGCGAACGTGACCGGGCCGCTGCCCGTGACCTGCGTGCTGCCCTGCACCGGGGTGCCGTCATACGAGGCGCTGTCGAGGTAGAGGCTGCGCGCCAGGTCCACCGTGCTGCCGGCGGCAGGGTTGGCGAAGCGGACGCCGACCGTGTGGCTGCCGCTGCCCCAGTCGCCCTTGAAGGCGAACGCCTCCGGCTGGCCCTGGCCGTGCGCGGCGGTCACGCTCTGCGCCGCGCCGACCGGCTTGCCGTCGATGGTCAGCGTGAACTGCGCGTCGTCTTGGGCGGCCGACTCCGACAAGGCGAGCACCAGCGTGTCCGCGCCCGTGCCGACCGGGGCCGGCGGTGTCGCGCTGCTGCTCGAACCCGTGCCGGCCGGGCTCGGCCCGGCTTGGCTGGCCGCACCAGCCTGCGGCGACTGGCTCGCCGTGGTGCCGAAGGTCACGGTGTCGTTGCCGTAGAGCGCCGCCGCACCCTGCACAGCGGTGCCGTCGAACGTCGCGCTGTCGATGTAGAGGTTGCGGTCCACGTCGGCCGAGCCGCCCCATGCGTCGTTGGTGAACGTCACGCCAACCACGTGCGCCCCGGACCAGTCGCCCTTGAAGGTGAACGCCTCCGACTGGCCCTTGCCGTGCAGCGCCGTCACGCTCTGCACCGGGCCGACCGCCTTGCCGTCCGCCGTGAACTGGAACTGCGCATCGCCCTGGTAGGCGTCTTCGGAAAGGTTGAGCACCAGGGTGTCGGTCCCCGTGCCAACCACGGCCGGGGCTGCGCTGCCGGTCGGGCTGGTGCTGCCCGGGTTGGCCGCAGCCGCGCCGACGTTGGATGCGGGCGGAGGCGGAGGGGTGCTGCTGCCCGAAGCGGCCGTGCCCGAGTTCGCGCTGGCGGTGCTCGACCCGTTCGGCGCTGTTCCTGCTGTACTTGCCACGCTCGAAGCTGGTGCGACGGCGTTCGTGCTGCCCGCGCCCAATGTGGCCGAGTTGGTCACAGTCGTCGCAGGTGCGGCAGTGCTGGAGCCGGAGGCAGGTTTGAACAACATCTGGTCCGTGACCGCCTGCTGCAACGGCCGGTAGTGGCCCGGCCCCCAGGCATCCTGGTTGCCATCCGGGTTGCCGCCGCCCGCCCCGGTGCCCGGCGCGCCGTTCTCCCAGCCGATGTTCCACCAGCTGCCGCCGATCGGCTGCTGGTTCGCCCCGAACGTCGGGCCGCCCTGCGCGCCGTCCTGGCCGTTCATGTAGTCGAGCAAGGTCTTGGCCCAGGTCTGGCTGCCCGCGGATGTCATATTCGAGCCCATCTCGCCGACCCATACCGGCGCGATGTTCTGGCCCACCACATAGCCCCAGTTGTCCGTCAACGCCTTCACCGCCGCCGGTCCGGAGGCGTCCGTGCCGCCACCGATCTCGGCCGGGTAGCTGTGCACGGAGTAGAGCACCTTGTTCGGGGTGTTCAGCGTGACAGGGTTGCCCTTCACCCCGGTCAGGGTTTGCGGGTAGCCGCCCTGGCCGTCCGGCGTGATCAGCCCTTCATCAATCATCAGCGCGCCAGGATTCACCGCCTGGATCGCGTTGCCGACGTCGGTGTACATCTTCTGGATATCGGTCGGCCCGCCGCCGCCCCAGGTCGCCGACTGCGCGGTCGGCTCGTTGTCGAGGTCGAAGCCGATCACCGTGGGGTTGCCGGCGAATGTCTTGGCGAACTGCACCCAATCGGCCTGGAACCGGGCGGCATCGACCGTGCCCTGCACGCCTGCGCCGTCCGTGCCGTTGGTGCCCGGCCCCTTGTCGATCCACAGCCCGTTCGGCTGCTGGCCGCCGGAGCCGTCATCGGTGTGGTGGTCGAAGATCACCTTGAGGCCGATCTGCGTCGAGTAGTCCACGATCTTCTGGAACACCTGAAGCGTGGTCAGTCCCTTGAGGTCCCCGTTCTGCGACCAGTCCACCCCGCCCAACTGGTTCGTGCCGGCGAACGGCGTGTTCAGGTCGGCGTTCGACCAGGGAATGCGGACGGTGTTGAAGCCATCGTCTTTGATAGAGTCGAGGATCTGGCCGTAGCTCGTGGACCACAGGCCTTGCAGCGCCGAGCCGGCCGGCCCGTCGGTGCCATACCAGCCGATCGAGTCGATCCGCACCGGGTTGCCCGCGGCATCGACGACCTGGTTGCCGCTGGTGCTGAGATAGCTGGACGGCAGCAGCGATCCACCGCGGGCGGACGATGCAAGGGCCGTGCTGCTGTTTGATGCCATTGTGGAGGTTCCTTGTGTTGGGGCAACGCTGCCGGCAGGGCTGGTGGTGGTCGGGGTGGTGACGGTCGAAGCCGTGCCAACGCTGGCCGTGGGCGGAGGCGGGACGGTGCTGCCGCCACCTGAAGCGGCCTTGCTCGGGTCCGCGGTGCTCGTGCTGGTTGGAGCCGACGTGCCGCTGCTGGCCGGGCTGCTGCTGCCAGGATTGGCGACAGTCGCCGCCGTGCCAGCGCTGGCCGTGGTTGGATTGGTCGTGCCGCCTGTTGCTGGGGCTGCTGGGTCCGGGGCGGTGAGCGTGCCGGCGCCGCCCACGTTGGCCGCTGAGGCGGGCGAAGCCCCGGCCAATAGGTCGGGCATCGAGGCATAGGCATGAACCCACGCCACCTGCATGGCGTCCGACGTGCCCGCAGCCGGAGCGCCGACCCAGGAACTCGACGCCCCCGCTATGGTGCTGAGCAGCATGTACATCGGCTTGTGCATGTCCGCCGGAGTGTCCTCCTGCGCGGTCTGCTTGCCGTCCACATACCAGGTGATCTTGTCCACCTCCCAATCCACGCCGTAGGTGTGGAACGTCTTCGAGGCGTCCGAAATGCCGGCCCAGTGCGGGTTCGCCGTGTGCGAGCCGGACGCTTGCGAGTGCGCCGTGTCCACCGCCGTGCCGGGCTGGCTGCCCAGCACCTCCACCGCATCCAGCTCGGGCGGCCACGAGCCGTCCTTCGGCAGCAGCCAGAACGCCGCCTGCATGCCCGGCGTGCCCGGCATCTTGGCCGACATCTCGAAGTAGCCGTAGGTCTGTGAGAACGTGTCGTGCGTCGTCAGCTCGCCCGACAGGAACGGCGCGCCTCCCACGTCAGACGATTTCACATCGGAAGGCGTCGGCTTGACCGCGATCGACAGCACGCCGTTGCTGATCGAGAACACGTTGGCGTCCACGGCCGAGGTCGGTCCCCAGGCCGGGTTCATCGACCAGGAGGTCGTCGTGAGGTCGGTCAGCCCGTTCGGCGCCCAACTGATCGCGGGCTGCCAGGCACCCCCCGATCCAAGGGTGAACGACAGGCTGGTGAAGGTGCCGTTGAAGGTCTGCTTGGGAGTCGTGGCCATCAGGGTCTGCTTTCTCAGGGGATTGGAAAGGGAACGGCGAGGTCTCGGGAGCGGGGGGCTGCCGGGTCAGGGGCGCGGCCCCGTGCTGTCCGTCGAACGGCCGGCCGGCGCCGGCGCCGGCG
>JAABUQ010013035.1_pt1 | contig 10182 bp, 10 predicted proteins | sample 5560001 | NCBI WGS metagenome assembly JAABUQ01 (sample SAMN10711888, study PRJNA513371) | rock metagenome | isolation source: Antarctica rocks | place: Antarctica: Victoria Land, Finger Mt nord | collected 2015-12-18 | reverse complement strand
CCGGATCTCCCCCTCACCGTAGATGTCGAACATCAGGGAATCCTTCTCCATGATGACCCAGTGGCGGTGCGCGCCGCCCTGGGGGTCGCGGTGGGGAATGCCCTTGGGCATGTCCTCGGGCAGGTGCTGGTACAAGCCGCCGCCGTAGACGACCGTCAACTCCTGGGCGCCCAGGCCGATGCCCAAAACGGGCATGCGTCGCTGCTGCACGAGCTTGCAGAGCATGCGGTCGGCCGACTCGCGGCGCTCGGGGATCACGGTGATCGAGGGGTGGGGGGACAGGCCCATCTTCTTGGGGTCGAGGTCGTCGCCGCCGGTCAGGATCACGCCGTCGAGCAGGTCGAGGATCGGCGCAATGTCTTGCTCCTTGACCAGCGGGGGCAGGATCACGGGGAGGCCCCCCGCGGCCAGGACGGCGTCGTAGTAACCGTTGGGGAGGTAGCTGTGCGGGGCGCGGCCCTTGACGGGGGCGCGGAAGTCCATGTTGATCCCGATCAGCGGCCGATCCGTGGTCATGTTGGCATCCCTTCCTTGTGTCGGCGTCGGAGAATTCCGTCTCTCGACCGCCCCTCCCGGTCCCCCGCCGTCGGCTTATCCATAAGCCTGGCGGGTTGCGGTTCGCGGGGCGGCTGCCAGGGCGCGGGAAGCCGGAACCAGGCCGGCTCGCCGCGTCGGACCTCGCCACGGATCGTCGCGGACCGGAGGGCTGTCGCCCGCCCGGGGCCGTTCTCGATTGGGCTTGGTCATCGTCTTGGAACGGGGGTAAGTTTAGCTTTATCTTGGGAAGAACCTCAAGGAAATTCCCGCCGATTTCCGCCGGTTTGATCGACTATTTCCTGCCCATTTTTCGGGAAGCCGAGGGCACATGCCGTGCCTCCGCCGGCGGCTCACTTCGCGACGGTCGCCCCGGCCGTCGACTCCGTCCGGGCGGGGGGCGCGGGGGGCAGGTAATCCTCCTTCAGGAAGCGGACGACCATGCTCATGTCCCTGGCGGGGAGTTGCTCGGCGTTGAAGGCGGGCATCTTCTGCTCGTCGCCCAGGAAGCCGTACAGGTGGGACGAGCCGGGCCGCTTGATCATCCGGGCCGTCCAGTGCGCCGAGCCGTAGTTGTAGAGGTCGGGCGCCGGCTGCACCTTCCCCTTCTTGGGGCTGGAGCCGTCGGCGGCCAGGGAGCCCGTGCCGTCGACGGAGTGGCACGAGGCGCACTCCTTCGCGAACCACGCGCGGCCGGGGTGGTCCTTGACCTCCTTGCGCGCGGCCCACTCCTCGGGCGTCGTGTCCTCGTCGACTTCCGCGAACGTGGCGACGTACCGGGCGACCTCGTCAAGCTGCGACGGCGTCAGCTTCGACCCCGATTTCCAGGTCGCCATGCCGTCGCATTGCGGGACCTTGCCGAAATACGCGTCGGACCGCGGGTCTTCCAGCAGGCCGCGAATCCAGGGGTACGAGCCGAAGCCCTTCAGCTCCGAAGCGGCCCGCGGGCTCATCGCCGGCTTGCCGTCGACGACGGTGGCCTGGCCCTTGCCGTCGTAGTAGTGGCAAGACAAGCATTTCTGCTTGAGGACGGCCTGACCGCGCGTCAGGGGGTCGCGCAACAAGAGATACCCCGCGCCGTCGGGGCCAATCCCCTGGCTCTCGGCCAGTAGCAAGGCACGGTCGCGTGTGGCATCGGCCCCCTTGCGAGCGGCCTGGAAGGCGACGTTGTGTTCGTCCTCGACGAGCGACTCGTACGTCAGATATCCCGCGCCTCCCAGCAGGGCGAACACGAACGCGCACGCGACGAAGTGGGCGAAGCCTCGGGGCAGGACCTTGTTCAAGAGCGGCAGGGCGAAGAGCGTCCCCATGATCGCGCCGGGCACGATGATCGTGCCGACGACTTCCAGCTTGCCGGGGAACTTCTTCAGGAGCTGGAAGAGGGACAGGAAGTACCACTCGGGCCGCGCGGGGTATTCGCTGGAAGGGTCGGCGGGCGCGTCGAGGTTGGCGCCGTGGTTGGCGACGACCAGGTACGTCAAGACCCCCAGAACGGCCAGGCTGGCGACGGTGTCGTAGAAGACCTGCTCGGGCCAGAACTTGCCCGTGGTCGTCTCGGCGTTCTTGGGCGGCGTGAGGCCGTGCTTGCGGAAGAGCGCGATGTGCGCGGCGACGCAGAGGACCATCAACGTCGGCAGGACGCCGACGTGCAGGCCGTAGAACCTCGTGAGCGTTTGATTGCCGTAATCCGGGCCGCCGACGATGACTTTCTGGATCTGCGGCCCGAGCCCCGGCGTGTTGCCCGCGATGGTCGTGGCGACGGTGGTGGCCCAGAACCCCTTCTGGTCCCAGGGCAAGAGGTAGCCGGTCAGGCTGAATCCCAGGGTCAGGAACAGCAGGACCATGCCGAACCACCAGTTGACCTCGCGTGGCGCGCGATAGGCGCCGGCCCACAGGACTTGCACCAGGTGCATCGCCAGCAGGACCACCATCCCCTGCGAGCCGAAGTGGTGAATCCCGCGCAGGAACCAGCCGAAGCCCATGCGGTTCTGGATGAACCACACGCTTCCCCAGGCCGTGGAGGACGACGGGCTATAGGCCGTCATCAGGAGCAGGCCCGTGGCAAGCTGGATCAGGAACGTCGAGGACAGGGCCGAGCCGAAGACGTATCGCCAGCGGGCGCCGCCGGGGATCGGCTCTTCCAGGGCTTCGTGGACCAGGGCCTTGTAGCCGGTGCGGGAGTCCAGCCAGTCCGCCATGTGCTTAAACAAGGGGTTTCTGCTCCTCGCAACCAAGCTGGAAGCGGCGGAACTGGACGCGGACCTCGGCGTCGGGCAAGGATGCGTCGATCGGCTCGATTTTCAGGGTGTCCATGCCTCGCGGGGGAATCTGGTTCCGCACCCGGCCTTCCAGCGTGAACGAGCTGTTGTGGCAGGGACACTGGAACGTCCGGGCGTCGGCGGCCAGCGCGACCGGGCAGCCGGCGTGCGGACACTGCGCCGAGAAGGCGACGACCGGGGTCGGCGCCCCCTCCGGCTGGCGGACCAGCCAGACCGAGCCGACGGGCTCCTTGGGGTACTTCACCCAGGCGTCCTGCTTGTCGCCCAGCACGGGGAAGAGCCGGGGCGAGCCGACCTTCAGATCCACCAGGCGGGCCAGCGTCTGATATTCCCCCGCCCCGGAGCCCGCCGCGAAGAGCGGGCTGAGCAGGTAGCGCACGCCAGGCACCGCCAGGACAGCGCCCATCAGGCCCCCCAGCGAGAACGTGCCGAAGCGGTACAGGAAGTCGCGACGGTGCGGCATGGAGAGTCCCTCACCAATCAGGGCGGGAGCCGAGGGTTGTCGATTCAGGTCGGGCGCGGATTCAGGCATCCAGGTCGCCGCGGACGGCCTCCAGGACGCGTGGAAGGCTCTCGGAAAGCGGGTCGGGCAGGGTCGCGCCCGCCGCCGCGCGGTGGCCGCCGCCACCGAAACGGCCCGTCAAGCGCGAGCAATCGAAGCCGTTGCGGGAGCGGACGCTCAGCTTGATCCCGCCCTTCCGCTGCTCGATGAACAGGAGGCCCACATCCACGCCCACGATGCTGACCGTGTGATCGACGAGGTCCTCGGTGTCCGCCGGGTTCGCCCCGGTGCGATCGAAGGCGTCGCGCGTGACGGTGACATACGCAATGCGGCCGTCGTGGTCGGTTTGCAGGCCGGCAAGGCTCTCGCCCATCATCTTCAGGCGGCCGAGTGTGCCGCGCTCGAACAGCAGGCGGTAAATCTCGTCCACCGGGGCCCCGGCCTCGACCAGGTCGGCGGCGACGCGCAGGGTCTCGGGCCTGGTTGAGGGGTGGCGGAACCAGCCGGTGTCCATCGCGATGGCCGTGAACAGGCCCGTGGCGATCTCCGGCGTGAACTGCCCGCCCAGCGCCCGGACGGCCCGCACCAGGATGGCGCCGGTGGCCTCGGCCTTGGTGTCTTTCAGAAACAGGGCGTCCAGGTCGTCCTGACTGACGTGGTGGTCGATCACGACCCTCGGCCCCTTGAAGCCGCGCACGACTTCGGCCATCTCTCCGAGCTGCCCCCAGCTCGACAGGTCGACGATCACCACCGCCTCGCGGTCGGCGAGGTCCTCAAGCTGGACATCCACCCCGATCTCTTCGAAGAGCGTCTGGTGCGGGTCGAGGAAGTCGTAGCGGGGCGGCGTCGGGCTGGCGTTGACCACCCGGACGTCCTTTCCCTTCTGCCGGAGCAGCCCGGCGATCCCGACCTCCGACCCCAGAGCGTCGCCGTCAGGCCGAACATGCGAGGTCACCAGGAAACGATCGTGCGCGGCGATCACGTCGGCGAGCGGGGTCCAATCAATGCTCATGGCGGGTCTCTGGCCGTGCGGTTCCTCGACGCCGAGGTATTATACTATAACCGAGCCCAGGCCCCCCGCAACCGCCCCCCTACCCCTCCGCGGGGACCGCAACTCCGTCAATGATCGGAGCTTGACCCGATCCGGATGCCCTGGAAGAATCGTCGAGTCTGCTTCGAAATGGGCGGGTACTGAAGCGGGTGAAACATGGAAAACGAAAATTCAAGTTCCGATGATCCGGTGGTGCAGGTGTTCGAGGAAATTTACAACGATGCCGTCAAAGGTTGAGGGTTGGACCATGCCCGCGAACGATGCCCCTGAATCTAAGGACGCCGACTGGGTCAAGGTATCCGAGGCCAACAAAGCCGCTCTTGCCGACATCGACCCCGAGCCTTCGGGGCACGTGCCCGCCGCCGACCGGGACCTTTCCGCCGCTCCCCGACCCATCCCTGGCACGGTCGCCGTCGAGCTCCCGTTCTTGATCCACTCCGAGCCGACCGGGGGCTATTGGGCCGAAGTGCCCGCCCTCCCCGGTTGCGTCTCCGAGGGGGAGACGGTTGAGGAAGTGCAGGTCAACATCAAGGAAGCGGCCGAGGGGTGGCTCCTGGTCAATCACGACCGCGAGACGGGCGTCAGCGCCATCGCACCGGCTGTCGAATGAAGGCGGTCTCGGGCAGACATTTGGCCAGGCTGATCGAGGCGCACGGCTGGGTATTCCAGCGCGTCAAGGGGAGCCACCACGTCTACAGCCGCGAGGGGAACCGGGAAAACGTCTCGATCCCGATCCACGGCAACAGGGATCTGGGGACGGGGATACAAGCCAGGCTCATGAAGCTGGCTGGGCTCACCGAAGACGACCTCTGACCATGCCCGTTCAACGGCCTGTCGCATCCAGGGGGAATCATGCTTCCGGACATGACGCGAGAGATCCGCGCCGCGGCCGGGATGCCCGAAGCCCCGAATGACTGCTTCCCCGCGCTGTTGAGCCTCAAGGCCACGCCGGAGGCGCAACGAAAGGGCGTGGTCCGCCTTCACAATGCGGCTCACTGGTGTCGTAGGATTCATCTTCGGTAAAGCCGCCGGGAAGCCGGCCGGGCTCACGGTATTGGGCGAGCGGCTCAAGTCGTGTATTGGTCCACCCGGAACATCCCGGGGTTCTCCCGCACCCAGGCGATCGTCTCGTCGAGCGCCTCGTCGAGCGAGTAGCGCGGCTCCCAACCCCAGAGTTCCTTCGCCAGGGCCGTGCCGGCCAGGAGCCGGCCGACTTCACTGGCGGCCGGGCGGACGCGCTGGGCGTCGGCCTCGACGCGAATCGGCACCCCGATGCGGGAGGCGATCCGCTGGACGAGCTCGCCGATGGTCAGGTCGTCGCCGCGGCCGATGTTGACGACCCGGCCGATCGCGGCGTCGCAGGCGGCGATGGACGCGAAGCCCGCGGCGGTGTCCTTGACATAGGTGAGGTCGCGGCGCGGGTCGAGGCTCCCCAGCCGCACCACCGGGCGGGTGAGCGCCTGGCTGACAATCGTCGGGATGATCGCGCGGGCCGACTGCCGGGGGCCGAACGTGTTGAACGGGCGCAGGACCGCCACCGGCAGGCCGAACGCCTTGTGGTAACTGAGTCCCAGGGCGTCGGAACCAATCTTCGACGCCGCGTAGGGCGACTGCCCTTGCAGCGGGTGGGCCTCGTCGATCGGCACGTACCGCGCCGTCCCGTAGACTTCCGAGGTCGAGGTGAGGACGACCCGCTCCAGGGCGTCGGAATCGCGGCAGGCGTCCAGGACGTGCGCGGTGCCCAGCACGTTGGTCTGCACAACGTCGAGCGGATTCTCATAGGAATACGGGATCGCGATCAGGGCCCCCAGGTGCAGAACCCAGCTCCTGCCCCGCACCGCCCCGCGCACCGCCTCCGAATCCTTCAAATCGCCGCGCACGACCTCCAACGCCCCCCGCACGTCGGCGTCGAGGCGGTCGAGGTGGCCGCGATCGTCCCGGCCGTTGTAGCGAACGAACGCCCGCACCTCGTGGCCGTCGCGGACCAGACGCTCCGCCAGATGGCTGCCGATGAACCCGGCCGCGCCCGTCACCAAGACCTTCCTGCCCATCGACGGCCCTCCTGGCCGGAATCGGCCCTTCCCACCCCCGCCATCCTACGGATTTCCCCGACCCCGGCAACGTGAATCCCCCGCAAGCTCACAACCTCACAGGTCCCGTCGCAAGAAATCTCGATGTGAAACCCCAGAAGCCCCCTTCCCCACTAAAGGACCCCGTTCGCCCTGTCGATAGTGTTTCACAGGGAGCGAGGCCAGGCCGAATGGCCCGATCGAGTCGGAACGGATTCCTTCAAGGGATTCTCAACGAACACGAGCCATCCACGGAGCGAAGCCGATGCTGCTTAGAGTGTTGCTGGTCGGGATGGTCACGAGCCTCGGGCTGGAACTGCCGACCGGGCAAGAAGTCGACGCCTGGTCGCGGGCGGGCCGCGACTGGTGCCAGACGCGACTGGCCGAGTGGGACGCGTCGTTGCCGACCAACGCGACGGCCCTCGTCACCGTGCCGGCCCCAACCGTGGCGGTGGCCGCCGACGTGGCTCGCAACGAAGGCGCAACCCAAACCGTCGAAGTCCCGAGGATTGCGGAAATCGCCACGACCAGCCCGATCGCGCAAACCGTGGAAATCGCGCCGATCGCGGAAGCGGAAGCAAAAGTGGTCCTGGCCGCCGACCTGACCTTCATCGCCGTGATGGAAGAGTCCGTCAATGCCTTTGCCGCCGAAAGCTTCGCCGAGGAGGCCGCCGCCGTGCTGGCGTCCCTGCCCCTGCCCCGCGAGGAGCCAGGGGTCGACCCGTTGGTGGCGATGGAGCTGGGTCGGGAGGCCGAGCGTCCGATCGAGGCCGCGATGGTCGAGGCGGTCGCGACCCTGAATGGTCCCACGGTCGCGGACGCGGCGGGACTGGCCCCCGCGTCCGTGCCGGAGCCCGCGGTCGCCATCGCCGCGATGCCGGGCCACACTCGGGGCGAGCGGCTGGCCGCCGCGTTGCGGTTGACCTCGCAGGCCGTCCGCGCGTGGGCGGGCCTCCTCCAGGGGGCGGCGACTCTCTCGCTCAACCCCTGAGCCCGGTCGCGGGCAAGCCCCCCGGAATCCACCAAGATCGAACCCAGCACGACGACGGCCCGGGGCCCCATTCGGGGAGCCTCGGGCCGTTGGTCGTCGCTCGGTCGTCGGCCGTCGTCCCCGCGGATTTCCCGGGAATCAGTGAGCCAGGATCGCCACGGGAATCTCGGGAGTGAGGTCCTGCAACTCGACCTTGTCGTAGCCCAGGGACCGGGCGACGGCGAGGACCTCGGCGTGGCTGGGGAAGGGCTTGCCGGACTGGACCTTGAAATGCTGCATGGCGGTCATGAATTCGACCTCGTCGTCGGTGTACTGCTTCTCGAAGGTGGTCGGGTCAATCCGTCGCCTCCGCTCCTTGCGGGCGCGTCGCTCGCGGGCGGGGGACGGCGGCACGACCTCGGCGGCTTCCGGGGCGGGGCCTTGAGGCGCCTGGTCGCGGCGATCGAGGACCGTCCGGCGGTCGAAGAAGAGGGTATCGGGGGGAAATGCGTTGAAATCGAATTTCGCGGAATTGGCCTTCGTCTGATCGTTGTCGTCCATCGCCTGCTCTCCGGTTCGCCGGTCGCCTGATTGCGGTCCCTCGCTGGGTGCGGCCCGCCGGGGAATGGTTCCGATGGCGCCGACATCCGCCGGGGTCTTCCCTGGCCGTCGATCCGCCGCCGGGACTCAGTGATTCCCCGCGGTTGCTGTAGGACACGCCCCCCACCTTGTCAAAGGGCGCCGATTGGCGCGGTTTCGCCCGGAGCGAGTGCGCATGTGGCATAATGGACCACGATGGGCGGCGAAAATGGTGGACGCGCCCACGGCTCGACCCGGCGACCGCTTGCCCCTCGGGGCATCGTTCCTTACACTTGACGGAAGCGTCTCGCGCCCGAGCCGGCCTCCACGCTGGCAGGTGCTCTATTTCCCGGAGGTCACCGAACCATGTCCCGAACCGCGCGACAGTGGAAGGGCGCCGGGCCCTTGACGTTGGGCGGCTTGCTCGTTTCCGGCACCCTGGCCCTGGGTGCCGAGGCCAAGCCGACCGTCCCGGATCAACTCGTAGGTCTCGGCCACCAGGCCGCCGCCAGCGGTCGTGCCGCCAAGGCCTTGACCTTCTACCGCCAGGCCCTGCGGCTCGACCCCAAGAACGCCCAGGCGAAGCGGGCCCTCGCCGGCCGCGTGGAGGTCCGCCGGATCGCGTTGCAAGACCCCGCGATGCCCGCCCCCGCCCCCGCCGCGGGGGGTGCCGAGGACGCGGCCCCGGGCGTCGCTGGCGAGCAGCCCGCCGTGCCGGCCGAGGAGCAGGTCAAACCCGATGGCCAGCCGGTCAAGGCCGTCGACGCCACCGACCGCCAGGGTGCGGTCGTCCCGCCGACCGACGGCCCTTCGCCGGCCGACACCTCGATGGACTCCCCCGACGCCGACCGTGGCGAAGGCGCTGACGTCCCGCCGCCCCGGCCGCAGGCGACCCTGGAGAACCAGGCCGGACGCGATCGTGTCGTGGCCCAGCAGGCCATCGCCGACATCCGCGCCCAGATCGCTCGCGCCCGCGACCTCCTGGCCTCCGGCGACGCCGACGCCGCGCTGGAAACGATCCGCCTGGCTCAGAATGCCCTGCGTTCCGCCGAGCAACTCGACGACCGGCTGCGTGCCCAGCTCACCCGCGACCTCCAGGTTGAGTACCGCACGACCCTGCGCCGCGAGGAGGAGATCGTTAACGAACAAGCCGGGACGCTGCGGCGCCAGGCCGCCGCCGAGCAAAACATCCGCACACTCGAAGAATTGAACACCAACCAGGTCAACGTCAACGCCCTGATGACCCAGTTCGACACGCTGATGTCCGAGGGGCAGTACAACGTCCTCTACAACGGCGGAACCGGCGACATCGCCGCGGCCACCGCCCCCTTCTACGACGCGCAGCTCCTGGCCCAGCACGCCCGCGCCCTCGACCCGTCGCACACCGCTCCCCGCGCGGCCGTCTTCACCGCGCAGGCACAGTCCTTCCTGGCCCAGTCGCTGGGCTTCGAGGAGCTGAAGGAGTTCCGCGCCCTCATCACGTGGGAAGACGTCGACCGCGCGGCGGTCCCCTTCCCCGACAACCAGTTCATCGAGTACCCCGACGCCAACAAGTTCCGCATCCTGTCCGAGAAGCGAATCAAGCGGTACGAGGCCTCGGACCTGGTCAATCGCGATCCCAAAACCCTCGCGATCCTGGACAAGCTGAACATGCCGATTTCCCTGCCCTTCGAGTCGCAGACCTCGCTCGAGGACATCATCAAGTACATCAAGCAGGCCACGTCCGGCCCCAACGACTCGGGAATCCCGATCTATGTCGACCCCATCGCCCTCCAGGAGCACGACCTGACGATGGACAAGGCCGCGATCAGCATCAACCTCGAAGGCGTCCCCCTCAAGACGTCGCTGAGGATGTTGCTGAAGCAGATGGACCTGGTGTACACCGTCAAGGACGGGCTGCTCCAGATCACGCACAAGGACTCGCGTGACGACCAGACCGAACGTCGCGTCTACCCGGTCGCCGACCTCTCCATCATCCCCCGCTCCCTGATGGGCAACACTCAGGGTGGCGGTCAGGGTGGCGGTCAGGGTGGCGGCATGGGCGGTGGCATGGGCGGTGGCGGCGGTGGCATGGGCGGTGGCATGGGCGGCGGCATGGGCGGTGGCATGGGCGGTGGCATGGGCGGCTTCGGCTCCGTGCCGCCGACCGACCCGCGCGAGGCCGGGACCCTTTCGGAAAAAAAAAGCAGATAGACGCG
>JAABUQ010013033.1_pt1 | contig 10183 bp, 11 predicted proteins | sample 5560001 | NCBI WGS metagenome assembly JAABUQ01 (sample SAMN10711888, study PRJNA513371) | rock metagenome | isolation source: Antarctica rocks | place: Antarctica: Victoria Land, Finger Mt nord | collected 2015-12-18 | reverse complement strand
TGGGACTACCTGGGCGCCAGGCTCGGTGTCGCCGCCGCTCCCGCCGTCCCGTCTCTATCCCACCTCATCCGATGCCGCTGCCAGACTGCCTGAAACCGTGTCCGCCCGGAGTTTTGCCCCGATTACCCGTAATCTTGGTGGACGCCTCCGCGGAGTAGGCGAGGCTGTGGCGCAGGGTGGCCAACGATGACCCACCGTCAAGCCCGGCCTGGTTCCCGGCCAGGTTGTCCGGGTTGCGGCCTAGCTCGTTCCAATAGGCAGCCGTGATTTTGTCAGACGCCTCCACGGAATAGGCAAGGCTGTGACGCAGGATGGCCAACGACGCCCCGCCCGCGAGCGAGGCCTGGTTTCCAGATAGGTTGTCCGGGGTGCGGCTCAACACGCTCTGAAACATATTGGTGAGCGCTGTGGACGCTTCAGCAGTGTATGCCAAATCCGACCGCACGGCACTGAGTGACGAGGCGCCGAGTTCATCCTGCCGTCCCTGTACGCTTCCGCTGTCGATCCCGCGGTTGAGAACCTGCCTGAACACGACATCGAGTTGATTCGTGGCTTCAGCGGTGTGGGCGATATCCCATCGCACGCCGCTGAGGGAACTCTGGGCAAGCTCGTCTTGGCGACCTTGGACGCTGCCGCTATCGATCCCACGGTTCAGGGTCTGCAAGTATATGTCATGCTTCTGTTTAAATAATCTTTGAATGTTTGTGTATTCCCGTCAAAGTCGATTCTGCCGCCTGCAAGGTTCGGCACATTCATGACAGGAGCACGATACGTATCAACATAATACTGATTGTCATGTGCGACAACGCTGATGATTGCGTCAGCCTGAGGTATTAGCTGAGCAGGCGTACCGCTCGCGATGATGTGGTTTCCCGCTTTATTAGTAACCGTCAACGCGGTATTGTTTGTCACTCGTTCAGTAGATGGGTTGGTCACTGATGAGTTGTTCAGCGCCGCTGTGCCGGTTCCGACATAAGTGCTCTGTCCCGGGCTGCCCGTCCCGTATGGATTGTAACTTGTCGGTCCAATACCGGATCCACCATAGTTTCCATAAGAACCGTCATAGCCGCCACCATTTGAGACGGCTATGAAATTCGTGTAACTATCTGACACAGCCTGCACACTTTCCTGGATCCGACCATATTGTCGCATAAACAGAATTAAAACGCAACGCAATTTTTGGATGTTTCCTGGAAAGACGGCGAGCATGGTAGATTGTTATAATTCGTCTATAACTGTTACTTTAAAATACATCTGTTAATTTAAGTGTTACTCGTCACAAAGTGAGTTTGACGCTCCGCAAGCGCGGCAAGCTCTATCCCCTCATCCGTGGGCGCATTGACCCGTGCGTCTCGCTCTGACCAGCGACCCCGGCGCGCTGAGGTTTATGCTCAATCGAACTTCTGGGTCCGTCGCTATCGGAACCCCTGCTGGTGGGCGGCGTGTTCTTCAACGGCTACCCCGGCGGCTCCGGCCTCACCTCCGGCGCGGTGTTCGGACGCCGCGCCGGCACCGGGGCGGCGGAGCGCGTGGCCGGGCTGCGCATGCGCCGGGCCGCGCGGATGGCGTCCTGAGCTAGACGCCGCGGCTCATCGCCTGGATCGGCGGCTGCACGTCGTCGGCCAGCGGGGACTTGTAGGGCGTGTCCCGGGTGCGCTCCTGCAAATCGGCCTTGGCACGCTCGATCAGCCCCGGGTCCTGCAGAGCGTCGAGGGCGGTGCCGGCCATCACCTTGGCGACGTGCACAAGGCCCTTGTGCGCCGCCGGGCTCTTGCCCTGCGCGGTCAACTGCCAGGAGTGGAACGGCGTGCCGACGGCGCAGGTGGCGCCGCGCGCCTGCACCGTGGGCACCACCCAGGACACGTCGCCTACGTCCGTGCTGCCGTTGCCGCCCCGGCCGCGCGAGCCGAACGGGATGACGAAATCGCACATCGGGAGATCCCGCCGCACCGGGACGCCGGCGCGGTCGAACGCCGCCGCGATGTCGGCGTCGGACAGCGTGGCGCGGATGCGCTCGGCATAGGCGCGGTCGGCGTCGTCGAACTCGGGCGGGCCGAGACGCTGGAAGTTGTCGTGCATCGCCTGCTCAAGCGGCGTGTTGGCCATCAGGTTGCTGACGGCGCTGACCGTTTGCGCGCTGACGGCCGTTTCCGTCATCAGCGCCGCGCCCTCTGCGATCTTGCGCACCCGGGCCACGAGGGCGGTGAGGCCCGCGAGGTCCCGGGCACGGATCAGGTAGCGCACCTTGGCCCGCGCCTGCACGACGTTCGGCGCGATGCCGCCCGCGTCGAGGTAGGCGTAGTGCACCCGCGCGTCGTCCGGCATGTGCTCCCGCATGTAGTTCACGCCGACGTTCATCAGCTCCACGGCGTCCAGCGCGCTGCGGCCCAGGTCGGGCGCCGCGGCGGCGTGGCTGGCGCGGCCCACGAAGGTGAAGTCGATCCGCGTGTTGGCGAGGCTCACCGCCTCGTTCACGCCGGAGAACGAGGCCGGGTGCCAGGAGATCGCGATGTCCACATCGGCGAAGGCGCCGTCCCGCACCATGAAGCCCTTGGCGGCGCCGCCTTCCTCCGCCGGGCAGCCGTAATAGCGGACGCGGCCGGGCTGGCCTGACTGCGCCAGCCAGTCCTTGACCGCGCTTGCCGCGAGCATCGCCGCCGAGCCGAGCAGGTTGTGGCCGCAGCCATGGCCGACGCCGCCTTGCCCGTCCACCGGGTGCGGCTCATCCAGCCCCGCTTGCTGGCTCAACCCCGGCAACGCGTCGTACTCGCCGAGAATGGCGATCACCGGGCCGCCCTCTCCAGCCTCCGCCATCATGGCTGTGGGAATGCCGGCGACCTCCCGGGTGACGCGGAAGCCTTCGCGCTCCAGCATCGCGAGGTGCTCGGCGGCCGACCGGTGCTCGCCATAGGCCAGCTCCGGCGTCTCCCACACCCGGTCGGCGAGCGCGGTGTAATCCGGGCGCTTCTCATCCACGATCTGCCAGATTTGCTCGGTGTTGCGCATGACGCTGTCCTTTTACTTCACGGTCACGTAGCGCAGCGGGAAGGTGTTGTCCGCCAACTGCTGCAGTTCGACGTTGCTGCGGTAGGCCCAGACGACGGTCTGCTGATGCAGCGGGATGAACGCCGCCTCGTCATGGATGATCTTGGAGGCGTGCTCGATCTGCTGCTGGCGCTTTTCCGGGTCGATCTCCACGGCGATCTGGTCCAGCGTGTCGTCGAACTCCTTGTTCGACCAGCCGCCGTCGTTGAATACCCCGCGCACGCCGTTGCGCGTGCCCGCAAGGTTGAACAGGCTGTTGAGCGCGTCATACGTGGTGGGCGTCCAGCCGAGCATGTAGAAGCTCGTGTGGTAGTCCGGGTTGGAGATCTGCGCGAAGTACTGCAGCCGGGTCTGCGCGTTCAGCGTAACCTTCATGCCGATGCGGGCCAGCATGTTGGTGACCGCCTGGCAGATCGCCTCGTCGTTGATGTAGCGGTCGTTCGGGCAGTCCAGGGTGACGCCGAAGCCGTTGGGATACCCGGCGTCGGCCAGCAGCTTCTTGGCGCCGTCGGGGTCGTAGGGGATGCGGACGTCGGACGCCTCGGTGTAGCCGTTGACGCCGGGTCCGTACATCAGGCCGGTTGGGTGGCTCTGGTTGCGCATCACCCGGCTTTGGATCGCCTTGGCGTCCACCGCCATGTTGAACGCCCGGCGCACGCGCACGTCCTGGAACGGATTCTTGCCCTTCACGTCCGATTTCAGCAGCTCCGGACGCGATTGGTCGAAGCCGAAGAAGATCGTGCGCAGCTCCGGCCCGACCGCGAGCTTGAGGCCCGGGGTGCGGCTGATCCGGTCCATGTCCTGCGGCGGCACGGTGTAGATCATGTCCACGTCGCCCGAGAGCAGGGCGGCGACGCGGGTGTTGGCGGACGAGATGACGTTGAACGTCACCTCGGTCAGGTTATGCTCCGGTTTGTCCCACCAGGCCGGGTTGTTGCGCAGCGTGGTGCGCCGGTCCGGCTCGCGGGCGCCCAGGATGAAGGGGCCGGTGCCGTTGGCATTGCGGGTGGCGTAGTTCTCTTCCTTGACCTTGGTGAGGTCCGCCGGCTGCGCCGCGTTGTGCGCCTCGCACCATGCCTTGGACATCATCACCCACGTCGTGATCTCCTGCACGAAGATCGGGTTGGGGGCCTTGGTGATGAAATCGACGGTCAGGTCATCGACCTTCTTCACCTCCTTCACGGTCGAAAAGGTGGCGTTGAGCTGGCTGCCCGGGCCGGACGCCCGCTGGTAGCTGAACAGCACGTCGTCGGCGGTGAACGCCTCGCCGCCTTGGAACTTGACGTTGGGGCGCAGGTGGAAGCGCCAGGTCAGCGGGTCCGGCTGCTCCCAGCTCGTCGCCAACGCCGGCTCAACCTTCAGCTCGCGGTTGCGGCGCACCAGGGGGTCGTAGATGTTCTGCGTGAAGGTCAGCAGGAACGTCTCGTTCCGCGTGTAGGGGTCCATGGAGTTGGCGTCGCCGTCATTGGCCCAACGGAAGGTCGCGGCGGTCGCGGTCGCCGTGCCCAGCCCGAGGGCCAGCAAGGATGTCGCCAACATACGTTTCAGCATCGTTATCCCTTGTTCGTGGCAGCGGCCTTCATTAGGCGCTGGTTCGGGGGTGATGCAAATGGGGTTGTGCCGCCGCGGCCTGCGCCTGCCCCAACACACGGCATAGCGATGATCGAACCGAAGAGGCGTACGGCTTTCCTGCGGTGCATAAGTTTTCAGCTCGCAAACCCTACTCGGGGTCGCTACACGATTTGTTCTAAACTGCACGTCAAGCCGCGACGCGATCCGATTCCCCGGGAAGATTGGACGCAAAGCAGATCAGGTTGCTGTCGAGATCGCTGACGATCAAGCTACGCATAGCCCAGGGCTCGTCGCGCGGCGCTTGCCAGATATGAGCGCCGGCTGCTTGCAGTGAGTCGTACAGAGCGTTGACGTCCGAAACCTCGACGAACGCGCTGAGCAATGCCTCGCCGGCGGTGTGATCGATCACAGGCCTGGTCACGTGGCGGATCGCCAGAATCGCCTCGTCACGCGCCACGTGGGCGTAGAAAGGGATCTCGCCGTAGACGAACAACGGGCGGAAGCCGAGCGGCCCCGTGTAGTAGGCGAGCGCCGCCTGGAAGTCCTTGACGAAGACGTTCGGAATTGCCTGCTTCAACATCAACCAGTGTCCCTACTGTACCCGTCTGTTTGCATCAGACAAAGCGAACTCCAGGCGTCAGCCTTCTGCCTTCAGGACCGGGCTGCGAAGCGGTGCGGAAGGGGCGAGCAGTCAAAGTTCGCCTTTCGCCAACGCATCGCGCAACACGCGCTCGACCCGGGCATTGTAGCCGGGGCCGGTTGCGCGCACGCCCTGCACAACATCGGCCGCGAGCCGGAAACCGATATGCACTTTGGGACACTCGACCGGCGGACGGCCGCCTTTGTTCCTCTTCCATGCCTCATGATACTCTGGAAATCCCTCCTTGAAGGGCCTTGCCCGCGCAAAGTCCTCCTCGGTCCATTCCGGATTTTCGTCAAAATCGGCTGGTGGCGGCTCAAGCTTCTTCGTCATAACGTCTTACCTCTCTCGGGTTGGCCTTCCGCAGCGAAATCACCCGCAACATGTCGCCGCGCATGGTGAACACCAGCATGTGCAGCCGCCCACCGATCAACCCGAGAGCCCAAGTCCGGTCCTCCCCGTAGTCATAACGGTTATCGGGCGCATAAATGGCCGTGTCGAAATCCATACGCTCGGCCTCAGTGAGTGAAAGCCCGTGCTTTCTCCGGTTCGCGATGTCCTTACCTGGATCGAACTCGATCTTCATAGGTTATCGTGGCAACACAAACCTATCGCCGCAAGCATTATGTTGCAACAGAATCTCGTCGGTGTCCTATGCCACGAACTGGCAGACACGCCCCGCCGCTCACGCCGCCCCCCGCCCCTCCTCCACCGCATGGCACGCCGCCAGCACGTCCCCGTCACGCGTGTGCTTCGGCATCTCCGCCCGGCAGCGCGCGTTGGCCAGCGGGCAGCGCGGGTGGAAGGTGCAGCCGCTCGGCGGGTTGATCGGGCTGGGCACCTCGCCGCCCACCGGCACACGGGCGCGCGTGCCCCCCGTCATGCCGAGATCCGGGATCGCGTCCAGCAGCAGCCGCGTGTAGGGATGGCGCGGCGCGGAAAAGATGCTCTCGCCCGGCCCATACTCGACGATGCGGCCCAAGTACATCACGCCCAGCAGGTCCGACATGTGGCGCACCACGGCCAGGTTGTGGCTGATGAACAGATAGGTGATCTGCATGCGCGCCTGCAGATCACGCATCAGGTTCAGGATCTGCGCCTGCACCGACACGTCGAGCGCGCTGGTCGGCTCGTCGCACACCAGGAACTCCGGCTCGCTCGAAAGCGCGCGGGCGATGGACACGCGCTGGCGCTGGCCGCCGCTGAACTCGTGCGGGTACTTCTCCCCGTCGCGGGGGGACAGGCCCACTTGCGTCAGGAGCTGCCCGACCCGGTCCTGCACGTCGCGCCCGCGCAGCAGGCCGAAGGCGCGGATCGGCTCGGCGACGATGTCCGACACGCGCCAGCGCGGGTTCAAGGATGCATACGGGTCCTGGAAGATCATGTTCATCCGCCGCCGCAGCGCCGGCTGGGCGCGGGCGGCGGAAAGGTTTTGCCCCTCGAAGCGGATCTCGCCGCCGCTCGGCTGATACAGGCCCACGGCCAGGCGCCCGACCGTGCTCTTGCCGCAGCCGCTCTCGCCGACCAGCGACAGCGTGCGGCCGACGGTGACGGCGAACGACACCGCATCCACCGCGCGCAGCACGCGCCGCCCCTCGCGGGCCAAAGTGCGCTGCAGCCAAGGCTGCGACACGTCGAAGCTGCGGCTGGCCTCGATGGCTTCCAGGACGATACGGCCCTCAGCCATGCGCCGGCGCCGGGTCAAACAGCCAGCAGGCGGCCTTAGTCCGCCGTGCCGGCATCAAATCCGGACGCTCGACCCGGCAGCGGTCGAACACCTGCGGGCAACGCGGGTTGAAGGGGCAGCCCGGCGGGATGGCGTTCAGCCGCGGCATCGCCCCATCGATTTGCCGCAGCCGCTCCACCCGCAGGTCAAGCGACGGGATGCTGCCCATCAGCCCCACGGTGTAGGGATGCGACGGGCTGCGCACCACGTCGGCGACAGTGCCGACCTCGATCACCCGGCCCGCATACATGACCGCGATCCGGTCGGCCGCCTCCGCGATCACGCCCATGTCGTGGGTGATCAGCATGACCGACAAGCCGCGCTCCCGCGTCAGGCGCTTCAGCAGCGCGATCACCTGCGCCTGGATCGACACGTCGAGCGCCGTGGTCGGCTCGTCCGCGATCACCAGCCGCGGCTCCGCGCACAAGGCGAGCGCGATCACCACCCGCTGCCGCATGCCGCCGGAGAACTCGTGCGGGTAGGCGTCGATCCGCTGGGCGGCGGCGGGGATGCCCACCTCCTCCAGCCAACGAACCGCCCGGCGCCGCGCGTCGGCGTTGGACAGCGGCAAATGGGCCTGCATGGTCTCGGTCAACTGGCGACCGACCGAATACAGCGGGTTCAGCGTCGTCAGCGGGTCCTGGAAGATCGCGCCGACCTGCTTGCCCCGGATGCGCCGCATCCGGTCGGGGGACAGGTTGTCGATGCGGCTGCCCTCCAGCCGGATCTGCCCGCCGGCGATGCGGCCCGGCGGCTCCAGCAGGCCGATGATCGCCGCCCCCGTCAGGCTCTTGCCGGCCCCGCTTTCCCCTACCACGCCCAGCACCTCGCCCGGCGCGATGGAGAAGGAAACGTGATCGAGCGCGCGGAGCACGCCGCGCCGGGTCGGGAACTCGACGGTCAGTCCGTCCACGTCGAGCAGGCTCATCGCAGCCGGGGGTTCAGCGCGTCGCGCAGCCAGTCGCCCAGCAGGTTGATCGACAGCACCAGCAGCACGAGGGCCACGCCCGGAAAGATCGTCATCCACCATTCGCCGCTGAACAGGAAGTCGTTGCCAATCCGGATGAGCGTCCCCACGGAGGGCGAGGACGGCGGCAGCCCGACGCCGAGAAAGGACAGCGTCGCCTCCGTCACGATGGCAAGACCAAGGGTCAGCGTGCCGATGACGAACACCGGCCCCAGCACGTTGGGCAGGATGTGCGTCAGCATGATGCGCCCGGACGACAGCCCGATCACCCGCGCCGCCATGACGTACTCCCGCCTCCGCTCCACCAGCGTCGAGCCGCGCACGGTGCGGGCGAACTGCGGCCAGAAGCTGATGCCGATGGAGAAGATCAGCACCTGCACCTTGAGCCGCTCGTGCATCTCCTGCGGCAGCGCCGCCGTCACCACGCCATCGACCAGCAGCGCGATCAGGATCGCCGGAAAAGTGAGCTGGATGTCGGCGATCCGCATCAGCACCGCATCCAAGGCACCCCCGGCATAGCCCGCCAGCAGCCCGGCGGCGATCCCCACCACCACCGCGAACAGCACCGCGCCCACGCCGATCACCAGGCTGATCCGCACGCCGTACAGGATGCCGGACAGGATGTCCCGCCCCTGGTCGTCCGTGCCGAGCGGGAACGTCCACTGCCCCTCCGCCTCCCAGACCGGCGGGATGCGGCTGTCCATCAGGTTCAGCGAAGCGAGGTCGAGCGGGTTGTGCGGCGCGACCCACGGCGCGAGCGCGGCGCCCCCGAGGATCACCAGCAGCACCAGCGCCGCCGCGATGGCGACCGGCGAGCGGCGGAAGCTGTAGGCCAGGTCGCTGTCCCACCACCGGGCAAGAGCGCCGGGCGGGTGCTGTGCCGCGGCGCTCATGAACGCGCCACCCGCAATCGCGGATCGACGGCGTAGTACAGCAGGTCCACGACCAAGTTGATCAGCACGAACAGCACCGAGATCATGATGAGGTAGGCCGCCATCACCGGCACGTCCGCCACCTGCACCGACTGCACGAACAGCAGCCCCATGCCGGGCCACTGGAACACCGTCTCCGTCACGATGGAGAACGCGACGATGCCGCCGATCTGCAGCCCGGCGATGGTGACGACCGGCACCAGCGTGTTGCGCAGCGCATGGCCGAAGTTGATCGCGCGCGGACCCAACCCCCGGGCGCGGGCGAACTTCACGTAGTCGCTGCGCAGCGCCTCCAGCATCTCGGAGCGCACCAGGCGCATGATCAGCGTCATCTGGAACAGCCCGAGCGTGACCGCCGGCAACACCAGCGCCTTGAGGCCGCCCACGGTCAGGAACCCGGTGCTCCAATGCGAGAACCGCACCACATCGCCCCGGCCAAAGCTCGGCAGCAGGGGGAGCCACACGCTGAACACCAGGATCAGCAGGATGCCGATCAGAAAGGTGGGCAGCGACACGCCGACCAGGCTGAACACCATGAACAGGCGGGAGGCCGCCGTGCGGCGGATGCCGGTATAGACCCCCATCGGCACGCCCACTAGTAACGCAAACGCCGAGGCGGTGGCGGCCAGCTCCAGCGTCGCCGGCATCCGCTCGGCCAGCACGTCCGTCACCGGGCGGGCCAGGCGGTAGCTGATGCCGAACTCCCCGTGCAGCGCGGCCCACATGAACTTGGCGTACTGCACGAAGAACGGCTGGTCGAGGCCGAGTTGCTTGACCAGGGCGACCCGCTGCGCCTCCGTGTAGTCGGTGCCGAGCATGATGGTGACGGGGTCGCCGACGAAGGCGAACATGGCGTAGGCGATCAGGCCGACCACGAGCACGACCGGGATGGCCTGCAGGATACGCGACACGATGAAGGCAAGCACTTGGTCCTCGATCCAGGCCGCGCGGGGTGCGGGCCATGGGGAGGGTTAGAACGGCTGGGTGGATGCGCCAAGGGGTTTGATCCGGTGGGAGGTCAGCCTAAGTGGTGGCTTGCGACTGATCTGGGGGCGTCCGCTGCCATTGGTCAAATGACCGGTTATGGCGGGGAAGCTGCCATAAGCTGCTGGCCGTCGGAATCGTAGCTTCGCACCCAACTCGGACATCCAGCTTACCAAAACCTTATGACCGGAGCTGGCCGAAGGACGAACCGCTGTCGCGGAGTGGTGCTTTCGGCACCTGAGATCACGCGCCGTCGAGTGACGCGCACAAATTGAGATTGAGCAGGCTGCGGCCGACTCCGAACATCAGGGCTCCTT
>JAABUQ010013031.1_pt1 | contig 10185 bp, 9 predicted proteins | sample 5560001 | NCBI WGS metagenome assembly JAABUQ01 (sample SAMN10711888, study PRJNA513371) | rock metagenome | isolation source: Antarctica rocks | place: Antarctica: Victoria Land, Finger Mt nord | collected 2015-12-18 | reverse complement strand
CGTACCAGCAGCCAGATGGATCACATATGTCCTGGCAATAGGTCGATGGTAGACGCCAGCCAGCTCAAGTTTGGCTTCAGCGGGCGTCGCAGCTTTGAAATCCGACTTTTTGCCAACAATCTGTGAAGAGCCAAAGCTGCCAGAGAGTGAAGGATACATCATATCCAGCGCCCCGGCCACCGCAGCAACGGTCGATATGCCCCAGACCGCCAGCATAGATCGGCGGAGGAAGCGGCGCCGTGAGAGACGTTGCCCGGCAATCTCAGCAGCTTCAGCTCCACCCCCGTGGAGCATCTCGTATTGCTGAGGAGTGATGGCAGGTCTATCAATGGTTGGTCTATCAATACTCATGGTAATCCTCTCGGTTTTTCCCTCGCCTACAGATCAAAGTAGACATGCTGCCAGGGCCAGGTCCACGCCCAACCAGGACCGCGGAAGAAACTTCCGGCCAGTGTTACGACGGCCCAGAAGACAAGAAACATTGTAAACGTCACGATCGCCACCTTACGGTCGGCATACGCCCGGCTGGGATTGCGATCGACATAAGGCAGAACGGCAAGGGCGACCAGCACCAGGCCAGGTCCAAGGACACCGGCGGTCGTCGGCGCGAAGTAGTGCAGCAGTTCCTGCAGTCCCAGGAAATACCAGGGGGCTTTGGCAGGATTTGGCGTCGAGTTTGGCGTCGCCGGATCTTGCAAAGGAGCGTTGATCGCCAGCGCGAGCAAGGTCACCATTACCGTCACGGCTGCTGCCGCGAAAAACTCGCGCACAAGCAGGTGAGGCCAGACAAAGACCGAGTCTTCAAGCGGCTTTTCAACGCGCGTAATTGCTTCCTGGCGCACTACAGCCAGTGTGCGATAGCGCCGCTGCGTAGCCGTCGCCTGCGTCTGTACCTTTGGTTCTTTCTGTTCAATCGACATAGAGGTATCCTCTCATTGTACCGTCAAACCGTGTCGTACGGAACAAACAGCCTCAATTCTAGCGTGTTGCGCCAGCCACTGTACTCTCCGCACTCTCTGTACGAACTTCCAATTCACGACGTGAAGGTGGGGGAGGACCAGCTTCGCCGCCATCCTTACGAATACGCCAGAAGTGAACGGCCATCAAGATAGCTCCAGCCAGTGGGAGCAAGATGACGTGACCGACATAGAAGCGGATCAACGTCGCCTGCGCCACAGCACCGCCACCGACCAGGACCTTATAGACAGGGTTGCCCAGCAGGGGCGTGTAGGGAGCCAGGTTGGTACCCACAGTGATAGCCCAGATCGCAATCTGGTCCCACGGCAGCAGGTAGCCAGTAAAACTCAAGAACAGGGTGACAAAGAACAGCAGGACTCCAACCACCCAGTTGAATTCGCGTGGGGGCTTATAGGCACCATGATAGAAGACGCGGATCATATGCAGCGTCACGGAGACGACCATCAAGTGGGCCGCCCAGCGGTGCATATTACGCACCAGGTTTCCAAATGAGACCGCGCTACTCAATTGTTGGATGTTCTGATAAGCGACACGGGTGTCTGGCACATAGTAGAACATCAGAAAGACACCGGTGATGGTCAGGAGCAAAAACAGGAAAAACGAGATACCACCCATACACCACGTGTACGTAATTTTCATGGCCTGGCGGCTCACTTTAACTGGATGAAGATGCAGAAATACATTGCTCATCATCACCAGCGACTGGTTCAGCGGGGTGTCGGGATAACCGTGGCGGAAAATAGAACGCCAGAGCTGGCTTTCAACAATCTTCTCTGTCGCCACGTCGAGTAAGCTTTTATTAGTAGAGCTCACTATGCCTCCTCAAGGATCAGACTTGATCAAGTTGGAAAGATATCAATCGCAAAATTTCTTATGACGTGTGGTTGATTATAACATAGGTGCGCCTGCTCTGGTACCCCTCTTACCACATTCTCATACGCGCTGGTAGCAAGAGGTTAGAACTTTTGCACTCCTAACCTCCAGATTATAATTGATCTACCCCGCACAGTGAAAGAGTGATAGATTACAGGCACGCGCCTCTCTACAGTCTATTTCAACCTGAGATACCTTGTAAACGTAAGATAGCGTGACGATCTAGAGGAGACATCAGGTACTCACCTGATTTTTCAGGAGCGGGGACCTGATTCCCTCATGGCGTACTCCATCTCGCCCCGTTTGACGTTCACAAGAATAACCGATACAATTACCATGTAGTCGTTATAGAAGATTTTCCCAAGAACATAAGAGAACGCCACATGATGGATTCCGGTACTAATTACGGGGATGTTGTGCGCAATACCAGGCTCTTGCGCCCATTGCTGGGTATTCCTGTTTTTTATAGAGTGCTGCTGGCCAACAGCCTGATCATTTTCGTCGGGGCTACGGTAGGCACATGGCTGGCCACACGGCTCAATACCGGTCCGTACTACCCCACTATCCTGGTTATCTTCGTCACGGCAGGCTGGCTTACAAGCGTCGCCCTGAACTTCATTTTGCTGCAGATCGCGTTCCGCCCCTTGACAGAGCTTGGACGGGTCATGAAACGTGTGCAAGTCGGTGAGCGTTCTCTGCGCGCACCGCTCACCGGCCTCGATCCTGAAGCGGATCAGCTCGCGCGTACATTTAATGTGATGCTTGAAGCCATCGATGAGGCCAATCGCCAGCGGGCAACGCAGATTATTAACGCGCAGGAAGAAGAACGGAAACGTGTCGCACGCGAACTACACGATGAGACATCACAGGTCCTCACCTCGCTGCTGATCAGCCTGGCAGTGCTTGAAGAATCAATAACATCGCAGGAGGCACGCGATCGCATTGCTGAGGCGCATCAGACGCTGCGCGCAATCCGCAGCTTGAGCCTTGACCTGCGACCAAGCGCGCTCGACGATCTCGGCCTACTGCCAGCGCTGCGCTGGTATATCAAAGAGTACAAGCAGAAATTTTCGCTTGATGTTGAATTTCAGGCCACAGGCTTCAAAGAGCGCCTCCCGGCTGAGATGGAGACCGTTCTCTATAGAATAGTTCAGGAATCACTTACTAATGTCGCACGTCACGCTCAGGCCCACAAAGTGAGCGTGCAGTTGCAAGAGGACAGGCAGGCAATCTATGTCACCATTGTTGACGACGGGCATGGCTTTGACGCTGAACAGTCACAGAAGATGCCAGGGCCAGGACAGGAACGCGGTTGGGGCCTGGTAGGCATGCATGAACGGGCGAATTTACTGGATGGAGCATTAGAAATTATCTCTCGCCCCGGCAAAGGAACGACGGTACATGCACGCATCCCGCTCCAGACTCCAGGAGCGCGCAATCAAGAAGCCGAGGCCGGCATTCCGGGCTAGCTACCATTTCCTTTATGGCACCCGCTTTTTTGAGCACTATACAACCCGACAGGACTTATTCTGATGAAGATACGTGTTTTACTGGCTGACGATCATACAATCCTACGCGCCGGCCTCAAAATGATGTTAAACGCGCAGCCAGACATTGAGGTGGTTGGAGAGGCGCAGGACGGTCGGCAGGCGATCCAAGAGGCGCAGCGCCTGCAACCGGATATCGTTCTAATGGATATTACGATGCCCGATATTAACGGTATTGAGGCGACCCGCCAGATTAAACGGCTGCTCCCGGATATCCGCGTCCTTATGCTCACAATGCATGAACACGATGAGTATGTATTTCAAGCGCTACAAGCGGGGGCCTCGGGCTATATGTTAAAAGAGGCAGCCGATACTGAGTTGATCACGGCGCTTCGTGTTATCAAAAGTGGGCAGTTCTACCTCTCGCCAACAGCACAGTCTGTGGTCGTCGGAGATTATTTGCAGCGCGTGCGAACGGGGGAGGAGCGTGATAGTTACAGCAGCCTGACGGAGCGAGAACGAGAGATCCTCAAACTGGTCGCGGAAGGCTATACAAACAATCAGATTGCCGAACGACTGATTATCAGTCCAAAAACGGTAGATACGCATCGTACCCATATTATGGATAAGCTCAATATGCATAGCCGCGCCGAACTCATTAAATATGCTATGCGACGCGGCCTGTTATAAGTAGTTTCCTGAGCAGAACAGGGGTCAAGTAAGATCGCGCTTAGCGCTCATCGTCTTCGAAATCGGTTGCGTCGTTATTCTCTTCAGCAAAGTACTCGTCACTGTAAAAGCCAACGTCTTTGCCAACATACACACTGACCAGAAAATCCTCGCGTGGCATGTCGGCGGAGAGCACAAGGTCTTCGTCGATCTGTTCAATTAACTTGGTCAGATCAGCTTCTTCAAGCTCGCGTTCCAATATCAATGTGCCGTGTACGGCCGTCGAAGTAAAATGAATATCAACCGTCCCTAAGCGATTGTTACTCTGCAAGCTGTTCCCCTGCATAATATAGTACCCTTCTGAATAAGGGGTACGAAAATGGCGCTCAAACTGAATATCATCCATAAGCCCTGCATACATACGCGACAAAAAACGTGCCGCGTACTCCTTTCTCCCTCAATATATCTTTTCTATGGCTGTGTTTCATACATGTTGCTCTCTTCGCACCATTGCGCATTCAAGCATATATACTGGCGGCATGCGAACCAGGTCACATTATACCATATCCACTACCCTGTAAATTGCAGCGAAGCGCGCATTGGCGAGAAAACAAGCCGCTCTTCGTCGGCGTAGACGTTCTGGGGAGCCTGCTGCTGCCACGTGTATAGATGGTTGCCGTGCACAGTAGCCAGGATCGTCTCGCTGTAGTTTGCGCCACTTATGACAACGCTCCCCTGTACCTGCTGCCACGTTGAGCCGGCGAACGAGAGCGAGGAGCTAGCTTTTACGCCAGTCATACCAACCTGTGCGGCCTGCTGCTGAAGATACTTTGCCAGGTCATTCGTTGCGGCACCCGCTGCCACGATACTCACCTGCGCGGTCTGGCTACTATCAAAGAAATGAACCGTATTTTTGTCGCGCTCCATCTTTGTGGTCCACGCATTTGGATACTGCAATGATAGACCGAGCGTGCCATCGTTAAAATGCTGTAACGGCTCGCTATCCGAGGCGACACTGAATGGGTGGTACAGCACGACCCAGCCCCCGAAAGCAATCGCTAGTAAGAACGTAAGAGCGATAGCAAGGGGCAAGAATGATTTGCGACGTTTAGCAGGGCGGCGGGTTATAGGCATAACGAGCGCGCTTGCCGGTATAAACTGCGCCGCAGGTGGTGATACAGGTGGGGGCTGCTGCTGAGAAGGAAAGCTTCCCCTACCAGCGTCAATGCCCGGTGCTCCGCCGGGATGATCATGCGCAGGCTGGGGCGGTATAAATGATACAGGCAGCGGAGTATTCTCACGCCTGATTGCGTAACCCGGTGTTTCAGGTACAGTGGGCTTACTTTGCGCCACAGGCACAGCTACAGTATCAATACGTTCTACATCATCAATACGATTTACATCACCCAACGCACTTCCGGTCGCCTTCCTACCAGAAACAGGCGTTTCACCTGGCGAGGCAAGCATGGCCGGCATCGGACGGGTGGGCAACAGATCAAGGTCGCTCTGTTCTTCTTGCGCTGCTGGCTGTTCTTCCACCATTGCAGTGACCGGCTCATCCTCTTGATCCCATACTTTTACATGCAGTTCTCGTACAGATGGCCTGGTCTGTGCAGCCGATAGGCGAGCGGAAACAGTGGGGAAATCTTCTTGTGGCGCGTGCGCTCCAGCAGCACGCTTTTCCACAGCCGCTTCATTCCCTGTCACATGCGTAACAGGCTTTGGCCATGTAACCGGTCCCTTACGCTGCTCCACCTTTATATTCCTGAAAGGGTTCTCGTTCTGCCCCACCATATTCTTTTCAGATGAAGGCAGAGCCTGTCCCATATCTTGTTCGGTCGCGGCCAACACAGGTTGATCCCCTTGCAGCGGGGGAGCGGTATCCTCTGGGACCTCACGCCCGGCAGCTTGCCCTACCTGTTCTAGCAGGGCCATATGAGCATGTGCATCTTCCTGCGTTACCTCAATGGTTTTTACCGGCTGCTTTTCTTCTGCTCGCCCGGTTCTCTCCACTGGCTGCGCTCCCTTACTGTCAGTGGAGGGATTTTCAGCCGGTGCTCGTCTATCTAGCTTACTCATCCACGAGGGAGGTTCTTCGGGCGTATAGCGCTGTCTTGAACGAGCGGAAGGCTGCAGCGCAATCTGTTCCCGCAATACAGGAGGCTTATTCTTTTCTGGCTGCGACACAGGAGGTGCGGCCACGTCATGAGCAGGGGCAGATACCTGGGAATGAGAAACAGAAGGCTGCGCGAAGGCTCCACAGTTGTTACAAAACCGCGCGTCATCTCTCGGCAGTGCCTTGCCACACTGAGAACAAAGTATCGCCACGAAGTTTCTCCTGACATCGAACTCGACCGATTCACGCTAGTTTTACGGTATAGTAAAAGCATCGAATAGTCAAGTATGTTGGCTACAGTAGGACATTTTTATCTACCGTCTTGCTTGATGCTGCTGATCGTTACAAACAGAGTATAACAAAAAGGGGCTCCAATACATATTACAATGTATTGGAGCCCCTTTACAAAATCTGCTGGTACTATGGGACAGCAGGGTAAGGCGCGATTACTTCAGGGTGAGCAGAGCCTCGCGCTCGGCGGCCGTCGCCAGGACCAGTTGATTTTTAACGATCTCAACCAGCTTTTTCCGTCCCTTGGGGCTCCCGATCATGAGCACGCCGACAAGCTTGTTCTCGCGGAAGAAGAGGCGGCGATAATTTTCATTGCCCTTCTCGCCCGGCTCACGCAGTGCGATCGTCTCCAGCTCAGGATTATTCGACTCGGCGCTGCCGACAACGGCGATGTTGACATCAAAGAGCGGGCTTGTATACGTAGGGACGTCGATATACGGGCTGTGGCCGCCAGCCATATTGGTGCCCACGATACGGCCGTGAGCCATCGCATTATCCCAGGTGCCCATGGTATGGTGACGGTTGATGCTCGTATCAAAGAACTCGGCGATGTCACCGGCTGCATAGACGCCAGGCACATTTGACTCCAGATACTCGTTGACGACCACACCGTTACGTACCTCTACAGGCGTTCCGGCTAAGATACTGGTGTTGAGCGTGATGCCCAGGCCGATCCCGACGACGTCCGCCTGAATCTCGCGGCCCTTCTTCGTCTTGACATAGCCAGGCGTGCCGTTATTCGGCGTGATAGCCTCTATCTCGTCTCCGTGAATAACCTCCACACCAAATTTTTTGGCGATATTGTCTACCACCTCTCCGCCGTCGTGGTCCAGGGAGTTACGCAGCCAGTAGGGTCCGCGCATTAACCACGTCGTATGCAATTTGCGCATAGCAAACCCATCGCACAACTCATAAGCGATAAAACTGCCACCATAGGCAAGTGCGGTACGCGACTCTAGCATCCTTGCGATAATCGTTTTTGTGTCATCCAGCGTCACAAAATTGTAGATATGTTTGACTCCAGCCGCCCCCGGTACACGCAGGGTATTGGCCCAGCCGCCACTGGCAATTAAGAGGGCATCATAGGGGAAATGGCGACCATCTTCGGTCACAACCACACGCTCGTCCGTATTGATGCGGGAGACCAGCGTCTCGGTCACCAGTTGAATGCTGCGCTGTTCATGCCAGGCAAAGTCGCGTATCATGACCTTCTGTTCGGCCAGCACGCCCTGCAAGAAGCGCGGCAGCGAGACACGATTGTACAGGGGATAGGGTTCATTGGTCAGGAGGTGAATGCTACAGTTCGGGTCGTTCTTGCGCAACGTCTCCGCTGCCGTTGTGCCCGCGACCCCATTGCCTATAATTACATATCTTTTCTCGTGAGTTGCCAAATAAATCTCTCCTTGTCTGAGATGTTTCCTAGCGGATGCGAGGTATCTTCGTGAATTGAGAAAATCTTAGCATAGTTTTTGGGAGAATGCCATAGTCGAGAAAGCCATAGCTTGCGCGAAGATATAGAAAGAAGTTGCTACTCTTCTTTTTTGACCTCCTCAGCCTGGGCAGGAGTAACAATGATCTGTTCTGCCAGTTCCGCGCCAAGCATATGCTCCACCCACGCCGACAGTTCGCCCACGCGAATAAGTAAAGGACCACCAAAAGGAGCGCGTTTGACCAGCTGAATATACGCGTCTGGGTAGAGGCCAAGCTGCCCAAAGTAGCACAGTTTCTCGGAGTTCTGATCGCTCACGCGCAGAATATATGCCGCCTGACCTTCCTGTAGCTGGGAAAGCTTTACACCAGTACGCGCGATTATAACGCCATCCTTGCTGGGGATCGGGTCGCCATGTGGATCTATAGTAGGGTAGCCCAATAAAGCATCCAGTTTGTCTTCAAATTCCTCGGAGATGACATGCTCCAACCGATCGGCCTCGGCATGAACTTTGTCCCAGGAATAGCCCAGTTCACGTGCCAGGTAGAGTTCAAGGAGCCGGTGATGACGGATGACCTCCATCGCCTGGCGCTCCCCTGAAGGTGTGAGCTGAACACCACGGTAGGGAACATGCTCCACCCAGCCGGCAGCCGCGAAATCTTTGAACAACATGGTCGCTGTCGCATCACTGACACCCAGTCGTTCACTTACCGCTGAGGTTGAGACTTTCTGTCCACGCTCCTGTAAAGCATAAATGAGCTTGAGACAATCGCTCATACGAGGTGCGAGCTCCTGGATAGGCTTCTGCACGATCTGCCTCCCTTCATCATCGTCGCGGCGTGGAGACCCACCAGCCTTCAGGCGGTGGGAGGAAACGCCGCCGCTCCTTTCTGATACCTGTAGCCATCACTTCGTTGGAGCAAGTGGCAATACTGGTAGCTGATGCCCTGCCTGGTTCCCGCCTGGGTCGTCACATTGAAGGAGCCAGAACGACGCACCGCCACCCGTCCGATGGAGGTTCCCACGTGTTTCCCCCGTGGAACGATTGCTTTCACCAGGTCACCTGTTTGGAACCCATGCACGGATTTGGGGCCTTTGGCTGCGGTACGTGGGAAGCCATAGCGATCCGGCAAACACATCTGCCGAGACCCATGCCCCGTCGCGATGATGACCAACGGCGTGACCTGCTGGCAGTGCACCACGGCAGGAGTCGAGCGACCTACGCACGCCGCATCAATCCAATGCGTCTTGGGCAGTCCTCGCGTGGTTCGGTTGTATTTGGTCAACCCACCGCTCCCACATTCGACCGGCAAACCTGTCGCTTTGAGTCGCTCAGAGAGTGCGTACCGAGTCGCATTCACGGCTGCCGCGTCCTTGAGCGGGGTTTTGGCCTGCGTCAGGATCTGCGTGAGCACCTCTGGTTTCTTCGCGAGAAACTCGCTGATGTCGCGGGTCCCTTTGGCAGTATTACACGGTTCACAGGCCACACATAGGTTGCTTACCCTGTTGGTGCCGCCTTTGGCTCGTGAGTGGATGTGCTCGACCTGTAAGGGAACATCCGTTGCCTCGCAATAGGCACATGTCCGGTTCCACTTCTCAAGCAGGTATTCGCGCACCTCGTAGCCGAACAAGGTCCCTTGTTGGTAGTCTATCCCACTGATTTCTGGGTGCTCCATCTGTTGCAGATCGAAGGTGACCAGTTCCAGACTGATCGCCGTGATGGGACAGAGACGACGCAACCGATTGACCCAGGTCAGCACGTTGCTCAGGCGACTCTCCAGTGATGGCGGTAGCCACCCTGCACGTCGTCTTCGATTGGCGAAACGAGGTTTTCTATATCTCGTCTTGCGCTGTCGGCGGGATCGTCGTACGGCCCGTCGGGCAGTGAGGGCAGCGGTGATCTGCTGTCCCCGATGGGAGAGTTCTGCGGCAAAGACGACGTCGCCGCTGCCATCATGCACCACAGCAATGCCGGTGGTTTTGCTCCCCGGGTCAAGCTTGAGACGCAATGGGAGAAGCTGTGGGTGTTCCACTTCCTGCTTCAAAATGATGGTAAACGGGTACCGGCGATAGACTGACGCGCTGCCCTCTTTCAAGAGGATGCGGGCGCGTCCCGGATGGACCGGATTCAAGGGGTGGTAAGATGTGTCAACCACGAACACGTTGCTCATGATGAGCCTCCTGTTTCCAGGGTAATGGGTGCCTCGTCAACGTTAGCAGGCGGTTTCGTGCCAACGACACCGGTGTAACCCTCGTAGACCTGTTTAATCGCTGGCCGTAGCAGGCAGAGCTGGCATGCACCCTGCCGTACCTATACATTCGCCCATAACGGAGTCCTCCTG
>JAABUQ010013030.1_pt1 | contig 10188 bp, 13 predicted proteins | sample 5560001 | NCBI WGS metagenome assembly JAABUQ01 (sample SAMN10711888, study PRJNA513371) | rock metagenome | isolation source: Antarctica rocks | place: Antarctica: Victoria Land, Finger Mt nord | collected 2015-12-18 | reverse complement strand
CGCGTGCATGCGGAAGCTGCTTACAACGTTGAACGCGATCCTCAGGGATCAACGAGCATGGATCGCGTCTTGACGTTCAAGACAGTCGCTTGTGGCACGTCCGGCACACGCGGTAGCAGCCTCATCACCTCAGCTCCCTGATCTCTATCTCGGGGAGCTTCAGGGACCAGGATGCGAATGTGCTCAGCGATAGGGCGTTGTTGCATGAACTGCAGAGTTGGCGAGGTATCCCGGCCGGATCTCGAGGATCAGCTCTAGCGAACGGAGACGGGCTTGGCAGTCCTGATCATGCGGTTGAGCACCGCGACGGCGAGGACTGCCTCGCCCTGCCGACCAGGCAGGGTGCGGGCGCGGAGCTTGAGGCACGCAAGCTGGAGGCTGCCCTCGAGACCTTGCTGACGGCGCAGGAGGTCTGCCTGAGCTCACGGGCCCGGCTGCTGATCGAGGATCAGCGTGCGGAGTGGCGCGAGCTGGACCGGCGCATCGAGGCCTTCGACGAGGAGTTCGCACGACAGGCCCGCACGGACGAAGCTGCCCGGCTGCTGACCACGATCCCGGGCATCGGCCCGCTGAACGCCACCGCCCTGGTGGCAGCGATCGGCAGGGCGCGCAGACGTTCGCACGGGGGCGGGACCTCGCTGCCTGGCTGGGGCTCGTGCCCCGGCAAATGACCATGGGCGGCAAGCCGAAGCTGCTGGGGATCAGCAAACGCGGCAACGTCTCCCTGCGCAAGATGCTGATCCACGGCGCCCGCGCGGCCCTGCCGACCTTGTCCAAGGGCGAGACGTCCCTGGGTGGATGGCTGTGGGGGTTGGCTGCGCGGGCGCACAGGAACACCGTGGTGGTGGCGCTCGCCGCCAAGCTGGCGCGGATCGTCTGCGCGGTGCTGCGCAGCGCTCAGCCCTTCGAGAAACAGACTGCGACGATGTCGTAGCACACGAGATCGGCTGCAGGCGCCCACCCGGCGTGAGCGGCTGACGAAGTCTGCGGGTGATGGAAGCGAGATGGCCTGACAGTCGAACGGTGTTCTGGAACCCTGTGCCGTTCAATGGCGCTCGACGCCGCTGTGCTTACGAGGACCAGAACGCGCGGATCTCCATCTTGGCCGGAGCATTGCTCCGAGACCGGATACGTTGACGCAGACTGACCAGACTGGCTCGTGAGAAAGCACTTGCAGACGGGGCAGGCCATACGTTGAACGGCATGCCAACGACGTAGCCGGGCTACCCGGCTGAGGCTACCTGGCCGCCTCCATGCACCAACGACTCTCTGATTCCCTTCCTGGCGGCGTCTGTCGAATAGCGTGCGCCATGGTCAGCACAAGCGCTTGAATGCTATGCTAACTTGGAGCCTAGCTCCCTAGCCTGCTACGCCCGCGCCGGTTGTCCGGCGGGTTCACGTCGCCGTCCGGCACCTCGTATCCGGCCTCGCGCAGTAGCCGGGCCAGGAACCGACGCGTCGAGCCTGCCTTCTCGCCTTCGCGCGCCAGCAGCTCGGCCATTGGCTCGGATGCTTTGAAGTTAATCTGCACCACCGGCAGCGGGCGGGGCTTCTCAGTGGGTGCGGGCTGAACCGGGACGGCCGCCGGCAGCGTCGCGGTGGCCGGTGCGAGCTGGGCGACCAGGTCTGCCCCGCTCACGCGTTTCAGCGGCGAGCGGCTCATCCGGGCTCGCTGCCTACGGACCTAGTAGGGATAGCACCCTTTGCCGATAACTCCGCTATTAGGCTATGCGCCTGCTCGGCTATTCGCCCGGACTGCGGCACTACCCCAGAGAACGACAGCTTGGTGAAGTCGGCCAAATCGCCCAGCGTCTGCTCCAGCAACGGAAGACCGGCATCAGCCAAGCTGTCCATCGTCGCTCGCTCGGACAAGCCGCGCGGCTTCCACCGCGTCAGCAAGATGCTATGAGGAATAGACCGTCTAGCTGCCTTGCTTAGGCTGACAACCTGCTGCGCGGTTCGCATCGTCTCGCGCACGCTGCCGCGGTCCGGCATGCAGGGGATTACGACATGGTCGGCCATGCCGATTGCAGAGGCGGCCGTCAGGCTCTCGAACCCTGCGGTGTCGACCAGCACCACATCGTGCCCGTCCGCCATCTCGCCAGCAAGATCCACGACCTTGATATGGTCGACCTCGCTACGGCAGTCGAAGGCCGGACCTTCGTACACCTGCGAGTGCCAGCTCGCGAATGACTGGTTGCGGTCCGCGTCCACGACGGCAACACGGTAGCCCTCTGTCGCCAATCGCGCCGACAGCAGCATGACAGTTGTGGTCTTCGAACAGCCGCCTTTGCCGGACGCGACCGTAATAATATTTCCCATAGGCAGCTATGCCCCTGCGCGAATTTCTCGGTAGGAGCATAGAGGCATCACAGCAGGTATCTGGCAAGGAGGGTACGGGGCTAGGAGGATAGCTTATGCTGATCTGATCGCACGCTTGGCGGCTCGTCCGCCAGTTCCGCCCATGTGGCCAGCAGCGCGATGTGGTGACGCCGCAGCACAGCCTTGGTCGGCTCTGGCGTGCTGAGGTCCGGCGCAACGCGCAGAGCGTCTGGGATAACCGCGATGGGGGCGGGGGCAGGATCGTCGGCCTCTGCAGTGGTCAGCGCGAGAGTTGCGATTACCTCGGTTATTTCGCGTCCAGTGGACGGGCCGCCATTCGGGAGCATCCCAGATAAGGCGATGCGGTCTGCCGACGCATCATCGCGACCCGTTCGACCGATTGCTGGTGGCGCAGGCCATGGCCGAGCCGCTGCTGCTCTACACCATCGATCCGCTTCTGCCGCCCTACACCGAGCTGGTCAGGCTGTTGGGATGACCGGCGCTCCCGCTGCTCCGTAGCGGCCCTTTGCCAGAACATGCTTTTCGTCGAAGGTCGGCTATGCTCGATCCAGGACCAACAAAAGCCCCGACCATGCCGAAACCGATAGCCGACCGGCACGAACCTGCCACGGACTTCACGTCCTGTCGCCCCGGCCTGCCCGTCAGCGAAGCCATAAGCCTATCCTTCGTGCGGCCGCACAGGCGGCGGCGTCCCTGCTGCCACCACTTGGCCGGCAAGGGCCGTGACCTCCGGGCTGGCCAGGGCCGTCCCGGCCACCGCCAACCCAGGCACGCAGTCCACGCTAGAGGCATGGCCGCCGGTTGCTTCGAGGGCCTGTGGCGATGAGCGCGCATCCGGGCCACGACCTTGATGGCCTGATCAGGTGGGTCGCCCGCGACGAGTGGCGACCGCACGTCGATGCCGTGATGACAGAGCACTTCACCCCCGCCATGGAGGCGTTCGGTCTCGATCTCGAGGAGATCGACGACGACCTCGGCGGCAGCTGGGGCCAGACGCTCTGGGGCTGCGCCTTCGAGGATTTCCTCACCCGGCGGTTCGGACCCGACAACGAAACGCCCGTGGAGGCCTACCTGCGCCGCCAGGGCTGGAAGGAGCGTGGGACGACGCGCGCCTACATGACGGCGCTGCAGAACTCGGTCATGAGCCTCTACGAGGTGAGCACCGTCGTGGCTGGCGAGAGCCTATACGCCCGCGACCTGATCCGCGGAGGTGAGCCGCTGCTCGTGACGGAGCGCACGGCAACCCGCACGCTTCAAGACTGGGACCGGATCGCGGCGCGGATCGTTCCCCAGGCCGAACAGAGGGTCCTGGCGGGCGGACTGCTGGCGTTCACCCTGGAAGGCTCGCAGCAGTTCCTGGCCCGGCTGCGGGAACAAACGGGTCCAGCCCCCCGCAGGCCACGCGGCACAAAGGCCGCCGATGGCGCCCTGGAGGGCTGGCGCGGCTCGGACGACGACCTGCGGCGGTCGGCTCCGCTGTTCAGCAACCTCTGGCTGTTCGACGTCCTGCCGCGCGCGCTTCGGACCGACCCGCCGGTCGTGCTCAACAGCGACGGCGACGCCGTCGTCTTCCACACCGTCGATTTCCCGATCGCGGCGACGACTGCACCGGACGAGATCGAGCGCCGGCTGAATACCGTTCTCCACCTTCGGCAGGAGAACGCGACCTTCTGGAACTGGCTCGGCGACGCCTCGGCCAGGCGGGCAGGGGTGACAGGGCGAAAGGCGGTCACCTGGAACGTCACCATGGAAGACGGCAGTGTCGTCCTGGGCAACGTCGAACTGCAGCCCCGCAGCGTCACCCTCGGCGTCAGCTCCGCAGTCAGGGCCGAGCGAGGGCGTGCCCTGCTGGCAGAGGCGCTTGGCGAGCTGGTCGTGCAGCCTTCGACCAAAATCCAGACACTTGAGCAGATGCGGGATGCTCCACCCCATCGCAGCAGCCGGGCTGAGGAACCGATCCCGCCGGACGTGCAGATCAGGCTGGTGCACGACATGCTCGACAGGCAATGCCGGGCACTGCTCGACGAACCCGTCCCTATGCTGGGCGACGTCTCCCCACGCGCCGCGTCTAGGAGTGCCCGCGGGCGCAAGGTCCTCGTCGTCTGGCTCAAGCACATCGAGAATCACTCGCGCCACGCGGAGGACCGGAATGACTCCATGGCGACCTACGACTTCGCCTGGCTGTGGCGGGAGCTGAAAGTTGAACACCTCCGGAACTGAGGGTTGTCTCGAATCGGCTACTCGACGTGTTCGCCCGAATGGGCTCTGCTCCGGGTGAAGTTTGCTACTTACCCAGTTACCACTATCCAACTTAAAGATTCCGACAATCAACTTTTGCCGGTATTAACCCTGGTAAGCCTCTTGACGAAGTCTTTCTGCTCGCGGTACTTTATTTCGCTCAAGGCTGGATTGCTTTTGGCTCGCTAAAGCGCTTACATGAACTTGTAATTCTCAAACTTGCAAAATGCACAGGGTTCTATGACTCAATATACAGTAAGCTCCGGCCAAACGCTGAGCGGCACAAATCTTTCCACGACATATGTGCCGAATGTGGGTTTCAGAGGCGGAAACTATATTTACGACAGTGCAGAAGTACAAGCCGGTGGCACGTTGCTAAACGCAGCTGATCAAATGGGCGCATCGGTCGTGGTTGACGCTGGCGGGCTTGCCGCTAACACCAGCATTACCGGCGGGTCGCTGACTGTATCCACAGGTGGAAACATTACCGGGACCGCGCTTGGTGGATTTTACTATAATCCGGCCCTGCCACAGTTCAATAATCCTTATCCAACTGCCCTGGAAATTTATGGATCGGCCAATAACACAACAATCAGCGGGGGTAATGCCCGGATAGAGGCAGGTGGTTCGGCCAATGACATTATCGTCACTTCGCCATACGTCATAGCGTCGGAATAAGGTGCTCAGGGCGCACCGCTCGACGTTATTGGCAGAGCTTCCGACCTCCAGATCAGTGGCGGCTACGCGACAGTTGACGGCGGATCGGTGTTCAATGCGATTGTGACCGGAGCCGGCACCCTTGCGATCTCGGCAGCAGGTTCGCTGGTTGCGGCGACGGCGGTCATTGACAGCGGCCTGGTCACAAGCCAGGGCGACATCATCGTCCCAGGCCAAGCCAGTTTACCCCAGACTACTTCCCCCATACCGACCCTTGTGGTAGGCAGCGGGGGCACACTCGTGAATTCAGGAAATATCAACATCAGCGGTGGTGCTGGCGGCGGCGGGTTACTGGCTTCATCAGCAGGCGGGACACTTGTTGCCGCCGCAGGTGCAGTTATTATCAATACTGGTCTGATCAACGCTTATGGCAGCGGAGGTGGCAACAGGTCTGGTAGCGGCGGCGGCGGCGGTCTCGTCATCCTGAGCAGCGGCGCCACGTTGACCAATCAGGGATCGATCTTGCTCGATCCGGGAAGTGCTTCTCTAATGGCTCCCTCCGGAGCTGGAGGCATGCTTTCCGTTGCGAGCGGCAGCACGTTCGTCAACGCCGGCACACTCAGCATCGCGAGCCCGTTCAGCACTAATTACCTTAACGTCGCCTTTTACACGGGCGGCGGCGGGCTGGCTTCGATTGCAGGCACGCTGGTGTTAGACCCAGGGCAGGTCACGAACGGCATCGTGCAGGGAAGCAGCGGCTCGGTCCTCGAACTCGCTGGCGCCGGAAGCGGCATGCTTAGCCCATCTTATTCAGGATGTTGGGGTCCGGCCGGCTGCTTGAGCGATGGGTGCGGCTTTCCGTGGCGTGGCTTTGCGCGATTTCAGACCGGAGGTGCTGGGCGCTGGGGTTGACGAGACGTGGCGGACCGGGGGCGGTGCCCCGTCCGTCAGGGGCCAGCGAGTTGCAGACTGCGGGCGACACCGCGGAACAGTTCAGCCTCCGGGCAGGCGGAAGCAAACGCGATGCGCACCCGCGTGGCGGTCTCGGTAATCCGGGCGGCAATCTTGAGCAGGCGCATGCGCAGGGTGGTGAACTCGGCGCAGGCGAGTGGCTGGGGTTTGGGGATGGCGTCGCGCACTGTCAGCATCAGCCAGTAGGCGGCGGTGTGCAGCACGAGGCGCACTTGGTTGGCCAGTGCTGAGCGGCAGCTTGTGCGGTCGGAGGCGAGCTGGCCCTTGTGCAGCTTTATCAGGTTTTCGGCCTGGCCCCGGGCGCAGTAGAGCGCGTCGTAGAGCCACTCGGCACTGCCGGAGGCGAGACTGGTCACCACGCAGCGTATGTCCAGGCCCAGGGTGGTGGCTTCGATCCTGGCCACGACCCGCCGCTTGCAGCCCCAGGACCTGGCGCCGTAGCAGGTCTCGGCGTAGCGGCGCAGCGAGGGCACGTTTGTCTCGGCACGGCGGACCCGAACATCATCGGCCGCCTCCTCAAGCAGCCGGGCCAGCACGGCATTGCCGGGCAGGCCGAAGATGAAGTCGACGTTGTTGATCTCGCACCACGCCATCACCTCGGGACGACCGTAGTGGCCATCGCCACGGATCGTCAGGCGCGTGGTGGGCCAGTGGCTACGGATGCGGCGCACCAGGCGCCTCACGTGGCCGAGGACTTCGAGGCCAGAGGGCGTCCTGCCGGGACGCAGCACCATTGCGACCGGGCGCGAGGTGGCGACGTCGTAGACGTGGATGGGCATGAAGCAGCGCTCGCCGTGGTGCGCGTTGAACAAGGACAGCTGCTGGTGGCCATGCACGACGTCCACCGTGTCGTCGATGTCCAGCGTCACCGCCCTGGGCGGCCTACGGTAGCTGGCGCAATATAGGTCGACCAGGGCGTAGCTTAGGCGCACGACCTCGCGCAGCGTCGGAGCGTTCTCCCAGCGCGACACGGTGGGCTGGGAGCACAGGTCGCGTCCGCTGTCCGGCAGGCGCCCGCAGGCGAGCTTGAAGCCTGGGTCGGTGCGCAGATGGTCGAGGTCGTCAGCGTCCTCATAGCCGCAGGCGATGGCGAGCATTCGCGCCCGCAGGATGTCAGCGATGCTGTGGGTCACGAGCGCCGGGTTGCGCGGGTCGGCGATTAGCCTGGCCAGGCGCCCGGCTATACCGAGCCGCTGCTCGGCGGCCGCCAGCAGCATCACCCCGCCGTCCGATGTCATGCGGCCACCATCGAAGCCCGCAACGACTTTCCTGCGGCCAACAGCTGGGAGAAGAAAGGGCGCGGACGTATCGTCGGGCATGGCGGGTGTGGTGCAGCTCGGTTGTGGGTGTCGGTTGATCTCAACATCCGATCCGTAAACGCGATCAGCAGCTTACGCGACACCCGCCGCCGAATCCCTGCTATGCCGTGAATAAGCCAGGTTAGGCCTGTTGCGGAAGTGACCACCTGATGATTGGGATCGCGTCTGGGAGGGGCTTCCTTGACCATGGGCGCACCTGACTCATAGGTCTCCTCCGTCGTGAAGGAGCCGCCGCCGATGAACCAGCCACTCTCTGCCAGCCGCCTCCGCCGGAGTGCCAGCTTCCTTCGGCTGACCGGCGTCACGGTTGCGACGTTTGACCGGATGCTCGCGCAATTGCGGGAGCCATGGGACACGCAGGAACGCCGGAAGCTAAAATCCGGGCGCCCGTGGGACACGGACGGGCTGGAAGACCATCTGCTGGTGATGCTGGTGTATTACCGCTGCTACGTCACGCAGGAGTTCATCGCTCACCTCTACCGGGTCGACCGCAGCGCGATCTGCCGCGCCATCAAGCGCATCGAGGCCCATGCCACCCTGCTGTTCGCGGTCCGGCGCGAGCCCAGGATCAGTCGCAAAGGACGCCGAGTCGCTGATTGTCGACTGCACCGAGCAGCCGATCCAGCGGCCCGGGGTCGATACCACCCAAAAGGCGCACTACTCGGGCAAGAAGAAGCGCCACACGCTCAAGACCGAGTTCGTCGTCACCGGCAAAGGCCGCGTCGCCGCGGTGTCGCCGTCGCATCCTGGCAGCCATCACGACTTGGCCATCCGCCGCCAGGGACCGTCCTTGCCCAAGACGGCGCGCATGTATGCCGACAGGGCCGACCAGGGCTACAACAAGGACCATCCCAACTTGGATATCCCTTACAAGAAGCCGAGGGGTGGCGAACTGGACGAGCAGGAGAGGCAGTACAACCGCGGCCTCGGCAGCTTCCGTGTCGCCATCGAGCACCGGATTGGACGCGTCAAGCGCTTCCGCATCGTCTCCGACCGCTTCCGCAACCCGCGGCCCACCCACCATACCAAGATCTCGATCATCGCCGGACTGGTCAACATCGAAGCAAGCTTCATGCCGCTCTGACACGCCCCCAGGATAAGGAACTCCGTCGCCCCTGCCCAACGCAAATCTTCAAGCAATCCACCACTTTCGCAACAGGCCTATTAAGAATGCCAGAGTACAAAAAGATCTTGTCTTAAATTTAATGCAAGACCTATATTGCCTAAAAAAGTATGCACTGTTATGCTGTTGGAGTTGATTATGGTTTCAGAAGAAGCTTCATTTACTCATTTCCGCCTTTCGAGCGTAGTAAAAACTCGAAAACTATTTGCGCTCTTATTTATATGCACATTCTTTATATTTCCATAATTTGTAACTTCATTCTCTAACTTAACAATATTATTAAAGTTCGCCGTTTTTTTTATCAATATTATTGTCGTAAGTCCGATTTATTTACTTTTTTATAGACGTATTAAAAAAGGTGCTATAACAATTTTAACAACCGATAGGCACGTTATAGTAAATAAATATGGCTTAGAGAATAAGGTTAGTTGGAAATCTGTAATAAAAATAAGTTCCGTAAACACTTCCGTATCCTATTTATATACAGAACCAGCAGGGGTTTCGATAAAATTTTTACATGATCAAACTACTTCTTCTTTGCTGATTCCTGATTCTTTTGATATCTCTAAAGAAGAACTTGCTTTTACGCTAAGAGAGGAACTCTCTAGATATATTTAGGAATTTAAGAATTTCACTGCCGATATAATACCAACCGCCGCTGAGGCTGACTCTCGCCTCATCCTGATTCCATTTCCCGCTTTAATCTGATTCGCTGCCCTCTGGGTCGGTTTGAGGAGGGCGCGATGGCGTGGCGGTGACGATTACCAGGCTGGAGCACTCTGTAACCGAGTTGCGTGGCATGGCTGCCAGGAGTGTCGATGGTGCTGTGGCCTGCCGTCTGCTGGCCATCACGCATGTGCTGGACGGTGCTTCACGTGCCGAGGCGGCCGCGTTGTGCGGGATGGACCGGCAGACGTCGCGAGACTGGGTGCACCGGTTCAACGCGGAAGGGACCGCGGGACTGATGAACAGGACCAGTCCGGGCCGCAGCCCCGCGCTGTCGGAGGCACAGATGGCGGAGCTGAAGGACGTGATACTGGCCGGACTGGATTTGGCCACGCATGGCATAGTACGGTGGCGCTGCTCGGATCTGCGCGAGGTGCTCGCCGAGCGCTTCGGCGTAGGGGTGCACGAGCGCACCGTGGGCAAGCTGCTGCGGCGCGTGCGTCTGACCAGGCTGCAGCCACGGCCGCACAATCCCAATTGGGATGAGGCGGCGCAGGAGGTTTTTAAAAAAGCTTCCCCACCCTTGTAGCGGCCGTTCTGCCCGTCGAGGCCGCCGGAAGGCAGGTGGAGATCTGGTTCGAGAACGAGGCGCGTGTCGGCCAGCAGGGCACGTATGGCGCGCTGTGGGCTGAGATCGGCTCACGTCCTAGCGTCGTGCGCGATGATCGACACGACTCTGCCTGGCTGTTCGGCTCGGTGTGCCCGCAGCGTGCCGGTGAGTGTCAAAGGGGTTGCCGCGCGGGTCTCGTAACGACGTGTGCTTATCCGGGTGTCATCAGTGTCTGCACGGTGGCTGTCTGGACGACGATG
>JAABUQ010013029.1_pt1 | contig 10188 bp, 7 predicted proteins | sample 5560001 | NCBI WGS metagenome assembly JAABUQ01 (sample SAMN10711888, study PRJNA513371) | rock metagenome | isolation source: Antarctica rocks | place: Antarctica: Victoria Land, Finger Mt nord | collected 2015-12-18 | reverse complement strand
TGTCCACCTTCCACTGCTTCAGTACGTCCAGCACTTCGTCCATCGCAGGACCTCGCCGTTTGCGTTCCTCCTCGGGAGCCTACCGCGATCATCCTGCGTTTTCCACCTTGGCTTCGGTTTAGGGCCGCACTAGCCGCGCTACGGACTTGGGCACAGAGCGCGGACCCTGGCCACACCGACACGCAGCCCGCAGCGGTCGGCCACGCTGGCAGCAACGGTCTGGTTCCCGGGTAGGAGGCCACCATCGGTGGCACCGTCCGCCTGGAAGGTCGCCAGGATCTGTGCCAGCAGCGCCGGGTCGAGCGTGCGCGCTGCGGCCAGGCGGTAGCGCCCGGATGGACCCTCGAGAGTGATGGCCACGCTGCGGGACAGCGTGTCGATACACTGGCTGCCCGGGAGCCCGCCGACCGTCACCGAACGGCACAGGGTGTTGGGCAGGTCGCCCGCCTCGGCGCCGGCGCCGGCGCCGGCACGCACCACGATACCCTGGGTATCGCTGGCGAGCGTGGTCACGCTGGTGCCAGCGGCGTCGGCGGTCTCCTGAACCAGCCAATCCCCTGGCACGGCGATCGTGTACCCGCCAGCCGCGCTGTGGTACGTCTGCCAGGTCGACTCCACCGGGCCGGGGTCTGTCCCGCCGGCAGGGTCCCCGTCCGTTTCGGCGGCGGCGCCGCTGGCGGCTGAGCCGAAGAGGAGCAACGCGGCCAGCAGCGCCCCCGTCCAGTGCGCTGTCCGCCGCCGAACACGGCGTCCGGGCCCGTCCTGCGCCGCCATCGCCAATCGAAAGTATAGGCGGGCGGGTGACAGCCCGACGAAACGGGGCATACCATAGGCAGCCCTGGATGCGCTCTGATGGGAGGGCTTCACGCATGAACATGGTGAGTTGGCGCGCGGCGTGCGCGTTCGCGCTTGTAGCTGGCCTGGCAACAGCACCCGTGCACGCCGACGATGGCAGCGGCCAGTCGCGACTGACGAGAGCTCAGCGGCATCTGCTGTCTGGACAGGCGGACCTCATGCTGAACGGAGGCCAGGAGGCTCGTCTTGGGCGGCCGGCGCGCGGCGCAGACGGCGGGGCGGCGCGCGCGGACAACGAGCGACCGTTCTACTTTCCCAGCGAGGACGACCTGTGTCCGCAGCAGCGCGGCGACAACGTCAAGGTGAACGCGGACTGCCAGAACCTGTCCGACGCGGACCTGCAGGGGCGGGGCGAGGCGCAGAACGAGACCGCCATCAGCTACGACCCGACCAACCCTCGGCACCTGGTGGCGACTTTCAACGACTACCGGCGGGGCGATGGCAACTGTGGTGGCTCCTTCAGCCTGGACGGCGGCCAGAGCTGGGCGAACATCGTCGTCCCGATGTCGTTCACACGGGCGAAGCCGGAGTTCAGCCAGACCGCGGCCCGCCAGTACTGGCAGGCCGGCGGCGACACGTCGGTCGCCTGGGACACGAAGGGCAACGCCTACTTCTCCTGCCAGGTGTTCAACCGCGGCGGCGCGCCGACGAGCACCAACCAGGACCAGTCGAGCGCCTTCCTGGTGTTCCGGTCGACAGGCAACGATGGCGGCTCCTGGAACTTCCCGGGCCGGTACGTCACCACGGCGAACGACCTGGCCGGCACTGGCACCATCCTGGAGGACAAGCAGTACCTGACTGTCGACAACCACCCGGGCAGCCCATTCCAGGATCGCGTCTACGTGTCCTGGACGGAGTTCGCCCCGGACGGGACCGCGTACATCTACCTGGCCTACTCCAACGACTACGGCGAGACGTTTAGCCCGCGCCGCCTGGTGAGCCTGCCGAGCGCGCAGCTCTGCCCCACACCGCTGCCCGCACCCGCCCCCGGCCCCGGCGCCTGCGACGCCAACCAGTTCTCCCAACCCTTCACTGGACCAGACGGCACGCTGTACGTGGCGTACGCCAACGTCAACAACGCCGGCTCACTGGCGACGCGCGTCGACCAGGGCGACGAGGGCCCCGCCGGCTCCTTCGGCCCGGGCGCGCCGCCCGCGGGTGGGCCGCCACCAGCGGCGGTCGAGAACCGGAACCAGATGCTCCTGTCCCGGTCGACCGACGGCGGCAACACCTTCTCCGGCCCCATCAAGATCGCCGACTTCTACGACCTGCCCGACTGCCCCACCTATCAGCAGGGCAAGGACGTCGGGCGCGCCTGCGTGCCAGAGAAGGGTGCCACGGCGAACTCGTTCTTCCGGGCCGTGAACTACCCATCCGGCGCGGTCAACCCGACCGACCCGTCCCAGGTCGTGGTCACCTTCGGCTCCTACATCAACAAGTTCTCGAACGAGACGCGCCCGAACCCGTGCATCCCCACCGGCTTCAACCCGACCACGGGCAACAACCTGTTCTACGGCGTCAAGACGCCCGACGCCTGCAACAACAAGATCCTGGTGAGCGTGTCCAACGACAGCGGCGCGACCTTCGCCGGCACCACGGTCGACCCGCGCCTGCTCCCCACGGTGAACCAGGCGCCCCGCCAGGTTGGGACGGACCAGTGGTGGCAGTGGGCCGCGTTCACGCCGGACGGTCGGCTGGCCGTCTCCTACTACGACCGCCAGTACGGCGACGACGAGACCACCGGCTACTCGGACGTCACCATCTCGGGGTCCAGAAACCTCACGGACTTCGGCGTGCAGCGCGTGACCTCGGGGTCGATGCCGCCGCCCACCGAGTTCTCCGGCATCTTCTGGGGCGACTACAGCGGGCTCACCGCCCCCGACGACGCCTACCCCACCTGGAGCGACACCCGCAGTCCCGAGCTGTTCCTCTGTCCTGGCACGGGTGTGCCGGGCAGCCCGCCGGCCGTCTGCAACAGCTCCGCCGCCAACGCCCCACGCGCGAACGACCAGGACATCTTCACCCAGGCCGTGCCCATCCCCCTGTCGCGGGGCGACCGCGGCCGCAATCGCTGACGACCCGCTCCAGTATTCTTTCGGCGGGCGCCCTCCTCCACACCGGCGACGGTCGGTGGGAGGGCGCCCGCGCGCCAGCCTGGACGGCCGCGTGCGCTAGCCTGCATTGGTCATGGGGCAGCTAGAAACCGCTGCGGGCGCGCCTGTCGCGGCAGCAAGCCAGCGCGGAGCAGTGGCCGTGCGACAGGGCCCGCTGGTCGCCCACTGGCCCGTGGGCCTCGTGTTCGTCTGTTATGTCGCGTCGGCGTGGGCCATCCCCACGCTGGCCAACGTGGCCGTCACAGACGACTGGGTCTACTACCGGACTGTCGAACAGCTGCTGGCCGACCACGTGCTGCGCGTCCATGAGATGGCGTCCGCGGCGCTGGTGTTTCAGACGGTCTGGGGCGCCGGCTTCGCCGCGCTGCTCGGCTTGAGCTTCGGCGTGTTGCGCGTCTCCACAGTGGTCATGGTCGGGCTCAGCGGGATCGCCTTCTACAGCCTGTGCCGTGCCCTGGACGTGTCACACGGGAGGAGCGCCCTGGGCACTGCGGCGTACCTGTTCCACCCCCTGGCGCTGTCCCTGGCGTACACCTTCATGACGGACTCTTACTTCACCAGCCTGCTCGTCGTGTCCCTGTGTCTCTACGTGCTGGGGCTCCAGCCGGCGTGCCCGCGGTCCGGCTACGTGCTGCTGGGCGCGCTGGCCGCGGCCTGCGCCATTCTGGTGCGCCAGCAGGGTGTGCTGCTGCCCGCGGCGGTGGTCGGCGCGCTTGTCGTCGGCGGTCGGCTGAGCCGGTCTCGCCGGGGAATCGTCGTGCTCCTGCAGACGTGCGCCATTCCGGCAGCGGTGACCGTGGCGTTCGCGGGCTGGCTGCGCTATGCCAACGGGGTGCCGTGGGCGCTCACCCTGTTCCGCGACGACCTTGTGCAGCCCGGATTGATGCCGGTCGTCCAGTTGGTCCCCAGGTTGGCTGTCACCGAGGCTCTGTACGCCGGCTTCTTCGTCCTCGCGCTGGCCGTGGCCGTCCTGCCGGCCCTGCTCCTCACCCGCGCCAGTCTTCGGCCGAGGGCCTGGTGGGCGCTCGGCGCGTGGATCACACTTGTCGTCGGCGGTAGCGCCACGTTCTGGCAGCGGGGCGCGCTGATGCCGTACGTCGGACAATTCGTCACCAGCACCGGCTTCGGCCCGGAAGACCTGATCGCCGCCAGGCCGGTACTCCTCGACGCCGCCGCCCGCGCCGCTCTCACTGTCGCGTGCGCGCTCGCGGCCGCGACCATCGGCGTGGCTCTGGCGCGCCGCCTCGGGACGCCACCCAGAGACGCATCCGCCGGAGCGGGAATCGTTGGCGGTGTCGCGGTCGGCCAGATCCTGGGGACGTTTCCAGCGTCCGTCCACTTCATCAACTGGGCAGGCACGCTCGACAGGTACCTGCTGCCGCTGCTGCCCGTGAGCATCGCGCTGCTGCTGTGGGCCGTGCGCGGAGTACGGCTAACCGAGCCTCTCGCCTGGGGGGCCGTGGCCGTCGTGGGCGCGTTCGCTGTCGCCGGGACGCACGACCATCTGGCATTCCTGGACGGCGTCTGGTCGTTGGCGCGGGAGGCGAATGCCGTGGGCGTGCCCAACACGCGCCTTGACGCCGGCGCCGGGTGGGACGGGTTCTTCCTGTACGAACGGCCGCCGAGCCCTGACCGGCCGTCGCGGACGCCGCATCCTCCCTGGTGGATAGACCTGTTCGCGCCAGCCACGGACTCGAGCTACGTCGTCGCGGGCGCCCCGCTTCCGGACTACGCTATCGTGCAAGAGCGGAGCTACCCGTCCTGGCTGCATGGGCACCCTCTGCCGCTGTACCTGCTACGCCGACCCGACGTCCCGGGGCCGCCGTGATCGTCTCGCGGAGGAGCATGCCCGAGGGTAGCGGTGCCCGTGCAAGCTGAGCGCGCGGCGACCCGCGCCGAACCGGCGGGCTCAGGCGCCGCGCGCTCAGCGCTCGTCTGCCGCGCCCGCGCGGCGGCTCGGCACGCCGCGTCCCTGCGCGCCGCCAGCCTCAGCAGCGCGCTGGCCGTGCTCGTCGCGCTGGCGGCCCGGCTCCCGTACTTTACCCGCTCGGACTTCCCGCTGAACGACGGCGGGATGTTCGTGGCGATGTCCCGGGATCTCCTGAACGCGCGCTTCGCCCTGCCCGCGTTTACCTCCTACAACTTCGCGGGCATCCCTTTCGCCTACCCGCCCGTGGCCTTCTACCTGGTCGCGCTGCTATCCGGGGCAACGGGCGTCGACGCGGTTGCGCTGGCGCGCATCCTGCCTCTGGCAGCCAACCTCGCCACCGTGGCCGCCGTCGCCGTTCTGGCCCGTTCACTGCTCGGCATAGGGTGGGCAGCATTCCTTGCGCCAGCCATCTTCGCCCTCATTCCCCGGAGCTACGAGTGGCTGATCATGGGTGGCGGCCTGACACGGTCGTTCGGCTTGCTCTTCGCCGTCGCCAGCCTTCACCAGGCTCACCGGCTGTTCTCGACCCCGAGCCTGAGGCGGGCTGCCCTGTGCGCGGCGCTGGCCGCGCTCGCTCTGGCAACACACCTGGAGATGGGCTTGTTCGCGCTCGACAGCATCGCGCTGATGGCGCTGCTCGAGGGGCGCAGCCTGCGAGCCGTCCTGGCGACCGCTGTCATCGGGGCCGCGGTCGGCGTTCTGACCGCCCCCTGGTGGGCCACCGTCGTCGCCCGCCACGGCCTGTCCCCGTTCGATGCCGCCAGCGCGACCGGCGGCTGGTCGTCCATCAAGGAGGAGCTGGCGGCGCTCCAGGACTTCACCACCCCGCCCAGGCTCGTTCTGGCCCTGCCGAGCGCGTTGGCTGTGGTTGGAGCGCTCGTGTGCCTGCTCCGCGGAAAGCTGTTCGTGCCAGTCTGGCTGCCGGCCATATTCTTCCTGCTGCCCCGCAGCGCACCTTCCGAGGCAACGGTTCCCCTGGCGCTTCTCGCGAGCGTTGGGCTCGCCGATGTCGTGGCGCCCGGCGTCGTCAGCGCCCTCGGTCCCGGCCGCCGGTCCCGCCTGGCCGCCGCCACCTGGCACCGAGTACGCGCGGGGTGGCGCTCGCGGGCAGCACTCGTCGTGCGTCCGATCGTCGCGGTGGCTCTGCTCAGCGCTGTCTTCCTGTACTGGCCTCGGATGCAGGCTAACCCGCAGACGCTCGGGGCAGTATCGGCGGCCGACCGCCAGGCGATGCGCTGGGTCGCGGAGCGTACTGCCGGAGCCGACACGTTCCTGGTGCTGACGCCGACGTGGTCATGGGAGGAGGACCGCGTCGGCGAATGGTTCCCGGTTCTGGCGCAGCGCCGGAGCATCGTCACCCCGCAGGGGGCCGAATGGCTGCCGGCGAGCGCTCACGCCCGAGCCGTCTGTGCCTGGCTCGACGTGCGGTCCCTGGGGTCAGCGGGGCTCGGCGTGGACGAGCTCGACACGTGGGCCAGCGACCGCGGCGTCGCTTTCAGCGCCGTCTTCGTGTCCCAGCCCGTGCCAGGCCCGGTGAATTGGGGGGTCCTGGTGGCATCGGCGGAGGCGTCGCCCAACTACACCGTCGCGTACGCGGGGGACGGGGTGGCGGTCCTTCAGCGACGCCAGCCGATCGTGCCGCGCTGGGGAACGCCAGGAGAGCTGGCGGTCGCCAGCGATTGCCAGGCATTCGTGGACCAACCGGACGCGGTCCGCTGGACCTTCGAAGCGGTCTATGGAGTGGACGCGGCGCGGGCATGGGTCGCCGAACACCAGCAGGCGCTAGGCGGACGTGTCCCCTTGTGCCGCCGACTGGCTCAGCTCGGGGTGGTGCAGCTGGCCTGCTGAACGCGGCCAGCGCGCCGCGCTGGCGGCGGCTCCCTGCCAGGGCGCGCCGCTGCCAGGGCGCGCCCGGCGCGCTGGCGTCCAGAACGCCAGGGCGCACAGCAGCGCCAGACTCCCCCCGTACAGGACGGCATTGGCCCGGTGCACCAGCCACGGCAGATGGCTCGGGACGTCCCAGCCGACCAGGCACGCCAGCGTGACCGCGCCCAGCGCCAGCCGGACGCGACTACCACCGGACGGGGCCAGCGCGCACAAGAAGGGAAATGCCAGGAACACGTAGTTCACATGCATGCGGGTGTTGAGGAAGAAGAAGCCCAGCCCGATGACGGCGGCGGCGAAGGCGACGTCCCGCGCCGTTCCACCGCGCACCAGCCGCACCAGCACGCCGGCGTAGAGCGCCGCGAACGCCAGCAGCCCGACGGCCAGGTACGTCAGTCCCGCGACGAGCACCGTGCTGTCCGGCACCGCTCCATTAGGGTCCGCGGCCACGGCGCCGCGCCACACGGGCAGCAGCAGCCACAGGTTGTCGGCGTGGTTCTGCGTGTTCGCGTGCAGCGCACCCATCGCCGGCAGCGCCGCTGCTACGTCGCCCAGCGCTCCGTGCGCGACGAACGGCAGCATGATGAGCGCCACGGCGACGGCGCTCGCGACCAGCGCGACCAGCAGCTGGCGCGCGGTGGCGCGCGTCAGGACGAGAAAGCCGAGGAGCGGAACGAAGGCGAGGGCCTGCGGCTTGACCAGCACAGCGACTGTCACGCAGACCGCAGACGGGACGACCTGCGCCCTGAGCACGCACAGCAGCGCCAGCACCAGCAGGCTGGCGTAGTAGGCGTCGCCGATCATGCCCTGCCAGGCCACCGTGGCCAGAACGGCGGGGTTCAGCGCATACAGCAGCCCCGCCCAGCGCGCCCGGGACGGCTCGGACCAGCCCAGGGCTAGACAGTACACAAGAACGGCCAGCGCCGCATCGGCGACGACGGGGCCGACCCGCATCAGCACGTCGAGGCTGTGGGTGTCGGTAGCGAACGTCGGCGAACAGCACAGCGTGTAGAGCTTGCCCGTCAGCCACAGCGGATAGAAGAACGCCGGTGGGTACAGGCTGCCCGGATCGAGGACGTTGTACCCCGCCTGTACGCCGTCGGCGGCGACGCGCTGCGCGGTGGCCACCCAGCCCACCATGTCACCAGTCTGGCCCGAGGGCGCCAGGAGAATGATGGCGACACGTGTGGCGAGCGCTACGACCGCGACGAGCCAGATATCGCCCCACGCCGCGGGAGCAGGGTGGCTTCTCCCGGTCAACGGTCCAATTCTAGCCCCTACCCTGTTCCCAGCCGTTGCCCCCGCAGGCCCACGGGCCCCTAGCGTCACCGCCACTGTGGCTACTGGTGACCTGTTTGCCTCTCCTGCTCCGAGGCACCCTCACCGGCCGGCCAGGCGACCGTCAGGAGAAAGGTCGCGTCCTCGACAGCGAGGATGGGGTCGCGCAGATTGTGGCCGAGGACCAGCAGATCATCTTTCCCGGCCTCGACATCCTGTCCATTGAGACGTAGGCGGACGCGACCGTCAAGGACGAGCAGGCAGGCGCCGCCGGCTCGCGCTTCGGGCTGGAGCTCGGTACGCGCCGCAAGCGACACCAACGTGACCCGCAGCTCGCCATCTTTGGCCAGCGTCTTGGCGGTGCGGCGCCCGGTTGTTCCGCGCCGCGTCTCGGCCAATCCGCGGCGCTCCTCGCCGAGGTTGAACAGCAGGTGGTGGCCACTGAGCTGCCGTGATTCCCGCTTGTCGCTGCCGCTCGTCGCGTGCTCTTGTGCGTCCTGGGTCATGTCCGCTCCTTGCCGCCGAAAGGGTACCCGCGCCTGCCCACAGGAGTATCAGGCACAGCTGCCGTGCCTGCCGCACGACGTGTGCCGGGCCGGCGCCGGGAGGCGTCTCAGGGCTACACAGGGACGGGTGTGGCAAGATGACGCCGGTGGCGAGCAGCAACGGACGCCCGACTGGGCGTCGCTGGGCACGTTGGCATAGCCGCGTGTCTCGGGCGTGACCCTGCGCGAGGGAGCCCTCGCGGTCCCCAACTACCGCACATTCATGGCCGGCTCGACCGTGGCGCTGTCTGGCGGCTGGCTGCTGCGAACGGCGCAGGCCTGGCTGGTGCTGGACCTGACCGGCTCGCCAGCGGCGCTCGGGGCGGTGACAGTGGCTCAGGCGCTGCCCGTCACCCTGCTGACACTGTTCGCGGGCGTGGTGATCGACCGCATGCCCATGCGGCGGCTGATGATTTCGGCGCAGGTCATCTTCGTTGCCCAGGCGGCGATCACAGCCATCCTGGTGCTGTCCCATACGATCCAGTTCTGGCACGTGCTGGTTCTGGCGTCGGTCATGGGCGTTGCCAGCGCCGTTGATTTCCCCACTCGGTCCGCCATCATCAGCGAGCTCGTGGACCAAGCCCGGGTGGCGAACGGCGTCGCGGTGTACTCGTCGGTGAGCAGCGCCACCCGCATCGTCGGGCCAGGCATCGGCGGCGTCATGATCGCTCTGTGGGGTAGCGGGGCGTGCTTCGCGGTCACCGCCGCCGCGTTCGCCGTCGCCACGAGCAGCCTGCTCCTGTTGCGGCCCGACCAGTTCTACCCCAGGCGGCGGTCCGCGCGCGGGGCAGTTGTCGGCCAGCTGGTCGCCGGGCTGCGGTACGCCGTGACAAGCCCGCTCCTGGCGTACAACGTGGTGCTCGCGGCCTTCATCGGGACCTTCGCCTACAACTGGGCGCTGGCCCTGCCGCTGCTCGCTCGGTACGCGCTCCAGGCCGGCGCCGAGGGCTTCGGCGCGCTCAACATGGCGATGGGGCTCGGGTCGACCCTCGGCGCCCTCTGGCTGGCCACCCGCGTCGCCCCCTCGGCGCGCCTCGTCCTGGGCGCGGCCACCGTTTTCTCGCTGCTCATCCTCGTCGTGGCGCAGGCAGCGTCCATGCCGGTCGCGCTGGTCCTGCTAGTGGTGACCGGTGCCGCGAGCATCACCTTCAACGCGTCCTCCAACACGCTCCTTCAGATAAACACCCGCGAGGAGTTCCGCGGCCGGGTGCTGTCCTTCTACATGTTCCTGATGATCGGCACGACGCCGCTCGGCGGGGCTTTCACCGGCCTGGTGGCGAACCAGTTTGACGTGCGCGTCGCGCTGGAGATCAACGGCGCGCTCTGCCTGGTCGGCGTGGCGGTCGCGACCGTCGTCCTCAGACGGGCCCAACACACGGCCGGCTGGCTCCGAGCCGGGGCCGCGCCCGTCAGGCTGGACTAGACTCCGCCCCACACGGCCATGGCCGTGGCTGCTGACGGCGTCGGCTACGCCCTCGGGGCGGTCGCGCGGATGGCGCGCGCCATCCGCTCCAGGATCTCCTCCAGGATTGCCGGCGACGTGGCGAAGTTGAGGCGCACGTGGCCGTCGCCAGGCGGTCCG
>JAABUQ010013028.1_pt1 | contig 10189 bp, 12 predicted proteins | sample 5560001 | NCBI WGS metagenome assembly JAABUQ01 (sample SAMN10711888, study PRJNA513371) | rock metagenome | isolation source: Antarctica rocks | place: Antarctica: Victoria Land, Finger Mt nord | collected 2015-12-18 | reverse complement strand
ATGGCAACCATTACCAGCGTCGTCATGATGGGACGGCGGATGAAGATTTTGGCAAGGTTCATGAGGTACTTCCTCCTGACACTGGGGTGGTTTTGACTTGAACTTTAGCTCCAGGCACTAAATTAAATTGACCATCAGTTACTACTTTTTCTCCCGGTTGCACTCCTCGATCGATGACTGCTTGACCGTTAAATGTTCTACTCACAGTTACCGCACGGAGTTGCGCTGTATTATTTTGACTGAGGACAAAGACAGACTGCCCATTTTGTCCAGTTTGAACTGCCTGAGAAGGCACGACAGTTGCGTTAGGTATCGTTGTTAAATTAAGTGTGACGTTAACAAACTGCCCAGGCCATAGTTGCTCTTGAGAGTTGGTAAAGTCTCCTAGTAGTTGAATTGTCCCAGTCGTGTTATCGACAACTCCATTAACTGCTGCTAGCACGCCAGCTACTGACTGCTTACTGTTAGGAATACTGACTTGCAAGCCTAGTCTACTATTAGCCATATACTGCCTGATTGCTGGTAGTTCCTTCTCTGGAACTGAAAAGGCAACTTGGATTGGCTGAATTTGACTGATCGTAACTAGCGGGTTGGTGCTATTTGACTGAATTAGGTTGCCACGATCAACTACAACAGTCCCAGCTTGTCCATCTATGGGAGAATAAATTTTAGTGTAGGAAAGCTGCACTTGAGCATTTTCCACTGCCGCTTTGTCAGCATTTACAGCAGCTTGGGCGTTTTGCACTGCGGCTCTATCAGCAGCAACTGTGGCATCGGCGGCTTGGGCACCAGTGATGTATTGAGTTGCTTGCAGTTTACTAATCGCACCCTCATTTCCTAATGACGCATAACTACGAGCTTGCGATTGAGCATACTGCTGCTGGGCAATATCTTTGGTTAAGTTAGCTTGGGCTTGTTTGATCTGAGCAATGTCTTTGGCTAAGTTGGCTTGGGCTTGCTGGAGTGACGCTTGTAAAGGGCGATCGTCAATGGTAAACAGCAATTGCCCCCTTCTCACTCTCTCACCTTGACGGAAATAAACACCCGTTAGCTGTCCGCCTACCTGCGCTCTAACTGTTACTGTATTACGTGCTTGCACATTGCCAATTACCTGTATTTGCACTGGAATTGATGCTTGAGTTACAGTAGCTATTGTTACTGGGACAGCTTTCTTAATTGCACTTTTAGACTGCTCTGGATTGGCATTGGAAGCAGAACAGGCAGAAAGACAAGTTATACCAACAATTAGCAGCATCAGTCGTATAGGTTTGAGCGGCGATCGCCACTGCTGGAAACTTAAAAATTGCATTACTTCCTTAGATTGCACCTGCTGTCTTACACCAAGCGGACTTATTTCTTTTGTAATAACTCTTCGATATGCTAACAGTCAGCTACATCAACTTAAATGTGACGATAGTCATCACTACCCTCTAACTCAAGAAGGAAATTAGATAGTGTATTAGAGAAACTCCTACAGGTTGCTCAGGAGACGGCTTTAGTACAGCAAGTATTTCAGGAGGCTACAATCCACAATAGATAGACGAAATTTAAGAGTGAGCTAAGTAGGCGGACATCATTAAAAGGAAAATGACTATCGCTTAATCGTCGATATTGTCTATTCCACTCAAAGAATTTATATCAAGTATGTTCTGACTCACGCCGAATACGACAAGGGGAACTGGAAAAATGATCCATACTTTTAACCGGGAGTCTTATGCTAACCTACTGGCTCAGTATCAGCCTAAGATAATTGAAACTGAGTCAGAAAATGAGGCGGCGATGGTCGCGGAGCGAACCGCCTTCGGCATCGCATTGGCTCTGGCACTGGAACACCGCCCCAATCGAACTCCAGAAGAGGATGCTTTTCTCGAACTGCTGGTAACGCTAATCGAGAAGTTTGAGGACGAACACTATCAGCTCAACGCTTCCACGCCTCAGTCAATTCTGCAACATTTAATGGAAGCAAAAAACCTCAAACAATCAGATCTCGTGGGCATTCTTGGCTCTAGTGGCGTTGTCACTGAGATCGTTAACGGCACTAGAGAAATCAGTAAAGCTCAAGCTAAAGCACTGGGAGAGTTCTTTCGCCTATCCCACACACTATTTCTCTAGGAAATTACCTCAATCAGACACAGGGAAAATTTCCCTTCCTTTAGAAAGTTCCATTAGCTAGTGATGAGAAGTTTTAGATTGTAATACTTACCCCATTTCTCCGCCGATCTCCTGCACCTTCAATCAATCCTGCTAATTCCATAACAGCATGAACGCCGCCAAAGAACATATTTTTTTGATTCCATAAAACTAGCTCAGTCTTAGAGTCAAATATTTCTTGTATCACCTCTCCACTAAAACCTGGCTCTAGGTTAAATACATTATTTTCCCAGTGGACTCTAGGACTGTTTACCGCTAAATCAATCGGCATTCTAAAATCAATTATATTAGAAATGACTTGTAAAATTGCTGTTCTAATCCGGTTAGCTCCGCCTGAACCAAGAACAATTTCTGGCTGATTATTTTTTAAGACTATAGTTGGTGCCATCATTGATGAAATTCGCACATTTTCTTGCCATTGATGAAAACCATGCGGATTTAAGTCTTCTTCTCCTAGCATGTTATTAACCATTATGCCCGTTCCAGGAATGATATAAGAAGAACCTTCCCCGTGGGAAGTCGTGACACTAGCTGCATTTCCTTCAGCATCTATGACACTAATATGGGTAGTACTTCCCCATTTATTAACACTAGTTAATTGCTGTTCGTATTCAGTCAGATGCTTGTCCGACAAGAAGCTTTCTATGATATCTTTTTGATAAAGATTGCTATTATATCTATCCTGCCTGGCGGCATTGGTTAATTGCATTACCTGAGTTAGGATTTGTAAATGACGACGAGTGCCAAAACCGATGTCAGTTAAATCAACTTTTGATAACAGTTTTAAAGCAAAAGCAATCAATATACCGCCAGAACTGGGTGGAGGATTGGTGAGAAATGTATTACTCCGATAATTAATAGTTAGTGGTTCTCTTTCTATAACTTGATAATTTTTCAAATCTTCTAAAGTTAAATAGCCGCCGTAGTCTTCACAGTCTTTTACTAATTTTTGAGCAATTTCTCCTTCATAAAATTCCCTTGGTCCCTCTAAGGCTAAATAAGTTAAAGTGTTAGCAAAATCCTCCATGAATAACTTTTCTCCGGTTAGGAGTAGTTTTCCTTGAGGTGCGTACACTTTGCTTCCTTCTTTAGAGGAAACCATAATTTTGTGCAGAAGTGTCAAGCAATAATATTGAAATTCGCTTAGTTCTATACCGTTTTTTGCATAATGAATAGCTGGTTCAGCAACAACCTCAAAAGGCAACCTACCTAATCGTTTATGAGCATGAAAAATTCCGCCAAAGTTTCCTGGCACTGCCATTGAGCCTAGCCCAATATGAAACTCTTGTACGGCATCACCATAATTTATTTCAACTGGATAGAAATTGAGATCGCTCTTAGTTTTTCTCTGCTGCGGAGTCTGAGAAAAAAAGTCGAATAAAATATTTTGGTTAGAACTGGTATGAGCTAAAAAGAAGCCTCCACCAGCAGCAGAAGTCAGCGCTGACTCAGTGACAAAAGAGGCTAAAACTGCCGCCGCCGCTGCATCAAAAGCATTACCCCCTAAGCGGAACATTTCTATCCCTGCTTGGGCAGTTTTCTGATTTCCCGCAGCGATGGTGCCGCGAGTGATTTTACTCATGGTTTGGGTACCGACACAGCAACCTGTACTTGAGTCGGTCAAAAGTCATTACATGCATAATTTCAATCATCGCGATCGCACAAACTTTTCTAATCTATCCATCCCGGTTTCAATTGAGTTCATATCAGTGGCATAAGAAAGCCGAACATGATCGTCGGCACCAAAGGCAATACCAGGGATAGTAGCCACTTTCTGAGTTTCTAGCAATTCATTACAGAATTCTAAAGATGTCATACCAGTTTTACTGATATTAACAAACATGTAAAAAGCCCCATCTGGTTTGGCGCAGCTTAAACCGGAAATCGAGTTGAGTCGATCGAGCATAACTTGCCGCCGCTTGGCAAAAGCCTGGCGCATTTGTTCCACGCAATCTTGAGAACTTTTCAAAGCCGCAATCGCACCATACTGGGCAAAGGTACAAACATTCGAGGTACTATGACCTTGAATAGTAATTGTCGCGTTAATTAGCTCAACTGGTCCGGCTAAATAACCTACTCGCCAACCAGTCATTGAATAGGCTTTAGCAAATCCACTACTAGTAATGGTACGTTCAAAAATTTCTGGTCCTGTTGCACCAATACTCACATGCGTGGCTTCGTCGTAAAGAATTTTTTCGTAAATCTCATCAGAGACAACTAAAATATCTTTCTTAACTACCACTTCTCCTAGCGCCTTAATCTCGGCTGGTGTATACACTATACCTGTAGGATTAGAGGGAGAGTTGAGAACAAATAGCCGAGTGTTAGGTGTAATCACTGTTGCTAGTTGTTGCGGCGTAATTTTATAACCAGTAGCTGCATCTGTTTGCACGATTACTGGCACACCACTGGCTAGCTTCACCATTTCTGGATAACTCAGCCAATAGGGAGCAGGAATAATTACCTCATCACCAGGCTCAATCAGCGCCATCATCAAGTTATACAGTGAATGCTTGCCGCCGTTGGTGACAATCACGTTTTCAGCGCCATAGCAGAGATTGTTATCATTTTGCAACTTCAAGGCGATCGCTTCTCTTAACTGCGGCTCCCCTGCGGCGGCACCATACTTAGTCTTGCCTTCATCTAGTGCCTGCTTCGCTGCGGCTGTAATATGCGCTGGGGTGGCAAAATCCGGTTCCCCAGTGCTGAAACTACAGACATCAATGCCCTCCGCCTTCATTGCCTTAGCCTTCGCTGCGATCGCTAGGGTTAAGGATGGAGTTACCTTACCTACTCGTCCTGCCAGCCTCATGCTCACTTTATCTAGCCTATCTCTTGTCTATCAACCATATCTCGGAATCTGTTGAGAATCCGTGTCTTTGATTGCATCCAGTGAAGGATGACAACCAGACAATTGTTTTAACTTAACATCTGGAGCGCTTGCTTAGACAAGCAGAGTAACTACTTGATTCACTTTAGGTCTACCAAAACGTTCCCAAGCATTACCGCCACGCAGAAATAGTTCCATCCAACGTAAAGAAGTGGTACCGTCAGCCGCCTGCCAACCAGAACTGCCTGGTGCAAATGCCAGTGTTCCTTCTTGGACTTTGAAACTACCGTCAGAGTCAACGGCATCGCTCACTACATCTCCAACCCGGATGGTAACTTTAGTCTCAGGTTCTAAGTTGACAGTATGAGCAGGGATACAAGTTTTGATGTTGCCGTAGCCATCCACCCATGCCACTCGATCGAGCGGTGCATCTGGAATTTGGCTTGGAGATAAAACATCTCCTAAAAGGCTAAAGTCTTCGGAAGCAATTGCCGCAGCCGCAAGCGGAAACACATCACGAGAGCGAAATTGCGATCCACCTCTGGAAACTTTTACTGTATGAATAGCTTGTGCGTGTTCCTTGATGAAAGAAAGAGTGTAGCCAGCCAGGACACCTACTACTTTGACTCCGTTGGGTAGCAGAGCATACGTCAATCCTTCTCCTTCGTTATCAAGTCTGGGTTCAGAGTTATCTTGACGAGGAGCGCAGTTATGATAAATTAAACGTTCTTTGGGACCAGGGTTAAGACCAAGTTGAGCGATCCAGAAGCCTGTAGCGAGAGTACTAAATGCAGGCACTGAGACTAAATTAAGCTGTGAGGCAGGTAGAGCCATGAGTAAACGCTGTGTCACCTCAGCAAAAGCTGGATCGCCGATACCATAGTCTGCAATTAGGTTGATGAACATAGCTTTAGAAGGGTGGTGAGCGCCACTATAAGCATACTCGTACCTTGCTATCTTCTCATCTGTTTTTGAGACACAGACACACTTGGTAGAGGTAGAATCAGACGGACAAAGCGATCGCGAAAAAGATAGGTCCAAATCCAGCTAATCAGTATTAATAGACGGTTGCGAACCCCAACCACTGCGACGAGATGAACGCATAACCAGAGCAGCCAGGCAAGAAAGCCCGTAAAAGTGAACTTACCTAAGTGAGCTACAGCATGATGCCGTCCAACGATTGCCATTGTGCCTTTATGGTGATAGCGAAAAGGTAGAGGATGCTGTCCTTTAATTTGACGAGTAATATTTCTCGCAACCGCTCGCCCTTGTTGGATAGCTACAGGAGCCAGCATCGGCAGTGAACTCCCTTTATCTTGTATTGCCGCCAAGTCTCCAATCACATAAGTGTTTGGATAGCCTGGTACCTGAAGGGTTGATGAGACAGTCACTTTGCCATTTGGCTCTGTTGACAGTTCTCTAGTTGAAGCTAACGGGTTGCCCTGGACTCCAGTTGCCCAAACTACTGTCTTTGTGTCAATAATTCTGCCATCTGCCAAATACACTGCCTCTTGAGTTACCTGACTAACCTTAGTTTGTAGATATACTTCAACTCCCAGTTTTTTTAGCCGTCGGTGAGTATAAGTCTGTAACCGCTTGGGCAGACTCGGAAGTAAGCTATCTGCCCCCTGAAATAGGAATAGGCGTACTTGGCTAAAGTCGAGTGTGGGATAATCTTTGGCTAAGGAGCGGTAGACGAGTTCAGCTAAAGCTCCAGCAAATTCTACTCCAGTTGGTCCACCGCCGACTATTATAAATGTTAATAGTTGCTGCCGTTGCTCGGCATTTGGTGCATGTACTGCCTTCTCAAAGCAATCAAGAATGTGGTTACGTAGTGATACGGCTTGCGGTAGTGTCTTGAGAGGAAAAGTATACTCTGCCGCCCCTGTAACTCCAAAGAATTGAGACGTACTGCCTGGACCTAAAATGAGGAAATCATAACTAATTAGAGCTTGGTCAATTTCTACGACTTGGTTAGTTAAATTAATCTGCTTGACATCAGCGATCGCAAACTGCACGTTAAGCAGCTTTCGCAGAATTCCCCGCACTGGATAAGCAATTTGCTCTGGCTCTAGCTCTGCGGTTGCAACTTGATGAAACAAAGGGGAAAAGGCGTGATAGTTATTCCGATCGAGGAGTAGCACCTCTACCGGAGAGTGAGCCAGAGTCCGCGCTGCCTCTATTCCACTAAACCCAGCTCCAACAATTACAACTCGCAGGCGTTTATGTGTCATTTAAGCATATGAACTAGCTGGAGACAGTGATGGAGTGGGGAACGTTCAAGCAAACGCTGAAAATCCCAGTTCTGGTGGGACATCTTGCAGTCTTCCCGATCCGATCGCTCTAATTGCATCCTTTAAAGAGATATCACCAGTATAAAGGGCACGACCGACAATGACACTTGTGACACCCAGTGGTTCAAGCGCTAGCAGGCTCAAAAGGTCAGTAATAGAGCTAACACCACCAGAGGCAATGATGGGAATAGTCACTGCTGCTGCTAGTCCTCTTAAGGCTTCTAGATTTGGTCCGCCGAGGGTGCCGTCGCGATGGATATCAGTGTAAATGATGGCAGCAGCTCCTAGTTCTTGCATTTGAGTTGCCAGTTCTGTTGCTAAGATTTCGGAGGTTTCTAGCCAGCCGCGAGTTGCGACTTTTCCGTTGCGAGCATCAATTCCTACGATAATTTGACCGGGAAATTCTTGGCAGAGTTGAGCTACCATTTGTGGCTGCTCTACAGCTATAGTACCCAAAATTACTCGCTGTACTCCGATAGCTAGTAGTTGCGTTACGCTATCGCGATCGCGCAATCCGCCTCCTAGCTGAATTGGTACTGAAACTGCTTTGGCGATCGCTTCTATTGCCGATAGGTTGACAATTTTACCTGTCTTTGCACCGTCGAGGTCTACAATATGTAGCCAACTGGCTCCTTGCTTTACCCAAAGTTTAGCAACATCTGCCGGATTCTCGCTAAATACCTGCGATTGGTTGTAGTCTCCTTGATACAGTCGCACACAGCGACCTTCGAGTAAATCAATTGCTGGGATAACATTCATTAACTTTTCCTTTGAATTATTGCTTGTCTAAAGCCCAGCACAATCAAAATATTAGAAAGTGTCAAGAACACTTCTGCCCCTCCATGTAGGAAATCGACATTTGCTAGAGATTTTCCATAATGTACTTGAGCATAAATCGCTGTGGGGATGGTAACAGCGACAAAAACTAAAGTGCCGTAGAACCCAATCAGTGCCAAGCGCGGCATTTGTTTGATGCGAGTGAGAAACCATAAGAACCCTAAATAGGGAACAAGGGAGAGGACAAATAAAGTTTCTTTAGACATGCCTTAATTTTAATGGAGGCGTAGATCAAAGTTCGCCTGAATCTATACCGGATGAATCGCTAGTGGTATTGGTAGAACGCCAGATCCACCAAGCTGCTGCCCACAGAGTGAAGTTACCGATGAGCGTTGTTGCCGCTTGTAGTGTGACTAGCCATTCTAGAGATGCAGCGTTGTCAAAAAAGTGCCAAGTGCAAGCACACATAGCGCTAATCAGAGCTGGCAGCATGGCGAAGGACAGCGCCCACCAAGCGCGGTTTTGACTAACTTCGCCGTAAGTCCAGATCAACCAAATGGCAGCGATCCACTCAATAACACTGGATATATGGATAACCCAGGTGGGAATTGATAGTGTGTGCATAAACTACTTTGTCTTGCCACTTTAATGATAAGGTCTTAAGTAGCCCTGCACTCAATTAAGCAAGTTTAGCAGTTCAAGTATCATGAACGTTTTTCGCCTATGTAAAGTTGCTGCCTCTATTGTGTTGGCTGAAGCATCTATCTTCCTAGTAGTTGGCACTGCCTGGGCAAAACACTATGAAACTCCTGATTATCAGGTGGCGCTACAGAACAAGACTATATGCTCATTTATTAATAGCAATAACGTCAATATCCGCAATGGACCTGGCGATCGGTACAAGGTCATCACTAAACTTAATAGAGGTGACAGTGTTAGAGCTACGCATAGGGAGGGAAACTGGGTAGCGATCGCGGCAAGAACTCATGGGTCCGCCCCTAATGAAACCTCTGAACGTCTTAATGGTTGGGTATCTAATGCTTACATCAACGGATGCTCAGAAGATCAATTCGATCGGTGGCGAAATTAAGCTTAAACCTTGTAGTAGTGTGCAAAACTGATGTTAAAAAAAAACTTAGGTTGTTGTTAGACTAGCCAGCCCAAGACTTTAACAGCCAGCCAACAACAACTCCCAATCCTCCAAACCGGACGGCTTGCCAAAAAGGTTCTTTGAGGCTGTTAAAAGTAAATAATTGACTTTCTAAGTTATTTTCTATACTCTCAAGCTGCTCTTTAATTTGTCGTAACTCTGTCCTATATCGAGGTAGATGGGTGTTACGCAGTTCTTTTTTTACTTGGTCGGAGCGCTCTTTGAGTTCTGCTTGGCGCAAGCGATCGTGCTGGACTTGAGCGTAGCGCTGCTTGAGGGCAACGAGCGATCGCTCTACCTCTTCCAATGCTAAGGAGAAATCTTGTTCTGGTGCCTGTTGTGAATCTGGAGACGGTTCTTGTGGTGATGGCATATCAAGATTGGTAAAGTAAAGATCAACACTAATATGCCTCACAATATGTCTGAGCCTACCCAACTGATTAAAACTGATAGTCTCAATCAATTCAGCACTCTAGAGCTAGCCCAAGCTTTGATGGAGCGACTTGCTATCTCTACTGATGATTGGCACCGATTAAAGTCTAACCGCAAAGTTCGTGCTAGCGAGCAAATGGCAGCAGCCTTAGTTTTTCTACTCAAGGAGCAGCCAGAAGAAGCGCTGCCAAGACTCCAGCAAGCATCTGGGTGGCTAGATCGCTCTATTTCTGCGCCTCCCTGTCCAACTCACGGAAACAGATAAATCGCAGCAGTTTCAGAACCAGAATTCAACATGACACCCCTAGTCGCGATCGCAATTGGAATGCGCCGTGGCGACGATATAACCACAAATGGCAGCCTAGAACTCAAACGATAGGTAGCAGCAGTTGATTAGCTATTGCTAGCATAACCAAATTGATAACGATTGATAAACAGTCTAGTCACTCAATTAAGCATCGCCAGTTCAAGCATGAAGTGCATCACCTAGAAGTCCTGCCGTGAGGGACTCATAGAGGTAGTCTGATGTTTACCACAACTTCAAGACCTCCCTAT
>JAABUQ010013027.1_pt1 | contig 10189 bp, 7 predicted proteins | sample 5560001 | NCBI WGS metagenome assembly JAABUQ01 (sample SAMN10711888, study PRJNA513371) | rock metagenome | isolation source: Antarctica rocks | place: Antarctica: Victoria Land, Finger Mt nord | collected 2015-12-18 | reverse complement strand
GGGCGCCGCCCAGGGGGGGTACGGCGACGTGACGATCGGCAACATCGACGTCCCGGCGATCCCGGCGTTCCAGTCGACCAACGTCGTCGGCCACGTCGTGCTCCCGGCGGTCGAGCCGACCACGCTCGCCGGCGCCACCCAGTTCACGATCTCGATCGTCCAGGACGGCGACTTCCTGACCCAGCCGATCTACCCGAGGGTGGCCGACCAGGGGCCCGGCTTCGACCAGGGACCGATCGGGATCGCCCCGGGGCCGGCCGCCGGCCAGCCCCCCGCCGTCCTGCCCGACCTGGCGCCGGCGAGCGTCGTGGTCTCGCAGAACTCGCTGGCCTGGGGCCAGCAGTTCCAGGTCGGCGCGGTGATCCAGAACGTCGGCCAGGCGGCGTCCGGCCCGTTCCGGGTCCGCTTCGTCGCCACCGGGATCGGCGGCGACGTCTCGCACGGGGTCTTCCTGGGCGACACCACCGTCACCACCGGCCTGGCCGCCAACTCCTCGATCAACGTCCTGGCCTCGGTCCAGCTCCCCGCCAAGCTCCCCTTCGGCACGAGCCTGGCCAACCCGGCTTATGCCCGGATCTACGCGATCGTCGACCCCGAGGACGTGATCAACCAGGCGATGCGGGCGAACAACATGTCGTCCTCGGCGCCGGTATTGCTCGCGGTCCCCACCAGCGACGGCTCGACCCCGGCGACCGTGCCGACCTACCCGCAGAACATCTACACCGTGCCGGCCCTGGCCGCCCAGGCCGCCAAGACGACGGCCAAGGCGACCCTGGGCAAGCCCAAGCCGGCCAGCTCGAAGCCGGTCAAGAAGCATAAGGTCGACTTCCTCGCCTCGATCTCCGAGAGCATCTCCAACACCGTCGTGAAGCAGATCAAGGCGATCCCCCACGGCATCACCAGCTTCCTCAACAATATCGGCGCCAGCGGAGGCTCCGGCGGGTCCGCCGCCAACGCCGGCTCCTCCGCCGGGACCACCTCGACCGCCACCGCCGCGCCAACCCAGGCCGCCACCACGACCACCACGACCTCGACCACCGGCCTCTCCGGGGGAGGCTTCGGGGCCTCGGGCACCGGCACCAGCGTCGTGGGAGGCTTCTGATCGGGTCGAGCTTCGCCCCTGCGGGATGGGCCGACGAGGGGAGATGGGGGAGTCCCGGGAATCGCAAGATCGGGGAGGGTTGACCGGATTGATTTGGGGGTGTAATCGACGGAATCGCCAAAGGTTCCGTCAATTTGCCCAGCTTTCGGCCGTCGTGGTAAGAAACTTGAGGCAAATCCGGGAATTATCTGGGCGGTTTGTTGAAGATCGGCAATTTCCCCGCTAAAGTTGAGGACCGGCGACTGCGGGGGATCGACGCGGGCCTGAGACGAGATTGGGCCGGGCCGGAAGTCGGCGTCGGCCCGGGTCCGGGCGGGCTGACCACGCAGTACCTCGGGAGCATCTGGGATGTCCAACGACCGGCGGAACGCGCCGATGACCGGCTCGGCGATCGAGGGGGGGGCGTTCGTCGAGGCGAGGTTCGTGCCCCAGCGGTACGAGCCGAACTATGCTTATCCCCTGCTGGTCCTGCTCCACGCCAGGGGGGGCGACGAGCAGCAGATGGTCCGCTCGATGCCGGCGATGAGCTGGCGGAACTACGTCGGCCTGAGCCTGAGGGGCCCCGAGGTCGTCACCCGCCAGGGGCGGGCCGTCGGCTACGGGTGGGGCCCCGGCTTCGGCCGCCTCGAGCGCGACCGGGCCTCGGCCGGGTCGGCCTCGGGCTCCGGCTCCGGCGACCTCGACGCCTTCCGCCGCCGCTTCAACGGCGACGAGCCCGACGCGATCGACCGGCTCGAAGACGGCCTCTTCGACGCCGTCCGCCAGACCAGGCGGTCGCTCCACGTCCACTCCGAGCGGATCTTCCTGGTCGGCTGCGGCGAGGGGGCCGCGGTGGCCTATCGCCTGGCGATGACCCACCCCGAGCGGTTCGCCGGTGTCGTCGCCATCAACGGCTGGCTGCCCGGCGGCTTCCGCCCGTTGGCCCGACTCAAGGACTGCCGGGGGCTGCGGATCTTGGTCGTCCACGGCGAGTGGAACGGCCGGGTCCCCGTCGAGCATGCCCGGCGGACCGTCGCCACGCTCCGCGACGGCGGGCTCAACGTCGCCTTCCAGTCCTACCCGTGCGCCCACCGCTTGACCTCGCACATGCTCTCCGATGTGGATACCTGGTTGATCAATCAGTGCACCCGCGAAGCCTGATCCGGGCGGCCCTGCTGGCCGTCGCCGGGTCGGCGGCGGTCGCCGGGGCGGCCGAGCCCCCGCCGATCCGGTTCGAGGAGGTGGCGGCGGCCTCGGGCCTGGCCTTCCGGTTCGACGACGGGTCGCGAGGGCGGCACGACCTCCCCCAGATCATGGGCGGCGGGGTCGCCCTGATCGACCTCGACGGCGACGGCCGGCTCGACCTCTACCTCTGCAACGGCGGGCCGATCGACGCCAAGGGGGGGCGGCCCGACCCCCCCTGCCGGTTCTACCGCAACGAAGGCGGGTGGCGGTTCGCCGACGTGACCGACCGGGCCGAGGCCCCCGGGCCGTCCTACGCGATGGGGGCCGCCGTCGGCGACTACGACGGCGACGGACGCGACGACCTCCTGGTCACCGGCTGGCGCGACCAGCGGCTGTACCGGAACCTCGGCGGCGGCCGGTTCGAGGACGCGACCGACCGGGCCGGCGTCGGCTCGAAGCTCTGGGGCACCTCGGCCGCCTTCGCCGACCTCGACGGCGACGGCGACCTCGACCTCTTCGTCGCCAACTACCTCGACTACGACCCGGCGGTCGCGCCGGCCTGCCTCGCCCCCGACGGCAAGGCCGACTACTGCGGGCCCGAGGAGTTCCCCGCCCAAGGCCCCCGGCTCTACCGGAACAACGGCGACGGCACCTTCGCCGACGTTTCCCGGGCCGCCGGGGTCGACCGGCCCGACGGCCGAGGGCTGGGCGTGCTCGTCGCCGACCTTGCGGGCGACGCCCGCCCCGACGTCTACGTCGCCAACGACGGGACCGCCTGCCGGCTGTTCGAGAACCGGGGGGGGCTCCGGTTCGCCGAGGTCGGCCTCGAAGCCGGGGTCGCCCTCGACGGCCGGGGCGAGGCGCTCGCGGGGATGGGCGTGGCCCTCGGCGACGTCGACGGCGACGGCCGGCCCGACCTGGCCGCGAGCAACTTCGCCGGCCGGGGGACGGTCGGCTTCCGGCTCGGCGAAGGGGGGACCTACGACGACGCCTCCGAAGCGTTCGGCCTGGCCGCCGCAACCCGGCCGGTCCTGGGCTTCGGCGTGGCCCTGGTCGACTTCGACTCCGACGGCCGGCTCGACCTGCTCCAGGCCAACGGCCACGTCCTCGACCGAGGCCGCCTGGGCGTCCCCTTCGCCATGCGACCGACCCTGCTCCGGAACCGAGGGGGCCGGCTGGTCGACGCCTCGGGCGGGGCCGGACCCTGGTTCGCCCGGGCGATCCTGGGCCGAGGCCTGGCCGTCGGCGACCTCGACTCCGACGGCCGGGTCGACGCCGTCGTGGCCGCCCTGGACGGCCCCCTCGCGCTGCTCCGGAACGTCACCGAGGGGGGGAACTCCCTGACGGTCGAGCTTGTGGCCGAAGGGCGGGCGGGCCGGTCGGCGGTCGGGGCGAAGCTCCGGGCCACCGTCGGCGGCCGGACCCTGGTCCGCCAGGTCGTCGGCGGCGGGAGCTACCTCGCCTCGTCCGACCGGCGCGTCCACCTCGGCCTGGGGGACGCAAAGCAGGTCGACCGGCTCGAAGTGGCCTGGCCCTCGGGCCGGGCCGAGGCCTGGCGCGACCTCTCCGCCGCCCGAGGCGTCCGGCTCGAAGAGGGCCGGGCCCCTCGATCCACCGGGGTCGGCCGCTGAACGACGAAGGCCGGCCGACCGCCCTTGGGTGGGAGGATCGGCCGGCCCGAGGGCTGGACCTGGGGACGACCGGCGATCAGGCGATGGCCCGGTCGGCCCGGCGACCGTCGGCGATCCGGGGGATGGTCACCGCCCGGCCGAAGCCGCCGGCGGCGTGCCCGAGGGTGGACCGGGGGCCTTGCGGCAGGGCGGACCGGCTCGACGAGGTGGCGGCGGCCGGGCCCGAGGCGGCGACCCCGCCGGGGTACTGGACGCCGGCCGTCGGGGCGGGGGCCGAGACGGGCGGGGCGGACCGGGCGACGCCCGAGCTGGAAACCTGCTGGATCATCACGGCGTCGGCCTCGACCCGGCCGTTGGCCAGGTTCGACAGCTCGACCTTGAGCAGCCCATCGGCGCCGACGGTGACGGTGCTCAGGGCCTGCCAGGTGGTGCCGGTGGAGTCGGTCGAGCCGACCGGGCTGGCCTGCTGGTTGATCGAGTCGCTGCCCAGCGAGGTCGAGCCGTCATAGATCGTGTAGGGGGCGTTGGTCGCCCGGTTCGAGTAGATCGGCCAGGTGATCGCGACGGTGTACTGGCCGGGGGCGAGGCCGGTGTAGGCGAAGTCGGCCTTGGCCGAGCCGTCGCCGGGCATCGCCTCCTCATCCAGGCCGCCGGCGTGGCCGAAGCCGGCCCACTGCTGCCAGGCGCCGGTGGTGCTGAAGCCCGAGCCGCCCGCGTTGATGATCATCGGCTGGGAGGCGGGCGGCGGCGGGGTGACGGCGGCGCCGGGCACCGGCACCAGGCGGACCGCGTCGGCCTCGACCCGGCCGTTGGCCAGGTTCGACAGCTCGACCGTCAGCGTGCCGCTGGCGTCGGTGACGATCCCGAGCTGCTGCCAGGTGGTGCCCGTGGAGTCGGTCGAGCCGACCGGGCTGGCTTGCTGGTTGACCTGGTAGGTGCCCAGCGAGGTCGAGCCGTCGCGGATCGTGTAGGGGGCGTTGGTGGCCCGGTTCGAGTAGATCGGCCAGGTGACCTGGACCGAGTACTGCGTGTTGGCCAGGCCGGTGAAGGTGAAGTCGGCCTTGGAGGAGCCGTCGCCGGGCATGGCCTCCTCGTCGAGCCCGCCGGCGTGGCCGAAGCCGGCCCACTGCTGCCAGGCGCCGGTGGTGCTGAAGCCGGCGGCCCCCGCGTTGATCTGGATCGGGGCCGAGGACGTCGTGGTGGTCCCGTAGGTGATCAGGTCGGGGACGAGGACGTTGGCGACCGGGCTGCCCAGGCCGGTGGCGTTGTCGTAGCCGACGGTCGCGGGCAGGCCGTTGCTGCCGGTGGTGATGTCGGTGTAGGCGCCCTTGGCGTTGGTGTAGCTGGAGCCGCCGGCCAGGCCGTAGAGGATCTCGTTGGTCCCGTAGGTCGTCCCGGTCCCCAGCGGGGCCAGGCCGGCCGAGGCGCGACCCTGGTTGGCCAGGGCGAACAGGCCGGCCCACTGCGGGGCCCCGGCGCTGGTGCCGCCGACGCCGTACCAGCTCCCGCCGCTGCGGACGTAGACGCCCGAGCCGAGGTCGGCGTCGTAGGCCACGTCGGGCACGCCCCGGCCCGAGCCGGGCTGGAACCCGGCCTGATACGAGGGGCGGGCCACGTCGACCGAGACCCCGCCGCCGGAGCCCGACCAGGTCGTCTCGGAGAGCTTGTTGCCCGCCGCGTCGAGCGAGATCGTCGTGCCGCCGACGCCGGTGACGTAGGGCGAGACGGCCGGATAATCGACCGCGGTCCCGCTGTCGCCGGCCGAGGCCAGGAAGCTGACGCCGGGGTGGGCGAAGTGCGAGTCCAGGCCCGAGACCCCGGGAAACTCGCCCCCGCCCCAGCTCATTGAGACCTGGCTGGCGCCGTGCGCCACCGCGTAATCCACGGCGGCGAACAAATCGGAGTCGTTCGCCGAGTTCGCCTCGACCAGGAGGATCGTCGCCTTCGGGGCGATCGCGTGGGCCCACTCGACGTCGAGCGCGATCTCCGTGGACCAGCCGGAGTCGTACGCGGGCGTCCCGCCGCCGGGCGTCGCCTTGATCAGGTTCGCCGCGGGCAGGCCGAACTGCGAGTCGAAGGTCGCCAGGTCGGCCGCGATCGTCGGGTCGTCGTAGGCGTCGACGATCGCGATCGTCTGGCCCGAGCCGTCCTGGCTGAGCTGGTCGACGCCGTAGGCGTGGCGGATCTGGGCCGGGCTATACGGGCCCGAGACCGCCTGCCCCGCCAGCGGGGCGAACGAGGTCCCGAAGGCCGCCGGCCCGACCGGGACCGAGTGGCTCGTCACCGAGCCGACCGGCCGGGCGATCAGGCCCGTCGTGGCGAGGAAGGCCCCGGCCGGCAGGACGTCGCCGGAGAGGAGCTGGCGGGTTTCCAGGGTTTCCAGGCGGAGGAGGGCGAGGCGCGCGGGCTTCTTCGGCCGAGAGGGGCTTCGCATGGATGGACGGACTCCGATCCGACCCATTCGTTCGGGGCCGGGGTGCTGAATCGAGTTGATGGGGTGCGAGGAGAGGAATGAAGGACGGGCCGGCCACGTCATTGGCCAGATGGGAGAGATCCTTCTTGGTGCGGCCCGATTTCATGCTGAAGATAGAGCAAGGTCATTATGCGAACCCCTCGCGCGATTGGCAAGGGGCCGGCCGATCAATAATGACGACTGGTTGATGGGGGGGATGGGCACGGAATCGGGGCCTCCGTTCGCCCCGGTTCGCATCCCCCCTCAAGGGCATCGCGATCTTCGGTTACGGGCGGATCGGAGGGCCCGGAACCTCACCAGGGCCGGCCGATCTTCAGGCTCAGGGGCATCTCCAGCCCGTGGGCTTCGAGCAGGTTCGGGTCGCCCAGGATGTTCCGGGTCAGGCCGTTGGCGACGACCCGGCCGCCGTCGAGGATCACCGCCCGGTTGCACAGCTCCAGGGCCATCTCCAGGTCGTGCGTGGCGATCAGCTTGGTCGCCGGCAGCTCGCGGATCAGCCCGAGGAACCGCCGGCGGGCCCGGGGGTCGAGGTTGGCCGTCGGCTCGTCCATGACCAGGACCGTCGGGTCGCAGGCGAGCACCCCCGCCAGGCAGGCCCGCTTCCGCTCGCCGAAGCTGAGGTGGTGCGGCGCCCGGTCGGCCGCCTCGACCAGGTCGACCCGGGCCAGGCAGTCCAGGGCCAGGGCCCTGGCCTCGGCCCTGGTCCTGCCCAGGTTGAGCGGGCCGAAGGCGACGTCCTCGATCACGGTGGTGCTGAAGAGCTGGTCGTCGGGGTCCTGGAACAGCAGGCCGACCCGGCGCCGGACCTCGGGCCCGTTTTTTGAGTTGACCTCCAGGCCGCCGATCCAGACCGTGGGGCCGGCCCGGCCCGACCCTTCGCCCCTCGGGCCCCCGTGGGCGTGCAAGGGCTGGCCTCCGCCCCGGGCCGAGCCGGGCAGGATGCCGTTGAGGTGGAGCAGCAGGGTGCTCTTGCCCGCGCCGTTGGGCCCGACCAGGGCGACCGACTCGCCGGCCATGATCGTCAGGTCGACCCCCCGGAGGGCGGCCCGGCCGTCGGGGTAGCGGTAGGTCAGGCCGAGCACCCGGACCGCCGGCGGGTCGGCCGGGTCGACCTTCGGGCTGCCGGTCATCGGTCGTCGGCCCCGTCGAGGGTCCGGACGGTGCCGTCCCAGCCCCGGGCCAGCATCGCCGCGTGGACCCGCTCGCCCCGCTCGAAGGAGCGGAGGAAGAGCATCGCGATCAGGCCGGCGAGCCGCCCGAAGTCGATCCGGCCCGACCGCCCGAACGTCCGGGACCGCCGGGCCTGGACCATCCGGGCCAGGTCCTGGGCCAAAATCTGCGCCTGGCGCTCCATGAATCGGAGGGTCGAGACCAGGATCGGCGGCATCCCCAGGCGGCCCATCGCCGCCAGGATCAGGCGGAACGGGGTGACCTCGACCAGGACCATCATCGCGGCGAACGCCAGGCTGTTCCGGGCCACGATCGCCCCGGCCACCCCGAGCAGGCCCAGGGTCGCCCGGTCGGGATGTCCCGGCGCCACCATCATCGCGAGGAAGCCGACCAGGACCGCGAACCCCAGCCAGCGGCGGAGCAGGTCGCCGACCCTGGCCCCCGACAGCCCGACGACGAAGGCCAGGGCCAACCCTTCGGCCGCCAGGAGTCGCCAGGACCTCGGCGGGGTGGCGACCACGGCGACGACGTAAGCGACCGTCGCCAGGAGCTTCCAGCGGGCGTCGACCCCCCGGAGCGGGCCGTCGCCTTCTTCCCCGCGCCCGGCCAGGCCGTCAAGCCGCATCGGCCCCGACCCCTTCCGAGGCGACCGGCCGGCCCTGGCCGACCGAGGCCACCGACCGGGCCAGCGAGAGCCCGACCCCGAAGACCACCAGCGTCCCCACCAGGCCCGAGGCCGCCGTCGCCAGGGCCGGGTTGTAGCCCGACAGGCCGGGCATCTGATATCCCTCGATCGGGGCCGAGGGCCGGTCCGAGACCGAAGCCCCTTCGGGCGGGAGGAACTTCGCCTTCTGCTGGCCGACATATTCGAGGCCGTCGGGGGCCTCCGAGGCCAGGGGGGCCAGGAAGATCGCCACGGCCAGCGAGATCCCCAGCCCGGCGCCCGCCACCCGGGCCCATCGGGCGCCGATCGGCCGGGCCGGGCCGAGGGCCTCGGGGTCGTCGAGCAGGTCGGGGCGGGTCAGCAGGAGGAACCGGACGACGGTCCCGGTGATCAGGGCCTCGCCGATCCCGATCCCGGCGTGGACCAGGGCCATCCAGCCGAGGACCCCGAGGAACGACGCCCCCCGGCCCGAGGCCGCCAGCTCGACCGCGAACGCCCCCGAGGCCAGGATCACCGAGAACCACGCCGCCGCCATCGACCCGAGCAAGATCCCCCGCCGCCCGCCGATCATCCGCCGGAGCGGGGCGTAGATCGCATAACCCCCCGCCGAGCCGATCACGCCGAGGTTGAGGAAGTTCGCCCCCAGCGCGGTCAGGCCGCCGTCGCCGAAGAGGAAGCACTGGACCAGCAGGACTGCGGCGATCACCGCCGAGCCGGCCCAGGGGCCCAGCAGGACCGCCGCCAAGACGCCCCCCATCAGGTGCCCCGAGATCGGGAACGGGACCAGCGGGAAGTTAACCATCTGGGCCGCGAAGACGAACGCCGCCATCGACCCCATCAGGACCGTCGTCCGCTCGCGGACCTGGTCGCGGAGTCGCCAGAGCCCGAAGGCCAGGGCCCCCGAGCCGACCAGGCCGGTCGCCAACGCCACCTCGGGGCTGAGCACCGCGTCGGGGATGTGCATCGCGCTCGCCTCTCGCTCGGTGCCCGGACGGTGCCCCGGGACCTTGCTGGCCGTCCCGGACGCCCCACCATCCTAACCGCCCGTAGCGCCGCGAGTCAAAAACTTCATACCGATCGGCGACCTCCGGCGCGGGCTCAGAAGTCCGACCCGGCCACCGTTTCGCCGCCGGATCGGGTGCTGATCGCCTGCCAGACCCCTTCGCGGGGGAGGTTCTCCCAATAACCGGCGAGGTTCGAAGTCGCGGTCGGCGGGGCACCCGAGGTCGTCGAGTACGGCCAAGAATCGATCGTGTCCTTGATGAACCGGACCGAGCCGTCGCCCATCAGGCCGTTCACCCCGGCAGGGTGCTGGCTCGATGCCGCGAGGAGGTGCGCAAAGCCTGCCGTTGCGGCGACCTTCTTAGGCATGTTCACGGGATAGAAGGTAGTGAACAAGGTGTCGCCCCAGTTCCCAGAAACATACCAGCCGTGGTCGCCGAAAGACGTCCCTCCGCCCCCTTGGATAGCACGATAGAGCGAGACCGATTTCTCGGCCGCGAGAAGGGTCTGGCCCAACCCATCGCCGATCGACGCGAACCGGATCGGCGAAACGTCATTGATCGCGCCGTTGGCTTGAGCGATCGCGCGGGCATCGGGGGTGCAGTTGTTAGCAGGACGCGGGAGAGGATTGACGTAGAACGAGCCATAAGAAGCCGAATAGCTGGTTAGCACCATCTTGAGCCGCCCCCCCGGCGGGTCTGCCGCCATCGGAACCAAGGTGCCGGCGGGCAAGTCCAGGATGACCCCCGCGTCCGGGTCGCTCGGGCAGGCGTAGCCGGCGACGGCCACCGAATGGACGGTCGTGTTCTCGACGCCGAAGATCGTCAGATCGTGATTAATCGCGTTGAATAAGTTCGCGGCTCATGATTCCAGACTGGTGGAACGCGGTAGCCTGAGGAGCAACCCCAGGAAGTCATCGGTGACTCGCTTGAGGTTGTTGGCCCACTCGAAGATCGCCACATATCCGGCTAGGTGCCACTTGC
>JAABUQ010013024.1_pt1 | contig 10190 bp, 10 predicted proteins | sample 5560001 | NCBI WGS metagenome assembly JAABUQ01 (sample SAMN10711888, study PRJNA513371) | rock metagenome | isolation source: Antarctica rocks | place: Antarctica: Victoria Land, Finger Mt nord | collected 2015-12-18 | reverse complement strand
CGTGGCATGCGCGAGCGGGCTGATCGCCGCGAGGCTCCGTGGCGCGTTCGCTCGGGGCACCGAATTGCGCTTCGGCCCACACCTCGCGGTCGGCAGCACGTTCGCGCTCGCGTTCGGCGATCCGATCGTTCGCCGGTTGGGGATGTAGGCGTGGCCGGCGTACGTGCGGCGACACTGCCGCTGGGCGTTGACGTGAACGCCGAATTCGTCTCGGTTGTCGCGAGCGACGCGGCAGCCGACGGATTCGTCGTGCGCGAAACGCAAACGCTCGAAGTTCCCAGCGGTGATGACGAAACGCTCGATCGAAAAATAGCCGACACGTTGCGCAAAGTCGTCGCATCGCTCGCAACGAAAGAACGGCGCTGCATTCTCGCCGCCCCGCCGGGCGAAGTCGTGACGCGCACGTTCAAGCGCCCGCCGAAAATGCGCCGCAGCGAAGCGGACCGCGCTGCGGCTTTGGAGGCCGACACAATCGTCGACTGGCCGATATCCGAACGTCTGGTCGCGCTCGATCCGATTCCCGGCAAGACCGAAGAGATGCTGCTTTCGATCGCCCGGAATAGTACGATCGAACGTATCGTCGCCATCGCGCGCGCCGCCGGACTCCGCCCGGTCGCCGTCGACGTCCCCGCTTGCGCGTGGCGCCGTGCGATCCCGGGGGCCGACGCGATACTCGACTGCACGAACGATCGCGCGGCGCTGGTCATCTTCGGCGAGCCGATCGGAATCACGCATCTCTTCCCGCCGCGACTCATCGATGATCGCCTCGCTTCCAACGTGCGTGCGGCGCTGGTCGACGCGCGACGCGACGGGCACGCCGACGTGCAACGGCTCGCAATCTTGGGCTCGCGCTTCCGCTACGAATCGATGGAGGAACTCTTGCGCAGCGACGGTTATTCGATCGGCCCGGTCGCACTCGGCGGTGTCGAATGTCCGACGTGGACGTTCGCCTACGGACTCGCTTCGTGGTCGATCGCTCCGCGGGGGCTCGTGTCCGCATGATGCGCGCCAACCTGCTTCCACGTCCGAAAGAACGCGTCGGCCTCGCCGGGATCGACGTCGATGCCGAATATCTCCGTCAGGCGCTGTTCGCACTCGCGATCGTGGCGATCGTCGCGCTCGCCGGTGTCGGCATCGAATCGCTGCGCATTTCTCGGCTCGAAGCGGCGGCGGACGAGCAAGATCGCATCGTTGCTTCGCACGCGCCGATGCGCGCGCAGATCAAGGCGCTCGCGCTCGAAGTCGCGCGCTATCAGAGCTTCGCACGCGAGGCGCAGGCGTATCGCCGCAGCGGCGCCGACGCCGCGATCGCCCTCGCGCGCATCGGCAACAGCGTGCCTGCCAACGTCTGGCTCACGTCGCTCGAACATCAAAGCGCGGGCTACGACGTGGTCGGCGGCGCAGAGTCGGTCGATCAACTCGGAAGCGCGATGCTTTCCCTCGGTCACGCGATGCCCAGCTCCGCCGCGACCTTGGTCAACATCGATAATCGCGAACGTGAAGGCACCGTCCGGTTCACGGCGCGCGTCGGCGGCACGGCGATCGCGGACGCGGCGAGCGCCGCGGCGGTGCGGATGCCCGTTCAACCGCGCGCGTCGGCGACCATCGTCCCATGACGCAGCCGCGCATCGACGTCTCACGGCTGATCCGCATCGCGGCCATCGCGCTAACAGTGCTCGCAGTCGCCCTCGTCTACGTGAGTTACGCGCCACAGATCGACGCCTTGCAAGCCCGCATCGACGACGGCCGCAGCGAGTTACGCTCCGACGCCGAAACGTTCGCGCAAGCGACGGCCCTTCGCGGCGAACGCGCGCGACTCGCGGAACGTTATTCATCCCTGTTCGCAGCGAACCCCGAAGCTGTCTTCGTTCGTGAACTCGCAACGACCGTCCATCGCCACCACGTCAAGCTCGTCGACACCAATGTCACGCAAGATCCCGAGTCGTCGGATCCTAGCGCGACGAGCCTGCCATTCTCACGCGCGCACGTTTCGATCGGTTTACGCGGCACCTATCGAACGCTGCTCGCGACGATCGCGGACCTCTCGTCGGGTTCGGAGATCGTGGAAGTGCGCGAGCCGAACTTGCGGCGCGACGGCGACGCAATCGTGGCGACGGTTCCGCTCACCATTTACGAACCGCAGCACGCGACGCAAGCGGCAAGTACGAAAACCGGATCGCCACGATGACATTGACACGTCGTCAACGGTCTCTCGTGCTCTTCTTCTCGGCATCGAGTTATCTCGCGTGGTTTTCCGGTGTGGGCGATCGGCTCGACGCCGAAGGAATCGTGGGCACGCCGATGCCGTCGATGACGATCGTGCCGCGTTCGGCTCCCCCGCGCGTGAACGCGATCATCCGGCGCGATCCGTTCGCCGGGGCGCCCGCACCGCGCGACGGTGGCGCGGACGCGCCGAGTCACGACCGCACCTATAACGCGGATTCCAGCGCGCCCGCGCTCGGCGGCCCCGCGCCCGCTGGCGTCGTTCCGGATATTGCCGGCGCGCCACCCGCCGGCATCGACGCACGTCCGCAAGAAGCGCCGCTGACGCTCGTCGTGCGCGCGACGATCACCGGACCCAATCCCGTCGCCTACGTCGCCAACGGCACGATGATGGATATCGTGCGGATCGGCGATCGCCTCGGCGACCGCCGCGTCGCGAAGATCGATTTGCGCGGACTCGCGTTTGCCGACGGCTCGCGCCTCGATCTCCCGGGCAACTTCGAGGCGCCGCGCGCACCCGTGCGCGCGGCCGCCGGCGTAACGATCAAACTCGACGACCTGCGTAAGCTCCTGCTGGGAACGCGTGGCGAGTCGCCGCTCGCGCCGCCGGCGGGTGCGAATCCGGCGACGGTAACCAATCCAATGCCGGTACCGACCGGGACGTTCCCGACGCCAGGACCGTTGCCGACTGTCAATCAACGCGGCGTTCCCGTCGGCACGAACCCGACGTTCGATCCGTCGGCGCCGACCCCGTACCCCGAAGCGTACCCCTACGCACCGCCCGCACGTCGCCCGTGAGGATCGCGATGTCTCCAATTTACGTCCCGCTCTGGCGTCGCGCCGCACGCGTCTGGGCATTTCTTGCCCTTACCTCGCTCGGACTCGGAGCGCCCGACGCCGTGCGTGCGAGCGCTCCCATCTCGCTCGACGTACGCGAACTCGACATCTACGATGCGGTGCGGCTGCTCTCGACCCAAGCCGCGATCAACGTCGTCGTAGATTCGTCCGTCGCGCATCACAACGTCACGCTCCGTCTCCAGCGCGTCACCTTCGATCAGGCGCTCCAAACGCTCGCGCGCGCGAACGACCTGCAGACGGTACGCGTCGGCAACGTCATCTATCTCGGGACGACCGAAGCGATGAACCGTCGCTATCCCAGTGGCGGACCGGGCGGCACGCGGCACCAGGCGTTTGCGATCAAGAACGCCGCCGCCGAGGATGTCGCCAAGAGTCTCGCGGACGCGTTACCAAAAGGGACGCTCGTCGTCGCGGACAAGCGCACCGCGACCGTCCTCGTGACGGGATCGCCCGATGCGATCGATCGCGCGCGTACGACGATCGCATCGTTCGATGCCGCGACGACGACGCAGAATACCGCGATTCGGATGCGCTACGTCAAAGCGAGCGACGCGCTCAAGGCGCTGCAAACCGCGCTGACGATCGTCGCGCCGCAGAGCATCTACGCGGCAGACTTGCAGAATCAGCTCATCGTAACCGGCACGACCGACTTCGTCGCGCAGACGCAGGCGCTCGTTGCGAATATCGATCGCCCAGGGCAGCAAGTTCGTTACGACGTGCGCGTGACCGACCTCACGCCGAGCGACACGAGCAACATCGGCTTTCTCTTCGGCGGCGGAACGACGACGCCCAATGGATCGTACGCGACGTCCTTCGTGCGCAACTCGCTGCAGATCAACGCACAACTCAACGCGCTGGTCACGAAGGGCGAGGGCAAGATTCTCGCCCGCCCGACCCTCTCGTCGCTCAACAATCTTCCCGCGTCGTTACTCGTCGGCTCGCAATATCCGATCGTCTACTTCGACGCGCGCACCGGCACCCAACAGGTTCAGTTCATTAACGTCGGCGTGAACCTGAACGTGACGCCGACGATCGGCAGCGACGGCGCCATCACGACCGATCTCGAAACCGACTACAGTCAGGTCAACGATTTCATCAATGGATTTCCTGTCGTCACGACGCGCAAAGCGCAATCGACGCTTCGCGTGCGCGATGGTGAAACGATCGTGATCGCGGGCCTCTTCTCCGACGTCGACGTGAAAACGCTGACGAAGGTACCGTTCCTCGGCGATCTTCCGTTCATCGGCGAACTCTTTCGCAATCGGCAGCGCTCGCACAATCGTGACGAAGTCGTCTTCCTCATCACGCCACATTTGGTCGGTGACGGCGACACGAATAAGGCTGAGGCGCCCGCCGGCGTGACGGCGCTGTAATGCGCACGATGCCGCCGCTGCCACACTTAGCCGTGCTTGCCGTCCTTACGTCAGGCGGTCCGTATCGCATTGGTGACGTTGTTTCGCTTGCCTTCGTGGAATCAACCGTCGGTCGCCTCGTCTCGCATGGTGACGCGACGAGCGTCTATGAAGCCCCCGAAGCCGCGCTCGTTCCCGAGTCCATTTCGGCACGCGTCATTCGCGCGGCCGGACCCTACCGCGTTGGCGCGACGCTCACGCTGTCGTTCGTCGATCCCACGATCGCTCGCATTTTCGAATACAATGCGGGTAACGAAGATGCCGCGCCGCAAGTCGTGCTCCCCTTGCCGCGGTCGGACGCGCCGATACCGGCAGATGCGGCACCAGCGTACGTGACGCCGACATACGCGAGACCGGCACATACGGCACTGTTAGCTACAGCAACGGTCGCTGACGCATCGGTCTTTGCCGCACAGGCAGTTTCTGCACCGGTCGTTGCAGACAACACGGCCCCGATCGTCTCCTACGCGCCTGCCCAGGCGGAGACGACGCGCGACGAAGAGGCACCCGCTCGTTCTTTCGCACGGTCCGGCGGCGTTACCGTGCACTTACAATGGACGTCCGAACGCGTGCGACGTTTCGTGACGGTTGTCGACAAATTGTTCACCGTCGAACGACTCGGCTGGTACCGTCACGTGTTGGCGATGCGATTGCTCGTTCCCGACCGTATCGCGTGCGGCGATTCGGCGAGCGAACTCGAGGCGATGCGCCACGTGCATGCGCTACGTGCCGCGTCGGTCGAAACGCTCGGGCGACCGATGCTCGCGGCGTTCATGCCGAATTTTACCGTCACGCCGGACTGGCTCGAGTCGATCGACAGTCCGGCGGCCGCGCGCGCGCTCGCGGGAATCCGCGAAGCGATCGAGCCGTTCGTTACCGACGACGCTCACGGCGACGCCGAGCCAATCGACGACACCTGGACCGTCGGACGCGTCGTACGCGACGACCTCTCACGCGCGCCGGCAAGCGTTGAATCACTCATGCCGGTTCTCATAGCGTCGTTCGGCAACCATCCAGATTTACGCGCTCGACTCGTCGCGTATCGGCGAACGCTCATCGACGTCTTCGCGCAAACGGCGCAGTCCGCCGAAGCCGTGCGCCTGGGTGCGATGACACAACCGAATCATTCGCTCGACGACCGGCTCTGGCAGCTCGTCGGAACGCTCGGCGAGACGTTCGGCGACGCGGTCGTCGCGTAAGGTATCGTGAAGCATGCCGATCGAACAACTCGTCCTCCCGACGCTCGCCACCGTCGCGCTTGGAACGGCGTTACTCGTGCCGTTGCGTGACGAACGCCGTGGGAAGCGCGCGACGCTGGCGGGCGCCGCTCCGCTACGCACCGAGTTTTCCGTGATCGACGGCGATCGCGCGACGTCCTCGCCCGGCTTACTCGAAGAGGACCGTTCGCCCGACGTACCCGCGATGACGAACGACGTGCGCGACGAAGACGCGCGAAACGCCGCCCTCGATGTCCTCACACATAGCTCGCTACCGCCAACGTCGTCAGTTGCAAGCCGATCCGATATGCGCGCGCACGTCGCATCGCTTGCGACGACGATCGCGCGCGCACTCGGCTTCGGCTCGCCAGCACGCGAAAAGGCATCGGAAAACGACGCCGGAGTTACCGCGGTATCCAGCGACGTCGCAGGCGATGCGCACACGAGATCGGGTGAACGAAACGGGCCGCCGCAGCCGTCCTTCACCGGCGTCTTGCAGCGCCTGATGCAAGCCTCGCAACCGCCCGCGCCCGACGCCGCGACGTCCGACGAGCCGCAAACACGTCTATCGACGGTCATCGAAACACAAGTAACGGAACCGGCCGATGTGCCGCCGTCGATTATTGCTTCGCAAGCACCGATCGTCGAACGCATGCATCCCGACGACTCGGCGCTTGGACCGTCGATATCTGCGCCGCGAGCCCCGTTCGTCGATCGCCCCCTTCACGACGGCTCGCAGCTCGCGCCGTCGGTATCTGCGTCGCAGGCGCCCCTCGTCGATCGCACGCCGTCGCACGACTCGGCGCCGATCGTCATTCGCGCGCAGCGTCCCACGGTCGAGCGCGTGGTGCCGCTGACGCGGCTGCCCCTGCGCCCGCAAACGACGACGATCACGTGGCCGGCACTGCTGCCGCCCGGCAGCGTCGATACGGGCGCACTTGTGCGCGACCGAAGCGGGCGACACGCCGTGCTCGTCGATCTTCTGCGAACCGCCCACGACGACGACGCGACGCATGTGCTGCGCGTCGCATATCTTGAAGAAGATTCCGAGGGCCGATTACTCGCGCTTCGCGCCCTCGGGCGCACGACGATCGACGACGCGACGCACACGATCATGCTCGACGCGCTCCGCGCAGGATCCGACGACGAGCGTTCGCTCGCCCTCGACATCGCGGCTCGCACCGGTGATCGCGACGCTCTGCGCTGTGCGCTCACGGATCGCATCGACGCGATCGCGGCACGAGCGGCGCTCGCCTTCGTCGATTCGTTCGATCGAGACGACTACGTCGCGATGCTGTCACCGCACGTCGAACCCGCGCGCCTCGAAACGATCCTCGGGCTGCTGGCCGGCGTGGTCGAATGAACGCGGTCGATATCGCGCCACAAGCGACGGCCGAACGAATCTTCGAACTGGTGGAACGCGGGCGCGCGCGCCAGGCCTCCGATCTGCACCTGGAACCCGGTCAAGGCGCGGCCTATCGTATCTACACGCGCATCGAGCGCATCGCGGAGCCACCGCCGGATACGGCGGAGATCGCCGCGTTTTTAAACGAGACGATCGATCGCCTCGCACGAACGCGACTCGAAAAGCTCGGGATCGCCGATGCCGTATTCGCGGACGACCGCATCGGCGCGATCCGCATCCACGCGTCGCGCGGCAAAACGGGTGCGCGCGTCGCGATTCGCCTGCTCGCGCGATCGATTCCGGAGCTCACCGACCTGCGACTCCCGGAAATCATCGAGAGCTTCGCCGAGTTACGTTCGGGTCTCGTGCTCGTTGCTGGGCCAACAGGCTCGGGGAAGTCCACGACGATCGCCTCGATCCTCGACCGTGTCAATGCGACCTCAGCAAAACACATCGTGACATTCGAAGATCCAATCGAATACCAGCATAGATGGTTGAGGTCTGTAGTTACCCAGTATGAAGTCGGTCGCGACGTCGCGAGTTTTGCGGAAGGCGTTCGCGGTTCGTTGCGCGCCGATCCGGACGTCATCTTCATCGGCGAACTCCGCGGCGTCGAAACCGTCACCGCGTGTTTGCAGGCCGCCGAAACCGGCCACGTCGTCTTCGCCGCGTTGCACACACCCTCCGAAACGCCACAAGCTATCAACCGCATCATCGGGCTCTTTCCATCGGCTGAGCAAGAAAACGCTCGCGTGCGACTCGCCGATTCACTCCGCGCGCTCGTCGGCTTGCGCCTGTTGCCCTTACGTGATGGCAGCGGCTTGCGGGCCGCGGCCGAGGTCATGGTCGCAAGCGAAGCGATCCGGCGACTCGTTCGTGACGGCGCGACACATCAGTTGCGCGGAGCGATCGCGAGCGGACGGAAGGAAGGGATGCAGACGCTCGAGGCACACTTAGCAGAGCTCGTCGCCTCCGGTGACATCGATCTCGCTTCCGCGCGCACGGCTTCGCTTTTCCCCGATGAAATCAAAGAATTGCCCGGCACGGCTTACCGACGACGGTGATGTACTCGCGTGTATCGGACGGGGCCGAACTCCGCTCGCTCAACGATCGAATCGTCGAGCTGGAACGCGAACGTGCCGACGCCCGCGAACAGGCGAATCTGCTCGTCGCCCTTCAATCGGCGATAACCGCGATCGCCGTTGCGCGCACCCCCGACCAGGCGATTGCGGATATGCTTCGCACCGCGCGCGATCCGCTAGGGTTTCGGCGGGCGATGTACTTTCGCATCGATCGCAATCGCGGGATCGAAGCGCAATGGCAACTCGACGGAAGCGACGACGTCGAACGCAGCGTCGAAGTCATCGACACGCGCCCGGGCAGTTCGGTGCTCGCGCTCTTGCGACGCGAAGTCGGTGACGGCGTCGGTCTCGCCGGCGACCTCTCCGCGCCTTTTGTCGATGTTCGGCGCTGGTACGCGCTGAGCGCGCTCTCGAATTCGGAAGGGACGATCGGCTTGCTGTATGTCGACGATCACCCCAGCCGCGAGCCGCGCGAGTGGGAAGTGCGCCTCGTCCATTCGTTGACAACCATCACCTCCGTCGCCATCGATAGCAGCGTCCTCTTCGCGCGAACGCAAGAACTCGCGATGCGCGATCCGCTAACGGGACTCTTCAATCGGCGGGCCTTCGCCGAACGGCTGTTAGCCGAAATCGAAATCTGCCGGCTCGACGCTTCGTCGCTCGCCTACGTGATGATCGATGTCGACGATTTCAAGAAAATCAACGACGCATACGGTCACGCGCACGGCGATAGCGTTTTACGCAAGCTCGCCGAAACGCTCACGCGATGCTCGCGAGCGAACGACATCGTCGGTCGTTACGCGGGCGACGAATTCGTCGTTCTGCTTCCCAACGTCGACGCGAACCGTGCCCGCACGCTCGTCTCCCGTCTCTCGCAAGAGTTGCGCACGAGCGGCCTGTCCTGTTCGCTCGGCGTCGCGACGTACCCTCGGGACGCCGTCGATGCAGGCACGCTCCTGGCAGCGGCCGATCGCGCGCTCTACGTGACCAAGGCCGCTGGAAAAAACGGATTCGCGTTCGCGTCGTAACCGCTTACGCGCGCCGGCAGCTAGAGCGGCGCCATCGCCTCGCTCGACTCGAGCGCAATCTTCCAAGTCCCGTCAAGGTGACGCCAAACAACCTCATAACGCCCGACGAGCATTCGCGCCGTGCCCGCACTCCGTACGATGAAACGATACGTGCCGAGTTCGTAGGCGGCGTCGCCGATTACGTGCACCTCGGCCGTTCGCAAGCGGCCTTCCGAAAATGTCGTTCTCATAAAGATCGCCTTCATTGCCGATGCGATTGCAACGCGTCCCCGAACCGGCGCCGCGTGTTCGGGCATCGATATGCCGTCATCGACGAACAATGCTGCGTATGCCGGCGCATCACCGCGTTCGAGCGCGGAAACTGGCGGTATTTGCTGCCTCGATCGCGCGTTGCACGTCGGCGGTGCCGTCATCGTGACCGCGCGCTTCCACGTTCTGCGACGCACACGCCACGATAACGCAAACTATGAGGACGCAAAACGGCCGACAGAACGACGCGAACGTAAACGTAACCTTTTCTCAAACGTGAAGAGCGATGAGGCCCACCAGGGGGTTCGATGCAGCGTTTTCTTCGTACGGCATACCAACGCGTCCGCTTCTCGCGAGACGGGAAAGTAAAAAGCCCGCCGACGGTAGCCGGGCGGGCTTCATACTATAATCTGGCGCTGTCCTACTCTCGAGGGTCCCTGCGGACCGACTACCATCGGCGCTGGTGGTCTTAACTGCCGTGTTCGGGATGGGAACGGGTGGAACCCCACCGCTATCGGCGCCAGAAATCTGATCCCGAGCCGGCTACGAGCCTGAACTCCAGTAGACCGGTCGGAAAGCTGTATAATGAAGAACTTTCAGTGCCAAACGACAGCGTAGCGTAATAAAGTATTCGGGCTATTAGTACCGGTTAGCTCCAGCGATTGCTCGCCTTCCACCTCCGGCCTATCAACGTGGTAGTCTCCCACGACCCTTAA
>JAABUQ010013023.1_pt1 | contig 10190 bp, 10 predicted proteins | sample 5560001 | NCBI WGS metagenome assembly JAABUQ01 (sample SAMN10711888, study PRJNA513371) | rock metagenome | isolation source: Antarctica rocks | place: Antarctica: Victoria Land, Finger Mt nord | collected 2015-12-18 | reverse complement strand
CGGGGGGAAGCGGCATCCATATTCAGCATGCCTCGATTTCAATGATTAGTAAAGATACTTCAGATACATAAGACTAGCCCTGTCGCTCGCCCCGGCCGATCTCCTGCGCCTGAGCGATGCTAAGGCGGGTTCGAACCCTGCTGGCCATTGCTATTGTTCTGGTTCTGATTCACGTCGTTCGTCACGCTGCTGTGTCCCTCACCACTAGGAGGATTATTAGCACTCTGACCAAATCCGGAGTTCTGTCCAAAACCGGACTGCTGCCCGCCCTGCCCGCCCTGCCCGAAACTTGACCCCGTCGAGCCCTGCCCAAACCCCGACCCCGTCCCTGAACTCTGCCCAAATGACGACCCCTGCCCGAATCCATTGCCCCCGGCCTGTCCAGTCTGCCCGGCGGCCCCAGGCTGTTGACCGTTTTGAGCATAGGCCCCGATCTGCGCCCCACCCGGCGTGACATCCTTCCGCGGATCGTAATAAAACTCCCAAAGCGAATACTTGCTTTGATCATTCACTCGCTTGATGCTGCTGCCGCCTGCCTTGCTCGCTACCCCGGCGATACCGCCGCTCCCAATCGCACCCAGCCTTGACGAGGCAAAACTGCTTGTCTGCCCACTCTGCCCCGCCGCCCCTGCGCTCGAGAGCATGCTGGCTTTGAAGCTATTCCCCGGGCCCGCATTCCCGTTACCCGCAGCCTGCTGTTGCCCGTTCGCATTTGGGTTGGCCGGACCCGGTGGCGCCACTCCGGCCGCAGGATTCCCCGAAGCGTTTCCCGGCCCGTTCGCCCCCACGCCGTTCTGTCCAGGCACGCCATTCTGCCCCGGCACGCCATTCGGCGCCGCGACCCCTTGCCCATCGCTCGTCGTAGGGGGCAGAGCCATCGAGTTCGTCTCGAGCGTTGCTTCCGGATTCGCCGGCTGTGCGCTGCCGTTTGCCGCCACCGCCGGTGCGCGCTGGCGTGGCTGTTGCACTGTTACTTCAGGCTGACTCGCGCTTTGGTCGGAGTTGGAACCGAAACCCGTCGACTCATTGGAGCCGTTATTCGCAGAGCCGTTATTCGCCCCAAACGACGAACCTGAACCACCAAAACCACCACTCCCAAAACCGCTTTGCGACCCGCCTGAACTTCCGAAGCTGCTACTACCGGCACCGCTTTGCGACCCGCCCCCATTGCCGTTTGGAAAAGCCGCAGTACTCGTCGGAGTGCCGGCCCCGTTCGCTCCGCCCCCGGGCTGCATACCAGGCAGCAGTACCCCGTTGCTCACCTTCGAATCGATAATCGTCCCACCTGGCCCGGCGTGCAGCAGCCGCCAATCTTTCTTACCGGTAAACGGATCCGGGTAATCATGCCGCAGAAACCGCATCCGGTTCGTATCTTCCAACTCTTTCAGCGATGCCGGATACCGCCCCGTTTTTCTGACGAACAGCTTCACGGCATGCGCGTACTCATTACCGCGCGTCACCAGCAACTCTTCTCTCTGGCGTTGCGCTTCAAACGCCGCCACGGGCAGCTCCATATAAAGCGAGATCGCAATGATTGCCGCAAACACGAACACGATCAGGAGCGCTGACCCTTTCTCCCCGTTCCCGCGTCTTCTCATTGCTCGGCCTGCTCTCCGCCATTCCCGATGTTGCCTTGGCCGCCGAAGCCAGGATTCATTCCCGGTTGTCCAAGCGTCTGATTCCCCGGTTGCTGCCGTCCAAAACCCGCGCCGCCCTGTTCCATTGCTTCCGGCGTCACCGGCAAACTCTGGCCCATCTTCACCTGCGTGTCTTCGAGCTTGGCGGCTGTGGCTGTCAGTTGCACGACCAGGTATTTCTGCTTGATCATCTGGCCCTCTGCCGCCACCAGAATGTCGTCTCCGTCCATAAAAAACCCGCGATTGGCTTCGGCTGAACTCGACGGCCGGGCGAAGCCATAATATTTGAGCGGAATGTTGAGCTGCGGTGTAACCGGACCCGGCATCACAACCGTTGGAGGTGCGATCGCCGCTACGGGCTTCAACGGTATCACCCGGTTCGGCACAGCCGCTTGCAACATAGCCGCTTCCGAGGGTCCGCTCTCGAACAAATTTCGGTTTGCCGCCGGGAGCTCCACTTTCGCGAGCCTGTCGAGGAGGTCCAGCCTCAGAATCGGATCGATGTCACCATTGACCGGAACCACAGTCGGCAGCTTCAGTGTTCCCCGGTCGTTATGGATACCCCGCCGCCTCTGCCCCGCCTGGCGCGTCCTTGCTGTGCTAACCGAAACAGTCCCCGCTGTCGGCTCAATGGAATGCGCTGGAGCGCCGGGAGCTGGTGACCCTGCCTGATCGCCGCGCGAGTTGTACCAGAACAGCAACCCGGCCACCGCCATCAGCCCGATCACCGGAATCTTTGGGTCCACTCCCAGCCGGATGCCGAAAATTCTTGTTTGCGCCCTCGTGATCATGGTTGACCCGCCGCCGGCGTCGCCGAACTTGGCTCTTCCCGCGTCACCGCCTGAAACCGCACCTGCGCCGTGATCTGACCAGCTTTCTGTGGCGTGGCCGTCAGCGTATCCAGCATCAGAAGCTTCGGTGAATGGTCCACCTGATACAGGAAGCGCATCAAGCTCGGGTACGATCCTTCAAAATTTACCTGGTTCGTCAGCACCGACAAGTCCTCCGTTCCTTCTATCGGCTCTTCTGTCCAGGCGCCATCACGCTCCACTAAGTTCGAGGCCTGCGCCATCCGCTGTATCTCTTCGATAATTGACTCGTACGCTCCCCGCCTCGGAAAGATGAAGCGCGCGTCGAAATACACCGCTTGCTGCCCGCCAAGCTGCACGTTTCCTGAAATCCTCTTCAGCCTCGCCGTCTGTGCCCGGGCGGTCGCAATTGAGTTCTTCAACTGCTGGCTCTCCGCCGTCAGTTCCGCCTTCGATCCTCCTGGAGGATCGAGATAGAGAAACAGCGCAGCGGCGTTCAATACGGCGAGCAATATCGCCACCGCTTGCAGCCAGAACCGCGCCCCGCGCGAGACTCCCTTTAATTGCAACCCGCGTCCAACGCTCTTCATCCGCAGCGACCGCAAATCAAAACTGTTGCGCATACGCCACCGTTAACCTGTATTTGTAAAGCGGATCATTTTGTGTCGGCGGCGCTTCCGTCATCACCGACGCGTTCCCGAATAGCTTCGAGCTGTACAGCTTTTTCAGAAACCCAACGAGCGCCACCGGTTTTTCCGCGCCCACCCACATATCGAGCTGCACGCGGTCTTTGCCGGTTTTGTTATCCGCTGATACCTGCGGCAGACGGATCGACAACACCCGCATATCGCGCGGCAGCACTGTTCCCAAATCCTCGAACACACGCGTCCAGCTCACTGAGCGCCGCGCAATCATCTCGTTCAGAAGCACGCTTTGCGCAAACACGTCCGCATTGCCGGGCTTCTGCAAAACGCTCGAATACCGCGCTTGTTCCTGCTGCAATCTGCCGAGGTCTGCGCGTTGCGTGTCGATGACCCGGCGCAGATCGGCCGCTTGCGCGCGCGAGTGCAGAATCAGAATAGCCAGCAGAATGAACGTACACACGAGTGCCGCGCCCGTTGCAGCGAGGGCCGCATTCAAGGCGCGCTCCCGCCGGAAAGGCTGCGAAGCAATATTGATGTCGGATGGGGAAAATGCAATCATGCCGCGTACTGCTCCAGCAGTCCTAGCAAGCCTGCGTTTTCCTGTGAAGCGATGCCGAATTTCGACCGCACGGGCGCGCACGGAATGCCGAACTCGAGCTCGGCGAGCTGGCCTAAAGAATCTGTCTCCGGGCCGAAGCCACAAAGCACCAGCCGCGCCGCAGGCTTCCCGATTTGGTCTTCGCAGTACGCGAATGTCTGCTGCAGCAGCGGCATCACCGCTTCCGCAGCCGGCCTCTGCCACTCGTCTTCTTCGCCCGTAAGATCAAGCGAGCGCACCAGCCGAATTCGACCTTCGTCGAACAGAATTACCGAAAGCGTCGATCCTGCCGCCTTCGCTAGCAGCGTCAGTCCCGTTTCGCCGTGGTCGCATAAACGCAGCGCCGCGATCGAAGAGGGAATCACCAGCCCCAGCCGGTATCCGCCCTCGACAAGAATGCTCTCGTACTCGGCGAGGATCGGCCGTGCAATCGCGACGACCAAGATCTCCACTCGCCCCGCCTGCTCCATTTGAACTGCATACGCCAGTTGCGCTTCATCAATCGGAAACGGCACGCTCTTTCGAAGCCGGAATCGCAGCAGCTCCAGCCGGTCTTCCGCCTTGAGAGGGAATCCTTCGAAATCAAGGATGGCGATACGCGAAGCATAATCCGGAATCACCAGCGCTGTCGCCGCGCGCTTCGCATTTCCGGCGGGTGATACGCGCGGTAGAGCCTCCCGAAACAGCTCCGGCTTCAGCAAATTGGGCGCGCTCGGTGAAACGGCCAGCCCCGGCTCCGGCAGAAGCTCGCGCCGCTGCTCGGCAGGCGTCCGCGGCGACACGCATGCCAGCGAAGTCTCCGTCACCTCGAAGAGGTAATCGGGCGGCCGGTCCGCAATCCAGCGCTGAAAAGTTCGAGTCAGTGACAGAGCTCCAGTTCCTACCTTTCGATGAACGTCACTTTATTTGCTTCTCGCAACGTCGTAATCCCCTCGCGCACCCGGTCGAGCGCGGAGTCGCGCAGAAATAACATGCCGTCCTCGCGCGCGCGGCGCTTGATCTCGGAAGCAGGTCTGCGCTCTAAAATCATTTCGCGAATCTGCTCCGTCAAATCGAGCAATTCATGAATTGCCGAGCGGCCGCGAAACCCGGTGCCGCTGCACTCCATGCAGCCTCGCCCTTCAAAGAAGGGAAACTCGCGCCACTCGTCCGGCGCCAGGCCACTCTCCGTCAAATACTCATCGTCATATCTCACCGGCGCTTTGCAATGGGGGCAGATTACGCGCACCAGCCGCTGCGCCAGAATGCAATTCAACGACGAAACGAAATTGTATGGCTCGACACCCATGTTCAGGAAGCGCCCCAGCACGTCCAGCACGTTATTCGCGTGAACCGTCGTAAATACCAGGTGGCCCGTTAACGCCGCGTTGATCGCAATCTGCGCCGTCTCCTGGTCGCGTATCTCTCCTACCAGAATCTTGTCTGGATCGTGCCGCAGTATCGACCGTAATCCGCGCGCGAAGGTCAGCCCCTTCTTCTCATTCACCGGAATCTGCGTGATGCCCTTGATCTGGTACTCCACCGGGTCTTCGATCGTGATGATCTTGTCTTCGTCGTTCTTGATCTCGCTCAACGCCGCATACAAAGTCGTCGTCTTCCCTGAACCGGTCGGCCCTGTCACGAGCACCATGCCGTACGGCTCTTTGATAAACCGCCGGAATTTTGTAACGTCCTGCTCGGCAAATCCCACCACGTCTAGCGTGAGCTTCGAGAACTTCTCGCTCATCGACTCTTTATCGAGCACGCGCAGCACGGCGTCTTCGCCATGTATAGTCGGCATGATCGAGACGCGAAAGTCGATCAGCCTGCCCTTATAGCGCACGCGGAAACGTCCGTCCTGCGGAACCCGGCGTTCTGCGATATCGAGCTCGCTCATCACCTTAATGCGCGAGATCACCGCCGAATACCACTCCTTCGCAATCGGGCTCATAGCCTGCTGCAGCACACCGTCGATGCGGTACTTGATTGCCAGTTCCTGGTCCCGCGTTTCGATATGGATGTCGCTCGCCCGCCGCTCGAGGGCGTTAAAAATCGTGGTGTCCACCAGCTTGATGACGGGTGCGATCTTCCCTTCATCCGACGCCAGCCGGTCGATCGAGAGGTTCTCATCCGTGTTCTCTTCATCGCCCACCACATCGAGCGTGAAGCCTTCTGTCACCTCTTCGAGTACGCGCTGCGACTGCTCGGTCTTCTTCAGAAGATCCGAGATCTGCGAGTAGGTCGCCACTTTGACCCGCAGCTTCTTCGAAAGCAGCACCGCCAGTTCGTCGATCATGACGATCTGCCGCGGGTCCGACAAAGCGATCTCTAGCGTGCCGTTATGGAACTGCAGCGGCACGAAATGGTACCGGAACATTAGGTCCACCGGCACCGTCCGGAACAGCTCGTGGTCGATCTTCGTAGCCTTCAAATCCACGAAATCGCACCGGTAGCGTTGCGCAAGCACGTGCGCCTGCTCCGCCTCCGTCAACGGATCTTTGACTTTGATGATTGTTTCGGTTGCCATTATCGGATCGTGTCCGCCAGTGAAAAGATAGGCAGGTAGAGGGCCACCAAGACAAACGCCACAAATCCGCCCATCACTATCATGATCGCTGGTTCAACCAGCGAGAGCAGCGCCGTCATGCGCGTCGCTACATCTTCTTCATAAAACTCAGCTACGCTCGTCAGCATTTGCGGTAAGGCTCCGGTCGATTCGCCGACCTCCATCATGTCTATCGCCAGATCGGGCACAATGCCGCTCGATTGAAGAGATTTAGAGAGCGAACGTCCCTCGCGCACCTGCACAGCCGTCCGGTCGAGCGCCTTCTTCAAAAGCACTGTCCCGAGTGAGCGGCCCGACGTTTCGAGCGCCTGCACCAGCGGAATGCCGCCTACCAGCAGCGTCCCCAGCACGCGCGAGAGCTGCGCTACCTGATATTTCGTCCAGATCTCGCCGAGCACCGGAATGCGTATCTTCCACTTATCTAACGTTTCCTGCGAGGACTCCCGGCGCGCCCAGAAGTACGCAGCCACTGCGCCGAGCACGAGTACCGCTAAACCTGCTAGCACGTAAGCCCGGGCCGTGGTCCCGACCGCAATCAGAATCCGTGTCGCGGCCGGCAGTTTTGCTTCCATGCTCTCGTACAACGACGCGAAACTCGGGACGACATACGTCACCAGAAACACGATCAGCGCTGCCACGAGGCAAATCAAAACGGCCGGATACAGCAGCGAAACCAGCAGTTTTTTCTTCAGCGCCAGCGTAAGCCGCTGGTACGCGATGAATCGCTCCAGCACTTCGATCAGCGATCCGCTTTTTTCTCCAGCGAGCACCGATGTCACGTAGATCGGCGGAAACACTCCCTGCCTCGCAAACGCGTCCGACAGCACCGTGCCCGTTTTGACTTCGTCCCTCACCGCCCGTATGTGCCGCCCCAGTTTCTCGTCCGTGAGGCGGTCCGCCAGCAAATCGAGACCCTGCAGAATCGGTAGACCAGCCCGCACCAAGGTGACGAACTGCTGATTGAAGATCAGAAACTTCTCGAGATTGACTGCTTTATTGCGGCTTGTCCCGGAAAAGCGCGAACCAAAGTCTTTGGCCCGAACCGAATACACCAGGTAGCCTTGCTGCTGTAACCGTTCCCGGGCTTCACGCTCGCTCGCTGCATCTGCCACCTGCTCGTGCATCTGCCCGCGCGGATCGGCGTACCGGAGGAGAAATTCTGCCATCCTTCTTATTTCCCTTCCGCCCGGAATTCCACCGCATCCACCACTTCCGCGCCCGGAGGAATCGCGAATCGGAACAAACTCTCGTTTACCGCCAGGTTCAACACTTCATTCGTGAACGTAAAAGCCATCAACGAACCGTCTCGCCCCGTCACCTTTAGCTCGCGGACCGATCCATTCTCCGCCACCCGCATAGCCACGGTACTGTAAGGCATCCGGTCGCTCTTGGCCGATGCTTCGAGCCAGGCGCCGTCGCCTCTATCTCGCGCTCTAAAATTCTGGAATTCCTTCTTCAGATCGAGGCGCCCCAGCAAGAACGCCAGCGGCGCTCGCATATCTTCAGTGTCCCGTACCGCGATTTTTTCTACCCTGTTATCCCCGGCTGTATATAGATATACGGTTTTGCCGTCCGAAAGGAACAGCTTGCCGGCAGGTTGAATGTAATCCCAGCGCATCTTGCCCTGCTTCTTCAAAGTCAAAGTGCCGGATTGGGACGGTCTGCCTCTGCCTTGCACCTCGAAATCTTCGACAAATTGCAGCTTGAGCGTCCGCGCCCCGTTATATCGGTCCTGGACCCGCTTAATCAGCACGTCGGGTTTTTGGGCCGCGCCGCAAAGTGAAACGCCTAGAGCGGCCAGGATTACGCATCGGAGCACAGAGGAAAGACGTACCAGCCCCGGTGTTCGTTTAATCCTCTTGGGTTCGTTCCCTCAAGGAGAGAGTCGCTCGATCTGCCACTCCGTTCCGCCTCGTCGTGAATAAAGCAGACGGTCGTGTAGCCGGTTCGTTCGGCCCTGCCAGAGTTCGATTTTGTTAGGTACCACGCAGTAGCCGCCCCAATAGTCAGGAGTCGGCACATCGTCCGTGCCCGCGTACTCTGCCTCTAGTTCGAGGAGTCTGTCCATTAGGGGTTGTCGGCTGGGTAACACTTCGCTCTGATTCGAGACCAGCGCTCCCAGACGGCTTCCTTTCGGTCGTCCGCGGAAGTAGCGCTCGGTCTTATCTCTCGAGACCTTCGTGGCGCGCCCTTCCACCCGCACCTGCCGCTCGAGTTCAGCCCAGAGAAATACCAATGCGCAGAATGGGTTAACATCAAACTCGCGGCCTTTCCTACTGCTATAACTCGTGTAAAAGGTGAAGCCTTCGTCGTTTACTTCTTTCAGCAGCACAATTCGGTTGGAAGGTTTGCCGTCGGGCGTAGCCGTCGCTAGCGCCATAGCGTTCGGCTCCCTTAAACCAGCCGCCTTAGCCTCGCTGAACCACGCCTTGAACTGCTCAATTGGGTTTGAATCTAAATTTTGCTCGTTGAATTCCGCCAGCCGGTAATCCTCCCGCATGGCTTCCAATGGGAGGTCAGTTCGTTCGGTAATTTCGGCCATCTTCTCCAGTCTTGCATCAATCCCCCTTGTTATACTCGGAGCTGGTAATGGTATACCTGATCGCGGTTCTGCACGTCATTATTTGCTTCTTTCTGATCATCGTCGTCCTGCTACAAAGCGGAAAAGCGGCTGATCTGGCCGGCGCTTTCGGCGGGATGGGTTCCCAGACGGTATTCGGACCCCGCGGCACCGCCACGGTACTCTCGAAGGCGACAACGATCGCCGCCAGCCTTTTCATGATTACTTCCCTCGTTCTGGTTATTTTGGCCAATAACCGGACCCCAAACACCGGCAGCGTGCTCGAAAACCGTCGCGCACCGGTTGTTCAGAAGAGCAAAACTCCTATTTCACAACCTCAGAATTTGCCGAAAAAGAAGTAGTTCTCACTTGCGGAGATGGCGGAATTGGCAGACGCACTAGCTTGAGGTGCTAGCGGGTAACACCGTGGGGGTTCAAGTCCCCCTCTCCGCACCAAACCTTTTAGTTCAACGACTTGACTTCTTTTACGGCTTCAGACTTGACTTCGCTTTCAGTCGGCGTATCCCACAAATTTCCCACAATTTTCTTTGCCTGCTGTTGTGCTTGGAATCTACGTAGCGTGTCGGCTGCCTCCAGCGCGCTTTCCTCGCTCGCTATGTCATAGCGCAGATAGACACCTTCCGTGCGGTGCCCGGAGATCTGCCGGGCATCGGCGCGGCGAACCCGCGCGCGCTCCATGTTGCGTACCGCTGTGCGCCGGGTGTCGTGAAAAAGGACCCTACTGACTTTTCCGTCCCGCTCGACTATTGCTTCTTTAATCTGATTTTCGGTCAGATGCTCGCGCAGTGCCCGCTCGAACAAGGCGGGAACTTCGACGTCCGGCACCTTGCCGAAGGCCGCGAGTTGTTTTTGGCTAAGCTCTCCGGTCCGCGCCTGCAGCGGAAGTGGAACCAAGGTTGAGAGCCGGACCAGCATGCGCGCATTCTCAAATGCGGTGCGATAACTTTTCAAGCGGCGGCCGCGGATTTGAAAGATGTACGGGCAACGCGGCTCACGGGTTTGATACGCAAACTTGAGCACCTCGACCATCTCAGGGTGGTAAAGGGGAATCGTGCGCGGCTTGCGATTTTTGGCCAGCGCACCTGGGATCTTGATTAATGGGATCTCAGTCAGGAAGTCAACACACTGCCACTCCAATGACAATAGTTCGCCGGCGCGGATGCCCGTGTAGTACGCGATGGTGAAGAGCGGCACCTGATACGACGGGAGCTTTGCGCGCATAGCGTCATAGGTGGGCTCCTCAAGGAAGTGTTGCGCGGAAATTATCCACTTCCGTACCCACGGTGCTGTTGTGGCGGAAGCGGTATGAAAGTGATGGGCTGGAGGGGCTTCTCGAAGAACGGCCGCGCAGTGGCCGGCCCAAACGGATCTGTGGC
>JAABUQ010013022.1_pt1 | contig 10191 bp, 14 predicted proteins | sample 5560001 | NCBI WGS metagenome assembly JAABUQ01 (sample SAMN10711888, study PRJNA513371) | rock metagenome | isolation source: Antarctica rocks | place: Antarctica: Victoria Land, Finger Mt nord | collected 2015-12-18 | reverse complement strand
AGGTGTTTGGGTGGTAGGGTGGTATGGGGGGTTGTTGGGGGAGGGGGGGGCGGGAAGGGGGGTTGACGGGAAAGGGGAAAGGGGAATGGTTTGGGGGTTGGGGGTTGGGGAAGAAGGGGGAATGGTTTGGGATTGGGGATTGGGGGGCCAGGGGGCCAGGGGGTGTGATTTGGTGCTGTGGGCCGGTCTCGAATGCGTCCTCAACCACTACGATTGCGAAATCCACGCCCGGGAGGTCTTTGAGCAACGGCGCTGGGGGTTTGTATGTCACTTTAGCAATTCGCCAGGGAGAGAAGTGAATCATGGATGATCCTACAGGCCTGTGCACATTGTCTCTTTTCCGTCCGTGCGGGTGGATCGACGTTGCAGGTGTGGTGCTATACAGCGATATTATGCTCCCTGCCCCAAGGTACATCTTTTGTCGAATCCAGGAGGGTGGGTCGAATAAGGCGTGTGATTCCGTCTATCCAGATCTATTCTACAAGTCCCCCATACCAGTCCCATGCACCCCCAAAATCTAACATCCCAACCCCTAAGCCCCTCAACAACCCAAAACCCACCACCCAAACCCCAATCCCTACCCCCATGTATCTCTCCCACAACCTTACACCCCCTTCTTTTCCCCCCTCACCCGCTCCCTAGCCACCTTCTCCCTCCGCTGAATCCACCCCTCGGCCCCAACCCCTCCAAACACCAACCCCACACCCACCCACTGCATCCCGGACAACCTATGCCCAAACCACAGCACACTCAAAATCATCGTCAGCATCTTCCTCGTAACCGTGACAGTCACGAGCAGTAAACTGTTAAAGCGGCTGAGGGTGTAATAAATGAAGATCTGCCCCACAGCGCCGCAAGCCGCAAAGCCCAAGAGTGCGGGGAAGACGGCGGGGTTGCGCGCGATGAAGGCGAGGGCGGTGGGGAGTTCGTTGGTGGGGTTAAGGGGGGCGGGGAGGAGGGGGGAGAGGAAGAGATAGAGGACTGTGAGGGTGGTGGAGAGGAGGTTCTGCGCGACCATCATTTGCGGCCCCGTGTAGGGTTTGTGGGTGCTGAAGATGTGGTCTTGGGTGCTGTTTGTGAGGCCGTCGAAGAGGAGGTTTATGGCCAGGAGGGTGAGGCCCCAGGCGGAGCTGGTTTGGGCTGATTTTTTCGAGGAGGAGGGGTGGTGGAGGGTGAATGTTGCGACGCCGACGGTGACGAGGAGGACGACTAGGTATTTGTAGAGGGGGTAGGTTTTACGGAAGATGGTTAGGTGGAGGAACATTACGGGGAGGAGCTTGCAGGATTTGGCGAGGATGAAGGTGATGTAGTCGATGTGGGCTAGGGAGGCGTAGCCGAAGGGGGAGGCTAGGGAGGAGGTGATGGAGACGAGGAGTAAGGGTGTTAGGATTGCCCGCGAGGGGAAGATTACTGGGGTTTTGGAGGTGGAGGGGGTGGTGAAGAGGAGGTAGGCGTAGCCTACGAGGGAGGCGAAGGCGGATTGGATTGTGTTCAGGAAGACGGAGTAGGTGAATCTTTCCGGGGAGGAGGGGGGGCCGTAGGGGGTGGTTGTTATGCGCTCTTGGAGGAGGCCCCAGGAGAGACTGGTGGATGTCAGCAGGTGGGGCGCTTTGGATTGGGAAGGGGGGGTTTGTGAGGACGGGTGGATCGTACAAAGATGCGTAGATGCCGGCGACGCAGATGATGAGTTGGGGCAGTCCTGCTGGTTTCTCTGAAGGAGACGGAGGGGCGTCTTTGGGGCCTCCATTCCTTGTGATTGCAGTTCCATTGGAGGCTGTAGAGCGAGAGGGTTTGCCGTCCATGTGCTCGAAATCGGACGGTTGCCGTCGTAGCGGAGTTGTTTGCTTTTGTCTTGCCATTGTGGATGAATTGAAGGAGAGACTGTAGGGGTAAATATATATAAGAGAGTCAACGAATGTGTCTATAGCTTCACCGTATATGGCTATGGTTTCTCCATGTCAGATCTGTAGGAATGGTTGTCAGGAAGAGGTGACTGTCGTGCAAGCTGTCCTTTATGTTCAACTTTGTACTATGAACTTTTCTACTCTATCTCCCGACAGTCCATAGAGCTCTTGGCAGATCTTGCCCTACGCTTATTCTTGTTTCCGGGTGGTGTCTCTAGGGAGCTCGGGGTAGGGGACCGTCCGGGGAGAAGGTCTTTAGGGAGGGCGCGGGTGAAATCGGGTAGGGCAGTCTGCTTCCGTCATTGTTATTCGAGAGCAAACACAAGCTGTGACGCTAGCAGGAGACATTTTGCTTTCTGTAGGTAAGGTACCAAATACTTTCATTTCCTATCAATTGACTTCACACTCCTTATAATTGTCCTCCTCCTTCCTCTCGAAGAGCCTTTTTGTACAAATCTTTCTATATACTCTCCTTCTGTGACTCCGAGACTCTCATGCCCTGTACAACATAGACTTTCCGTAATCTAATATGGGAGAGAAGCCCGTTAGTGATGAGATCATTGAAGGTATGTCGACTGCTCCTTTGAAGCCTCTGATGTCCAATGTAGAGCTTGCCAGAGCTAACGATGATCACGATCCTCCAGATAATTTCACTAAATCCAAGCAAGAGCACCAGAATTCTATAGATCACAAGACCAATAATCAAGATCGAGTACCTTCGGACCCACCGGAAGATGCCCCAAAAGAGGAGCAGAGCTCTGAAAGTATAACACAACAATGATCTCAAGCATCACAAGCTTACAATTGCAAGACATCTTCCAAGTCACCGTCAAACTTCCACACCAACCCTACGAAACCCAGATTACCGTATCTCCCCAAGAGCAGGTACAGGACGTCCGGCAAACAATCGTAGAGTCGCCCAGCACCTTCCAGTACTCCTGTTTCCACCTCGAGCACAAGGGCGAACGGATCAATGACTACGTTGAGCTATCAGAGGTCAAGGGATTGGCGGCAGGCTCGGAAATCAGGCTAGTCGAAGACCCATATACGGAGAAAGAAGCACGGTTGCATTTGATACGGATTCGGGAGATTATCGGAGCCACAGGAGATAGGACGGACTCGTTGCATGGGATCCTGGCCGGACTTTCTCTTCATGACACGGTCTGCCCGGCCTCAATTCCTAAGGATACACCGGAGAGCAACGGCGCATCAACTACAAGCAATGCGTTAGCAGACTACAGCTTCTCTGGCCCTCCAAACCTACAGACCCTTTTGCCCCATCAACAGGATCAGCCACCAAAGACTATCAAATCTCTGGGGGTTTCAGCGTGGAATCCTCCACCACCCCTACTTCGCCAACAAGGCCATCTCCTTTATCTACAGCTCACTACGAACGAGGGGGAGCAGTACCAGATCACCTCACATATATCGGGTTTTTTTGTGAATCGGTCTTCGAACAGCAAATTTGACCCATCTTCGAGGCCACCACCAAAGAATGCGTCTGCTCATTCCCTCTTCTCGCTCATATCGAAGCTATCTCCATCTTTCACCCAGGCGTTCGAAGTTCTACTGGAATTGAATAACAAACGAGATCCTCTGACGAATTTTCAAATTATCAACGCAATACCCTCGAGCCCATGGCTTGTCTCTCCAGCCTCAGTTGCTCTCTCAAACCACGCGCCTGACCTCACGAGGACACAAGAGACGTATCTTATGTCCGGGATTGAAGGCACGGAAACTCTTCGCGATTGGAACGAAGAAATACAGTCGACCAAGGAGCTTCCGAGAGAGAGCGCTCAAGATCGCGTCTTTAGAGAGCGACTAATCTCCAAGATCTACGCCGAGTTTGCAGATGCAGCCGCTCGTGGGGCGGTATTGGTGGCCCGAGGAGAAGTCGCGCCTCTAAACCCAACAGAGAGCAAAGACGCCCAGATCTTTGTATACAATAATGTGTTCTACTCATTTGGAGCCGATGGTGTAGGTACTTTTACATCAGAAGGCGGCGATGAAGCTGCTCGAGTTGCTGTTGGCAAGGATGTTGGTGGCGTGAAGGCAGTGAATCAACTCGATGTACCAGGCCTGGCTACTGCAGGGACGATTATTGTCGACTACTTGGGCAAACGTCTTGTAGCCCAAAGTATTGTACCTGGAATCTTCAAGCAACGCGAACCAGAAGAATACCAGGTGGACTATGGTGGTGTGGAAGGTCGAGATATTGTGGGAGACAACGAGGTTTTCGTCCCTACCTTTTCCCAGGTGTCAAAAGCGTTGAAAGTCAAAGCACATCCTGTGTGGGACAAGGAAGGCAAGAAGCATCATATGGAGGGTAGTGTCGAGACAAAGGGTCTTCTCGGTACTGATGGTCGGAAATATATCCTCGACCTATACCGGATCACTCCCTTGGATATTCTTTGGATTGAAGAAAATTGGAGCGAGGATGCCGATCAGAAAATTGATGCCCAAGGCCGGAACTATCCTCACCGCATGACTGTTCTAAGACAGGAGCTCATCGAATCCTATTGGCGTGTGAAGATGGGCGATTATGTGAAGGAAGAAGTGCAGAAACGGAGAAAGACCGGCGCCAAGACCGAGGACTCGGAGGCGATAGCGGGTTCAGCCAGCGGCGAGAAGGCTGATGGTAAGGCGCAAAATGGAAGCTCTGAGGTCACAAAGAGCGAGAAACTCCCTTCAGTGAATATCGACTGCTCCGAAGAAGCACCCACCACCAATGGGAAGGATAAAAGTTCCAACCAACAGGCCGAAGAGAGACCCGAGCCGGAACGGGTGGACATTTCTGAGTTTTCTCTTTCGCTGAATCCAGATGTCTTTTGTGAACAGAAGCCACAGTCGGACGAGGAGAAAGAGGCATGGAGCAAGGATGAGCATGAAGCTCGTGCTGTCTGCGACTACCTTCGCCACAAGGTAATTCCTGACATGGTAAGTCAACAAATGCCACTGGCTGGAGGCTTGACTAACGGCTGCATAGCTCCGTGACATGAAAGAGAACGACGTGGGTTTTCCTATGGACAGCCAAACTTTGGGTCGTTTGATGCACAAGCGAGGTATCAACATCAGATATCTCGGGAAGATTGCCACCACGGCAGGAGATGACGATGCAAGGCTGCGTGCCCTACGGGCACTAGCAGTCCAGGAGATGATTGCAAGAGCTTTCAAACACATAGCCTATTGGTATCTAAAGAACATGCCGATGATCTTTGCTGCAGGGTGCACGGCTCACCTTCTCAATTGTCTACTTGGTGCAGGCCTGAACAAGGCACCGAAGGCAGCCGTCGACGAGGATCTTCGCGATCTGTATCCAGCTGCAGAATTCGCCTATACGAATGTGACGCCGAGGGAATTAGTTTCACAAGTCGAGGCTGAGGTGTATCTTCGATATCGATATCGACTTGACGATGGCTGGACTCGGAGCATCCGGCATATCGCATTATTGCGCGCAATATCACTCAAGCTTGGCTTGCAATTCATTGCTAAGGATTATCGTTTCACAGCAGATCAGGAATCAGACAAGCATCCGAAGCCTTCGGCGAGTCAACCCACCAATGGGGCTACCAATGGATCCATCAATGGAGCCAATTCAATCGGAACAGCGAATGGACAAGTACACGCCAACGGGGGAGGGAAGAAGAAGAAGAAGAATGGGCACCAAGGACTTCCAACGCCCACAGAAGACTCGGATTCTAGGGAGCAGGTACTCACCTTCAGTCCCGATGACATCGTAAACATGGTACCTGTTATCAAAGACGCCTGCCCTAAAAGTGCTCTTGCAGAGGAAGCGTTGGAAGCCGGCAGGATGTCTGTTGCGCAGGATCAAAGGGAGATTGGCCAGGAGCTGCTTCTGGAGTCGCTCACTCTCCACGAACAAGTATACGGCGTTGTACATCCAGAGGTGGCAAGAGTCTATCACCAATTAGCATTGCTATACTCGAACCTTGAAGAGAACAACGTGGCCATCGAACTAGCCCACAAAGCAGTAATCATATCTGAGCGTACACTCGGTGTCGATTCAAGCGAAACGATCATGAGCTACCTCAACCTCGGTCTTTTCGAACATCACAACCGGAACCACGCAGTAGCGATCGCTTGCGTGAGACACGCTTTGGATCTGTGGAAAATCATCTACGGGCCCAATCACCCGGATTCCATCACCACTCTGAACAATGCTGCAATCATGCTCCAGCAGCTGCACTTATACCCCGAATCACGAAAATGGTTCGAAATGTCCCTAATCATCAGCGAAGAGATCTCCGGCAAATCATCCCTCAACACGGCTACTCTCCTATTCCAATTGGCGCAGGCACTGGTCCTAGACGGCGACCACAAAGGCGCCGTCCACCGCATCAGAGAATCCTACAGCATCTTCCTCGCCAAACTCGGCCCCGAGCACACCAACACCAAGGAAGCCGAGAAATGGCTCGAGCAACTAACCCAGAACGCCGTGAACATGGCCAAGCACGCCAAAGACGTGCAAGCCCGCCGCATCCGCCGCGTCCTCTTCAACCCTAAAGTCACCAACCTCGGCGCCCATCCCCAACACCAGGCCGGCCAGTCCCAATCCGACCTCTTGCCCACTCGGGACCCGAGAGCTGGGGGGCTGGACTCGAGGAGTATTGACGAGCTGATGAAATTTATCGAGGGGGGAGGCGACCTCACTAAGTCGACCTCGGGGAAGAAACGCACGTCGAGGGGTAACCCGCGACGACGCGGCGGTGCTGCTGTTGGCTCTGCCGCCTAGGAGTTCATGTTATACACCGCGCTACTCTCTGTACAGCACATCTTCACTTCTTTACCATCGTGGATCGTTCTTTATTGCATACATATTGCGGAGTTGCACATTGTAGGATAGGGTCGGGAAGGCTATCATTGTATTCTTCGCGTATCCATCCTCTACTCTGCATGGAAGTTGGGTCAAAAGTTGATTTGCATCGCCGCTCTGAGCTGCTGGGGGGTGTCGTTTGCTAGTAGTAGCTAGCTATACACGTAATGAATTCGGGACGGTGGGATTCCCCTCAGCAGCCGTGTTCGTCTTGAGGGTTTCAATTTTGTACTCTTCCTTCCAGCAAACATTCACAGGATCCATTTTCCGCTTTCCTCAGACAAAAACTGCCACTGCCACTGCCACTGCTGCCTATACCATTCCATCCCAGCTTTACTACCAGACCTTCTCTTACCTATCTTACAATAATCTACCCAATCTACCCATCAACATAATAAGACAAGGCCCTGAGAAGCGGGGTATATTCAGTCACGTGTATCGCCCGTAGAGTCGGATACGAGAGACTTTTTCTCCAGTTCCAGTCACGGCTACCTACCAACTTAAGCTGCTGCTGCTTTAACCTAAGCCGAAAATAAAGAAGCCTGAATTGAAGATAAGCTTGCTTATATAATAAAGCGGTTTATTAGGCCTATTGCCAAATGCTCCTGACTAATGTACCTCGCAGTTCGCATCACGGATACGAACTCGTCGCCGATGCGAACTACGAAGCTACAAATTCAATTTGTAATATAATTTATATTCTAAGCTTTCAAGGTCCAATGTGCTGTTCTTTTATGTATAAAATAGTCCTACTTTCTTTTAGAAATTTTTCAATTCATTATTTATTATCAGAAGTAAATTGTTACGAACTTAATTACTTCAGAAGCTGTACTACCTTTATTACCTGTTACGAACCTCGCGCCAGCCAGGTATTGCATAGGACGCTCACACTTTCACACCTCCAACGGCCATAGCCATGTTTTTCTCTTACCACTCTCCCACCGTACTACTCAGCTTGCTCCTTGCATTCTTTACTCTTTCACTCTCTCACCCTCTCACCCATGAGTGTTCAACCCGTCAAGTTTATGACTTCCCCTCCAACACTTCCTGGCTTGAAAACCTCGCCGTCCGCTGCAATGGCCAAGTCCTAGCCACTCGTCTCGACGTTCCCCAGCTTTACCAGATCGACCCAATAGCACAGCACCCAAAGCCCGAACTCATCTACACGTTCCCCGAGGCCCTCGGTGCTTTGGGCATCGTCGAGCTCCCAGGCCAAACAGACGTTTTCGCCGTGGGTGTAGGCAACTTCTCTCTCGCCACAGTTACGTCCACGCCAGGCACCTATTCGATCTGGCGCGTCGACATGCGTCCGATCAGCCCGGCCGTGAGCAAATATGCAGACATCCCACCGGCGTCATTCATCAACGGCATGGTCTCTCTCGCCGCGGAGCAGCACGCGCTGCTCGTGTCGGACTCTACACTTGGCAACGTATGGCGCTTTGACCTGCAGACGGGCGCTTATACCGTCGCGATCGAGGACGCGCTGATGAAGAAGGTGTCGCCGGCTGTGGCTGAGGGGATCAACGGGATCAGGCTCTTTGGGCGGTACTTGTACTTTGTCAACTCGTACGGCCCGTTCCTTGCGCGCGTCCCGATCCATGCCAACGGGACCAAGGCCGGGAAAGGCGAGATCGTGGCGTACTCGCTCGACAAGCGGTCATTCGATGACTTTGCCATTGACGACGATGGGACGGCATACGTGGCGACGGGGACGGGCAATTCTGTCACGAGGATCACGCCTGATGGGAAGGTAAATGTCATTGCAGGGAGCTTGAACTCGACGGAGATTGCGTCGCCGACTTCAGTCGCGCTGGGGCGGACGCCGGAGGACAGGAGGACGTTGTATGTGACGACTGGCGGAGGACTGGAAGGGCCAATTAATGGCACGGTGATACTCGGTGCTCAGTTGGTGGCTGTTGATCTCACGTAGTGTGGTAATAGATATTTTCTAGCCTGACGGGTGTTTATTGATAAATCTTAGCACCGTATCAACAAATCCATTGGGATTTTCTTCTGCGATATAGTGAGCTGCATCAGGGACGGTATCCTCCTCCCACGTGCCATCTTCATGCACTTCGGCCGCCATCTCAGCAGCATCGTTGCGGTGACGACTAAACTCTCCGCTCAGGACCATAGTTGGGACGCGGCACTTGCCAGCATTGCGAGTCAACGATTGGTTTTCGTATGCGTCTTCCTCAAAAGCTCGATACAGCTCAAAGCCACATCCCATCGCGCCGGGTTGCTCAAACGCCTTGGCATAGACGTCTAGATCCGCCTCCGTGATGGCGTCCTCTTTGTGCACGATCTTCTTGAGGAAATGCTCGATATACAACCGCTCCCTGCCTTCAACAAGCGCCTCCGGCAAGTCCCGCACGCAGTGGAAGATGAAATGGAACTGCTGCACCGCGTGCTCCGTCCTGTCACGGTTGTACGCTTTGGTACCGGGCAATGGACACTCGCCCCAGCACACGCTGCGTACCAATTCCGGAAAGCGTTGTGCCATGGCAAAGGCAATCATGCCGCCAATGTCGTGACCGGCGACGAGCGTTGCAATGTCCGCTGCCATCCGCGACTTTGTGTATCCTGAGGCGGCTTTGGAAGAGCCACCGGCGCCGCGGTAGTCAGGGAGAAGGACGCGGTAGCCGGCCGATGAGAATAGTCCGGCCACGTGGCGGAATTGGTAGGATGTTTGTGGGAAGCCGTGGATGAGGAGGATTGTGCCTTTTGGGGGTATTTCGCGAGGGGGTAGGAGGAGGCGATAGGCTAGCATAACGCCAGCATCAACTTCTTGGGTCTGCGCTTCACTCGTCCTGAAATCCATGTTTCGCGATCAGAGGGACAGGGTTCCCAACGTTTGAGTATGTCTTGAGTCAGATGAAAATTGGAAAGAGATGAAACGTAAGAGCAATTGCCATGAGAATCCAAGCTTAGCAGTTTAACAGATCCGCAACAACGAGGTAAGGAGACTGAAGGAAATACCATCTTTGCGACAAGATTTCAATCGGTCCTTCCTGTAGGCATATCCTTACAAATCAACAAATCATCAATGCGGCACTCCAAGCAGTATTTGGTAAGCATCAATTCAAAATTCCATAGCGCCAGAGCCTCCTGAGACAAATATGGCCTGCTTCGCTCTATCAGGCATTGTCTTACATATTAAATTAATACGAAAGCTACTTCTAAAGCTGTAATACCTAACCTCAGTAAGAACGTACCGCTGCTGCGCACGCCTAGACTATTCCGATCAAAACCCCCAGGCGGGTCGAGGTGCAACTGCGAATCAAGAAAAAAGGGCCATTCACCCCGTCGATATTTCGAGCTAGCTCTGCACTACCACCCCGGCGGTACTAGTCCTCAACTCATCCACCCTCTTCCCTTTCCCCTTCCCCTTCCTCCCACCCCAGAACCCACTCTTCCCCTCCCCCTTCTCCTTCTCCTCCTTAGCAACCCTCT
>JAABUQ010013021.1_pt1 | contig 10191 bp, 11 predicted proteins | sample 5560001 | NCBI WGS metagenome assembly JAABUQ01 (sample SAMN10711888, study PRJNA513371) | rock metagenome | isolation source: Antarctica rocks | place: Antarctica: Victoria Land, Finger Mt nord | collected 2015-12-18 | reverse complement strand
GAGTTCGACCCGGACGCCTTCGTCGTCGAAACCGCCAATACCATGCTCGCCGCCCAGTTCAAGCGCATACCGCCATCCGTCAATCGTCCATCCCTCGACTGAACGTCAAAGGGGTGAGCAAATACCCAAGCGAAGCCAGCCCAAGAAAACTCACGCGGGTGTATTGCAGTAAACCACCACCCGGGTCACAGCGCCGGTGACGGCGGGCATCGGGACCAGTCCTCCAGCGGCGGCAGAGGTGGCGCTGCGGGTCAGTGGGATCGTCGGCCGCCGGCTCGATGCCGGCCTGCATGAGCGGCTGCACCGCCTTGAGCACCGGGGCGCCCTCGACATCGTCGAGATCGACGCCGCCGACCTGCCGCGGCGGCGCTTCCGCGCGACGAGCCGGGCCGGCCGCACGGTCGAGATCGCCCTGCCGCGCGAGCAGGCGCTGTTCGACGGCGCCGTGCTTTGGCTGGGCGACGAGGGCGCGCTCCTGCTGCGCGTCGCCGCTCAGCGATGGCTGCGCCTCGTGCCGCAGACCCGCGACGACGCCTTGGCGCTGGGCTACCATGCCGGCAACCTGCATTGGCGCGTGCGGTTCGAGGGCGACGCCCTGCTGGTCGCGCTGGAAGCGCCGCTCGAGGACTACCTTTCCCGCCTTGGCCCATTGGGGGCAGAGGACCGGCTGGACTGCGCCGTCATCGACGCCGCTCCGTGCTGAGCTTGCTCCCCGCCCTGCAGCAGGCGGATGCGGCCTTCCCGAGCGGCGGCTTCGCGTTTTCCAACGGGATCGAAGGGCTGGACGCCATGGGCGTGCGCCTTGACGGCCCGGCGCTCGCCGGGGTGATGGAGGCCGTGCTGCGCCACCGCTGGGCGCCTTGCGACCGGATCGCCCTGGCACAGGCGTGGCGTGCAGGACCGGACGTGGCCCGCCTGGCCGAGATCGGCCGGGCGCTGGAAGCGGCGACCCTGCCCGAAAGCCTGCGGCTCGGCTCGCGCCGCAACGGGGCCGCGCTGCTCGCGGCGCACGTCCGGCTCGGCACGCCGGGGGCCTCGGCGCTCCAGGCGGAGCTGGAGGCGGACGCTCTTCTCGGCCACCTGCCCCTCCTGCAAGGCGCGTTGTGGCGGGCTGTCGGGCTGGACGAAGCCGCGGCGATCCAGGTTTCGGGCTACACGGTGGCGAGCGGCCTCGCTTCCGCGGCGGTGCGCCTGGGCTGCCTCGGCGCGCTGCCTGCCCAGGCCGCCTTGCGGGACGTGCTGCCGCTCATCGCGGAGCTGTCCCACGGCCCGGTGCCGGACATCGGCCGGCTCGGCGGGTTCCTGCCATGGCTCGACATCGCCTGTGCCCGGCAGCAGGGCGCATCCTTGCGCCTGTTCGCGAGCTGACGCGCCATCCCAACCGGAGCCGACCATGCTGCTGACCCCCACCGAGCTGGAGCGCCTGGCGATCTTCACCGCCGCCGAGTTGGCCCGGCGCCGGCGTGCCCGCGGGCTGCGCCTCAACCACCCGGAAGCGGTCGCCCTGATCGCGGACGAGATCCTGGAAGGGGCGCGCGACGGCCGCACCGTGGTTGAGCTGATGGGCTTAGGCTCCGTCATCCTGACCACCGCCGACGTGCTGCCGGGCGTGGCAAGCATGGTGCCGATGCTGCAAGTGGAGGGCGTGTTCCCCGATGGCACCAAGCTCGTGACCGTGCACGACCCGATCCGCCCGCGCGAGGGCGACCCGGCGGACACGGTGCAGCCCGGCGAGATCATCCCGGCGCCGGGCGACATCGAGCTGGCCGCCGGCAAGCGCCGCGCCGCGGTCTCCGTGGTCAACACCGGCGACCGGCCGGTGCAGGTGGGGTCGCACTACCATTTCTTCGAAACCAACCGCACGCTGGAGTTCGACCGCGCCGCCGCGTTCGGCATGCGGCTCGACATCCCCGCCGGGACCGCGACGCGGTTCGAGCCGGGCCAGGCGCGGGACGTGGCGCTGGTGGCCTTCGGCGGCACCGGCGCCGTCACCGGGCTGAACGCGCTGACGGAGGGCGGAACCGACGCAGCCGCCCTGGCGCGCGCCCGCGCGGCCGGGTTCCGGGGCGCCTGAGCCATGGCCTGCATCAGCCGCGCCGAGTACGCGGCGCTGTACGGCCCGACGACGGGCGATGGCATCCGCCTCGCCGACACGGCGTTGATCGCCGTCGTGGAGCACGACCACGCCGTTTATGGGGACGAGTGCCTGCACGGCGGCGGCAAGACGCTGCGAGACGGGATCGGCCTCGCCTCCGGCGTCACCAATGCGGCCGGGGCGCTCGATATGCTGCTGTGCAACGTGGTGCTGATCGACCCGGTGCTGGGCATCGTCAAGGGCGACCTCGGCCTGCGCGGCGGGCGCATCGCCGGGTTCGGCAAGGCCGGCAACCCGGCGGTGATGGACGGGGTCGATCCGCGGCTGATCGTCGGCGCCGGGACCACGGTGCGCGACTGCGAAGGGCTGATCGCGACGCCCGGCGCCATCGACGTGCACGTGCATTTCGACAGCGCGCAGCTCTGCGAGCACGCCATCGCCTCGGGGATCACCACCATGCTGGGCGGCTCCTTGGGGCCGATCACCGTGGGCATCGATTCCGGCGGGCCGTTCAACACCGCGCGCATGCTGCAGGCCGCCGAGGCGTGGCCGATCAACTTCGGCTTCCTGGGCCGCGGCAACGCGCATCACCCGGACGCCCTGATCGAGCAGATGCGGACCGGCTGCCTGGGGCTGAAGATCCACGAGGACTGGGGCGCGATGCCGGCGGCCATCGACGCCTGCCTGCGCGTGGCGGACGCGCTGGACTTCCAGGTGCAGCTCCACACCGACACGCTGAACGAGAGCGGCTTCGTCGAGGACACGCTGGCCGCCATCGGTGGGCGCACGATCCACATGTACCACACGGAGGGCGCGGGCGGCGGGCACGCGCCGGACATCATCCGGGTGGCGGGCGTGCCCAACTGCCTGCCCAGCTCGACCAACCCCACCAACCCCTACACGGTGAACACCTTCGACGAGCACCTCGACATGACGATGGTGTGCCATCACCTGAACCCGCGCGTGCCGGAGGACGTGGCCTTCGCCGAAAGCCGCATCCGCCCGCAGACCATCGCGGCGGAGGACGTGCTGCACGACATCGGCGCGATCTCCATGCTCGGCTCCGACAGCCAGGGGATGGGGCGCATCCACGAGGTGATCTGCCGGACCTGGCAGCTTGCCAGCAAGATGCGGCAGCAGCGCGGCCCCTTGCCGGAGGACGCGCCGGGGTGCGGGGACAACGCGCGCATCCTGCGCTACATCGCCAAGTACACGATCAACGCCGCCCTCACCTTCGGCATCGCCGAACACGTCGGCTCGCTGGAGGACGGCAAGATGGCGGACATCGTCGTCTGGCGCCCGGCTTTCTTCGGCATCAAGCCGGAACTGGTGATCAAGGGCGGCTTCATCGCCTGGGGCGCCATGGGCGACAGCGCGGCCTCCCTGATGACGTGCGAGCCGCTGATGCTGCGCCCGCAATGGGGCGCGTTCGGCCGGGCCAAGCAGGCGTTGTCGGCGTGCTTCGTGCATTCGAGCGCCATCGACGCCGGGCTGGGCGCGGAGCTTGGCCTGCACAGGGCGCTGCTGCCGGCCGGCGGCACGCGCGGCTTGCGCAAGGCGGACATGCTGCGCAACGACGCCTGCCCCGACATGCGCGTCGATCCGCAGACGTTCGATGTTTACGTGGATGGCGTCCTCGCCACCGGCGAACCCGCGTCCGAGCTGCCGCTCGCGCGGCGCTACATGCTGCGATGACCGCGGCGCGCATCGGCATCGGCGGCCCTGTCGGCTCCGGCAAGACCGCGCTGATCGAGGCGTTGATCCCCGTGCTCACGGCGCGCGGCATCGACCTTGCGGTCGTCACCAACGACCTGGTGACGGAGGAGGACGCCGAGCGCCTGCGCCGGTCCGGCCTGATCGACCCGCGGCGCGTCGCCGCCGTGGAGGCGGGCGCCTGCCCCCACACGGTGATCCGCGAGGACCCGACGCTCAACATCGTCGCAGGCGACATGCTGGAGCGGCGCTGGCCTGGCCTCGACCTGCTGATCTACGAGTCCGGCGGCGACAACCTGGCCTCGACCTTCTCGCTCGACCTGGTGGACTGGTGAATCTTCGTGATCGACGTGGCCGGCGGCGGCGACATCCCGCGCAAGCGTGGACCCGGCGTGCTGCGCTGCGACCTACTGGTGGTCAACAAGGTCGACCTCGCCCCGTACGTGGGCGTCGATCTGCCGCTCATGCTGGCCGAGGCCGGCGCAATTCGGGACGGGCGTCCCGTGGTTGCCACCGACGCGCGGGGCGGGGCAGGGGTGGCGGCCGTGGCCGACAGCCTGTGCCGCGCGGTCCTGTTTGACCGCTGAGGCGGGCGTTCAAGCCGCGCTGGCCTTCGCCGTCGCGGGCGGCCGCACGAGCCTGCTGCGCCAGCACGTGCCCTATCCGTTCCACGTCACGCGGCCGTTCCACCTCGACCCCGGGCGGCCGGACCTCGCGACCCTGTACCTGCAATCCGCGTCCGGCGGCGTTTACAGCGGGGAGCGGCTCGGCCTGTCCATCGCGATGGGGGAGGGGGCTGCGGCCTTCGTCACCACGCAGTCGGCCACAATCGTCCATGACTGCCGCGGCCGGCCCGCGGCGCTGGGCGTGCGGCTGTCGCTGGCGCGCGGCAGCCTGCTGGCCTACGCCCCGGACCCGCTGGTGCTGTTCCCGGGGGCGGCGGTCCGCACGATGCTCGACGTGACGCTCGGATCGGGCGCGGCCGCGGTGTGCCAGGACGGCTTCGCCTGCCACGACCCGGGCGGCGGAGGCGCCCCGTTCGACCCCGGCGCCGGAAGCGCCCCGTTCGACCATGTCCAGACCGAGGCAGTCGTACGCGGCCCGGATGGCGGCCTGTGCGTGACCGACCGCGGGCTGGTCGCCGGCGCGATGCTCGGAACCGCCGCCTCGCCGCTCGGCCCCTATTGCGCGGCCGGCAGCGTGCTCCTGCTCGGACGGCTGCTGGAGGACGGCAAGGCGCTGCAGTCCCGGATCGACCGCCTGGGCTGCGTGTCCGGCGTGTCCGCGCTGCCCAACGGGGCGGGCACCGGGATACGCCTGCTCGCCCCGGATGGCGGGCGGCTGTCCCTTGCGCTGGCGCTGGCGACCAATGCATGCTTCCGGACCGTATCCGGCGTTGACCCGGCGCCCCGCCGGAAGTAGCGCCTCCCCGCCAGACTTCGCGAAGATCGAGACGCCGCGTTTCGGCGCCGAGCCAAAAGGACGGACGCGGTGGGACTCCTGCACGACGGCACCCAAGCCCAGGCCGGCCGAACGCCGGCAGACGCCTCATGAAGCCGTCCTGGCGCTTCGGCCTGCTCTGCTCGCAAACCGGGGTCACGGCGAAGGTCGAGACGACCCAGCTCAACGCCTCCCTGCTGGCCATCGAGCAGCTCAACGCAGCCGGCGTCGTCGCCGGCCGCCCCATCGAGCCGATCATCTGCGACCCGGCCTCCAACCCCAAGCAGTTCGCGGCCCTGGCCGAGCGCCTGCTCAGCCAGGGGCACGCCCGCCTGATCTTCGGCTGCTACATGTCGAGCACCCGCAAGGCCGTGCTCCCGCTGGTCGAGTCCTACCGCGGCCTATTGTTTTACCCGACGCTGTACGAGGGGTTCGAGTACTCGAAGCACTGCATCTACACCGGCGCCGCGCCGAACCAGAACTCGATGCAGTTGGCGAAGTACCTGTTCGGAACCTACGGCCGGCGCTTCTTCTTCGTGGGGTCGAACTACGTGTACCCCTACGAATCCAACCGCATCATGGCCGAGCTGGTCCGGCAGGCCGGCGGCGCCGTGCTGGACGAGATCTACGTGCCGCTGGCGCCCCAGCCCGCAGATTTCAACAAGGCGATCCGCGAGATCGCCCGCACGAAGCCGGACGTCGTCTTTTCAACCGTCGTGGGAGAAGGAACGGCCATGTTCTACGACGCATTCCACCGGGCCGGGTTCGACGCGGCCCGGCTGCCGATCGCCAGCCTTACGACGGGCGAGGCGGAGGTAGCGGACATGACGGCCGAAGCCGCCTGCGGCCACGTCACCGCGGCGCCCTTCTTCGACATCCTGCCCGGCCCAGCCGCCGCCGGTTTCGTTTCGGCCTACCGGGCGCGCTTCGGCGCGGACGCGCCGGTCCCCGCGGCGGCGGAAGCCGCGTATTTCCAGGTGATGCTGGCGGCGGAGGCGATCGAGCAGGCCGGCGCCGACGATCCCGCGCTTGTACAGGCGGCGCTGGCGGAGTACGAGTACGATGCGCCGCAAGGGCGCGTGCGGATCGACGGCGACAACAACCACACATACCTTTGGCCCCGCGTGGCCCGGCTGAACGCCCAGGGGCGGTTCGAGATCGTCTGGAACGCCGAAGCCCGGGTCAAGCCGGACCCGTACCGGGTGACGCAGACCCTCGACGAGTGGTCGAGCGGCGCCGTGCACCGTTCCCCCGCCTGACCGCCGGCCCGGATCGAGCCTGTGGCGATCCAGATCCTCCGCGACCTGCGTGGCCTGCGCGTCGATGTCATCCATCCGCCGGACAGCGAGGGGGTCAGCCTGGTCGAGCACCTGCGGCGCATCGGCTGCGCCGTGTCCACCGCCTGGCCGGTGCCGGAAGCGGTCGCGCCCGCCGCCGACATCGTCCTGCTGGCCATCGACCACGACAGCCGGGAGCCGCTGCGCCGGCTGTTCAAGGGCCATGACCGGATCGCGCCCACCCTGATCGCCGTCGTCGGCTACGAGAACCCGTCGGTCCTGCAGCTCGTGCTGGAGGCCGGCGCCCATGCCGTCATCGAGCGCCCGGTGCGCCCGTTCGGCCTGCTGACCCAGCTCGCCGTCGCCCGGAGCCTGTGGCTGCAGCAGCAGGAGGCGCTGCGCCGGGCGCAGAAGCTGGAGCGCAAGCTGGTCGGCATCCAGCGCATCCAGCGGGCCAAGTCGATCCTCATGGCCGGCCACGGCCTGTCGGAGGACGCCGCCTACCAAAACCTCCGCAAGCAGGCGATGAGCAAGCGGATCAGCATGGAGGAGATGGCCGACGCGATCATCAACGCAAACGAGGTCTTGAACTTCCGCGGGAACGCTGACTAAGCTCAAAGGAACGGCTGGACGACCCCCGCACGCCCCGGCACCAATGACGTTGCCCCGGCAAGGCCACGCGGCCCGTGCGCCCCCATTCCTTTGCCCGCAGATCTTGCATCCGGCTGGGCGATCCCGTCCGGCGTCTCGGCACAACCAGGAGGCTTTTCGCGCCCATGGACAAGACGACAGGCTTGACGACACGGCGGACGGCCCTGATCGGCGCGGCCGGGGCGCTCGCGGCGCCGTACTTCTTCCATCGCCCGGCGCGTGCGGCCGACGCGATCAAGGTGGGGGTGCTGTTCTCGCAGACCGGCGGCCTGTCGATAATCGAGAAGTCGCTGAACGACGCGACGCTGATGGCGATCTCCGAGGTCAACGCCAAGGGCGGCGTGCTCGGCCGCCCGGTGCAGGCCATCGTCGAGGACGGCGCGTCGGACCCCAAGACCTTCAACGAGAAGGCGTCAAAGCTCGTCATCCAGGACAAGGTGCCCTCCGTGTTCGCCTGCTACACCTCGGCGAGCCGCAAGGCGGTGCTGCCGGTGTTCGAGCGGCGGCAGAACCTGCTGCTGTATCCCACGTATTACGAAGGGTTCGAGTGCTCCAAGAACGTCGCCTACACCGGCGCCGTGCCGAACCAGCAATTGTCGAACTTCATCCCCTGGATCATCAGCACGCTCGGCAAGAAGAAGTTCTTCATCGTGGGCTCGAACTACATCTACCCGCGCGAGATGGCCAAGGTCAGCAAGATCCTGATCGAGAAGAACGGCGGACAGTGGATCGCGGACGAATACCTGGAGCTGGGCGACTCCGAGTGGGGGTCCATGGTCAACAAGATCAAGAACTCCGGCGCCGACGTGGTGCTGTCGAACGTCGTGGGCGACAGCGTCGTCGCCTTCTACCGCGAGTTCAAGAACCAGGGGCTGTCGCAGGACAAGCTGCCGATCTGCGCCACCGTGACCTCCGAGATCGAGATCGCCGCGATGGGGCCGGAATACGCGGCGGGCAGCTTCACCTCGTTCCCGTACTTCATGGCCATCGACACCGACGCCAACAAGGCGTTCGTCGAACGCTACCGGACCTACGTGAAGAACCCGAAGGCGGTGACGCACCACGCGCTCGAATCCTCCTATTTCCAGGTGTTCCTGTGGGCGCAGGCGGTCGAGAAGGCCAAGGAAGCGCAGCCCATTCCGATCCGCAACGCGCTGGCGGGCCAGGAATTCGCGGCGCCGGGTGGGATGGTGAAGATCGAGCCGCAGAACCTGCACACCTGGCTCACGCCGCGCATCGCGCAGTGGCAGCCGGACGGACAGGGCAAGATCGTCGACGCCTACAAGGCGCCGGTCATGCCGCTGCCCTACGTGGCCTATGGGGAAACCGACAGCGCGCCGTTCTGCACGGGCAAGGGCCTCGATACCGCCAAGCTGAAGGGATAGCCCGCATATGGCAGGAGCGGCGGATGGCTGAAGTCGTGTTCATCGGCCTGAGCCTCGCCTCCGTCCTGCTGCTCGTCGCCCTTGGGCTTGCGATCACATGCGGGGCGATGGGCGTCATCAACATGGCGCACGGCGAGATGGTCATGCTCGGCGCCTACGCGGCCGTGCTGACCCGGATCTACCTGCACCTGGACATCCTGGCCGCGATCCCGCTCGCCTTCATCGCCACGGCCCTGGTCGGCTACGCCATCGAGCGCGTGGTGGTGCGTAGGCTCTATGGCCGGCTGCTCGACACCCTGCTCGCCACCTGGGGGGTCGCGATCCTGATCCAGCAGGCGGTGCGGCTCGAACTGGGCGCGTCGTTCTTCGGCCTGCATATCTTGGGCCTCGGCCCCGGCCTGCAGAACGTGGCCGTGCCGCCGGAGCTGACCGGCGCGCTCACTTTCGGCCACGTCCAGGTCAACGCGTTCCGCGCCTTCATCATCGTGGTCACGTTGCTGCTTGCCTTGATCACCTGGCTGCTGATGTACCGCACCTCCATCGGCATCCAGGTCCGCGCCATCATGCGCAACCCGGGCATGGCCGCCGCCTGCGGCATCGACGTGGACCGCATCAACGCGCTCACCTTCGCCTACGGCTCGGGCCTCGCCGGGGTCGCGGGCGTCATGGTGTCGGGCTTCAAGACCGTGTTCCCCGACATGGGCACGCCCATGGTGGTCGATGCCTTCCTGGTGGTCGTGGTGGGGGGCGTCGGCAGCCTGGCCGGTTCCATCTTCTCGGCCGGGCTGCTGGGCCAACTCAACGGGATTACGGCGTTCCTGTCGAACGACATCATCGCCCGCGCCGTCGTGTTCGCCTTTGTCATCGTGGTGATCATGACCCGGCCGCGCGGCCTGTTCGCGCAAAGGATGCGCTGAGCCATGCCGGGCAAGCGGACGCTCGACTACGCCGCCTACGCGGTGTTCATCGGCCTGATCCTGTGCGCGCCGCTGGTGCTGGAGGAGTTCTGGCTCAACCGCATCGCCAAGTTCCTGGTGTACGGCTTGCTCGGCGTCGCCATCGCGCTCAGTTGGGGCTACGCCGGCATCCTCAACCTCGGCCAGGGCCTGTTCTTCGGGCTGGGCGCCTACATGATGGCGATGTCGCTCAAGCTGGCCAGCCCGACCAGCCTGCAGCAGGGGTCCGCGACTCCGGTGCCCGACTTCATGCTGTGGAACGCGGAGCCGGGCGCCAAGACCGACCTGTGCTGCATCAACCACGGCTCCTTCCTTTGGACGCCGTTCCAGAACCCGTGGTTCGGCATCGCCATGGGCGTGCTGGCGCCGGTGCTGGTCGCGACGGTGATCGGCTGGGTCATGTTCCGCAAGCGCATCTCGGGCGTGTTCGTGTCCATCATCATGCTGGCCTTGGTGCTGCTGGTGCGCTTGGTCGTGATTGACGCACAGCCGGTCACCAACGGGTTCAACGGGCTGACCGACCTCGGCAACCTCGTCGTGTTCGGCGTCAGCGATTCTAACTGGCTGTTTGGCTGCATCAGCCTCACCGTGCGAGTTGGGCCTCGACGTGGGGCGGCGGTTTTGAGTCGATCAGGGTCTGCATGAGCGTCTTCCAGTCTGGGAAGACGAGATAG
>JAABUQ010013020.1_pt1 | contig 10192 bp, 14 predicted proteins | sample 5560001 | NCBI WGS metagenome assembly JAABUQ01 (sample SAMN10711888, study PRJNA513371) | rock metagenome | isolation source: Antarctica rocks | place: Antarctica: Victoria Land, Finger Mt nord | collected 2015-12-18 | reverse complement strand
CGCGGTTGAAGATGGCGGAAATCCCCCGCAACGCCAATCCAACGCGGGTGCGCAATCGCTGCATGGTGACCGGGCGTCCGCGCGCGGTCTACCGCAAGTTCAAGCTCAACCGAATCATGATCCGCGAATTGGGCAACATGGGGATGATCCCCGGCCTCACGAAATCGAGCTGGTAATATGGTGACGGACCCCATCGGCGATCTGCTGACGCGGATCAGGAACGGCCAGCGCGCGCGCAAAGATAGCGTGACGACGCCGGCCTCGAAGTTACGCGCGCGTGTGCTAGATGTATTGCAGCGCGAAGGCTATATTCGGGGCTACAGCGAAGAGGGTGAGGAAGTCGCGGACAAGGCGCTGCGGGTGGACCTCAAATATTTTGAGGGCAAGCCTGCGATCCAGCACGTCAGCCGCGTTTCCAGGCCGGGCCGCCGCGTCTACTCAGGCGCGACCGAGTTGCCGCGGATACGCAACGGCCTAGGCATCGTCATCGTCTCCACGCCGCGAGGTGTTTTGTCGGACGCGGAAGCGCGCGAGCAGAATGTCGGCGGCGAATTACTTGCGCAGGTGTTTTGATGAGCAGGATCGGCAAGAAACCGGTGGCGATCCCTTCGGGCGTTACTGCGACGATGGCGGACGGGCAGCTTTCGGTGAAGGGACCGAAGGGCACGCTTTCCATGCCGCTGTTCGATCTGATCGATTACAGCCTCGACGCGGGCCAGCTCGCGGTCACGCCCAAGGACGATAGCCGCCAGGCGCGCGCGTTCTGGGGAATGAGCCGGACGATGGTCAGTAATCTGGTGGTCGGCGTGACCGAGGGGTTCACCAAGACATTGCTGATCACTGGCGTCGGTTACCGCGCGGCGATGACAGGCAAGAATTTGAAGCTGCAACTCGGCTATAGTCACGATGTCGATTACGTTATCCCGGACGGCATCACGATCAAGACGCCCGATGTGACCACGGTCGAGATCAGCGGCGCGGACAAGCAGAAGGTCGGCCAAGTCGCGGCCGAGATCCGCCGTTGGAGGAAGCCCGAGCCGTACAAGGGCAAGGGCATCAAGTACAAGGGTGAATTCATCTTCCGCAAGGAGGGTAAGAAGAAGTAATGGCCTTGACGTTATTCGATCGGCGGCGGCGGCGGGTGCGCACGCAGCTTCGCGCCAAGGCGTTCGGGCGGCCACGGCTGAGCGTCCACCGCTCGAGCCAGCACATCTACGCGCAGGTGATCGACGACGCGACCGGGTGCACGCTCGTAGCGGCTTCGACGCTCGAGAAAGATGTGCGCGAGGCGACCGGCGCGACCAAGGACGCGGCGGGCCAGGTCGGCCGACGCATTGCCGAGCGCGCCAAGGCGGCGGGCTTGTCCAAGGTGGTCTTCGACCGCGGCGGTTTCCTGTATCACGGACGTGTCCGCGCGCTGGCCGAAGCCGCGCGCGAGGGCGGGTTGGAGTTTTAGCACATGGCAGATGACATTCAGAGCGCCGACGGCGTGGTCGCGGCGGACGCCAGCGGCGGCGCGGCTCCGCGCGCGGGCGGCGCATTCGGCGATCGGCCCGGCGGCGGTGGCGGCGGCGGGCGTGGTCCCGGCGGCGGCGGCGGTCCCGGCGGCGGTGGCCCAGGCGGCGGTGGACGCGGACGCGGCGGTCCGGGTGGCGGCGGCGGACGAGGCGGCCCCGGCGGCAACCGCTCGGGTCCGGGCGGCGGACGTGGCGGTCCCGGCGGGCAGCGGCGCGACCAGGGCGGGCGCGGCAACAACCGCGCCGAGGAGGGCAGCGACCTCGTCGAGAAGCTCGTTCATATCAACCGCGTTTCCAAGACGGTGAAGGGCGGCAAGCGCTTCGGTTTCGCGGCGCTGGTGGTGGTTGGCGACGGGAAGGGCCGCGTCGGCTTCGGCCATGGAAAGGCGAAGGAGGTGCCGGAAGCAATCTCCAAGGCGACGGCCGCCGCCAAGAAGACGATGATCCGCGTGCCGCTCCGCGATGGGCGCACGCTGCACCACGACGGCACCGGCCATTTCGGCGCGGGACTGGTGTATGTGCGCTCGGCGCCGCAGGGCACGGGCATCATCGCGGGCGGGCCGATGCGCGCGGTATTCGAATCTTTGGGCGTCGCCGACGTCGTCACCAAGTCGACCGGCACGTCCAACCCCTACAACATGATCCGCGCGACGTTCGAAGCGCTGGGCGAGCAAACCTCGCCCAAATCGGTCGCGCAGCGGCGCGGCAAGCGCATCGCCGACCTGATCGGGCGCGGCACGCGCGGCGGGGCGGATACGGCGGCGGTCGAGGCCGAAGCCGCGATGGTGGTGGAGTAAGATCGTGGCAATCAGGGTTACACAGACGGGATCGCCGATACGGCGCACCTCCGACCAGCGCGCGACGCTGGTGGGGTTGGGGCTGAACAAGATGCACCGCACGGTCGAGTTGCAGGACACGCCGAGCATCCGCGGCATGATCGCCAAGGTCGCACATATGGTGAGGGTAGACGAGGAAAGTGGAACCCGTTGAGGCCGACAGCTTCGTTTATGCCCTTTGGCACATTTACGAGCTGAACGAGGGTGAGGACGAGAGTAAGCTGTGTGGGATATTCTCGACCAAAGCTGCGGCGCTTGAAGCTCAGGCGACACTGACCACGCAGCCTGGCTTCAGACTCCATCCTGACGCATTCTCGATCGCTAAAACGCTTTTAAATAAACCCGAATGGGTTGAGGGATTTTCGACCGCGCTCCCCGGAGCAGCTTGGCAGCACGATCCAGAGCCGACCGTTTTACCGCGCGACCCTAGCGAAAGCGAGTGCATCACATGAAACTGAACGACATCACCGACAATCCTGGCGCCCGCAAAGGCCGGGTGCGCATTGGGCGCGGCATTGGTTCGGGGCTCGGCAAGACCGCCGGGCGCGGGCAGAAGGGGCAGAAGTCGCGCTCGGGCGTGGCGATCAAGGGCTTCGAGGGCGGGCAGATGCCGCTCCACATGCGGCTGCCCAAGCGCGGCTTCAACAAGCCCAACCGCAAGGAATACGCTGAAGTGAACCTCGGCGCACTGCAAAAGGCGGTCGACGCCGGGCGGCTCGATCCTACGCGCATGATCGACGCCGCCACGCTGGTCGAGGCAGGGCTGACCGGTCACGCGCGCGACGGTATACGGCTGCTCGGCAAGGGCGCGCTCACCACCGCGCTGACGCTCAACCTCGCGGGCGCGAGCGCGTCGGCGAGGGCGGCGGTCGAAGCGGCGGGTGGCACGCTGACGCTTCCCGATCCCAAGGTGTCGCGCACGTCCGAGGAGATGAAGGCCGACCGTGCAGCGGCGCGGGCGGCGGCGGCTTAACGTCATAAAAATCGTTATCCCGGGCTTGACCCAGGACTTACCTGCTCCGTCGCATCTGGCCGAATAGGGTGGACTCCGGCTCAAGGCCGGGATGACGATTGATCGGGTGGACGGTGGACATAGCGCCCCCGATCCGCCATCCCCATCTCTCGCCCGCGCGCACTCAAGAGGACTATCCGCATGGCGACCGTCGCCGATCGCATGGCATCGAACGTCAATCTGGGCACCTTCGGCAAGGCGACCGAACTCAAGAAGCGGCTCGTCTTCACGATGGGCGCGCTGATCGTGTTCCGCCTGCTGTCGTTCGTGCCGATCCCCGGCATCGACCCGGTGGTGCTTGAGAGCCTGTTCGCCCGCACGCACGGCGGAGTGCTCGATTACGTGAACACGTTCAGCGGCGGCGCGCTGCAGCGGATGAGCATTATCGCGCTGAATATCATGCCCTACATCACCGCGTCGATCATCGTGCAGTTGATGACCTCGCTGGTGCCCTCGTTCGAGTCCCTAAAGAAAGAGGGCGAGAGCGGGCGCAAGAAACTGAACCAATATACCCGCCTCGGCACGGTCGCGCTGACCGCGTTGCAGGGTTACGGCATCGCAGTCGGCCTCGAGTCGTGGGGTGGCGGCGGTTCCGCCGTGATCGATCCGGGTATCGTCTTCCGCCTGACCACGGTCATCACGCTGATCGGCGGCACGCTGTTCCTGATGTGGCTCGGCGAGCAGATCACTTCGCGCGGCATCGGCAATGGCATCAGTCTCATCATCATGGCGGGCATCGTCGCGCGGCTACCGGTGACATTGGGCGGGTTGTTCGAGCAGGGCCGCACCGGCGCGATGTCGGGCGGCATGATCGTACTATTGTTGGTCGGCGCGGTCGGCGTGATCGCGTTCATCTGCTTCATGGAACGCGCGCAGCGACGTATCCTGATTCAATATCCCAAGCGCCAGGTCGGCAACCGCCAGTTCCAGGGCGACAGCTCGCACTTGCCGCTGAAGATTAACACGGCTGGCGTCATCCCGCCGATCTTCGCTTCGTCGCTGCTGCTGATGCCGGTCACCGTCGCGCAGTTCTTGGGCAAGGACAGCGGCCATTGGTATTCGGACGCGTTGCTTACAGTAACTGCCTCGCTCCAGCACGGCGCGCCGCTGTTCATGCTACTCTACGCGGGTGGGATCATCTTCTTTAGCTTCTTCTACACCGCCGTGGTGTTCAACCCGGAAGAGACTGCCGATAACCTCAAGCGCTACGGTGGCTTCATCCCCGGTCGGCGCCCTGGCCAGCAGACCGCCGCCTACTTGGATTTCGTGCTGACCCGGTTGACGGTGATCGGTGCGGCTTATCTCACCGCGGTGTGTCTGCTGCCCGAGTTCCTGAACACGGCGGGCGCGGGCAATATCCTGTTCGGCGGCACCAGCCTGCTCATCGTGGTAAACGTCACGATGGACACCGTCAGTCAAATCCAGAGCCATTTGCTCGCGCACCAATATGAAGGCCTGATCAAGCGGTCCAAATTGCGGGGAGCGCGTCGTTGAATGTGATCCTGCTGGGCCCACCGGGCGCCGGCAAAGGCACGCAGGCCGCCCGCCTCCAGCGCGAGCACGGGCTGGTGCCGCTTTCCACCGGTGACATGCTGCGCGGCGCGGTCGCGGCGGGCACGCCGACGGGCTTGGCGGCGGCCGAGTGCATGGAGCGCGGCCAACTCGTGCCCGATGCCTTGGTGGTTGGCGTGCTCGCCGAACGGCTCGACTATCCCGATGCGCGCAAAGGCTTCATCCTCGACGGCTTTCCGCGCACAGCGGCGCAGGCCGACGCGCTCGACACGATGCTGGCGGTAAAGGGAATGCGCCTCGACGCGGTGATCGTGCTCGATGTCGACGAGGATGCGCTTGTCGAACGGATCGCGGGCCGCTTCGCCTGCGGCTACTGCGGCGAGGGCTATCACGACAGGTTCAAGCAACCGCGCGCACCAGGCCGTTGCGATGTGTGCGGCCATAATGATTTTCGCCGCCGCCCAGACGATAAAGCCGAACTCGTCCGCACCCGCCTGGCTGAATATCATGCCAAAACCGCGCCAATCCTGCCGCATTATGAGCCGCTCGGTGTCGTCAGCCATGTCGACGGCATGGCGGAGATGAACCACGTCGAAATCGCTATCGAACGCGTGTTGGCGCGCTCGCAGACCATGGCCGCCTAAACAAGGCAACAAACACGGCCGCCGAACGCTTAGCCGCCCGGAAGGAAATCGCGCATGGACTTCGATAACGAACGCGAGTCTGGCAACATCGAGGATCAACGCGGTCAAGGCGGCCTGGGCTTTGGCGGCGGCGGGTTTGGCGGTGGCGGCGGTGGGTTGGGCGGCATCCTTGGCTTGATCTTCGCCGCGCGTGGGCTGGGCATTGGCCTCCCCGGGCTGATCGTGATCGGGCTTGGATATTTCCTGCTGTTCGGCGGCGGGTTGGGCGGCGGCCATGCGCCTGTATCCCAACCCGGCGCTTCGGCGGTGGGCTTCCAGCCCGATGCGGCCGCGACCGCACCCGGCACCCCGGCTAGTCAGGAGACGCAGACCGACCGCTTCGTCCGCAAAGTGCTTGCCACGACCGAAGACACCTGGGGGCAGGTTTTCCAGGCGAGCGGGCAGCGCTACGAGCAACCCAAGCTGGTGCTTTATTCCGGACGTTCGCGCGAGAGCAACTCGGGCTGCGGCGCGGCGCAATCGGCGATGGGTCCGTTCTACTGCCCGAACGACCACAAAGTGTATCTGGACGAAAGCTTCTTCGACGAGATGGCAAGCCGCTTCGGCGTAAAGGGCCAGTTCGCCGACGCCTATGTGATCGCGCACGAGATCGGCCATCACGTCCAGAACCTGACGGGACAGATGGACAAGGCGAAACGGCTGGGGCTGTCCGAAGAGGGCGCGAACGGCAGCCAGGTGCGGATCGAGCTACAGGCGGATTGCTACGCGGGCGTGTGGGGCAACAAGAACCAGGGGTTGCTTGCGCCCGATGAGTGGCGTCAGGCGCTGACGGCGGCGAACGCGATCGGCGACGATACGCTGCAGCGCTCGGCCGGACGCGCGGTTACGCCCGATAGTTTCACGCACGGCACGAGCGCGCAGCGGGTGCGCTGGTTTCAGCGCGGCTACGAGAGTGGCGACGTGGGAGCGTGCGATACCTACATCGCGAACCCGCTGTAGGTCAGTCCCAATCGGGGACGTTTTCCAAATCGATCATTGATTCGACCGCGATGCGCTTGGCTACGATGCGCCACTCGGTGCCGTGGACCATCGCTTCGGGCACGAGCGGGCGTGAGTTGTAGGTTGACGCGAGGCTTGCGCCATAGGCTCCCGCGGTCATGATCGCGACGCGGTCGCCCGCTTGCACCGCGTCGATCTCGCGGCCGCGTGCGAAGGTGTCGCCGCTTTCGCAGGCGGGGCCAACTACGTCGGCGGTGAAGCGGGTGGGGGTGGGACGCACGGCGCGGATGTCGTGGAACGCGTTATACAGGCTCGGGCGGAGCAGGTCGTTCATCGCGGCGTCGATGACGACGAAGCGGCGGTCCTCGCCTTCCTTGACCAGGATCACGGTCGCCAGCAGCACACCGGCTTCGGCGACGAGCAAGCGGCCGGGCTCGAAGATCAGGCGCGCGGCCCAGTCGCGGGTGACGCGGCGGACGAGCGCGCCATAGGCTTCGATAGACGGTGGATCGGCCTCGCCGGGTTCGTAGAGGACGCCGAGGCCACCGCCCAAGTCGACCGTATCGATCGTGTGAGCCGCGCCGCGCAGGTCGCGCGCGAGATCGCCCATCGCCGCGAAGGCGCGCTCCATCGGCGCGAGCGAGGTCAACTGGCTGCCGATGTGAACCGCGATACCTTGCAGGCGGAGGCCGGGCAGTGTGCGCGCGAGATCGGCGGCGGCGTGGACGCGGGCCATGGGGATGCCGAACTTGTCCTCGCGACGGCCGGTGGAGATCTTGGTGTGCGCACCCGCCGCGACGTCGGGATTGACCCTGAGCGCGATCGGCGCGGTGACGCCCGCGCGGACCGCGGCGGCGCTCAGCATATGGAGTTCGGCTTCGCTCTCGACATTGAGTTGCGCGATGCGCGCGGCGAGCGCGGCTTCCAACTCGGCGACGGTCTTGCCAACGCCCGAGAAGACGATGCGGTCGGGCGCGATCCCAGCCGCGAGCGCGCGGCGCATCTCGCCGCCCGAGACGACATCCGCCCCTGCGCCGATACGCGCGAGCGCCGCCACCACGCCAAGGTTGGGGTTGGCCTTGACCGCGTAGGCGATCAGCGATCCGGTAGGGAGCGCCGCTTCGAGGCGGCGGTATTGCCGCTCGATCATCGCGCGCGAGTAGCAATAGACCGGCGTGCCGATCGCGTCGGCGAGCGTGTCCAATGGCACGCCCTCGGCGTGAAGCGCGCCATTCTGGAGCGTGTAGGCGTCGAAAGCGGGTTGAGCTTCGGCGTTTCCCACGGCTGCGTAGGCGATGGCGGGGCGGGTCATCGGCGCGCCTTGGGCGGCAAATCGAACGGATCGTCGGCGCGCGGGCGCTCGGGGCGGTTGATGAGATCGTCGACCCGGGTGGGGGCGGCGTCCGACGGCAGGCGCAGCAATTGGTCCGGCGTGGACGGCGCGGTCGCGGTCGCGGCGGTGGGCGGCGGCGCGTGGCCGGGCAGCGGCTTCAGCGCATCCTTGCGGCCGCACGCGGCGAGGCTGGCGACGAGCAGCAGGGCGGGAAGGGTGCGCTTCACGATGGATGTCCTTAGGCTTCGGCCCCGGTTGGTGGCTGGGCTTGGTCGTCATCGCCGACGCCCTCAGCCGAGCCGCGGGCTGCCGCGATCGCTTCGCGTACGCGCACCGGCGCGGTGCCTCCAAAACTGGTGCGCGATGCGACCGACTGGTCGATGTCCATCAGCATCTCGGGGCGGATGCGCGGGTCGATCGCGGCGAGCGTGGCGGGGTCGAGGCCGTTCAGCTCGACGCCGCGCTCCTCGGCGGCGCGCACCACCCGTCCGGTGATGTGGTGTGCTTCGCGGAAGGGGACGCCCGCGTCGCGGACCAGCGCGTCGGCGAGATCGGTCGCTGTCGAGTAGCCCGAAGCCGCGACCGCGCGCATCCGTTCGGGTACGAACACCAGGTCGCGCACCATGCCGGTCATCGCGGCGAGCATCAGCTCCAAGGTGTCCGCCGCCTCGAAGACGATGCGCTTATCCTCCTGGAGGTCCTTGGAATAGGCGAGCGGCAGGCCTTTGATCACGACGCCGAGGTTCTGGAAGGCGGCGAGCAGGTGGGCCGATTTCGCGCGGACCAGTTCGGCGGCGTCGGGATTGCGCTTCTGCGGCATGATCGACGAGCCGGTCGACCACGCGTCGGGCAGGCGGACGAAGCCGAACGGCTGGCTCGCCCACAGCACGATCTCCTCGGCGAGGCGGCTGAGGTGGAGGCCGCAGATGGCGGCGGCGGAGAGATAGTCGAGCGCGAAATCGCGGTCGGAGACGGCGTCTAGGGAATTGAGCATCGGACCGGTAAACACGAGATGTTCAGTGGTGGCGTCGCGGTCGATCGGAAAGGAGGTGCCTGCGAGCGCAGCCGCCCCCAAAGGGCTGAGATATTCAACGTCAGTCATATAAAGATCGAGACGGCGCATATCCCGACGAAACATACCGACATACGCCATCAAGTGATGCGCCAGCGTCACGGGCTGGGCAACTTGCAAATGGGTAAAACCCGGCATGATGGTTTCGGCGTGGTCGTTGGCGCGTTCGGTTAACGTTTCGACAAGCGATAGGAGAGACTCCGTTGCATCGTCCGAAACGCGGAACACCCACGATTTGAAGTCCGTAGCCACCTGGTCGTTGCGCGACCGCGCCGTGTGCAGACGGCCGGCAGCCGGGCCGATCAGTTCGGCGAGCCGGGCTTCGACCGCCATATGGATGTCTTCGGCGCCGCAGTCACGCGGAGGCCCATCGGTCTTGGTCCATTCAGCCCGGATCGTCTCCAATCCGGCGAGGATCGCGGCCGCGTCCTCTGCTCCGATGATCGCGCAATCGCCTAGCATCGTCGCGTGCGCCACCGAACCGCGCAGGTCCTCGCGCCACAGGCGGCGGTCGACGTTGATCGAGCGGTTGATCTCGCGCATGACCGCGTCCGGTCCGCCCGTGAAGCGGCCACCCCACATACTGTCCGCCTCCGAGGGTCCCATGCGTTCCGCCACCGTCGCGTTCGTCCTTTTCGTGAGCGTCGCAGCAATCGGCGGCCTCCCCGGCGATAGGCAAAGCGCCGCCGCGTCGCAACCCGGCGCGCCCAAACTCGACCGCACGCACAAGGGCGCGGCCGCTCCCACCGCCGCCTTCGTCGATCACGCGGGCAAGCCGGTGCGCATCGCCGACTTCAAAGGCCGCCCGGTGCTGGTCAATCTGTGGGCGACGTGGTGCGCGCCGTGCATTGCGGAGATGCCCGCCCTCGATCGGCTTGCGAAACGCGGCGGGGCGAAGCTGGCCGTGCTGCCGGTCAGCCAGGATTTGGCCGGGTGGCATGGTGTGGACAAGTTCTTCACGCCCGCCAAATTTCCCGCGCTGACGCCGTATCTGGACCGCGAGAACGCGCTGGCATTGAAGCTCGGCGCGGCGGGGTTGCCGGTTAGCGTGCTCTATGACGCGCAGGGGCGCGAGGTTTGGCGCGTGGCCGGGCCGGTCGAGTGGGACAAGATGGACGCGGCGGCGCTGTAGCCTGCGGCGCGCGGGCAGTTAGTCTGGCACGATCCCGGCTTCGGCGAGCACCAGCCCCGCAAGGTGCAGCGATCCCGCGATCAGCACGACCGGCGCGCCGCCCTCGGCCGCGATCCCCGTTATCGCGTCGCGGAC
>JAABUQ010013019.1_pt1 | contig 10192 bp, 8 predicted proteins | sample 5560001 | NCBI WGS metagenome assembly JAABUQ01 (sample SAMN10711888, study PRJNA513371) | rock metagenome | isolation source: Antarctica rocks | place: Antarctica: Victoria Land, Finger Mt nord | collected 2015-12-18 | reverse complement strand
TCTCGTCCCAGGTGGGGAACGGCCGCAGACCCTTCATGATCGGGTGTTCGGGGTCGACGACCTTCGTGTCGAACGTGCCCGTCCCGTGGCGGAGGAACTGTCCACCCACCAGGGCGACATAGGCCCGCGAATTGCCGAAGCAGGACGAGGCGCAATGCAGGGGCACGAAGCCGCCGCCCCCTTCGACGAAGTCCAGCAGTGCCTTTTCCTGGGAGGCGCCGATCTCGTCCATGTTGGCGTAGACCATCAACGCGTCGTATTTCGCGAGGGTCTCCGCGTTGAGGGCGGAACGCTGGTTCGTATAGGTCAGCTCGATCCCGCGCGACGCCAGGACCGGGACCAACTGCTCGGCGCGTTCGGCAGGCCGGTGGTGGCCCTGGTCGCCCAGGAACAGGACGGAGAGCGGCTGGGGCGCACCCTCCGCGACGGCCGGAATGGGGGTCGAGATCATCCAGGAGAGGAGCGCGAGGCCCAGCAAGCGACTTCGAGTCATTGTGGTCGTTCCCAACATGGTCGCGAACAGGGGCGGAGCGGTCCGACCGGCTCGGGCGGGGTCGTTGGATTATAATGATCGGCGAGCCCCGTCGCACGGGAACGCCCACGGCCCGCCACCCGACTGAAAGGATCGCCGCCCTTGTCCTTGCCCTTGTTCCCACGCCTCGGCAGTCGGCTGCGGTTCGAGCGCTATCGCCGAGGGCGCCGGGACGGCGGGTCGTCCGGCGACGCGCCGAAGGCCGCGGAGGTTGGGAAACACCGCTCGCTCGGAAGGCTGTATCGCGAGCTTTACCGGATGCTGGAGGGGCACCGGGCGTCGATCGCGATGGCGTTGGCAACGCTCTCGGTGTCGACCCTGCTGCGACTCGTCCCGCCGGCCGCGACGAAATTCGTCATTGACTACGTGCTGCTGGGCCGCCCCCTGCCGGCGAATCTTCCCGCCTGGCTGCCGGTGCCGGCGAGTCCCAGGGGGCGTCTTCTGGGATTGGTGGCCCTGGTGATGGTCGTCTCGGCCTTGGGGGCGGTCGTTGGCCTCTGGGGACGCTGGCGGGGGACCCTCGCGAGCAAGCGGCTCCAGGTCGCGGTTCGCAGGCGAGTTTTCGACCACGCGGCGCGGCTCCCCTTGAATCGCGTCCAGCAGCTCAAGGCCGGCGGCGCCTCCAGCCTGATCCGCGAGGACGCCGGGGGGCTCGGCGACCTGGTCTTCAGCATGCTGTTCAACCCCTGGCGCGCGGTCGTGCAGCTCGCCGGTGGCCTGGCCGTGCTGGCGTGGGTGGACTGGCGCTTCCTGCTGGTCGCGGCCTGCCTGGCCCCCGGGGCCTATGTTTCGGATCGCGTCTGGAACCGTTGGTTGCGCCCGATCTATCGCGACATCCGCAAGCGCAGGCAGGACATCGACGCCAAGGTCACCGAGGCGTTCGGCGGCATGCGGGTCGTCCGCGCCTTCGGCCGCCAGAGGCGTGAGTCGGCCCGGTTCGTGGGCGAATCCCACTTCATGACGCGTCAGGAACTCTACGCCTGGTGGTGGTCGCGGATCGTCGAGGTCGTCTGGGAACTCCTCCTGCCCGCGGCCTCCGGTGCCCTGCTGCTCCATGGGGGAATGCGCGTGCTGGAGGGACGCCTCACGCCAGGAGACCTGATGATGTTCCTGGTCTACCTCGCCATGCTCCTGGAGCCCTTGGCCGTTCTGGCCACGAGTGTGACGCAGCTTCAAAATAACCTCTCGGGCTTCGACCGCGTGTTGGACCTCCTGGCCGAGCCGCGAGAGATGGCCTCGCGCCCCGGCGCGACTTCGCCCGCGAAGGCATCCGTATCGGGCCGGATTTCCCTGGTGAACGTCAGCTTCGTGTACCCGGGCACGGAGATCGAGGTCCTCCACGACGTCAACCTGGAAGTCGAGCCGGGCGAACTGATCGCCCTGGTCGGCCGCAGCGGGGCGGGCAAGACGACCCTTTGCAACCTGATCGCCCGGTTCCACGACCCGACCGCCGGAGCCGTTGCGCTCGACGGAATCGACCTGCGCGACATCGAGGTCGACGCATACCGCCGCCTGCTGGGGATCGTCGAGCAGGACGTTTTCCTGTTCGATGGGACGATTGCCGAGAATATCGCTTACGCCAACCGCCGCGCCTCGCTCGCCGATGTCCGTCGCGCGGCGGTCGCCGCCAACGCCGACGCATTCATCACCGAGTTCCCCGAGGGCTACGACACCCTGATCGGTGAGCGCGGCGTGCGGCTCAGCGGCGGCCAGCGGCAGCGGCTCGCGATCGCCCGCGCGGTCCTTGCCGACCCGGCGATCTTCCTCCTCGACGAGGCGACCAGCAACCTCGACAGCGAGAGCGAGCGCCTGATTCAGCGCGGCCTCGCGACCCTGATGCGCGGGCGGACCTCCTTCGTGATCGCCCACCGCCTCAGCACCATCCGCCGCGCCGACCGCATCCTCGTCCTCGACGCCGGCACCCTCGTCGAGGACGGCCCCCACGACGATTTGTTGGCCCGCGGCGGCCGGTATCGCGAGATGGTCGAACTTCAGAGGCTCGATGGAGCTGAGTAATGGATTTTGACTATTCTCGAACTTCCAGAGTTGGTTTCAACTGGTTGCAACCAGTTTTCCACGGAGCATGCGTCATGGAATCCGTCGGATCGTTCGAGGCCAGGACCCACCTTGCCCAACTACTGGAAAGGGTGGCCCAGGGCGAAGAACGTACCATACACGGCCTGCGGGGACACAGGATTTCCGTTTCGTCAACGGCCCCAGCAAGACACGGCGGCACTTTCCCGCACGAACGTCGGTCCATTCCGAAACCTCGCAACAATTCCTCAAGAAATCCGCGCCGATCCGGTCGGTGCTCTCGATGTTGGTAGTGGAGGCGAACGCGAACCACACCCCACGACCGACCGGAGCCGACAACGATGGCCAGTCTTGCCCAGATGACCGCGAATCGAGCTAATGCCCAGAAATCGACCGGGCCCCGGTCCGACGAAGGCAAGGAAACCACGCGTCGCAACGCCCTGAAGCACGGGCTCGCCGGACGAATGGCGCTGCTGCCCGACGAGGAAGGCGGGCTCGTCGCCGCGCGCATCGAGGCCTGGACGGCGGTGTTCACGCCCCGGGACGCCTACGAAGTCTGGCTGGTGGAGCAGGTGGCCGTCAGCAGCGTGCAGATCGAGCACTGCCAGGCGCACGAGAATTCCCTCCGCACCCGCCAGGCAACCCGCGCCGCGCTCTGCTGGGACGTGGACCGGGAATCGGAGGCCGAGGACCTCGGCGTCCTGCTGGCGAAATCCCCGGCGAAGGTCGCGCACAAGCTGCGGCGCACCAAGCAGGGCTGCGCCTGGCTGATCGGCCGCTGGGAGGGCCTGGCTCGCATCCTGGAAGCGAAGGGCGACTGGGACGAGCCGCAGAAGCGGCTGGCGCTGGACCTGCTGGCGACGCCCGTCGAGCTTCGCGACGGCTGGACCCTCCTCGACGGCGACCGCCCCGCGCTCATCCGCGAACAGTTGGGCCGCCTGCGTTCCTTGAGCGAAACCGCGCTGGTGGAACTCGACGACCAGGAACGCGCCGACGCCGAGATGGGCTTCGGCCCGGATTTCGACAAGGCCCTCGCGCTGGCCCGCCGCTACGAGGCGGCCTGCGTGCGACGATTGGAGTCGGCGCGAACCCAGCTGAAGAAGAACCGCCAGGCGGCCCGCCCCGATCGCCCGGCCCCCAAACGTGACGCCGCCGCCAGTGGCCTCGCCACCGAGCAGGCCGAACGCGAGCGACTGATCCGGGCGCTCGCCGAGTCTGCCGGCCCCGACCGGGTCGCGAACTTCGCCGCGACTCCGACCGCAACGGCCCACGAGAACCGCCACGACCGCCGGGCCCGCCGCGCCCGCGACCGTCGCTCCTGAGCCTCGCACCCGCTCTCGCTGTTGAATTCTCGAACGTCGAGCGGGAGCCACCTCCGGTCGCTGGTGCTCGAATGACCAGACGCCCCGGAGGCCGGTTCGCTCCTGCGCATCGGGCGGGCGCGTGCCCGATCGCAGCCGTGGCCACGCGGTTCCCGAGGCGATCCGTGCCCGGATGCCCCGCCTCGCGACCGGATTTCTCCGTGTCGGAGCCCAAGCGGACGGCTCACCGACCGTTCGCCCCGTCGCGAAGGATTGTGCGGGCCGTCCGCGCGGAACGAACCCAATTTCAGGGTTCGAGAGGAGGGTCTCCCTCGGCCCGTTGCCAATCGTCCATCGCGTCCGCCCGCCAGGCGTGCCAGCCCATCGGCAGGTCGGCCAGACTCGCGAGGCTCGGGTCGAACTGGACCATTTCGCCCAGGGAGATGACCAGAGCGTCGTCCTCGGTGACGTGGTCGCCGTCGAGGAACTGCCAGGCGCCGTCATCCTCGTCGTGGGTCACGACCCGCAGCGGCGACTCGCCCCAGGCGACGCGACCGAGGGTGATGACCTCGGTCTCGGGTGGATCCTCGAACGGCCAGGCGATCTCCATGCGTTCCGCCTCCCGGCCGGGGACCGCGGGCTCCTCATCCGGCGGTGGAGCCATTGGGGATTCGGATTCCACGTCAAGGGACCGCCTCTCCCCCCCGGTCCGGTCAGGCCAGAATCTCCGCGATCGGCTTACCCCAGGGAACGAGCGCGAAGGGGCGGCCGAGGCGGTCGCGGAGTTCGGTGTCGGCGGCGATGCCCAGGCATTGATAGATCGTCGCGATGATCTCGGCGGGCGTGACGGGGTGGCTGGCCGGACGGGCGGCGATCTTGTCGCTGGCGCCGTGGATGGTGCCGGCCTTGATCCCGCCACCGGCCAGGAAGAGGGAGTAGCCGTGCGGCCAGTGGTCGCGGCCGGCCATGCCGTTGACTCGGGGGCTGCGGCCGAACTCGCCCATGACGGCGACGACCGTCCGGTCGAGCCGCCCGCGCGCTTCCAGGTCTCCCAGGAGGGAGGAGACGGCGGCGTCAAGCTGGGGGAGGAGCGTATTCTTGAGCGTCGGGAAGTTCTTGCCGTGCGTGTCCCAGGTGGCATTGGCATCGGGGGCCCACGAGATGCAGGCGACGCGCGTCCCGGCCTCGATGAGCCGCCGCGCCAGCAAGACGCTCTGGCCGTAGATGTTACGCCCGTAGGCGTCGCGGAGTTTGGGGTCCTCGCGGTCGAGCCGGAAGGCGGCGCGAGCGCGGGGGGAGGTCAGCAGGTCGAAGGCCGCCGCCTGGAAGCCGTCCATCTCGTGGAAGCGGCGGTCGTCGCCGAAGGCCGAGGGGGTGCCACCGAGGTCGGCGGCCAGCCTCCTGCGGGCTCCAAAGCGAACGGGGCCGACTTCGGGCGGGGCGGTCAGCTCGGGCATGCCGAAGTCGGGGGCATTCGGGTCCTTCAAGACGAACAGCGGGTCGCGGTTGCGGCCCAGCCAGCCGCCGAAGAAGCCCGGCTGCGGCGGCCCGCCCGCCCCCTCGGCCGTGATGTAAGGCATTGCGACATACGGGATCGCCGTCGGGTCCACCGGCCGGCGGAGCCCGGCCACCGAGCCGATCGCGGGATAGTCCGTCGGGGCCTTGCCGCCGCCGCCGTCGGTCTTCTCGCCCCGGTCGTGGCCCGTCAGGCCGACGTAGACCGCCGCGCCGTGGGCGTTGACCACCCCGTGATGCGCCGAGCGGATCAAGGTGCCCAGGTGCATGACCCGCGCCATCCTGGGCAGGTGCTCGCAGACGGAGAGGCCCGGCACGGTCGTGGCGATCGGCCGGAATTCCCCTCGGATCTCCGACGGTGCGTCCGGCTTCATGTCCCACATGTCGAGCTGGCTGGGTCCGCCGTTGAGGAAGATCAGGATGCAGGCGTCGGCCGTCGGACGCGACCCCGACAACGGCGTCCGCTGGGCGGCCTGCAAGAGCCGCGGCAGGCCGAGCCCCAGCCACGACGCCCCACCGGCCTGGAGGACCATGCGGCGAGAAATCGGCACGGGACCGACGCAAGGCGGCAAGACTCCCAATGGCGGCCTCCCCCCCGAGTTCAATCAGCCCAACCCACTCGCCGACGTTCCCCCGATCTTAGCGTGCGCCGCCCGCTTTCTCCAACAATTGTTGCGAGCTACGCCGTCCTGGCGGCCCTTCAGGGAGCCTGGCCGACGACGACCTCGACGTGGTTCCCCTCGACTTTCGTGACCTTGCCGACCTTGATCCGGTCGGCGAACGCCTTCGGGTCGTCGACGGGGGTGAAGGAGAAGGTCATCTTGCGGCCCCCCCAGAAACTATTGCTGCTCGGCACCCGCTCCCTGGCCATTTCCTTGGCGATCGCTGTGAATTCGTCGCCAACCGCCTTGCGAGCCTCGTCCGTGTCGACGTCGCCGGTGACCGTGACGTTGAGGGTCGGCCCCGAGGGCGCGGGCATCGTGGGCGGCGGCGGGGGCGGGGGAGGTCGGAATCCGCCCGGCGGAGGCGGAGGCGCTGAGTGGATGCCCGGCTGGGCAGGAGACGGGGAAACCGGGGTCGTCGCGACTGGCGGCGGTGGGGGCGGCGGAGCGGGGATCGGGAAGAACTCGTCCGTGTCCGGGGCCCCGCCCAAGTCGGCGCGGAACGGCGGGATTGGCAGGATCACCTTCGCCTTCTCGAACGCGGACTTGCTGCCGGCCCAGACGCGAACGATGGCCGCCTTCAGGGGCGGGTCGTATCTTTCCTTCAACCGGATCGCCTCCTCGCGCGGGGCGGACGGGACGGGGTGGGACAGGACCTGCATCAGCTTCCCGCGGACCACGTCCAGCCGGCCGGTGGCGGCGATCGTCGAATCCGGGTCCTTGATGGTGTCGAGGAGGTCGGCCATGTCCCGGATCGCAACAATCAGCTCCTTGTAATGACGCTCGCGACCCGAGTCGCTCGCCGAGGCGGTGAGGTCGACGCCCGCCCCGTCCTTGTTGCGGAGGCTCGCGGCCAGAAACCCGACGCCGATGAGGAGCAAGACTCCGAGGACCGTCATGCCGAGGTAATGCTTCAACGCGGCGGGCCGCTTCCTGGCCAGCAGGACCGCGACCCCATACCCTCCCAGCCCGACGAGCCCGAGCCCGATCATGGCGACCAGCCCGACCAGCATGGCTTTGCCGTCGGGCGAGAACAGGGAATAGGTGATCGCCCCCACCACGATCGCCGGCACGAACTTCCAGACCAGGGGCGCCAGTTCCTCCAGGGTCCGGCCTCGCGGGACGGCCTTCCCCGTCGCGGACGGGACGGTCGGCGAGGGTGGGGGAGCCGCCGGGCCCGGCACGGTGAAGACGTGGGCGCATTGCTTGCACTTCCCCCGCTTCCCGGCCAACTCCTCGCCGACCTCGTAGCGTTTGCCGCAGTTCTCGCAGGCGAAGACGATGCTCATGTTCCGCGGCCCCTCACGCCCTTGCCTGTTGACCCTCGATCCCGCCATCCCCTCCATCGTGGAGGCAAGCCGCGGCGGACAGAATGGGGGACACGTCCCCGCTCGTCACGGACTCTCACCCCTTTGCGAGCACGTCGTGCAGCCGGATATGGAACGGGCCGAGCTTGCCGCCGTAATTGCCGGCGGTGATCCCCAGGACGCCCGGCCGGCTCCCGGCGCGAAGGCCCGCGGCCGTCGCGCGTTCGACGGCCTCCAGGTCCAGGCCGTCGATCACGATCTCGTAGGCACAGTCGGCCCCCGGCGGAAGCACGCTCGGGACCAGACCACGAAGGGTCGGGGAGTAGGCCGTATTCGTGCTCGCGCGGAGCGCCTTGTACTTGCTGCCGACCTTCGAGCCCGACCGCGCGACCCCGCCGGGGAACGGCAGGATCACACCGGGGCAGGACCGCATCGCGGTCACGGCGGCCATCGTCGCGGCCATCGTCGCGGGTTGGTCGCGGCCCAGCAGGATGATGTTTCCGCCGGCGACCCCCTTGACCGTGCCGAACGCCTCCTCGCAGGTGAACTCGCCGTCCATCACCGGAATCCGCCAGTAGCGGCGGCCGACAAGCCGCTTGGCGATCTGCCAGCCGTCGCCGAAGTAGCGGAGCTTGCCGCCGACGCCGATCGCCTTCTCGCCCAGAGGGAGGCCGTTGTAGCAGGCCGTCGTCGGGCAGGTCATCACGCATTGCCCGACCCGGTTCGTGAGCGCCTTCTCCAGCGCCTCGCGGCTGAAGGCGAAGAGGAGGACCGACACGCCCGGCCGACCGTCCGGCGTTGCTTCGCGCGCCAGGGTGGTCTCGACGGCCGCCTCGGCGTCGCAGCCGATGACGCTCGTGGCGTACCCCGTCATCGTCGCGCCCGCGATCGCCGCCCACTCGGGCGTCTCGGCGGTGACGATCGCCCGGGCGGCCGTCATCGGGAAAGCCTCGGCGAAGGTGTCGTCGATGGGGACGCCGTCGAGGATCATGGGGGGCTCGCCGCGCTGTCTTGATCGACCAGAACGCCGACCGGGAAGTTCGCGAACTGGATCGTCGCGTCGCGGCCGAACCAGGCGGCGATGTCGGGGATCGCGCCGGGGTCGAATTGCGGGGCGACGTGCAGGGTGCGGCCGTCGGGCACCACGCGGGGCTCGCCGCCGTCGACGACGATGGCGCCGCCCTTCAGGACGTACCGGGGCAGCGCGAACATCCGGCGTTTGTCGGAGTCGGGAGCATAGATGGCCACGTCGGCATCGGCCCCGGGGCCAAGGTGGCCTTTGTCGAGGAGGCCGAGCATCCGCGCCGGGCCCGCGCGGGTCACGATCGCGACTTCCGAGAGGCTGTACTCACGCGTCAGGTCGGCCAGGCCCGAGCGGGCCCGCACGCGCTCGGGGAGCTTGGCCAGGGTGTCGTTGCGGTGGCCGCGGTCCATCAAGAGGGCGATGATCTCGGGATACGCCAGGAAGGAGCCCCCGTTGGGGTGATCGGTGCTCATCGCGACCCTCCAGGGGTCCTCGACGCGCAGATACCATTCCAGCCCGATCGCCCATTGCAGCGCGTGGACGAAGTTCGTGTCCTTGTATTCGATCGGCACGACCCCGCAACCCGTCTCCAGCTCGATATCCTGATTCAGCCACTTGCGGCCCTGGAGCTTGTGCAGATAGTGGCCGACCGCGCCGTCGGCCGTCATGCTCGTCGTCTCGCCGAACATCACCTGCCCGACGTCGACGGAAAGGTTCGGATGGGCATTGATGTAATCGGCGAGCACGGGTACCCGCGAGTCGAACCGCGACAGGTCGGCCGGCGATCCGCCATAGCTGTGGAACTGGATGTGCGCGAGGTGCGCTCGGTGGCCGTTCAGCGCCTTCAACGTCTCCAGCGTCGTTTCCCAGTTCCCCGGTAGCCCGAGGTTCGGCCCGTGGACGTGGGCCGGGTGGGGCAGTCCCAGCTCGTCACCGACCCTTGCCAGCTCCGTGAGGATCTGCCGGGGCGTCACCCGGAAGTGGTCGACCACGTCGTCGAGCGTCGCGACGTTCCCCTTCCCCTGCTTCCAGGTCTCCACGCCGCCGGGGTTGACCACCTTCACCCCATACGCCCCCGTGGCCCCAAGCATCCAGGCGACGTAATCCTTGAGCCGGCCGGACTCGCCGGCGCGGATCTGATCCATCACGTAGTGGTCGTTGCCCAGGAGGATCAGGAATCCCTTGTCGATGACCGGCGTGTCGCGCAATTCGTGGTGGGCGTGCCGCGCCCCGAGCGGGGCGATGGCCGCGTCAAAGGCGGTCGTGTACCCGAGCCCTGCGTAGCGATACCCGGTGGCGAACGTCGAGGCCACGCTGCCGAGCGTCCCCGACCGTGGCCACACGCCCTTCGAGATCGTCGCCGTCTTGTCCTCCGGGCGCATGATCCGGGCGGCGTTGACCTTCGACCCGGCGATGTGGCAATGCACGTCCACCCCGCCCGGCATCACGACAAACCCCCTCGCGTCGATCGTCCGGGACGCCTTCGCTCCGGGATCATCCGGCGCGGCGACGACCTTCCCGCCGTCGATCCAGATGTCGCGCGGCTCGTCGACGCCGTTGGCCGGGTCGACCACTCGCCCCCCGGCGATCTTGAGGAGAGTCATCGGCCGAGCACCTCGGCCAGGGGGATCTCCAGGCCCGGTCTTGAGGATGGCAGGACGCGGAGCCTCCCATCGACGCGCTCGGTCCGCCAGGGTTCGAGGAACCCGGCCTCGGCGAACTTGTCAGCCGTGGTGGGACGGCCGTCGTCGTCCCTGCCGAGGACCCGCCGTGTCGGGGTGCCGGCCACGCGGTTTGCCACGGTTCAGCTCCTCTCG
>JAABUQ010013018.1_pt1 | contig 10193 bp, 9 predicted proteins | sample 5560001 | NCBI WGS metagenome assembly JAABUQ01 (sample SAMN10711888, study PRJNA513371) | rock metagenome | isolation source: Antarctica rocks | place: Antarctica: Victoria Land, Finger Mt nord | collected 2015-12-18 | reverse complement strand
CGCTCGCGCGGTCGGGCGCGATCGAAGTGCAGGACGAAGGCAGCCAGTTGGTCGCGTTCGCCTGCGCCGCCCGTCCCGGAATGCTCGTCGTCGACCTCTGCGCCGGGGCGGGCGGCAAGACGCTCGCGCTTGCGGCGATGATGGCCAATCAGGGTCACATTGTAGCCTGCGACACCGATCGTGGCCGCCTCGCGGAACTTCCCCGCCGCGCCGCGCGCGCGGGCGTGACCATCGCCGAAACCCGGCTGCTCTACACCCCCGACGAAGCCGCCCAGCTCGAAGACCTGACCGGCCGCGCCGACGTCGTGCTGATCGACGCTCCATGCTCGGGCACCGGCACCTGGCGGCGCAACCCCGAAGCGCGCTGGCGGCTGACCCCCGAACGCCTCGCCAAACTCGAAACCGCGCAGGACCGCCTCCTCGCGCTCGGCTCCACGCTCGTCGCCCCCGGTGGCCGCCTCGTATACGCCGTCTGCTCGGTCCTGCTGTCCGAAGGCCCCGCGTGCATCGCCGCCTACCACGCCGCGCATCCGGGCTGGACCGACCTGCAACTCCCGCCCCCGATCCCGCCGATGCCGCTATCGCCGCACCGCACGCGAACCGACGGCTTTTTCATCGCCGCGCTCGCCCCCACTTGTTAGGTTGCAGATCACCCCGCATTGGACCGCTCGATGAAGACGACGCTCGCCGCCCTGCTCCTCGCGCTCGCCGCTATGTCCGCCCACGCCTCGCCTGAACCCAAGGTCAAGCCCGCCTCGGTCGCGCGCGCGGAACAGGGCTTCGCGCTTATTGCAAAAAAACAGCCCACCGCCGCCGCCGACCAGTTCGAGTCCGCGCTCGCGGTCGATCCGACCAATCGCCGCGCCTACGTCGGGCTTGCCGAAACCGCGCGCGCGCAGGGGTTGCCGGGCAAAGCGGTGCGCTACTACCGCGAGGCGCTTTCGCTCGAACCCAATGATCTGGACGCGCTCTCGGGCCAGGCTCAGGCGCTCGCCGAGCGCGGCGCGACCGCGCGGGCGGAAATCAATCTCGCCCGGATAGAGAAGCTGTGCGGTGGGCCGACGTGCTTGCAAGCTACCCGCGCGCGTGTCGCGATCGCCAGCGCTAACGCCGTCGCGCGAACCGCCGCCAACACCCCCGCGCCCATTCCGGTCGGTGCAGCCCCGAAGACCGCGCGCAACTAGCAATTAGCAACGCTTGCATCGTGACGCGATGCGGGGTTGAAGTTCGCGCATGGATTCTCAAAATTCGGTGGATCTCGCCACCCATGCGGGTGAGGCCGACTTCGGCCGCTCGGCCTTCGATCGCACATCGGTGCAGACGCTCGGTCAACGGCTGCGCAATGCGAGGGAGATGGCGGGGATGTCGCTCGCCGACGTCGCCGAAAACACGCGTGTACCCGAGCGGATGCTCGTCTCGATCGAAGCGGGCGCTTACGAGGCGTTGCCTACCCCGACCTTCACGGGTGGGTTCATCCGATCCTTTGCGCGCGAGGTCGGACTATCCGAGGCGGAGGCCGCCGCGCAGTATCGCACGGAAAACACGCGCGTGGTGCCCGCGCCCTTGCCGGTCTCGATGCGCCCTATCGAGCCGCAACGCGTCCCTTCGCGCCAACTCGCCTGGGCGAGCGCGGCCATCGCGACGCTCGTGGTGATCGGGGCGCTCATCTATTTTGCAACCCGCAATCGTGGAGCGCCAACGCCGGTCGCGGCGACCTCCGCGGCGATTACCGCATCCGCTCCGGAAGCCGGGCCGCCCTTGGCCAATTCGGTCGCCGCCGTGTCCCAACCGGTGCCGAACGTCGCTGGCGCTCCCGCATCGGCACTGCCCGCCGTTGGTGGGGCGGTCACGCTTACCGCGACGCAAGACGCATGGATCCAGGTGCGAGATCGCACGACGCACACGCGCGTGATGTCGGGCGTGCTCACGCAGGGGCAGACCTACACGGTTCCGCCCGGCGATTACACGCTCTCCACCGGTCGTGCGGGGGCGTTGCAGGTCAAGGTCGGGGGTCGCCCGCTGCCATCACTGGGCGGCCCGGTCGATATCCTGCACGACGTCAGCCTCGACGCGGCATCGTTGTCGGCGCGCGGGGCGTCGGCGGCCGCGGGATTGCCGGGGGGTTGACTCTTAAGCCACTGCTCATCGGGGTTGCGACATCGCCCGCGCGATCGTCTATGCGAGCTGCGATGCGCCTTTTCTTGCCCCCCCTAATGCTGCTGGCATCCGCTTCGGCGTCCGCCCAGACGCTGCCCGATCTCGACAAGCGGGTGACCAAGCTCGAACGCGAGGTCGGCCGCGTCGCCAAGCGCGTGTTGCCGAAGAACGAGCAAACCGTGATCGAACCCGAAGTGTCGAGCGACGCCCCGGCACCCGCCGCCGCACCGCCGACCCCGCCCGCGTCGGCGGCGAGCGTCAGCGAACTCGGTGAGCGGGTCGGTGCGATCGAGCGCCGCCAGCGCGAACTGACCAGCCAGGTCGAGGATCAGGGCAACCGGTTGCGCTTGGCCGAGGAGCGCCTGACCAAGTTCCAAGCCGACGCCGAAGCGCGGATGGGCAAACTGGAGGGCACGGCTCCCGCCGGACCGCCATCGGCGGTTGCCCCTGCGCCCGCGGGCACGCCTCCGCCGATCTCCCCGCCCGCGCCCGATACGGCGAAGTCTCCAGCCGCCAAGCCTACCGCTGCCGCCACTCCCACTGCCGCCCCTTCGCCCGCTACCGCCGAGGCGCGCTACAAGGCGGCTTACGCGCTCGTCGAAGCCAAGAAATGGCCCGAGGCCGAGACCGCGCTGCAGGCTTTCGTCGAGAAATCGCCCAAGGACAAGCTCGCCAGCAACGCGCGCTATTGGCTGGGACGCACCTACTACAACGAAGGCAAGTTCGATCCCGCCGCGCGCGAGCATTTCGATAACTACAAGGCCGATCCCAAGGGCGAGCGCGCGCAGGAAAGCCTGTTCTGGGTCGGCCGCTCGCTGATGCGGCTGAAGCGCACCAAGGAGGCGTGCCAGGTCTACGATCTCGCCGCTCAAGTTTACGCGACCGATGTGAAGCCCGAAATGCGCCCGCAATTTACCGCAGCGCGCAAGACGGCGGGCTGTCGCTGACGGCCACACTCGATCCCGCCATCGTCGCCGCGATCGGCGCGGACCGCGTCGCGGTCGCGGTCTCGGGCGGACCGGACAGCATGGCTCTGCTGTGGGTGGCGGCGCGCCAATGGATCGGCCGGGTAAGCGCGGTTACCGTGGATCACGGGTTCCGCCCCGAAAGCGCCGCCGAAGCTTCGCTAGTCGCGCACGTGTGCGCCGGGCTTGGTGTGCCGCACGCGACGCTCGCCTGGACGGGGGCGAAACCCCGCGCCAACCGCGCGTCCGCCGCCCGTCGCGCGCGTTACGCGCTTATGGCCGCCTGGTGCCGCGCGGAGGGGATCGTCTGGCTTTTAACTGCGCACCACGTCGACGACCAAGCCGAAACGCTGCTGATGCGATTGGCACGTGGCGCTGGCGCGGCGGGCCTGTCCGGCATCCGCGCCGTGCGCCAGCTCGGCGGCGGCGTGGCGGTTGCCCGCCCGCTGCTCGCCGCACGCAAGGCCGATCTGGTCGCGCTGTGCGAGGCCGAGTCGCTACCGTTCGTCGATGATCCCACCAACCGCGATCCCGCCTACGACCGCACCGCCGCGCGCGCACTCCTCGCCGCGACGCCCTGGTTAAGGGCCGAACGCCTCGCCGCGTCGGTTGCGCACCTTGCCGACGCCGAATCCGCGCTCGCCTGGGCGGAAGAGCGCGCCTGGGCGGGGCGCGCCTCCAACGACACCGCCGCGATAACCGTCGACGCCGACGATCTTCCCCGCACCATCCGCCTGCGCCTGCTCGCTCGCGCCCTCGCCACAGCCACGCCCGCCTCAGCCCCACGCGGACCCGATCTCGCGCGCTTGCTCGCCACGCTCGACACCGGCACGCCCGCCACCCTCGCCGGCGTCCGCGCCGAACCCGGCCCGCCGTGGCGGTTCACCGCCGAAACGCGCGGCAGCTAAACGCACCCGATTGCCACGCCGCCAAACCTCCACCATGTTGTCCACATAGTCGATAAAGGTAGTCGCACGTGGCCGATCCGAAAAAGCCGAATCAACCCTGGGGCAAGAGCCTCGCGCTATGGGTCATCATCCTGCTGGTGCTCGGCGTAGTGGTGCTCAATTTCGGCGGCGGCGCTACGCGCGGCAGCGGCGGCGGCGGCGCGAACGACGCGATCGCCTATTCGGAGTTCCTCTCCAAGGTCGAAGACGGTTCGGTTTCCAAGGTGGAAATCCGTGGCCCGGTGATCGAGGCGGTGCTGTCGAACAACGAAACCGTCCACACCTATAATCCGGGCGACTCCGAGCTGGTGAAGACGCTGCGCGCCAAGGGCGTCCATTTCGACGCCGCGCCGGAAGAGGGCCGCTCGCTGCTGTCCGCGATCCTCGTCAACCTGCTGCCGTTCGTCGTGCTGCTCGGCATCTGGGTGTTCGTGATGCGCCAGATGCAGAACGGCGCGGGGCGCGGCGCGATGGGCTTCGGCAAGTCGCGCGCCAAGATGCTGACCGAAAAGTCGGGCCGCGTGACCTTCGATGACGTCGCGGGCATCGACGAAGCACGCGAAGAGCTCGAAGAAATTGTCGAATTTCTCAAGGACCCGACCAAGTTCAGCAAACTGGGCGGCAAGATCCCCAAGGGTGCGCTGCTGGTCGGCTCGCCCGGCACCGGCAAGACGCTGCTCGCGCGCGCGATCGCGGGCGAGGCGGGCGTGCCGTTCTTCAGCATCTCCGGCTCCGACTTCGTCGAGATGTTCGTCGGCGTCGGCGCGAGCCGTGTGCGCGACATGTTCGAGCAGGCGAAGAAGTCCGCCCCCTGCATCATTTTCATCGACGAGATCGACGCGGTAGGTCGCCACCGTGGCGCGGGTCTAGGCGGTGGCAACGACGAGCGCGAGCAGACGCTCAATCAGCTGCTCGTCGAGATGGACGGCTTCTCGGAGAACGAGGGCATCATCATCATCGCCGCGACCAACCGCCCCGATGTGCTCGATCCCGCGCTGCTGCGTCCGGGCCGCTTCGACCGGCAGGTGGTCGTGCCGCGCCCCGATATCGATGGCCGCGAGAAAATCCTCCAGGTCCACATGAAGAAGGTGCCGCTTGCGCCCGACGTGATCGCCCGCGTCATCGCGCGCGGAACGCCAGGGTTCAGCGGCGCTGACCTCGCCAACCTCGTCAACGAAGCCGCGCTGCTTGCAGCCCGCAAGGGCAAGCGCCTGGTCGGCATGGGCGAGTTCGAGCTTGCCAAGGACAAGGTCATGATGGGCAGCGAGCGCCGCTCGATGGTGATGACCGACGACGAGAAGAAGATGACCGCCTATCACGAGGCGGGCCATGCGATCGTCTCGATCCACGAGTCGGCGTCCGATCCGATCCACAAGGCGACGATCATCCCGCGTGGCCGAGCCCTCGGCATGGTCATGCGCCTGCCCGAGCGCGACCAGTACAGCTATCACCGCGACAAGATGTTCGCCAATCTGGCGGTGTCGATGGGCGGCCGCGTCGCGGAGGAAGTCGTCTTCGGTTACGACAAGGTCTCTTCGGGCGCGTCGTCGGACATCCAGCAGGCGACCGGGTTAGCACGCGACATGGTCACCCGCTGGGGCATGTCCGACCTCCTGGGTCCGCTCATGTATAGCGAGAACCAGGAGGAGGTGTTCCTCGGCCACTCGGTCTCGCGCACGCAGAACATCAGCGAGAAGACAGCGCAGATCATCGACGACGAGATCAAGCGCATAGTCACCGTAGGCTACGACCGGGCCAAGTCGGTGTTAAGCGAGCACGTTGGCGAACTGCACTCGCTCGCGAACGCGCTGCTCGAGTACGAGACGTTGAGCGGCGACGAGATCACCCGCGTATTGGACGGCGAAACGATCGACCGTGGCGACGCCGCGTCGAAAGCGCGGCCACCACGGTTGACCGGCGGATCGTCGATCCCGCGCGTCAAGCGGCGCGGGACCGGGTTCGGCGGCGATCCCTCGCCGGTGCCTGCGGCGTAAGGCGCTTGCTGCGGCTGCTGATCGGCAACCGCCGTTATTCGAGCTGGTCGCTGCGCGGCTGGCTCGCGCTCAAGCACTCGGGCCTGCCGTTCGAGACCGAATTGCTGATGTTCGACACGCCCGCCTTCGCCGCCGCCAAGGCGGGAGGTCGGCTTCCGGCGGGCCGCGTGCCCGTGCTGTGGGACGCGGCGGGAGAAATTTGCGTGTGGGATTCGCTTGCGATCCTCGAACGCTGTGCCGAACAGCCCGGCGTCCCTGCCTTCTGGCCTGCATCGGCTCCCGCCCGCTCGTTCGCGCGCTCGATCGTCGCCGAAATGCACAGCGGGTTCGCGGCCCTGCGCGAAGCCTGCCCGATGGACCTGCTACGAAATCCCGCGACAATCGAAGTATCGCCCGAGGTGCACGCCGATCTCTCGCGCGTCGACACGATCTGGACACAAACGCGCGATCAGTTCGGCGGGGGTGGCCTATTCCTGTTCGGGGGATTCGGCGCGGCGGACATCATGTTCGCACCCGTCTGCGCGCGCGTGCGGGCGTATGCGCTTCCGGTTAGCGCGGCGTCCACCGGGTATGTGGATGCGGTGCTTGATAGTGCTTGGCTGCACGAATGGATCGAAGCGTCGCGTGACGAACCTACCATCGACGAGGCGCGGATCACCGCCTCGGGGCCGTGGCGGGCACCGGAGGCTTGACATCCCGGCAAGGCTTTCCGACTACGGCGGTGCTCATCAAGACCGGCTGAGGGATTAGGCCCTTTGACGCCGGGGCAACCTCCGGGTGTGGCGACACACTCGGAACGGTGCCAACTCCTGCGGGGACCTCCGGGTCCGCGAGAGATGAGGGAGGCTCGCGCGCATAGCCGCGCGGATCGACCCATCTCTTGGCCGTTGGTGTACTTGGGAGCGGAACGGAGCGCTTCCCACATTGCCCACGTCATTGCACAGTGGCACCGATATCGATGCCCCGATCCCGCCCGGCTATCGCCTTGAATCGGGCGAACACCTCGCGCAAACCCATGTCCGTGGCCGCATCTCGGGCGCGCCCGGTGCACACGTCATCCTGGTCGCGGGCGGCATCTCGAGCGGTCGCAACGCGGTCGCCACCGACGATGGCTCGCCGGGCTGGTGGCCCTGGGTGGTCACCGAAGGCGGCCCGGTCGACACGTCGCGCGCGCGCGTACTCGCGTTCAACTTCGCGCCCGAGGGGGAGGGTGGCCCAGTCACCATCACCACCCACGATCAAGCCCGCCTCGCCGCGTTGCTGCTCGATCATCTCGGCATCCGGCAGGTCGCGGCGATTGTCGGTTGTTCCTATGGCGGCATGGTCGCGCTCGCCTTCGCGGAACTCTTCCCCGCGCGCGTCGGCCGGCTGGTCGTGTTCTCGGCGGCCGACCGCGCGCATCCGATGGCGACCGCGCTGCGCGGCATCCAGCGGCGCATCGTCCAGTTCGGCATCGACAGCGGCCGCGCCGACGAGGGGGTGGCGCTCGCCCGCGAACTGTCGATGACCACCTATCGCAGCGAGCGCGAGTTCGCCGAGCGGTTCGACACCGCCGCCGCCCCCGCCCGCGCGGGCGAGCGCTACGCGGTGTGCGAGTATCTGGGCGAACGCGGCCGCGCCTACCCTGCCGTCATGGCGGCGCGCCGCTGGATCGCGCTGTCCGACTCGATCGACCGCCACCGCGTCGATCCCACGCGCATCGCCGCGCCGGTCACACTCGTGTCGATCGCCTCGGACCGGGTGGTGCCGCAGGACGACATGCGCGCGCTTGCGGGCCGTTTGCCTGGCCTGGTGCGCCTGGTTGAAGCCGATTCGCTCTACGGGCATGACGCGTTCCTTAAGGAACGCTGGTTGGTCGAAGGCGTCCTGCGCGAGGCGCTCGCTCCGGTGTTCGCGCCGGCGTTTGCGCAGTCGGCCGCCGCCGCATGACCGCGCCGTCCCCCGAAACCATCGCCGCGCGCCACGGAATCGCCACCGACACCGCTTGGCGCGCGGTCGTGCCGCCGCTTCACCTTAGCACCACCTTCGCGCACGCAGGCATGGGCGGCAAAGGCCCATTCGATTACGCGCGCACCGCGTCTCCCACGCGCGCGCTGCTCGGCGAAGCGCTCGCCGCGTTGGAGGGCGGCGCGGGCGCGATCGTCACCGCTTCGGGCATGGCCGCGATCGATCTCGCCTTCGCCCCGCTCCCGCTCGGCGCGCGCGTGGTCGCGCCGCACGATTGCTACGGCGGCACATGGCGTCTACTCGACGCGCGCCACCGCAAGGGGACGCTCGAGGTGGCGTTCGTCGATATGCGCGATCCGAGCGCGCTGGCTGCCGCCCTCGCGGCGGACGTGGGGATAGTGCTGATCGAGACCCCCTCCAATCCGCTGATGCGCGTCTACGACCTCGCCGCGATCACTGCCGCCGCGCACGCAGCGGGCGCGCCCGTGCTCGTCGACAACACCTTCCTCAGCCCCGCGCTGCAACGCCCGTTCGATTTCGGCGCGGACCTGGTGGTCCACTCGACCACCAAGTTCCTGAACGGCCATTCGGACGTGATCGGCGGCGTGCTGATCGCGCGCGACTCGGCGGCGGTCGACGAACTCGCGTGGTGGGCGAATTGCACCGGCGTCACCGGCGCGGCGTTCGACTCCTACCAGACGCTGCGCGGCCTGCGCACGCTGTTCGTGCGGATCGAACGCCAGCAAGCGACCGCAGACAGGCTCGCGGCGTTGCTCGCGGCGCACCCCCACGTCGCCGCTGTCCACTACCCGGGGCTGGCGACCGATCCCGGCCACGCGCTCGCCCAACGCCAACAGGCGGGAGCGGGAGCGGTGCTATCGTTTGAGCTTACTAGCGGCATCGCCGCCGCGCGCGCGCTGACCTCGCGGCTGAAGCTGTTCACGCTCGCCCAGTCGCTCGGTGGTGTCGAGACGCTGATCGCCCATCCCGCCACCATGACGCACGGCGGTATGACCGAAGCCGCGCGCGCCACCGCTGGCATCGGCCCCGGGCTGCTGCGCGTGTCGGTCGGCCTCGAAGCCGCGGACGAACTCGCGACCGACCTGTCCGCCGCGTTAGACGCCCTCGCCTAGAGCTTGCCCGTCAACTCGGGCACCAGCGTGAACAAATCGCCGACGATCCCCACGTCGGCCACCTGGAAAATCGGCGCATCGCCGTCCTTGTTGATCGCCGCGATGATCTTCGAATCCTTCATCCCCGCCAGATGCTGGATCGCGCCGGAAATCCCGACCGCCACATACAGCTCGGGCGCGACGATTTTGCCTGTCTGGCCGACCTGGTAGTCGTTCGGCGCATAGCCCGCGTCGACCGCCGCGCGCGATGCGCCGACCGCCGCGCCGAGCTTGTCCGCCAACGGGTCGATCAGCTTGTGGAACACCTCGGACGATCCGAGCGCACGCCCACCGCTCACGATGATCTTCGCCGAAGTCAGCTCGGGCCGCTCGCTGTGCGCCAGTTCGGAACCCTCGTGCTTCGACAACGGCGAAGCGTCCACCGCCGAAATGGACTCGATCGGAGCCGACACGCCGTTCATCACCGCCTTGGCGAACGCGGTGCCACGCACCGTCAGCACGCGTTTGGCGTCGCTCGTCTCCACCGTGGCGATCGCGTTTCCCGCATAGATCGGCCGCTCGAACGAAGTCGGCGAGTGGATCGCGGTCACGTCCGACAACTGCGCCACGTCGAGCTTCGCAGCCACGCGTGGCAGGATGTTTTTGCCCGACGTGGTCGATGGCGCAACCAAAGCGTCATACCCCGCCATCAGCCGCTCGATCAACGGCGCTACATTCTCCGCCAGCCCATGCCCAAGCGAGGCATCCTCGGCGAGCAGCACCTTCGTCACCCCCGTTACCCACGCCGCTGCCTCGGCGGCGGCGCGCGCGCCCTCGCCCGCTACCAGCACATGCACGTCGGCATCCAACTGCAATGCCGCCGTGATTGCCGACAATGTCGCGTCCTTCAGCGACGCGTTATCGTGCTCGGCTAATACCAGTACGCTCATCCGATCGCTCCCGTGGTGCGTAGCTTGTCGATCATCTCGTCGACCGTCTTCACTTTGATCCCCGCCTGCCGCTTCGACGGCTCGACCACCTTCACCACGCGCTGGCGCGGCGTTACGTCCA
>JAABUQ010013017.1_pt1 | contig 10193 bp, 9 predicted proteins | sample 5560001 | NCBI WGS metagenome assembly JAABUQ01 (sample SAMN10711888, study PRJNA513371) | rock metagenome | isolation source: Antarctica rocks | place: Antarctica: Victoria Land, Finger Mt nord | collected 2015-12-18 | reverse complement strand
TGGCCCGGCCAATGGTTGAAATCGACGGCGCAATTAGTTGATAACAGTATCATCGGCGATAACCGCGAGGGCGTCCGTGTTCGTTATAGCGTCGATGGTGGACCACTCGAAGTCCGTGCCGCATACACGGACTATCACCAGGTCGAGCCGTACACGCTCGAGACCGGTAGCGAGACCGGTTTCGTTGAGAGCATCTTCTTGCCGCAAGCCGACGCAGGGACGCTCGCACGGTTGCATCGGTACGCGTTCTGGGCCGCATGGCATCCGGCTGTCGCTACGTTTTCGCTCGATCTCGTGGAAGACACGATTCACCGCACGGCGCCCGCCGGGCATCCCGAAGATGCGGCGTCATACGATGCGCCGGAGGCGACGTTTTCGATCTCGCGCGCGGTCAACGCGTCGACGCTCATCTCCGCGGGCATCGCTCGCTTCGCTCAGCGCGGTAGCTTCGGGTTTGGCGGAGCCACGAACGTCGACTATGCGCAGCGGACGGCGTTTCTGGGAGCGCAGTTCGCGGTTACTCCGAATGCCGGGACGCTTATCGAAGTACGACGGGCGACGTACGATGGCATCCCGACGACGCCGAACACGCATTCGCCCGCATACGCCGGTTGGCAGGGTATTCTCGAGCAGCGTCTGCACTTCTAGGCTCCGTCCGCGGCGGCTCGAGATCGCGCAGCCGTGCAAGCCCAAGCGCTTGAGCACCTTGATAACCGTCGAGCGAGCCAACTCCACGAGCTTCGCAATTGCCAACCGAGCAGGCGTCGCCTGCGTCGTAGCTGCTCGATCTTGCGCTCAGTCGACCGCGAAACCCAAGCCCGATACGTCGCAGTGGCCGAGCGCTGGTCTTTGAGGCCCACACCGCCATTGAACCGACGGAGCTATTTAGTAGACGGGCGTTCGGCTCATCTTAAATCGTCGGGCGACGACGGCAACCCGCTCCCCGGCGGCGACAAGATCGACGATCTCTTGACGGATGAGAGGCGTCGTGCGGGCCAAAGGGTGCAGAATCACCGGGCTGACCTCGAAGCGAATGGCGTTAGACACCAACTCCTTTGAGGTCGTCCTCGACGCGGTAACCAAAGTATTAGTTTCTGTGGGAGCTAAGTCCGACACAGACGGTGAAGACGAGCTGCTTCGCGTGCGCCGACAATCTTGCAGTAAAAGCCTTATAGGTCAATAATGTCGAGTAGCGGCGGCTCATCGTCGATCGTGGCAGCAGCAATGTAGTTGAGCATGATGCCGCTCGATCGCTGCCCGGTCACGCGCTTAATATTTTCGATCGGCACCTTCTTCTTTGCGGCGTTCGTTATGAACCCACGCCGTAACGAATGCCCCGCGAAGTCGCCAGAGAGGCCCGCAGCGGCCGCCCGTCGTCGAAGGATGCGCGGAACGTCACCTGAGTCGAGGCGTGTCGTCGTGAGGTGTTTGCGTAGATCGAACGTTCGGAATACCGGCCCCGCGGGACCAACAATTACAATCCACCGCTCGAGCGCCGCAACGGCGCAGAGCGTGCTCTTCGTCGACGTTGCCGGCAGGCGTGGCACGAAGAGCTCGCGGCCCTTCTTTCGTGGGTCGTTCTTAGCGCTCGCGATCCAGACGTAGCACCCGGCCCTCGAGAACCGCAGCTGCTCTACGTCGAGCGCCACGAGCTCGCTCCGCCGAAACGCCCCTGCGTAGCCGAGCAAGAGCAGCGCCCGATCGCGTATTGCCGGTATGTCGTCCGGCATTGCCATGAGGATCGCCGGCAGCTGCTCGATAAGGAGCGGCTCCTTCTTCCGCACGGCCGTGCCGCGGGCGCGGCTGTATCGGCGGAGCAGCCGTCGCACGAGGGAGTGCTCCGTCGGCGTCTCGAGCCCAGCGGTTGCATGGCGGCTAGCGATCGCGGCGAGTCGCCTGCGCAGCGTCGGCAGCGCGAGCCCGACCGTCTCGCCGGCGAGACCGGCCGGCGAGCGGCTCCGCTGGGTTTCTAGGGCCTTGAGGTAGAGCGCGAGGGTCTGCGGGGCCGCCGGGAGCGGCGCGAGGCCGTGGCGGCCGCAGAACGCCGCGAAGTCGGCCCAGTCGTGGGCATAGGCCCGCTCCGTGGCCGGCGCGTGGTCAGGCGTCGAGAGATCGTACTCGACGGCCCGCGCGAGCTCGGCGAGGACGGCTCCGCCCCCTTCGAGTGGCTCGATCGGCGCCAAGGCGTGGCCGCCGGCGCCGTTTCCGGCGGCCGGGCTGACCTGAGAGCCGTCCACTGCCGTTATCACCCCGTCTTCTTCCGTCGAAAGTTGTGGCGGTTCCCGTGCCTGAGAAGGGATTCTTCTCAGGCACGACAGCGATGTTAACGTGTGAGACAGGACCGTCGCGCCCGCACCCGGTACGCACGAATCATGCCGCGCCGGCCGCTCGATGAACTCGACGACCTCGAGGAAATCGGGCTTTCCCGGCTTCTTCCGCTGCGCCGGATCTGCAGCACAAAGGCCTGCCGCGGGACCGCGCGGCCCGGCGGCAGGCACTGCCTCGCCTGCCACGCTCGAGCCGTGCAGCGCTACCGCAATCGGCACGCTCAGCAGCTCGCAACGCGCCGACGCGACCAATCCGCTCTCCGCGACGAGGCGACCCACGCGGCTGACTCGGCGCGGGCGAAGCTCGCGATGGCGCTTCGACGGGGCACCATGATGCGAGGGGTGTGCCAGATATGTGGCACGACTGACGTTATAGGGATAATCGAAGATCCGCAGCAGTGGCGGGACGTTTATTGGGTCTGCCGGCGCGATCGAGATGAGGCTCGAGAGCGGCAGCGTGACAGGCAAGCTGAGGTCGCTCGCCCCCGTGAACGAGCAGCTTGGGCCGATGAACGGACGCGGGTTCTTGCTGCGATCGAGCTTCTTCCGCCGAACGAGCGGACGCAGCTTCACGCGCTCGCTGCCCAGGGCCCTGTGGGCTGGACGCTGTCGCCCGAAGCTCCGCTGTATGTAATGAACCTCGTGCGCGTGTACAAGGCTCACGCTCTGCGTGAACCTGTGACTTAGGCGGACGCGGCTTCTACCAGTTGCACGTTGGCACTCGGTGCCACAAAGTCGACGACGAGCTCCTTTCCGAAGCTGTCGGCGAGGCGACGCAGGGTCTCGACACTAGACGCGTGGTCACCACGCTCCAGGCGGGCGATCGCCGACTCGCTTGTCCCCACCCGCTCTGCCAGGGCCTTCTGGGTCAGTCCAGCTGTCAAACGATGCATGATCACGAGCCGAGCGATGCGCTTATAGGGAGCGCGCCGCTGCCGTTCGGCACGATACGCGGGATCCGTGAGACGACGGCGTTCAGCTGTCGCAGTATCCGATCCCAACGGGGACGCCACGCTCTGCTTCTCCATCGACGCATCCTCTCAAATTTGAGAGGATGCGTCAATAATGCCCGCGAGATGCGAATACTCTACGGCGCGTCCTTCCCAAGCGGACGCGGCGGCATTCGCGGTTGCGCCGTCATGCGCGCCTTGAAGTCGTCCCACCGCCCGCGCGCGATCGCCTTGTCCGTCTCGGGAACCTCAGCTGTGTCTTTGCGAAACATGTGGAGCAGCACGATAAATGGCCCCGAACGGCGGTAGAGGATGCGGTATAGCTTCCGGCCGTGGTGACACCGCAGCTCGCGGAGTTCACCCTCAACCTGTGAGCTGTGCGGGAAAGGTAAGTGGGGCCGCTCGTCGCTCAGCCCGTTCAGCAGCTCTATCGCGAAGGCTACGGAGGCGCGCTCGGGGACGGGTAGCGCGTTGATGAAATCGTCGACCGGTTCAGCGCCCTCACCCGTCCGGTAATACTTCGCGATCAACCGCGGTTAGCTACGCCGTAAGATGACAAAACCCAGCGACGGTCAGGCGGCGCCGGGCTGATGCTTTATCTTGCATCCGGCAAGCCTGCAGGATCTGGACCGCGCGCGAAAGCATAAAGCAGTCTAAAGTATACTGCTTATTACTGATACCAGTACCTGCTTCCGACGGACGACGTCGTCCAAGCAGCTTCCCCGCGCAGCTCTAAGCAGTCTACAGTATACCGTCTTGTACTTAGCGTTGACTGCGTTGAACTTCCCTCTTTACACAGTTTACCGTCTACAGTACACTTTCGACAGCCTAAGCCGGAGAAGCGAATGCCGCTGATCGTTGTCGCCTCGGGAAAAGGCGGCGTCACGAAAACCACCACGACGTATGCGCTTGGGAGCGCCCTTCGCGAACTCGATGCGGCCCCTATACTCCTCGATCTCGATCCGGGTGCATCCCTCACTGAAAACGCCGGACTTATTGCGGACGGAAACCATGCCCGCGACCTGTTGGAGGGCAGGGGAACTGTCGAGACGCTGTCGGGTCAGACAGTCGACGCGCTCGCGATCATTCCAGGGACCGTCGATCTCCTGAACCTCGCGAACGACCGCGACAATTTGGTCCTCTACGCGCGCCGCCTGCACGACGCCTCACGGGAGCGCCTGCTGCTCGTGGACACCGCTCAAGGATTGGCGCTTGCCGCGACGCGAGCGGCCTTGCTCGCCGCTGACTACATCGTGGTACCAATGCAAGCCGAGCCGGCGGTGATCAAGCGGTCGTATCCCGACGTCCTGGCACTACTTCGGGTCTTCCGAGCGGATCCAGAGCTGCGCGCTCAATTTGCAATCAATCCGGAGCTCCTGTTCGTCCTCACGAAGTGCAATACGCGCCTCGGTTTGACCCGACACGAGCTGGAACGGCTCGCGAAGGATGGCGTTCAGGTTGCCGCATACGTGCCGGCCGGCGTCGCGGCGGCAGAGTGCTGCCTCACTGGACAGTCGGTCGTTGATTATGCGCCACGCAGCCCCGTCTCAGCCGGCTATCGCGATCTCGCACGAACGATCATCGCGAGTCTCAATCGGGCGAAGCTCAGCCTCGCGGCCTCGTGAGCGTAAGCTTTAGACTGTTTACTGCTTAGATGAAGAAGCTTAGTGAGCGTACTCCGGTCAGTGCTCGCGCCGCCGTACCGACGTCACCGGCCACAGGCGGGATGCGCCTTGACGACTTTGATGACGACAGCAGTCGCCGCGAGCACGTCGATGAAGCGCTCGCGTCAACAGTAGGGCAGCGCGTCGTTTCAGATTCGCCGCCGTCCCCCCCGCCGCCGGCGCGCACGACCAAAATGATCGCGACACCGATCGACGCAAAGTTGCGCAAGGTTATTCGCGATCTCCGCAGTGAGCACGAAGTTTCCGAAGCGTTCACGCTCGAGACGGCGCTGCGGGAATATTTCCGAGATCGTTCGCTCGACGACATCGCAGCGGACTTACGGCGCCGCGGCGGCCGTCTACGGCGCACGAAATAATATGGCCGCTCGGCGACCCGTCGGCGAGCGACGCGACGGAGCTTCGAAGAAGAAGAAGAAGAAGAGCAAATCGACGACGACAAGCGTCGACGTCGGCGTATCAATCGACACGTCACAGAGCCGCTTACTGCGTATCCCGCGAGCATATGGTGGCGCGATTGTGTTTGAAACGCGAACGAACGAGGCCGCAGGCGTCGACACGTATTTCGAGTTCGTTCGTGCGTGGTTCGATGCTCGCGGCAACCAGCTGCCACTCATCGATGACGGCCAGGAAGGCATCCGCGAACTCGCATCTGCGAACGCTGCTGCAATGTCGGCTGAATGGCCGAGCCCTCCGGGGCACGTCACGATGCGGTACGAGCCTGCCGCATCAAGGCATCCTAAACCGAACCTTCCGCCGCCGATCGCGGGCGATACGTATCCTACCACTCCGGGACTGGAGCGTCGTAGCGTGAGCACATACGTCATCGCGAAGGCCGAGGAGCGTTTCGCAACATCCACCGGTCTCGCCGTCCGCCACACCGAGGATGGGGTTATCGCTGAAGTCGAGATGCGCCCCGCGAGCGGACAGCTTACTGACGATGCTCTTGCGGAAATTCGTACCGTTGCAGCGCAACTCAGCGCGGTCGACGACGACGTTCTGGACGTACTTCTCGCAAACGCGATAGCGAACGGTGCTGACGGAGACGATCTGCATACGATCGAGATTGACGCCATTCTCGATACGCGTCAGCGCGGTGTTCGACACAAAGCGGACGGCGGCAAAACCTATCTCGCGGGACGCCGTCAAGAAACCCGCGACGACGCGGTCGAGCGCCTGCGCCGTCTCGAGACGCTGTACGTGTCGATCGGCGAGCGCAAGATGCGCGGCAAACTTGTTCGTGAATATGACCGCGTCGTCGGGATCCAACGCCTGATCACCGATCCGAACGACGACGAACGCGTGGTCGCCGTCCGCTACCGTTTCGGCAAATGGTTTGCAGCATGGCGCGATGGGCACGCCCTCGCACCACGGCGGCTGCTCGAGCTCGATGGGCGCAACCGTGCGCCGGCAAAAACGTTAGGACGCTACTTCGTGCAACGGGCGCGCGAGACGGACGAACGCGGTCGCATCGTCCGTCGCATCCGCGACGTCCTTTCCGACTTACGCCGACCGCTCTACGACACGACGGGGAAAAATGCTGGTCGGCCGCGCGCGCACTTCGAGGAGCATCTCGAGACGCTCGAACACGAGGGCATCTTCGCGGCGTGGGGTTACATCGAAGCTAACGACAGCAAAAACGCCGATGCGGTACTGGGCGCTGGCTATAAGAAAACTGAGGCCTGGCTCGACCTGAATCTCTTCGTAGTGCTTTCGGCGGGTGCGGTCGACCCCGCCGGTTGACGGTGGGAATTTCCCCGACCCCACCGGTTGACGGTGGGAATCCCACCGGTTGACGGTGGGAAACGCTGTGCGCCCTTGCAAGCGTGCTGCGGGGACGAGATAATCTGCGACAATGATCGACTAACAATCGAAACGCCGCCGGCTTAGGGACCGACGGCGTCACTCTACGGGCTCGTCCCTCTCACCTCTCGTTCGCGTCAGGCCTAGTAAACTCGGCGCGATCGGGAGATCCGGGGCGGGTTTCGCACCATAGGTGGCGAGCCGTGTTCATCGTAGCGGATGGGCCCGGACCTGTCCACCCTAGCCGCTGCATTGCCGTCGTCCCTGGTCGGCAAGCACGGTTGGAAAGGCCCCGACGGCCGCGTTTTCGCCAGCCGCCGGTCAGGTTCAGCCTGCCCTCGAGCGGTTCGCCCGGACTCTCCCGTTCCGCGTCCACGCAACCGATGATTTCCGCCGCGGCGCGTATCGCGAGCGGCGCGAGGTCGCGCGCTCCATGGCCGAGATTGCGCCGGACCCGCCGGGCTGGCTGACGGCGCTGCGCTTCGACATCGATACGGAGGGCGGCGGCGCGGCTTGGATCGAGGCGGAGCTGCCGGCGCCGAACCTCGTCGTCATCAACCCGCGCAACGGTCACGCGCACCTGGTCTACCTGCTCGGCGCCTGGGTGCAGACGGATTTTAGCCACGCTCGTCGCTTCAATGTCGTGCGCTACGCGGCCGCGATCGAGCGTGCGTACACGGCCGCGCTTGGCGCCGACCCCGCCTACACGGGCCGTTTTCAGCACAATCCGCTCTCCGACGCGTATATCACGAAGATCGGGCGCAACGCACCGTATTCGCTCGACGAGCTCGCACGCTACGTCGACCTCAACGAACCGGCACTGAAGAAGAACCCGCCGATCGGAATCGGCCGCAACGTCGAGACCTTCGATCGTCTGCGGCGCTGGGCATACGTCGCCGTCGCTGACTGGCGGATCGGCACGTACGACGCGTGGTACGGCGCGGTCGTCGATCGCGCCGGTCAGATCGCGGCCGACGTCGGCGCCGAGAGTCCGCGCGGTCCGCTCAAAGCCAACGAGGTCGGGCACATCGTCAAGAGCGTGGCGCGCTGGGTGTGGGAGCGGTACGGCGCCGATGTCCCGCCGCTCCTACGCGAAGCCCGGATCGTGGCGCAACGCGAGCGGGAGAAGGGCCGCCAGAGGGCTCGGGAAGCCGCCCGGGAGCGTTCGCGTATGAGCCGCGATGATTATACCGCCCCGGCGCGCCAACGTCGCTCAGCGGCCACGGAAATGCGGCGTGCCGGCCTCTCATTGCGCGCAATCGCGACGGCGTTGCGATGTTCCCTTGCGGAGATCCAACGGGTGCTCGCAGCTCATGTACAGGGTTCGCCCGGCCAATCAGACTTTAAGGGCGCCTCGGCTCCGTCGTCTGAGAAGATAGACGTGTCGATGTCACCGATTGATTCTCCGGTTTCTTGTCTTCGGGATGCCTTGACACCGCAGCTCGCCGGGTCGCGCGCAATCGTCAGCGCCGTAAGCGATGATGACGAGCACGTCCCAACCGCGCCTAGCGCGGAACCGAATACCAGCGTCGATTATGATCGCGGAAGAGTCGTTGGGGGGGAAGCCAACGCGGGCGAATCGTCGGTTGCCTATATCAAGCGCCGCATCCGCGAGATCGTCGCGAACCTGCGCGGTTCCGAGCGACCGCCGTAGCCAGACTGCACGCCTAAAGTAGATAGGTGCGCACGCGCCTATCTACTTGAAATGATGATTCCCGGGGGGCTGTACCGACGCGGCGGGTCGTCGCCGCCCGGCTTGCCTCTGAATGGGATCCCGAAATGGCCGTTTTGCTACCAGCGTGGTGACGTCCGCCCCATGCCTTGCCAATATTGCCTTTCGAACGTTAAACACAAACGGCCGACCCCGCCCTTTCAGTCTCTTAACACGAGTGCTGACGCCAGTAAATTTAACGATGCAGTTGCTTGTTCGGCGCGAATCGTCAGCGAATTGCCCGGCGGTAATACCAGAACTTAATAACGCCTAACCTATCAGACGTTAAGGGCGCCTCGGCCCCGTCCAAGATCACAATCGATGCTGGTGCTCGGTTCCGCGCTACGCGCGGTTGGGACGTGCTCGTCATCATCGCTTACGGCGCTGACGACTGCGCGCGACCCGGAGAGCTCCGATATCAAAACATCACGAGGACAAGGGAGGTTCGGGGCAGGAGAGACCAACGCGGGCGAATCGTCGGTCGCATATCAAGCGCCGTATCTGCAAGATACGTCGCGAAACGTGCGTGAGTCCGAGCGACCGCCGTAATTGCGAACGCCTTAGCGCGGGATGATGACGATGACGTGCTGGAACGGGCAGTGTTGCGGATTCGACGATTGTGTTGAACGTCAAGGCCTGTGCACTCTCCGCCGAACGGTGTGTGATTGCGACGCTCTCGATTGCGACACTTGTCGAGAGCGCGCGGCTGGAAGCGCAGAGACGAAACACGCCCTTAATTATCTCGGATGATCACCTGTCGTCTTCTGCTGACCAAATCGCTCCGAGCGGGAACCGCTTTTTCAAGAATGTGTACGTCGGTAAGAGTGGTGCTACGGTACGTGCGAGCTGATACTCAATTGCTATCGGTAACACCTTCGCATCCGGTGCGGTTGCTGATAACGTGGACAGCAGTCTTCGAGTTCTTGTTGCTTCGCAGCGCAGGGTATTATATTTAAATGCAAGTGGAAGAATATCCATTGTGACTAGCACCAAGAGTGCAGCAACGAGAAACTCGCCCGCAGCGTTGGTACCGTGAAACCCTTGGCGATATATGCCACTAATCAAGACGGCTACAACCGCACAAAACAAAATCATAAAAAGTATGAAGATAACGTTGCGCGCAGCGCCGGCGATCGTGCGCGTGTAGAGTGCCGCTTCCGAAATATTTTTTTGTAACCGATTCAATCCGATCATTGTGTCACCGGGCGCGAAGTATGCGTCGCCCGCCCTGATTCGTCGGCCTTTGTCTTTGAATGCTCCGAAATCAGCGCTCAATTCTTCAACGTAATCTTTTGGCATGAGCCAGCCTAGGGATTCGTCGAAATCGAGTCGCATAAGGACCGGTTCCGCTTGCGACTTGAGCGCGTCGGCTCGATAAAAGCAGGTCAACGATGCTGCTTCCGCTATCAAAATTGCGATCCCGAAGGACGGTGCGAAAGACGGGCGGACTGCGACAAAGAGTCCAAAGCATGCGACGGCGATCTTTCCGAGGACTGCGATCGTCCAGTATCTCTTCGCGCGTTCAAAAAGGCCCGTGACAATGTAGCGAGCGTCAACACTAGTGTAGGCCGTCAAACAGATTGCAACGTTTAAAGTTTCGTTCGCGCACGCGTAACTTTCTCGAGAATGTCGGTGGCCTTCGCCGTCCAGATGAACGGTTTGGGATCGGCATTATGAACGTGGATATGTTCCTCGATCGCGGCGATCAGCGCCGATACCG
>JAABUQ010013016.1_pt1 | contig 10195 bp, 9 predicted proteins | sample 5560001 | NCBI WGS metagenome assembly JAABUQ01 (sample SAMN10711888, study PRJNA513371) | rock metagenome | isolation source: Antarctica rocks | place: Antarctica: Victoria Land, Finger Mt nord | collected 2015-12-18 | reverse complement strand
GAGCGGCGCACAGTGCCGCGCGCGCCTGCAGCTCCTGCGTGACGTGCCACGCGATGGCCTCGCCCTCGCGGTCGGGGTCGGTGGCTAGCACCAGGCGCGCCGCGCGCCGCGCCGCGGCCGCCAGCGCAGCCAGCCGCTCGGCCGCGCCCGGCAGCAGCGCCCAGCGCAGCGCAAAGCCCTCGTCGGGGCGCACCGCCGCGCCGCGCGCCGGCAGGTCGCGCACGTGCCCGTAGCTGGCCAGCACCTACCGCGACGGCCGGCACGCGGTCGCGCCCGGGCAGGGAGGGTCGCAGCCGGCGAGGCTGCACAGCAGCACAGCGCGGCGCAGGCAGGGCTGCAGCAGCCGCGCCCCGCCCTGGCCACAGCCAAACAGCAGGTCTCCTATGTCGCCTGGCTGCTGGCAACCCGGAAACACGGGACACCGCTGCCGCGGCGCTTAAGCGCGTGCGCGTGACCATGCGCGTGACCAGCCACACTGCTGCGCCCTGCTGGCAGGTTCGCAGGCCGCTCAAAAACAGCTGCGTAGAGCCCGCGGGCAAGGCCGCGCCGTGTATTGGTCGCCGAGGTACTGCTGGATCTTCTTGGCCTTCGCGGGGGATTCCACGAGCAGCACAGTCCCAGTGCGGGCGGCCCCTGCACTGGAAGCCGGCTCCTGGCGCGGGGGCGCTGCGACAGCGGCAACGCGCTGCTTGCTGATGCGGCCCGCCAAAGCATTCCAGAGGCCAGACCAGGCTGCGCCGCTGCTCGCGGGGCTGTGCAGTGGCAATACACGGCCTAGGCGCCACATTGGCGACTGCTGGCGCAGCGTGCCGCGTCCGCCGCTGCATGGGCGGGGGCTCCCCCGGCTGTGCATGTCATTGCGTCAGCTGCATGATACGTGATGTCGTCTGCTGCCCGTTGTGGCGCCTTGCGGCAGTCTCATAGAGCTGCCCAACGTCACACTGTGCGCTGCCGGAAGTCCCGGTGCCCCAGCAACAGAGTCTGCTCAGGAAGCGCTGCACTCCAGCACTGACCAGCAACAGCGCCCGGCTGTCTCCAGAGCCTGCGTACACACGTGGCTCGCTGTGCAACTTGTTTTTAAAGTGGTCGCACTGCACAGAGCGCGACAGTCTGTATGCGCGCTTGATGCTGTCAGGTTCCTCAGTTTTGCACCAGACTAGGTTGCTACAGCCTCACGATGCATCCAGAGCTGCTTCAGTGCAGATTCTGCTCTGCAGATTACTAGCTCCCTTTTGCAAAGCCCCAGACAGCAGCCCTAGCTGGACCCCCTCCCCTGCAAGGCCCCAGCCATCGCCCGCGCCGCCGCCCGCCCGCTGAGCATGGCGCCCTCCGCGTTGGGCGGCCCGCAGAAGTCGCCGCACGCGGCCAGCGCGAGCTCCCGTTCGAAGCCGCACGCCTGCCGCCAGCGGTGCGGGGTCACGTGCAGCCGCGCCCAGGCTATTGAGCTGCTTACGGCAAACACAAAGTGATGCCCATGTGGTGCACCAGCTAAACTAAGAGTATTTGACGTGACATTTCCACCACCTGCCACAAGGCGCGAGTCACATAGTTGGGGGCATGGACCATGCTATCTCCCAGCGTGTGCAGCAACAAGCGACGGGGCGGAACGCGCCTCGGGCAGGCCGCCGACCTTGAAGCCGCCGCCCCAGCGCTGCGCGGTCAGGTGCACCGGCTGCGGCACCTCGCCCTCGCTGCACCTGCGCAGTCAGCAGGCAGCGGTGGTTGCCCTGCCTAGGCACATTCATTTGGGTTACCGGCGCCAAGTGCAGGCTCACCTGGCACACACCTGTGCGCTGAGAAACATGGGCAGCCGCCGGAGCCCGCATCGCAGGACTGCACGCACGCTAATCTTGCACAGAAAAGCAATTCTGGACTCATACAACGTCACCATCAGGCTGACGCGGGGCGGCGCGCACCCGTGTGCGCGCGCCAGCAGCGCGCGCAGCGGTGGCCACAGCGCGTCCGCGGCCGCGCCGAGCAGCGCGGGCGACGCGGGCGGCAGGCGGGCGCCCGCCGCGGGGCGCCCCGGCGGCCCCGCTGGCTTCCCGGGTCCAGCGCTGCGCGTTTCAGCGTCCGGCAGCGCGCCGCTGCTGCTGCGCGCCTCCGCTGTCCCGCTGCTCCCCGCATCCAGCTCCGCAGGCAGCTGCCCGGCGCCAGCGGCAATGAGCTCGCGAGCAAATGCCTCGGTAGACACCGCCACCCAGCACTGCATGCCGTCTGTTCGGCTGCGGCCTGCGCAGGCCAAGAGGCGCTCACACATGCCTCCCTAGCACATATGCCCGTCATGTACCTAAGTTCGTGTCAAAATTGTGTGCAAAATATTGTCAATATTGTGTGCAAAAACACGGCGCATCACCAGCACCGCACTGCTCGCCAGGCGCTGCGCGCCGCGCAAGCAGGGGGAGACGCGCCAGCATGCTCTGACAGCTGACAGAGGCCAGCGGCACGGCACAGTGGACTGTGAACACACACTGACGGATGCTGGCGCGGTGAGGTCTGGCGAGTCAGCAGCGGCGCACCGGGCTTGCTGCTGTCGCAGGCCACCCACGCCAGCTCGCGCGAGCCGGCCACCGTCGCTGCGTCAAACGCGGAGGCGCCGACGGCAGCGCTCGCCCCGTCGGAGCTGTCGGCGAGGCGGGGCTGCTCGACGGGGTCGACGCAAGGTTTGCACGGCACCGCGCGCGGCAGCGCAACCATCAGGGAGAAGGCCGGCGCGGCGCGCACGGCGCGCAGCCGCGCCACGAGCTCGCAGCCGCCCGCCGCGCCCAGGTCGACTGTGCCAGGCGCGCCTGCGCCAGGGCTGTCAGTCTCCAAGGTGCTCAACAGACGCTTTGTTGCCTGTACGGCAAACGCAGGTTGCACCTTTTAGCAGCACTGCTGGCAAGAAGCAGGAGACACAACTCAACTCACAAAGAAAAGAATAGGCAGCTGGGTGCGACCCGCATGTTGCTGGCGGCAATTAAAAAGCAGCTGAAAATGCGGCATCTTCTTGGAGCTGGGTGCTGCAGCTGGTGCGAGGCTGCGCATGCAGCATTGGCACGCCCACCTCTGACGAGTTGCGCCACAGGAGGCCGCGGCGCAGGCCCGCACTGTCGCGCACGGCCATGATGTCTGCGAGTACCAGCCCGTGGAAGCCCGAGTGCACGGCGTCGTGGCCGCCATGGCGTGCCGTCAGCTGCCACAAGCCGTCCGCGTCACACCTCTCCGCAGCGTGCACCTGCAGGCAGCTCTCATGGTCAGGCTATAAGCGCCCGTCTTGACTGCCTGTTGCACACCAGCCTGTGCTGCAGAAGCGCTTCCTACTAAAACCATACGTGTTGCACACGCCCTGTTTCGAGCAGGCCACATGAACAACATCAGAGTGATTCTGGTGCCGTGCCAGAAGCACACGCACACCTGAGAGACAACATAAAATTAACCAGACTTAAATGCAGCTTCACGTTGTGCATGTGGTATTACACAGCTTGCGCTCTTCCATGATGGAGGACCGCACAGTGTGGGTGTCATGTTACAGCTGCCAGAAAGGCAAGGCGCGGACTCGCTAGGCCATGTGAGGCACAGCTTGCGCCTGCACACCACATAGGAGGACCGGACAAGTGGGGACTGTGTCAAGGCGCAGGTGCAAGCGGGGGCCGCACCCGCGTGTCCCAGGACACCTGGAGGCCCGGCGCGCGCGCCAGGTGCCGGCACACGGCGTCCATGCCGGGCACGCCGACGTAGGCCGGGCTGGCGGTCAGGAAGCCGCAGAAGCCCGGGCCGGCGCCCTCGCCGTCCGCGGCAGCCGCGGCGGGCGCCGCGCTCAGGCCGCCGTCCGCGGCGCGCAGCTCGCCAAAGCGCCCCCGCCACTCGGCCGCGGCGCCTACACTGGCGGGGAGAGGGAGGCGGTGGGAGCGAGGAGAAGCAGGCCGCAGGGCGCCTACCGGGTGCTTGGCATGGTTCTCACAGACGAGTTGCGAAGCGAACTTCAGCACTTAGCAACATGCCATCAGTACAGGCGGACGCACCCAGCTCCCGCCAGCCGTCGAGCACAGCGGCGAACTCTGGCGTCGAGGCTTGCATGAACTGCAGGCCGTGGTCAAACTGGAAGCCGCTGGTGCGCCGCGTCGAGGCCCGCCCTCCTTCGCACGCGCAGGCCCACGGTGTGCTTGAATTGTATAGAAGCGAGGGATGAGCGACACACGACAGCTAGCGCAGAGCGCAGGACGCACGTCAAGCATGCTACAGGATGCAGCAGACGGGGCATGCACTTGCAGTGCGTCAAGCGCAGGAACTGACCCGGCCCCCGCGACCCCATGTCGAAGACGTGCGCCGCGATGCCGGCGCCCTGCAGCTCGCTCGCACACGCCAGGCCGGCCAGGCCGCCTCCCACGACAGCCACACGCGGCATTGCCGTCGCCGGGGCGCTCATCGCTGAGACGCGAGCAAAGGGCCGCGCAGAGTGCAGGAGGCGGCTGAGGTTGCGCATGCGGGTGACGTGCTTGAGAGTGGAGCTAGCACATCCGCCCAACGTGGCCCAGCAGTGGCGTCCCAGTGCGAGAAAAGCAGCAAGCTGCCAGCGCGCACGGCACACGCCTTAGCAAACGCGGGACGGCGAGGTTGGGCTTGGCTACACAGCCTGCACTGGCAAGCTTGGCCAAATTATGTCAATAGAAAAGCAATATGAAAGAAAAATTGTCATCATCTGCCTCATGAGGGCCTCATTAGCGCGGCAGGATGCATTGCCAGTGTTGTGGTCTGGGTTACAACACTGCCAGTTACGGCAAAGAGGCAACGCATGTGATGCGTGCGCTCTGCACCACTCGCTGGGGCATCGCGCTGAACACGCAGTCAGGTTGAGCTTTACACCAGACACTTGCATGCAAACTGCAAAAAATACATGCACGCAAACTGGCAAAAAAATACTTGCATGTTTCAGCACTGGGATGGCATGAGAGCTCACCGCAGTAATGACTTACATTGAGGTATACGGCAATCAGGTTCACCGCTTTCAATCACGTACACACATACAGGCAGTGTGAGGGAAGGCAATTCTGGCAAACCTTCCAGGCTACAGCTCAGCCAAATACACACCTTGTGGAACCAGGTGTGGGAATGCCCACACGACCAGACAGTTCGTAATGGTCTCTCATTCTTTGAACACAAGCATGCTCAGCATCTCAGCTGCCTCCCACCTGGTCACACAGAAAGTATCGGCAAATGCTGACGCCACAGGCATGCAGGCATGTTCACAAACTCTCAGCCTCGACCAAGCCCGAAGAAGACCGACGAGCGGTCACCAGCTTTGGGCCCCTGGACAATGCACACTGGCCGGAGCCATTAACACGATTAAACACGGTGTCAGTGCTTGACAAATCAGCTTGACCAGGACCAGTGCTGACCACAGCAGCACATATTGCATCAGACAGCAGTCCTTTCGACACGCCACTCGCAGCCAAACCTGCTCACGCCCTGGTCTCCTTGTGGGGCAAGGAGTCGAGGCAGCCACACGCGCCACACCCCAGACACGGCGAGGCGCAGGCTCCTGCCGCATAGCGTGACGGGTCAGGCAAGGCGGGATTAGGCCAGGGTCGCCGTCCCGGGCTCGACCTGGCACGCCCGCCGGACGGGCACACCAGGCGTGCGGGACATGTCAGCGCACGTGTGGCCCACGCGCAAGGGCGAGCGCGGGCTGCGCCGCCCAGGCGCATCAGTCCGACGAGCTGCGTTGCAGCTGCGCGGCCTGCAGCGCGAAGGGCGACACGGGCAGGCGCGCGGGCCAGGCCGGCGGCGCCGCGCCGGCGCCGCAGCCCCCCGCGCTCAGCCCCGCATGCGACGTCGCAGGGGCAGGCCCCGGCTGAGCACCGGCGCCTCCTGACGCACCAGGCCTGCCGCCCATGACCCCACCGCCTGCTGCTTCCCCGGCAGCACACCCTGTGCCGCGTGTCATGCAGCCGTCAAGCGGGTTGCCGCCCGGCGGCCCGCCGCTGGCTGGGCGCCCGGCCCCAGGCCCGGCGCCGCCCCCTTGTGGCTGCACTGCTGCTGGGCGGCCGCGCTGCGCGTATGTGCTCCGGGCAAACGCACCGCGCTCCACGATCGATGTGCCCCTCCCCCTGCCTTCATGGCACCCCTCGCCCCGGTCCACAACCTCTTCTAGGCTGCCCGCACCCAAAGGGTCCGCCAGGGTATCACTTCGGGGCCCCAACACCTCCGGCGCCCCCATCAGCACCCTGGCGCGATCAAGGGCTACGGGCGGGACCGCCGCCGTGCAGCCCCTGGACAAATCAGGGCCGAGGCAGGGCGGCTCGCGGCCGGGCGCGGCCGCAAGCGGCGCGGCCGTGGCAGCGCCCGCCGCGTCCAGGCCCGCCGAGTGCGCTGCCGCGACGGGCGGCAGCTCGCGGCTGGGCGCGGCGGACGGCGGCGCGCACGCGCTCGCCTCCGAGCGCCAGTGCTGCAGATGCGCCTCCACCATCGCCGACATGTACGCCTCTGCCGCCGGCCCAGGCCTCTCATATGCTCGGCCAGGACCTGTCATACCACATGCTCAGACCTACCACAGCATCGCGCGGCGCTTCCTCAGCAGCTCCCGTGGCCGCTCCTCTGCCTCTGCTGACCGCCCTCACGACCGGGCGCGCGCGATGCACAACAGGGCGCACACAGCCGCATGCGCATGCCCCCCGGACACGTTCGCCGGCAGGCGCGGAGGGGGCGACGGGGCCACGCACGGTCGGCGGCGGCGCCCGCCTTCGGGAACACGCTGTCGTCGGCGGGCGGCAGCGGCGCGCCGGCGGTGGCGCTGCGGTCCATGGACAGCCGGTGCGCGACCGCCACCTCCTTGCCCGGCATCACCACCAGCACCGGCAGCCGCAGCTCGCGCGCGCCGCTGCCCGCGCGCCCGGGCGGGTCTGCGCGCAGGGTTAGGGTTAGGCCTAAACCCTATGGCACCCCGACGAATCGTGCCGATCACGACCGCCACCTCCTTGCCGGCATCCCCACCAGCACCGGCAGCCGCAGCTCGCGCGCGCCGCTGCCCGCGCGCCCGGGCGGGTCTGCGCGCCAGGTTCAGGGTTAGGCGCATACCTACGGCGGGTCGGGCTGGTAGCGCGGCTGCTCGACGAGACCTGCAGGCGTGCGGAGGGTGCGCCAAGTCGCGCGCGCGGCCGCGCGCTGAGACGCTGCGGGGTCGGGGGCGCCTGGCTTGGGGTTTGTTGACATGCAGGGCGTGCGCCCCGCCTCGGCGCGCCTGCTGCGGCAGGCGCCGGGCCGGGCGCGGCAGCGCGGGCGGCGGCACCCCAGCAACACAGCCCACGCTCAGCTGCGGGTCACCCGTACATCAGCCGCATGCGAGCAGCAGAGCTCCATGCCCGCAGCATACTCGTGCGGGCAGTTGGCGCGCCTTCCGGCGGCGGCGGCGCGCGCGGCCAGCAGCACTGGCAGGGCGCGCGGCCGGCCCAGAGGTCCGTCAGCAGCAGCACGCTGCTCGCCACCAGCGCCGCGCCCACCACGCCGCCTGCCGGGCGCCGCGCCGGCCGCCTCAGCTCGCGCGCGCTCGGGCATCTGAGCCGGCTGGTGGGCGCGAACAGTCCCGCTGATCTGCGCCCCGGTGTCCCAGCGCCATGCGGCTGCCGTGTCTGGGACAGGCTGCGTGCTTGGGCATGCACGACGCTCCCGCCCAATGCCTGCGGCTCCTGCCGCATGGATTGGGCGGAGCGCGGCGATGATCACAGGGAGGGGGTGGGCGGCGCGCAGGCCAAAATCCCACAAAGATCAGCCACACAATGAGCGCGGCGCTGCCAGCCGGCTGCAAGGGCTATACAAGAACCTCTTGTGATCCGAGCGCACGACGCCCGGCTGGGTTCAGCTGGCATGCCTGCGCGCGACCTTCTACAGTGCGCTACGGCAGGCGGCGTGAGACGGCTAGGAGGCAGCGTGCGGGGCACGGACCCACGATGGTCAGCCATGTGATGAGCGCGGTGTTGGTGGCCGACTGCGGCGATGCGGCCGTCAGCAGCGCGTCGCCAGGCGCCACAACCGCCGGCGGCGGCAGCGGGCTGCCCGCCGCGGCGACCAGCAATGCGCTGTCCGGGAGCTGCGTGGCGTGGCTCGGCGAGTACTGCCGGCGGCCGGGCGCCGCCGCGGCGGGCGCCGACGCGGCCGCGGCGCCGCTGAAGGCGTCGGGCGCCGCAGGGGCAGCGCTCGACGGGCTGGGCACGCGGCCGGGGCTTGCGCTGACCGGGAGCAGGGCGCCGCCGGGCGCGTCATGGTCCAGAATAGCGCCAGTCGGCGCGGCGGGCGCAGCGGCGGCGGCGGCGGCGGGAATTGGCGCGGCGCCCGCGGCGGCGGCGGGGGCCGGCGCGGCAGCGCCGGGGGAGGCGGGCGCGCGGGCCGAGCCCGCGCCGCTGCCGTCGGAGCCAGCGGGAGCCCGCGCGTCAGTGCTGGGCAGGCTGACGTTCGCGTGGGAGGCTGCTGCGCTCGCTAGGGCGGGCGCGAAGCCGGTCGTGGCGCCCGCCCCGGCTGTGCCCACGGCCGCCCAGAGCACGAGCGCCGCTGCCAGGCGCATGCGCACCGCACCTGCGTGGCCAGCAAGAGCAGGCTTGGGGGAGGGGGGAAAGGGGAGCGACTGCCATGGCTAAACTCGCCAAACATGACATAAGCAGTGTGGAATGCTGCAGTGGTGCAAGTTGGCAGTGGTGCAAGTTACCAAGCCCGCACTGCTTTGCAGACCATTTCTATACAGACAGACATCAAGTATGTTCTCAAAGCCGGCCGCGGTGGTTCGACCGGGGTTGACCCGCGGCGGCAAGCAGACGCGCCTGTGACTCACCGGGTGTGCTCGCGTTCGCGGCAGAACAGGCGCAGTGTTGCGAGCAGGCAAGCCTACTCTTGGTGCGCTCAGATGCCAAGCAAAGGCGCTCCACGGCGCGCATCCATCACTACCGTGTCACTGAGTCAATTGCGTTGCACCTCCATTCTCAGACCCAAGCACGCTCGCACAATTTGCTGCTGGCGCGGCGTCCCTGTGCCGCGAAGCAAGCGCTCGCGACCACAGCTCGAGCCCAGAAGCTAGGGCGCGCCCTGCATCTGAGTCATGCATGAGCTAATGCCCCGTGGAGGCTGCCATCTACCTGGCCTGCCTTCCATGTACCCGAGCGCTTACAAGAACACCCAGGCCACTAGCTCGACATACTCCTGAATGCTCCTACGCGCCATGCCACACAACGCAACAGACGCTGCAGTGCAACCAACTTGCATCTAAAACATGATGTCACCCCGCGGCTGCAAGCACAGCCTCACTGTGCCGGCCGGGAGCCTGTGCGCGCTACGCGCACGCATCCACAGGCTCCTGTAACACTGAGACGAGAAGCGGGGCCAAGTGTGTGCAACATGTGGCAGGTGGTCTGGAGCCACAGCTACCATGCGCCCAGTAGAGCGCGCCCCGAGCGGCCGTCCTCTTGCGACTCATGCGTGCATCCCATTCACCGCTGATAGCTCACATCAGACTGGCCAGCCCCGCGGCAGCTGGCATCTCCGAACACGGTGCTGTGCTGGCCCGTGAGCGCTGGTGGTGGGCATGCACGAGACCCATGTTGCACCGCAGCGCATGCATTGAGTTGACGACCAGGCAGCCGGTGCGGGGGCCCATGCACCCACACGCTCGATGTCCACTGCCGTGCGCGGTTGCTCCCATCGCGATGCCGCTCACGGTGGCATCCGCATGGCGGGCAATGGGCCCACATGCAGTCCCACGGCCCACCGCGGACATGCTGCCTGCCAGGGTGCCCGGCGGCGCATCTGGCAAGTCGCGCAGAGCCGGCCAGGCCAGCCATGCACAAGAACCCATGAAAGGCATCCTGCCACCTGGGCTTTCAAGGAAATGCTATTGTCCGCGTCGCCGTGTGAGAGGCGCTCAAGCTCCGGCACCCCATCTGAGGACCGCACGGGTAGTGAGGCCACAACAACTGGCACCGCAGCGCCAAAGCGTTCTCAGACACAGGCTCTCTGACCAGGCACGTGCTGCAGGTGCGGCTTGCAGCCCGCAACAGGTTGGCCCGCCGCTGCCGCGGCGCACAGACGTGATGGCGAGGTCAGCTAAGTCTGCTCTGCAGGTTATCGGTCAACCGCGCCCTTGCGCTGGCGCGCGCGCAATGCTCACAGCAGGGCACTGCGCTGCAAGGCGCGCAAAGCGTGGACTACGCTGGCTTGCAAATACAGGACAGAC